>Ga0315543_1000003_pt1 | contig 355450 bp, 352 predicted proteins | sample SalMarSW160210MG_2_FD_203098 | JGI IMG/M metagenome (GOLD analysis project Ga0315543, IMG submission 203098) | Salt marsh sediment microbial communities from the Plum Island Ecosystem LTER, Massachusetts, United States - Salt Marsh Sediment SW1601-210 ...
CGCCCGGTCGCCCTCCTCCCGGTATCGGGCCACCAACTTGCTGACCCACCCCTTGGACACTCCGTACTCGCGGGCAACCTCAGCCTGGCTGCGACCCTCGACGACAACGGCGGTAATCACCAATCGGGTTTTCGACATGAGAGCACCCTCGCGCCCAAGGGTTTCCTATGTCTTGAGAGATGAGTTTCCTATGTCCTGATGGAACACACTGTCGGCCCGACCGAAGAATGTGCGGATATGCGTCGTTTCCGAGAGACCGGGAGCGGCGTTTCGCTTTACGACTCGTGATTTTTGGCTTCCAAATCCCCGGAGATAGGCCACAATGGTCCCGTGACAGAGCCCGTCCTGCTTGTACTCGTGGTCGCGACGGCCTTGACATTCGATTTCACGAACGGGTTCCACGACACCGGCAACGCGATGGCAACCTCCATCGCCACCCGTGCCCTCAAGCCCAAGCAGGCCGTTTTGCTCTCGGCTTCGCTGAACCTGGTTGGCGCGTTCCTGTCGCTCGCCGTGGCCGCGACGATCGCTAAGGGCATCGTGAACGCCGGCGTCGTCACCCTCGACGTTGTGCTCGGCGGCCTGGTGGGTGCCATCGTCTGGAACCTCCTTACCTGGGTGCTCGGAATACCTTCCAGTTCGTCGCACGCGCTCGTGGGAGGCGTCGTCGGAGCGGTGCTGGCGGCGGTTGGCTCGGACGGGGTGCAGTGGGACGGGCTGGTCGCCAAGGTGCTCCTCCCGGCCTTGCTTGCGCCGCTCGTGGCCATCCTTGTGGGCGCGATCGCGACGGGGCTGGTGGTGCGCGCGACCAAGGACGTGCCGCAGGACACGAACGACCGTATGTTCCGTTGGGGTCAGATAGGCTCGGCCTCGCTCGTGTCGCTCGCGCACGGCACCAATGACGCCCAGAAGTCGATGGGCATCATCCTTCTTGCGCTCATCGCCGCGGACGCGGTCCCGCAGGACTCGTCGGTGCCGTTCTGGGTGGTCCTCAGTTGCGCCTTGGCGATCGGGCTTGGTACCTACACGGGTGGCTGGCGCGTGATTCGCACGCTCGGCAAGGGGCTCGTGGAACTCGAACCACGCCAGGGCATGGCGGCCGAGACGTCGTCGGCGGCGGTCATCCTGGCGTCGAGCCACTTTGGCTATTCGCTGTCGACGACGCACGTGGCCACCGGGTCGATCCTTGGATCGGGTGTGGGAATGAGGGGTGCGTCAGTGCGGTGGCACATTGCGAGCCGCATGTTCTTCGCATGGTCCGTCACGGTGCCTGCCGCCGCCGCCGTGGGTGCCGCGTGCTACTACCTTGACCAGACCATCGGCTCGTACGCGGTCCTCGGCCTTCTTGCTGTCGTCTCGGTGGGGATCTTCGCATGGTCGCGGCGCAAACCTGTCAACCACAAGAATGTCAACGACGATTGGGACGCCGGCACCGAGTCGCTGATCGCAGAGTCCTACATCGACCATGACCCGTCCTTGCTCGTCATGAGCAAGAAGCGCAGGAAGATGGAAAAGAAGAGGCGCAAGAGACTCGCCAAACTGGTCAAACAAGCCAAACTTGAGGATCAAGCCAGACTCGCCGAGCAGAACGCGCAGAGGGAGGCGGATCATGTCGGACTTCATTAACTGGGGGGCGCTCACCAGTGTCGTAGTGGTCGGCCTGGTCGCTGGCGCCGGCCTTCCCGCGCTGTACGCGCTCGGAGTGCGTGCTCTCGCGGGCCCAGGCTCGCGAAACGGCGTCGGACGCCTTTCCCCCGTCCGCGTCACCGCGGCGGTCGCTTTCCTGGCAATTGTCCTCAGCGCGATCGTTTTCGCCATCATGCTCATCATCGACAGCCGTGCCTGACAGTGAAGACGCTCGCAAGCCTCCCGCCAAGAGGAAACGCCGCTGCTTCCGGGGGGTGTTCCTCGCCCTGTGCCTGCTTCTCGTCCTGTCGCTGGGGGCATCATATCTCTGGGTCGAATCCAGCATCACCCACGTCGAGGCGCTTAGCGGCGCCGCCGACACCCCGGGCCAGACCTACCTAATCGTGCGGTCGGACTCGCGCGACGGCTGGGCCAATGACGGCACCACCGGGGCCAGGTCCGACACGATCATGGTGTTGCACCAGCCGGAAAACGGCCCTACGGCACTTATCAGCATTCCCCGTGACTCCTATGTGGATATCCCCGGACACGGAAAGAACAAGATCAACGCCGCCTATGCGTTCGGCGGCGCGACCGCCTAGCGCGCTACAGGATGGTGTTTCCGGCCGCGCGGAACAGTTCGTACCACTCGGGCCGGGTCAGCGGAATGTTCGACCCCTGCGCCGCCCCCGCCACCCGCTCCAGCGACGTGGTGCCGATGACCACCTGCATGTTCGCAGGGTGACGGGTGATCCAGGCCACCGCGATGGCGATGGGAGGAACGTCGTACTTCGCCGCGAGGCGGTCGATGACGGCGTTTAGCTCCGGGAAGTCGGGACTGCCGACGAAGTGTCCCGTAAAGAAGCCCGACTGGAAGGGCGACCACGCCTGGACGGTGATGTCGTTGAGGCGGCAGTAGTCGAGCGTCCCAACATCGCGAGAGATCGCCTGGTCGACGGCCGCCATGTTCATTGCCAAGCCCTGAGCGACCAGGTCCGCGTGGGGTATCGACAGTTGGAGCTGATCGGCGACCAGGGGCTGCTTCACGTCGCGCTTGAGAAGCTCTATCTGCCCCGGGGCGTGGTTAGAGACGCCGAACGCGCGCACCTTACCGGCCGCCTCGAGTTCGTCAAAGGCATTCGCCACGTCCTCCGGCTCGACCAGGGCGTCCGGCCGGTGCAGAAGGAGGATGTAGATGTAGTCCGTGCCGAGCGCGGCGAGCGAGTCATCCACGGACTCGATGATGTGTTCGTACGAGAAGTCGTAGTACGGGCCGGGGCGCACGATCCCGACCAGGGGGGTCACGTGTCCAGTATCGCGTTCACGTCACCGCGCGGTCGTGATCATTGGCAACACCAGTCATTGACGCCAACTAGTTTGGCCTACAAGACGAGAATGTCCCGTTTGCGCTCTAGGCTTGGCAACATGAGCATCCGGACAGCAGTCTCAGCCTTGTTCATCGTCACTCTTATCGCGGGATGCGGCTCACCGGCGGCCTCCCCGTCCACCAGTCCCACGCTGGAGCCGACACCCACTGCCTCTCCATCTCCATCGGCCTCCGCGAGCCCGACGTCGACGTCTGTGACACCAATCAACTCCGGACCGCTTACGGTGCCGGGCGAGTTCTCCTTCGGGATCTCCGACTTCGGCGGCGTGCCGTACGGTCAGCCGTATGACGGCTACGTGAGCGCCCTGGGCCCCACCGTCCACCAATCCGCGTGCGGCGACGAGAACTTCCCGTCGGTGTATCCCGGCTCCCCGGCCGCGCTCTGGGAGTTGTTTTTGATTGTCCCCTGGGATGACCCCAGCTTGGTGTGGCTCGACTGGGACACCAAGGCCTTCCTGCTCACCGTTCCCTCAGAGACTCTTCCTACGACGCAAATCGGACCGGTCGGGCCCCGCGGCCTGCGCCTCGGCACGCCCGAAGCGACCATAGAGGCGATGTTCCCCGCGGAAGCGGCCGTGTCCACTACCCGCGCGACCAACATCCTGCTATTCGATGACTCGGAAATCGTGGTCACCGAGCGAGTGTTCACTATTGCCGATGTTGACGGCGGGCCGATGATCATCACCACCGTCGATGGCTACGTGGCAACCATCATGTGGGGAGACCCGGCGTACGTGACCACGTCGCGGGGCTTCCTGAGGTGCACCACCTAGTTTGGCGGGGTGTCCTGGCCTCGAGGTGGCGTTCCATCTAGATCAGTTCGGTGAGGGCCGTCGAGCCGAGGGAGTTTGACGCGACCTCATCGCGGACCTACCTACGGTGGCGTAACTTAGGATGACCATGCCCAATCTCATGAGCCTGTGAAGCGCCAAGCGCTGGCCCGGCGTACCGCGCGAAATTGAGGTCCCAAACGAATGTCTCGTCGAGGCGCTCGAGACTGCGGTGGCCCTGTGGCCAGGGCGGGTCGCCGTCGACTTTATGGGCGCGTCGACCACGTATCAGAAGTTGGGGGAGGCCGTGTGCCGCGGCGCTAGCGTCCTTGATGGGTATGGGATTCGCAAGGGCGATCGGGTGGCGATCTCCCTGCCCAACTGCACGAGCCACATGGTCGCGTTCTATTCCGTGCTCAGGCTGGGCGCGATCGTGGTCGAGGTGAACCCAGCGGTCACATAGTGTTGGTCGACCGGATCAAGGAGATAATCATCACCGGCGGGTTCAATGTGTACCCGTCACAAGTGGAGGACCGTCTGCGCGAGATGCCCGGCGTTCAGGACGTCGCGGTTGTCGGGCTCCCCGGCGGCCGCATGGGTGAGGAGGCCATCGCCGCAATCGTGTTGGAGAAGGGCCAGTCGGGTCCGGACCTCAAAGCGGTGCGAGACTGGTGCAGCGCGAGACTCGCGAAGTACGCGCTCCCCGGGAAGATCGTCTTCCTCTCCGACCTTCCTCGCTCCCTGATCGGCAAGGTGCTTCGACGCGTTGTCCGGGTCGAGTTGATGGCGGTTGCGCCCGCCTAGCGGGGTCCGCGGTCATCTTGAGCGAAGCAACGCTCGCGGCCTTGGGTGGCAACCCGCCGATCGGTTCCGAAAGGATATAGGCTTCTTGCATGATGTCAGCACTAGTCCGAACGCGCCGTGCACAGGTTCGCCTGATGATCACCGCCGTCAGTTCCTCTATCATGCTCGCGGGGTGCGCCTCCGAGCCTGCGACTGGTGACGCCCTCGCCGTGCCCGTGAATACCGACCCCATCTCGATGCCCGCAAGCGTCGGTGACATGGAATCCTACGACAGGGTTTGCGCCGTGTTGACCGAGGAGGATGCCGCGGACCGATGCCGGGAGAGCGCCGAATCAGACGCCACCGTCAAACAGGCGGCAGCGGCAAACATGGAGACGGCATACGGGGGCGGCCCTGCAGCGTCCCAAACCTACACGGAAGCCGAATTCTTGACCATCTTGACCACCTTTGCGGTTCGCGCCAGTAGTCCTCGGCTTTGGTCGTATCAAGATAGCGACGAGTTCAATCAGCGCATGAACGTCACCCTCATGGAGACGGTGGTGCGCGACGGTGTCGCGGAGTGCCTAGTCCGCCCTAAAAATGGCGTCATCGCTCCGTATGGAGAGAGCTACACCGATGATGATCTTGTCACCTCGGAATGCCAGGCGACGGGGGACGGGTTGACGGTCCTCGTATTTGGCGGCTACGGTCTGAGTGTTGACGAGATGCTCGACTTCACGAGAGAGCTTTACCGCAATCTCGGGGGTCAATAGCCGGGTGGGGGCCCCTCAGTCGTGTGGGGAAACGACGCACCATCCCCACGGCCTCTTCAACGCCGAACTCTCGGGGAACCAGAGGCGCGGCATCGACCTCTTCGAAGGTGACTCCGTGAACGCGGGGCCGGTCTACGCCCTGGTCCGCGCGGCCATCAGCCACAACGAGACTCGGGCCAAGAAGTAGCCCTCTCGTAGGCGGGATCGCGGGTTCACCAACCTGCGGGCTTGTAGTCCTTGAGGAAGACCTCGTACAGGTCCTCTCCGGCCTCGCCGCGCACGATGGGGTCGTAGACCCGCGCCGCACCATCGACGAGGTCTAGGGGCGCATGGAAGCCCTCCTCGGCCAGCCTCACCTTGGTGGGGTGGGGACGTTCGTCGGTGATCCAACCCGTGTCCACGCTCGTCATCAGGATCCGGTCGGTCTCGAACATCTCGCGCGCGCTCGTGCGGGTCAGCATGTTGACGGCGGCCTTGGCCATGTTCGTATGCGGATGGCCGGGGCCCTTGTAGCCTCGGCCGAAGACGCCCTCCATCGCGGAGACGTTCACGACGTGGCTTCGTGACGCGGCCCGTGCGGCGGCGGCAAGTTGGGGGCGGAGGCGGCTGATGAGGATGAACGGGGCCGTCTCGTTGCACAGTTGCACCTCGAGCATCTCAAGAGGGTCCACCTCGCCCACTCCCTGCACCCAACTGTTGGTGTGGTGGAGATCCGGGACGAGGCCTCCGGCGTCGATCGCCGAACCGTCGGCCAGCCTTTCAAGCGACGATGAACCCGGGGTGAGCGCCAAGTCCGTCAACCGCTGGGCATCCTGCGCCACGGTGCCCCCAACCGAGGCGTCGGCCGATGCTAGCAACGGATGGGCGGCCACCGACTCTTCCAAGGCGTGCGGGTGGCGGTCCCGAATATGACCGAAGGTGAGGAGTTGCGGCCCACGGCCCTCCTCCCAGAGTCTGGGGGCGAGAGGAGCAGACTCCGCGTCGACGAGGGGGGCGTAGGCGCCGGGGGAGCGGCGCACCGTCTGCGCGGCATTGTTGATGAGGATGTTGAGGGGGCCCTTGGCAGCTACGGTGTCGGCGAGCGCCACCACCTGGGCGGGGTCACGCAGATCAATTCCCACAACATGGAGGCGATGCAGCCAGACCGGGGCGTCGTCCATCGCCGCAAAGCGCCGCACCGCGTCACGCGGGAATCGCGTGGTGATCGTCGTTTCCGCGCCATCCCGGAGCAGCCGCAGGGCGATGTGCATGCCGATCTTGGCACGACCACCCGTGAGGAGCGCCCGCTTGCCCGTGAGGTCGGTACGGGCTTCTCGCTTGGCGTGGTTCGTGATCGCGCACTCCGGACACAGTTGATGGTAGAAGGAGTCCACCCTGGTGTAGTGCTGCTTGCAGATGTAGCACGCCCGGGACTTCTTGAGTGTGCCCGCGCTGGGGGCATCAACCGAAGCGGCGAGCGTGAGACCACGGGTTTCGTCGTCGATGCGATCGGCGGCTCCGGTGGCGGTTGCCGCCACCACGGCTCGGTAGTTCTCCTGGATCGCGGCACGCTTGACGTTGCGGCGATTCTCCCGAACGGCCTTGTACATTCCGGCCGTGGCACGACGAATGGCCACGAAATCGGGGTGGGCCTCGTCTACCTCGGTGATGTTGGCCAGCACGCGGAGGGTCGCCTCAAGGTCGGCGGGATCAAGACCGGGAGGCTGCTCGGGGTTCGGGGGCGTGGATGGCACGCGGCCAAGCGTACCTAGTAGCCCGCGGGTGTCCTCACTCGACGGTCGCGGAAAGAAACGCCCGGACATCCTCCAACTCATCCTCGTTGATGCCGTGAACGAGCCCCGCGTAGGCGCGCACCGTGGGCGTCGAGTGTTCGGGGAGCCACGCGGCCAGGCGCGCGATCGCCTCAGGCCAGATCACGGTGTCGGCCGTGCCCCTACCCCAGAAGACTCGGGGGCGCGACTCCGCCAGAGCGTCGTCCGCAGGTTGGTCGCCCCGCGTGATCAGCCCGGACAGAACCACAGTGGCGGCAACGCGCTCGGGGCGCGTGCGCAGGAGCTGGAGCGCCATGAGCCCGCCCTGCGAGAAGCCCAGGGGGACGATGGGAGCGGCGGGCGGGACGTTCGCGTCCACCCACTCCCAGATCGCCTCGGTCGCGTCGTCGATCCCGGCCTGCTCGGGCTCATTGGGCAGGTCGAGCGGAAACCACGTCGCGCCGCCGAAGTCCATGTCGATCGGAGCGCGCAGGGAGGCCCATGGCATACCATCGGGCAACCACTCAGTCAGCGAAGGAAGGTCATCCTCGTTGGAGCCGAGGCCGTGGAGCAGCAGGACGATGGGGAAGGCGGCGTCGAACGAGGCGTCCGGCCAACCGGGGGAGAGGCGCGCGTGGAGGGGGCTCACCGGTCCATTATCCCGGTCGGCGCAGATCGCTCCCGATAGGTGTTTGCAGTAGCCTGGTGCGAATCGCGGAATGGCCGCGGAGATCCTCGCGGGGGACGATGCCGGCATCCTGGCGGAGTGTATCGACCTGGCTTCCTACGAGCCCTCGCTTCCCACCGAGAAGAACATCCGTGCGGGCGCCGCCAAGGTCGTCGAGATCGTCGCCGAGAAGCAGCCGCAACTGGTTGCTGCTCGCTTGCGCGACCTGCTTCCCGCCCTGTCCGTCCAAGAGCCCCAGACTCGCTGGGCCATCATTCGCACCATGGGATTCTGCGCCCCCCTCAACTCGGCGGTTGCCAGGGAAGCGGTTCCCTTCGCCGAGCGGTACCTGAAGGACAAGGAGGGTCTGTGTATCGCCAATTCCGCAGACTTGTTCCTCGGCGACCTTGGCGCGGTCTCGATCGAAGACGCTCGAGTGGTTTTCCCGCTGCTCAAGCGCTCCATGGGAAACCCTCTTCGGAATAAGGAGGACTGGTTACTGGAGGCCCTGGCATCCGTTTACGGGAATCTCGATGCGCCGGACCGCAAGCACGCGCAAGCCTTCACGGAAGGTTGGCTGGATTCGTCGCGCAAGTCCACCCGCGCCAGAGCCCTACGTCTGCTGAGTCTGCCCGAGTCGTAGAAGCGGAGAGATGCTACCACTTCAGTATCGCAGTCCTACGCTTGGGTTATTGTCAGATGGCGCCGACAACGGGCGCACGTATCACTCGAGGGAGGACCATTTGACCTTGACGACCGGCCCATGGCATATCCCGCGGGTGCCGACGGTTGGGTTCAAAGCCGCCTTGCTCGACCTCGACGGGGTCGTGACGCCCACGGCCGACGTGCACATGACGGCTTGGCGGGCCATGTTCACCGACTACTTCACGACACACGGCATCGAACCCGCCTATACCGATGCCGACTACTTCACGTTCATTGACGGAAAGCCACGGAATGACGGGGTGCGTCTGTGTCTGGCGTCCCGCGGAATCGAGCTTCCGGAGGGCCTGCCTGACGACGCCCCGGGCTCGCCGACCATTTGCGGTCTGGGCAACACGAAGAATGAGGCGTTCATCGACCTCCTGCGTATAGAAGGGGTCACTGCGTACCCTGGAAGCGTGATGTTGATGGACTACCTCGAGTCGGTGGGAGCGGAGATGGCGATCGTGTCGAGTTCGCGCAATACAGGTGCGGTATTGGACGCCGCAGGCCTTGCGGATCGCTTCAAGGTGGTTGTCGACGGAGTGGTCGCGAAAGAGCATGGCCTACGAGGCAAACCCGCGCCCGACATGTTCCGGTACGCCGCCGAGTTGCTAGGGGTCCCTTACGCGGCCGCGGTCGTCGTGGAGGACGCCCTCTCGGGGGTCGCCGCCGGTGCCGCAGGAGACTTCGGCCTGGTCGTCGGAGTGGATCGCGGCGCGGGTGCCGCTGAACTGAAAGCGGCTGGAGCCGACATCGTGGTCTCGGATCTTGCCGAGTTGGTGGCGCGATGACGGGCGATCAGCAACCACTGAACGGCGCAAGCATGCCGGAATGCGTGGATCGACTGCGCTTTCCATCCGATCCGTGGCGGCTGATCGAATCCGCCTTCGACGCCTCCGACCTCGGCACCACGGAGACCATTTTCGCGGTCGGCAATGGGTACCTAGGGATGCGGGGCAACGTCGAGGAGGGACACGACGCCCACACCCATGGCACCTTCATCAACGGCTTTCACGAAACCTGGCCGATCCGATATGCCGAAGAGGCCTTCGGCCTCGCACGCGTCGGCCAGACCATTGTGGAGGTCCCCGACTCGAAGACCATCCGCCTCTACGTCGACGACGAGTCGCTCCAGCTCTCCGTGGCGGACTTGCCGGAGTATTCGCGCACCCTCGATATGCGGGAGGGGGTGCTCACGCGCGATCTAATCTGGCGCACGCCTTCGGGAAACCGTGTTCGAGTGCGCTCGACGAGGATGGTGTCTTTCGTCCAGCGGCACCTTGCGGTGATGACCTTCGAGGTCACGTTGCTCGACAAGGAGGCGCCAATCGCGATCTCCTCCCACATCCTGAACCGTGGGGCCTATCTCGGTGAGTACCACGCTCACAGCGAGGAGAACGGTTTCGCGGATCCGCGAAAGGCGGGGGTCCCTCGCGAACGCATCCTGATTCCGAGCATGCACGATGGAGACGACGACCGCATCGTGCTCGGGTACCGTTGCGCCAGTTCTGGGATGACTCTTGCCGTCGGGATGGAGCACAAGGCAGAGGCAGAGACCGAGTATGAGCAGCAGACCGAGGTTCACGAGGACTACGCGAAGCACACCTTCCTCACCCGCCTTGAGCCGGGCCAATCGTTCGCGATCACCAAGTTCGTCACCTATCACACGGATAACGGGATTCCGGCAAGCGAACTAAGCGACCGCTGCATTCGCACCCTCGACCGTGTCCGGTCCGAAGGCGTCGACAAGCAGTTCGCCGATCAGAAGGCGTGGCTGGAAGGCTTCTGGGAGCGCTCGGACGTGGAGGTCGAGGGCAATGATGAGGCGCAACAGGCCATTCGCTGGAATCTCTTCCAACTCGCGCAAGCCGCCGCGCGTGGCGATGGCAACGGCATCTCCGCCAAGGGGGTGAGTGGGACCGGATACGGGGGCCACTACTTCTGGGATTCCGAGATCTTCGTGGTGCCGTTCTTCGCGTATACGTCCCCCGGCATAGCTCGCAATGCGTTGCTCTTTCGCCACCGCATGATGGGGGAGGCGGAGCGGCGAGCCACAGAACTCTCCGTACGGGGTGCGCTATTCCCGTGGCGGACCATCAACGGCAAGGAGTCTTCTGCTTACTACGCCGCGGGCGCCGCGCAATACCACATCGATGCGGACATTTCGTATGCGATCGACAAGTACGTGCGAATCACCGGAGACGACGATTTCATGGCCCGCCAGGGAATCGATATCTTGGTGCAGACCGCTCGCATGTGGGCCGACCTGGGCTTCTGGCGGCATGCCAAACGTGCCGAGGCCTCGTTCCATATTCATGGAGTAACCGGGCCCGATGAGTACACCACGGTGGTCAACGACAACCTCTACACGAACGTGATGGCTCGGTTCAACCTGCGCTGTGCCGCAGGCTCGGTGCGGAAACTCGCGCACAACCGGCCTGACCAGTACTCGCAAATGGTGGCGCGCCTGGATCTAAAGGAGGAGGAGATCGCGGAGTGGGAGAGCGCCGCCGAGGCGATGACCATTCTGTGGGACGAGAACCTGGGGATTCATCCGCAGGATGCCCTGTTTCACGAGCGCGAGGTGTGGGACATGGAACGCACCCCGCCCGAGCAGCGGCCACTCCTCCTGCATTTCCACCCGCTGGTCGTCTACCGATTCCAGGTTCTCAAGCAGGCCGACGTGGTACTAGCGCTTGTTCTCCAGGGCGACCAGTTCACGCCCAAGGAGAAGAAGGCCGATTTCGACTACTACGACCCCATCACGACGGGAGACTCGACGCTGTCGGGAGCGGCGCAAGGAATCATCGCGGCGGAGGTCGGATACTACGAGTTGGCGTTGTACTACTTCTGGAAGAGCCTCTTCGTCGACCTTGGAAACCTACACGGCAATACGTCCGACGGCGTGCACGTCGCTGCGGCGGGTGGCGTGTGGTCCGCCCTGGTGTTTGGCATTGGCGGGCTGCGCGACAACGGGGAGGTGTTGTCGTTCGACCCACGTCTGCCGGACTCGTGGCCATCGTTATCCTTCCGGCTCACGAAGGGTGGGACCCGTTTCAAGGTGATCGTTCTTCCCAAGCAGGTGGAGTTCGCGGTTGAGGATGGCCCCGGGTTGACCGTCGAGGTGCGAGGCAAGCGTCACGACATCACGCCGGGGGAGGGCGTCATCGTGCCGCTGAAGGGACAGGGTCCGCGCATTGCGGGAGCTCCCGACGCCAGCGCATACCACGGCACGCTGCGAGCCGACGGAACGGTGATCACGCCATCGCTTCCGCCGAACGTCCTGGATTCCGCACAGGACGAAGAAGAGGAGAGCCGAGGCTCCCTGCATTAAGATTTATAGAACCCCCTAGGAAAGGAATCAGGATGTCGAAGAAACAACTGCTTGCCCTTCTAGGAGTTGCCATCATTCTCGTCGGGGACTTTCTCCCGTTCTTCAAAGGAATCTTCGCGTCCATTTCCCTGTGGGATGGCGACGACGGGAAGATCGTCTTGATAGCTGCCATCCTTGCGGCCGTGGCGATTCTCCTTCGTTGGAACACCATCGCGATTATCATCTGCCTGATCGCGGCGCTCACCGCCATCATGGATATGGCCGATGGCTCGGACAAGGGATTCGATCTCGGGATCGGGGGATACGTCATCATCGCCGGAGTCGTGATCGCCGTTGTTGGGACCATCGCGGCGATGGGAGACAAACGCAAGACTTCCCGCGCGAAGGAGCCCGCTTCCTAGCCTGACCGGTTGGGCGCCTCCTTACAACGACATGGAAGCCGTGCTAGCGTCGCAGTGTGCAAAACAGCACGATCTCGACAAAGGAGTGAGACAACAAGTGGACGACATCATGAAGAAGTTTAAGGAGCTCTCCTCCAAGGAGCAGCTCGGGATCTACGCGGGCCTCGTCCTGCTTATCGGCGCTTTCCTTCCATTCGCAGGCGTCGACTTTGGCGGATTCGGCAGCGCCAGCGTGAAACTCACCTCATGGGACATCGGTTTCCTCGGGTGGATCGGAGCCATCGTGGGCGCCGTTGCCATCTTCCTGAAGCAGCCTCTCATCGCAGCGATTGGGTTTGCTGCCGCTGGGGTCGCCGTTGCGTGGGCAACAATTGACACCTTGACGTCAGAGTTCGTTGGCCTCAAGTTCGGCGCCTTCGTCTGCATCGCCGCTGCAGTTGTTGGTGTATGGGCGACAGTCGACGCACTAGTTGCGAAGTTGAAGTCGTAGAAAACGCTTCATCGGGAGGGGTGCAGTCGGTTACACCGGTTGCACCCTTTTCCGTCCCTGGCCACGACCATCACCATTGTGGTTGTGTGACCACTCGCCTCACGCCTCCGCGGGTGGTAGCGTCCGAATCGCTGGCCCGTGATATCTACCTCCAACGAAGGAGCCTTCTCTCATGACAGAAGAAAAGCCAGATGCCGCATCCAAACCAACCCCCAAACCCGTCGAGCAACCGGCAGAGAAGCCCAAGATCCAGTTGCCCGTCGCCCTCGTCGTGTCGCTCGTCGGCGCAGGCCTCTTCCTCTTCGGCTCGTTCCTGGCGTTCTACGACGGGATCCCCGGGGATGAAACCCCCAAGCTGTTCAACGCCCTGTCCGGCAAGGTCGCGATCATACTCATCCTCGTGAGCGTGCTGTTCGTCGCGATCAAGCGGTTCGGTAACCTAGCGGCCATCGCCGTCTCCCTCGCCTTAGGGGCGGTCCTCCAGCCGGTCATCGACGTCCCCGCCGGGGACAACCTCCCAATCAAGCTGGCGAACGCCCTCGCCGGATCCGACGTGGCAAGCGCCGGTATCGGAATGTATGCGGCCCTCTTCGGTGCGCTCATCTGCCTTCTTGCGGTCGTCATGATCCCGAAAAAGAAGGACGACAAGGACACGGACGCCGAGAAGAAGTAGTCACGAGGGTCCGGTGACCGGGCGAGGGCCTGGCCACCGGCCCCTTAGGCTGTCCGCATGCGCATTCGCCGCCAGTTGGCGCACCCACCCCTGACCGAACTCGAACCGTACTTCCAGCACATCCGCGAACGCGCTGAGGTCCCGGAGGGGTACCCGCCCGAGGTCTACTTCGAGGCGGAGCACTCCAAGGGGGACGCCGAGCATGACAACGTTCCCAGTGGCCGGGTGGACGCCACCGAGATTCCCCTCGTCACGATTGACCCCAAGGGTTCGCTCGACCTGGACCAAGCCCTCGCCATCGAATCCCTTGGGGACGGCCACAGGGTGCTCTACGCGATCGCGGACGTCGGAGCCCAGGTCATCCCTGGCGGGAACCTCGACGCCGACACTCATGGCCGCGGCCAAACCATCTACTGCCCGGATCGGCGTATCGGACTCCACCCACCCGTGATGTCGGAGGGCTACGCCTCCCTCCTCCCGGGACAGCGCACGAAGGCTGTCCTGTGGACCATTGACCTGGATGTCAAGGGCGATATTGAGCGGATTGATGTCCGTCGTGCCTGGGTAAGGTCCCGTCGCCAGTATCCCTACATGGAACTCGCCTCAAACCCTCCGCCCGACGCCGCCGGGCTCGTCACGCTCCTCGCCGACGTGGGGGAGAGGCGTCGGACCCTAGCCCGGGCTCGCGGAGCCGTCACCCTGCCGAAACCCTCTCAGGAGGTCCGTCTCGAGGATGGACACCTTGTTCTCGAGTTCCGCGCGGCCCGTGGCATCGAGGACGATAACGCCCAGATTTCCCTCCTGACGGGGGAGGCCGCCGCCAAGATCATGCTTGAGGGGGGCGTGGGCATCCTCCGCACGATGCCCCCGGCGGGCGAGGTGCCCCTGAGACGCCTCCGACACCAGGCCCAGGCCCTCGGAATCGACTGGGGAGATCAGGACACCTATGCCGACGTCCTAGCCCGTCTCGATCTCGATTCCCCCAAGACGGCGGCGTTCCTGACCCATGCGACCTCGCTCTTCAGGGGAGCGGCCTGGGAGTCTTTCGACGACTCAAACCCCGACCTCCCCCGCCCCAAGGAGACCTCACATGGGGCCCTTGGGGTGCCCTACGCACACGTGACTGCACCGCTTCGCCGCCTGGTCGATCGCTTCGCGACGGAAGCCTGCCTCGCAGTTGTGGGCGGCCTGCCTCCACCCGAATGGGTGAGGGACGCCCTCCCGTCCCTTGGGGACGAGATGTCACGCTCCGACCGCGTCTCCGGCAACGTAGATCGCGCCTGCATCAACGCAGTCGAGGCAGCCGTACTGTCTGGGAGCATCGGGGAAGAGTTTCAGGGGGTCGGCCTCGACGACAACACGGTTCAACTCGCGGAGCCTGCCGTTGTTGCGCGATGTGGCGGTCTGGTCGAGATAGGGCGCGAACAACGGGTTAGGCTCTTAAGCGCCCGCTTCGAGGAGGGGCCGGTGTTCGATGTCACTTCCTAGTTCAGTCCCGTCGGTTCTATTCGTGTGCGTCCATAACGCCGGACGCTCCCAGATGGCCGCCGGCTACGTGCGCGCCCTCGCGGGTGACCGGGTCGAGGTGAGGTCGGCTGGGTCACTTCCCGCAGATCTCATCAACCCCATCGCCATCGAGGCGATGCTTGAGGATGGCGTCGATATTCGCACCGAGAAACCAAAGGTACTGACCCTGGAGGCCGTTAATGCCTCCGACGTTGTCGTGACGATGGGATGTGGGGATGCCTGCCCCATTTTTCCCGGTAAGCGGTACGAGGATTGGGTGCTCGACGACCCTGCGGGCCAGGCCATCGAGGCGATCCGTCCCATTCGGGACGAGATCAAGAGGCGCGTCGAGGCATTGCTGAGATCCCTTTCGATCGAGCCCGAGTCTTCTCGCTAGACTCTCGGTGTGACGACGCGGAGCACCCCACCGGAATCCACCCGGGAATCCACCACGGTCTCTTCCGAGGAACCGAGCAACCGCATCTGGACCATTCCCAACGCCATCTCGGCGCTCCGCATCTCCCTCATCCTCGTCTTTGTCGTGTGCCTCTCCCTCGAGCACGATGTCTGGGCGATCACCGCCCTCGCCGTCGCGGGGGTGTCGGACTTTTTCGATGGTTTCCTCGCCCGGCGGTGGAACCAGGTCACCCGGTTGGGTCGCCTTCTCGATCCCACTGCCGACCGACTCCTCACCCTGGCGATGATCATCGGCCTCCCCCTACGCGGGATCATCCCTTGGTGGCTCGCCGGCCTCCTGCTGGCGCGGGACCTCGTGGTGGGAGGCGCCCTGCTCTGGGGAAAGCGACGGGGCATATCCGTGCCCCTCGTGACGTTCGCCGGGAAGGCCGCCACCTTTGGCCTCTACGTATTCCTTCCCCTGGCGTACCTGTCGTGGGAAAGATGGGAGGCCGTATACGCAATCGCGATCGTCTGGGCCGTCATTTCCGCGATCATGTACTGGATTTCCGGCATCGGCTACCTAATGGAGGTGCGCAGGGCCTCTTCCGTTCTACGATAGAGGCACAACGCCTCACCAGGGGGATCCCATGAACGACGACGAACAGCTCGCAGAGCAGACGCTTTCCATCGATTCTGCCGTACCTGAGGGTGATGCCGCACCCCATCGCCTCTCCCCACAAGACGAGGCCGCCGTAGATGCGCTTCCTCCCGGCTCGGCGCTCCTCATCGTCCATAGCGGTCCGAATGCCGGGGCGCGTTTCCTCCTTGACCAAGACGTGACCGTCGCGGGGCGTTCCGTCTCTGGTGGAATCTTCCTCGACGACGTGACCGTCTCCCGCGAGCACGTACGTTTCGAGCGCCGGGGAGCGGACTTCCACGTCGTCGACGCGGGTTCCCTCAACGGTACGTACGTCAATCGCGAGCGTGTAGTCTCCAAGCGCCTCGAGCAAGACGACGAGGTCCAAATCGGGAAGTACCGGCTGACGTTCTACCCGGGCGCCCACTAGCGATGGCCTTTGCGGAGGAAGCCCGGGCAGGTCGGCGCGGGCCCAGGTCCGACGCTTCGGTCGTGAGTAAGGAGGTCGCCGCCCCCGCGCCGGTCGGAACGTGGCCCCACGCCCTCTCTCATGATCCCCTCCTCAGGGTTTCCGACGTCCTTGCAGCCGTCCAGCCAGAATTCCCCGCCCTCACCCCCTCGAAGCTTCGATTCCTCGACTCCCAGGGCTTGGTCCGTCCTCAAAGAACCGGTGGAGGTTATCGGCACTACTCGCCAGCCGACGTCGAGCGCCTGCGTTTCGTCTTACGCCAACAGCGGGACCACTACCGGCCGCTCACCGTCATCGCCGCGAGCCTTGAGGGCCTCGATAGGGGAGAGGCACACGAAGGGATCACCCCCCAGGCGGTGGGGGAGCAGGCCCCCCTGTGGCTTTCCCAAGACGAGCTCGCGGCTCGGACAGGAACCGAACTAGACCTCGTGTCCCTCCTCGCTACCGAGGGGATCATTCAAGAAGGGGTTCCTGGCAAGTACTCCCGCGAAGACATGGACGTGGTCCGGACGGCGGGAGAATACCTGGCTGCTGGTGGGGACGTCCGTGCCTTGCGTGCCGTCCGGAATGCGGCTTTGCGGGAGACCGAACGCATTCGTGCCTCCGTGGCGCCCCTTCGGGCCAAGGGCGAACGTGAGGAGGCCTCGGACGTCTCCCAAACCCGTGCGGAAGCGGTCGTCGGATTCTTCGCTTCGGTCCTTCGGCGTCCTAACGCAAGTGACTGATGTGACTGGTGCGACACGCCGATGGCGTGGACCTGCGGGGCTCCGCGACGCATCGGCCCACACGCGATACCCTGGGCATACACGGTGATCGATTCGCCCTTCCCCTCGTGGAAGGGCGGCCGGAATTTGAGGAGCGCACCATGGCAGGAACGGAGCAAGGCGGGGGTCCCCGTCCCGATCAGGGCGTGCTCTTCCGCGATGGCCTCACGAACCTGGACGAGGAAGCCGGCTACCGGGGCCCGACTGCGTGCCGCGCCGCAGGCATAACCTATCGGCAACTCGACTACTGGGCGCGTACCGGACTCGTGGAACCAACCGTTCGCAACGCGACAGGCTCGGGCACCCAACGCCTCTACGGGTTCCGTGACATCCTCGTCCTTCGCGTGGTGAAGCGACTTCTCGACTCGGGGGTATCGCTCCAGCAGATCCGATCGGCGGTGGCCCACCTGAGGGAACGTGGCGTTGAGGATCTCTCACGCATCACCCTCATGAGCGATGGTGCATCGGTCTACGAGTGCACCTCGGATGATGAAGTCATCGACCTCGTCCAAGGTGGCCAGGGAGTCTTCGGGATCGCTCTCGGAAAGGTCTGGCGTGAACTAGAGGGTTCCCTCGCTTCGTTCCCAGTCGACCACCCCGGTAATCTTCCCGTCGGGACCCCTGATGTCCTCGACGAACTGGCGGCCCGTCGCCAGGCTCGCTCTCACGCGAGCTAGGCGGATCTTAAGCCCGATCCCACGTCCTGGTGACATGTCCCCAGAACCTGACAAGATAGGGCCAACGCCGAAAGGACGTGCATGTTTCACAAGGTGCTGGTAGCCAACCGATCGGAAATCGCCGTTCGTGCCTTTCGTGCTGCCTACGAACTCGGCCTCCACTCCGTCGCTGTCTTCCCCCACGAGGACCGCATGTCGGAGCACCGCCTCAAGGCCGACGAGGCCTACCAGATCGGAGAGATCGGGCATCCCGTCCGTGCCTACCTCGACATGGACGAGATCGTTAGGGTCGCGCGACTCTCTGGCGCGGATGCCATCTACCCCGGGTACGGGTTCCTAGCCGAGAACGTTGGTTTCGCCCAACGCTGTCGCGATGAGGGCCTCGTGTTCATCGGTCCGCCGCCCGAGGTGCTGGCCAAGGCGGGAGACAAGGTCGCTGCCCTCAAGTCGGCCCGGGCGGCGGGGCTTCCCGTCCTTGACTCTTCCGACCCCTCCCGAGACCTCAAGACCTTGACAAAATGGGCCTCCGAGATTGGGTACCCCGTCTTCGTCAAGGCCGTCGCCGGTGGGGGAGGCCGGGGGATGCGGCGAATCGAGACCCCTGAAGACCTGTCCGAGGGCCTGGCCGCTGCGATGCGAGAGGCAGAGAGCGCCTTCGGTGACCCGACCGTCTTCCTTGAGCAGGCGGTACTAGCCCCCCGCCACATCGAGGTACAGATCCTGGGAGACGTCCAGGGAAGCATCGTCCACCTCCACGAACGTGATTGCTCGGTCCAGAGACGCCACCAGAAGGTCATCGAGATAGCCCCCGCCCCGAACCTCGATCCGGCCATCCGGGATGCCCTGCATCGCGACGCCGTTACGTTTGGCAAGTACCTGGGATACGTCAACGCCGGTACGGTCGAGTTTCTCGTTGACACGGTGGGGGAGCGGGAAGGGAGCCACGTCTTCATCGAGACGAATCCCCGGATCCAGGTGGAGCACACCGTCACAGAAGAGGTGACGGGCATCGACATCGTTACGTCACAGATGAGGATCGCCCAGGGCGAGACCCTTGAGGAGATCGGGATCCGTCAGGAATCGGTGATTGTGACCGGCTGCGCCATTCAGAACCGGATTACCACCGAAGACCCATCTAACGGTTTCGTCCCGGACACCGGCCGGATTGCGGCATACCGTTCACCCGGCGGTGCAGGAATCCGGCTCGACGGCGCCACCGGTATGGCAGGTGGACAGGTGACCGGCCACTTCGACTCCCTGCTCGTCAAGCTGACCTCGCGAGGCCGGGACTTCCGTCAAGCCGTCACGAGGGCGCGTCGCGCCCTCGCGGAGTTCCGTATCAGGGGCGTCACCACGAACATCCCCTTCCTCATGGAGGTCATGTCCGACCCCGACTTCAAGCGAGGGGGCATCACAACCGCCTTCATCGACGAGCGTCCGCACCTGCTCAAGGCGACCTCTGACACCGACCGATCGACCAAGCTCCTGACCTATCTTGCCTATACCTCGGTCAACCGCCCGAATGGCGCACCCCCGAAGGAGCCGATCCACCCCTCTCACAAGCTCCCCGAGATCGACCTGAGCGCCGATCCGCCTCCGGGGGCACGCCAACGCCTCCTCGAGCTTGGTCCCGAAGGGTTCGCAGCCGCCCTCCGAGCCCAGAAGCCACTCGCCGTCACGGAGACCACCTTCCGTGACGCTCACCAGAGCCTGCTGGCGACCCGGGTGCGGACCTATGACCTACTGCGGGCGGCCGCCCATGTCTCCCGGATGACCCCGGAGTTGCTCTCCATGGAGGCCTGGGGCGGGGCCACCTACGACGTGGCCCTCCGCTTTCTCCACGAGGATCCTTGGGATCGCCTAGCCGTCCTACGGGAAGCCATGCCGGGTATCCCCCTTCAAATGCTCCTCCGAGGCCGGAACACCGTCGGATACACGCCTTACCCGGAGGAAGTCGCCCACGCCTTTGTCCATGAGGCGGCCGAGACTGGGATTGATATCTTCCGGATCTTCGATTCGCTCAACGACGTCGAACAGATGAGACCCGCGATCGAGGCCGTCCGCGAGACCGGCACGGCGATAGCGGAGGCCTCTCTGTGCTATACCGCGAACCTGACCGATCCCGACGAGAAGCTCTACACGCTCGACTACTACCTCAACCTCGCCGACGCTCTAGTCAAGGCCGGGGCTCACGTCCTCGCGATCAAGGACATGGCCGGGCTCCTGCGCGCTCCGGCCGCCCACACCCTCGTGACGGCCCTACGTGAACGATTCGACCTTCCCGTGCACCTTCACACCCACGACACCCCAGGGGGGCAGCTGGCGACGCTCCTGGCGGCCTCAGAGGCGGGGGTCGATATCGTCGACGTCGCGAGCGCCGCCATGGCGGGAACGACATCCCAGCCGCCCATGAGCGCCCTCGTCGCCGCCCTCGAGCACACGGAGCGGGACACGGGCATCTCGCTCAAGAGCGTCCAGGACCTCGAGCCTTACTGGGAAAGCGTCCGACGCCTCTATGCGCCCTTCGAGTCCGGCCTCCCCGGACCGACGGGACGCGTGTACCACCACGAGATTCCGGGCGGGCAACTGTCCAACCTGCGCCAGCAGGCGATCTCCCTCGGGCTGGGCGACCGGTTCGAGGACATTGAAAACATGTACGCCGCGGCGGACAAGATCCTCGGCCGGCTCGTCAAGGTGACTCCGTCGTCCAAGATCGTCGGCGACCTCGCCCTCCAGCTGGTCGGGACGGGGGCGGACCCGGCCGAGTTCGAGAAGGATCCCGGCTCCTACGACCTCCCCGACAACGTCATCGGCTTCCTCGAAGGCGAGCTCGGGGACCCGCCCGGCGGTTGGCCCGAACCCTTCCGGACGAAAGCCCTCAAGGGCCGGAAGCCTTCCTCGAAGACCCATGACCTGACGAAGGAGGACAAGGAGGCGCTGGCCAAGTCCGGCAGGCGGCGCCGGAAGCGCCTCAATCACCTCCTTTTCCCCGTTCCGTCCAAGGAGCACGCGGAATCCGTTGGGGAGTACGGGGACATCTCCGTCATCGATACGTTCCACTACCTGTACGGCATGACGGTCGGGAACGGCGAGGAGGTCACGATCGACCCGGAGAAGGGCGTGCGTCTCCTCGTCAGCCTTGAGGCGATGGGGCAGGTTGACGATCATGGCAACCGGACCGCGATATTCAACTACAACGGGCAGATCCGGCCGGTGACCGTGAGGGACGAGGAGGCCTCCGTCGTCGCCATCACGAGGGAGAAGGCCGACCTGAACATCAAGGGCGAGGTAGCGGCACCCTTCGCCGGGGCGGTGACCCCGACGGTAGAGCTAGGAGCAGTCGTGGCCGCCGGGGACACCGTCGCGACGATAGAGGCCATGAAGATGGAGGCCGCAATTACAACACCCATGGCCGGCAAAGTCATGCGCGTCCTGATTCACGGGACCGAGACCCTCACGGGAGGAGACCTCGTCGTCGTCGTCCAATAGGCCAGTCGGAAGCCCAGGGACCTTCGTCCTCGTGCTCACCATTTCTCGTGAGGGACGATGGGAAATGCCCAAAGGAGGCCTCTGTTGAAGGTTCTCGTCGCCGTCGGATCAAAATACGGTGCAACCCGTGAAATCGCCCAGGCTATATCTGACGTGCTTCGCGATTTCGGCTGTGACGCCGAATGTCAGGACGCGAAAGACGTCGAGTCCGTCGATCCCTACGATGCGTTTGTCATCGGCAGCGCGCTCTACGGCGGATTCTGGCGCCGTGACGCGAGCGAACTCGTCCACGACAACATCAAGGCCCTCCGTTCCAAGCCGGTTTGGCTCTTCTCCAGCGGACCCGTCGGGCTTCCGCCTCGCCCGGCCGAGACGGTGGGGGAGGGGGAAGCCCTTGTTGACGTTGTGAACGCAAGGGCCCACGAGGCCTTCTCTGGCTGCCTCAACTCAGAGCGCCTGAACTTCGGCGAACAGGCTATCGTCCGCGGGCTCAAGGCCTCCGTTGGTGACTACCGCGAATGGGGTCAGGTCAAGAACTGGGCTCGTGAGATCGGCCATCAGTTGACCAAAGTCGAGGATCTTTCGGAAGAGCCCGCCACCTAAAGACGAATGCCTACTCATCTACCACGTGCTCCGCTAGAAGCGGTATCGCCGCGGGTTTGATGAAGACTCACGGTCAGCGCCCATCCTGATAGGGTGAAAAAAGTTATCGGCCAGATGCAGTCGCCGATCGAATCCAATCCAAGTCTGAGGCGGACATGAAGAGAGGGAGTTTTTCGTGCGCAAAAAGGAACGCATGACCATTGGAGTTGCCGTTATCGCTGGTCTAGTACTATCCGGATGCGGATCGACGAGTGTATTAAGTGATGAAGAGTTCTCCGACGCCGCACTCTCGACCTGTAGCGCGCTCAAGGAATCTATCGATACTGCCATGAGCGAGGCGCCCAGTTTTGAGCAATTGGCGGAATACTACGACACTGCTGCCCAGGAACTCGATGCACTCAATTTCACCGAGGAATCGGCACCGAACGGGGCTCTCCTGCAAACGAGCCTCGCCGGACTTGCGGATTCCTATTCTCTGTTCGAAGTCGCCGTGAAGGATGCCGTGAGGCGGGCGGGCATTCCCGGATCGTACTCACTGCTGGTCACAGAGAGCGGCGGGGTCATGGTTCTTCCCGGCGGAAGCATCTTTGACGCGGAAAAACTCGATGTTGATCCTTCGGCTTGGGTGCCGGTACAAACGAACCTGACGCAAGTTTCGGATGCTGCACAGGTTCTTGGGTTGAGTGATTGCTCACCCAACGATGAAGCGTAGTCCATCGCCCTCAAGAAGGATTAAACGCTGAACATTCGTTGGACCTCGTGAACCCCGATCGAAGTTGGCGCCACCAATTTCCGGCACCGTTGACATAGGACAGGGGAGTACGGACCATGCCCCCGCCGCGTTAGTCGCCTTTCGACTGGTAAACAGCACTATTCGGTCAAGCACTATTCTCGGCTGCCGGGGGAGGGGAGGGTGCCGTAAGTTTGAATCGCCCGGATCCAACCTCGTTTGGCCGGAGCCAGCGCTGGAGCCCGAGCAAGGCGAGCTGGCCGAGGCGGCCGAGCCGCCCGCCCGCGTTAGGGTTCACCCGAAGCGAATTCACCCAAATGTGAGAAAGGTCGCGTCATAAATGTATGGTTGGTCACTCTCAGCCATCGAGGGCAATCCGCCGATAGACCGGATATCCGGTGCGACCCGGTTCCCCGGGCCGGAGGCGGATACTCCGGTGCCGAAGGGCACGACCAAGTGAAGGAAGAGGGATCATGTCACGGAAGAGCGCTCGCTCCCGTCGGATTGCGGCGATTGGGCTCGCGGTCGTTGCCGTGGCCGGCCTCAGCATAGCATCGGCCGCTCAGTTGACCGTGGCGAGCACCCCGGTCATCGCGGGCGTATCGATTGACTCGCCGTGCGACACGGCCGTGACCGTGACCTACGGCACGACGTTCAGTACCACGTTGCACGCGTACGCGGTCAACTCCGTGACCATCTCGGGAATCAACATGACGGCGAGCCCCCCGATCCCGAGTTGTTCGGGCATGACCCTTGACTTCACGCTGCTTGACGGCTCGGCGGGCGTCGTCGCGACCGGCGTCTCCACCACGATCTCGGGTGTCTCTCACACGATTGCCATTTCCCCCACGCCCGTGAACGCGAACTCGGTGGCGCAGATCGCCATCGTCATCCACTAGGTCTCACCACCGCTTCAGGAGGCAGATCCCCGGGTGATTCGACACACGACCGACGAGGATTCGGCGAAGTCCTCCGACGCGCGCACCCCTGCGAGGGAGGTATCGCGGTGACGGGCGCGCGCCGGACGGGCGCACGGCGTGTCGCCGCCGCCGTAGCCGGTGCGGCCGTCGCGCTTTCGGTCGTGGGTCTCGTGGTCGCCAGCGCGTCCCAGTTGACCGTGTCGAGCAGCCACCCGTTTCTGCAGGACTCCGCTCGCTGCACGAACGCAACCATCGCGACCACGGGGTTCGCGAGCGGAGGGGGGACTAACTGGGACAGGGTCCGCCTGGTGGGCGTGCCCGACGCCTGCGCGGGCCTGCAGATTCAACTCACGGTCTACCGTACTCGGGCGTCGGGCACCACCACCACACTCGCGACCGGCACGGGGACGGCCGCGTCGGGGACGGTCGACATCACCACCACCAACTACGCCTCAAACCGCGTTACGGGCGTCGCCCTCCTCATCGGAGGATGGGGGGTGCCCACCACGTGGACCCCCGGTGGCACGGTGATCAGCCTTCGCTCTCACGCGAACGGCAACTACGTGACCGCTGGCGCGTCACCGTTGATCGCCTCCAGCACTACGATCGGGACACCGCAAGAGTTCGACCTGATCATCAACGCTGACGGAAGCGTGAGCTTGCGAGCGCACGCGAACAACATGTACGTCTGCGCAGAGAACGCTGGCGGGTCATCGTTGATCGCCAACCGCACCGCTATAGGCCTGTGGGAAGAGTTCGACCTCATCAATAACCCGGACGGAAGCATCAGCTTCCAATCGCTCGCGAACAACATGTACGTCTGCGCAGAGGACGCCGGCGCGTCACCGCTGATCGCCAACCGCACCTGGATCCTCGAGTGGGAAGAGTTCGACCTCATCATCCACTAGTGTTCCCGTCGCGACCCGGCTCCCTCAGCAGTGAAGACCTAGCGGTCGAACTATGGGGGGCCGGGTCGCTCAACCTTCTCCGGGGCATCATCGACGCACTTCCGATGATGCCCCGGCCATGGCTAGGACGTGTCGCCAAAGTCGCTGGTAAGCCAGTGCAAGGTGGCGGGTAGGCGGAGTCCGGAGTGTTCGTCAAGAGCGGCGCGCCGAGGCGCCCGATTTGCGGTCTGGTGAGGCATTCTCTGGCTGACGTGACCCCTACTTTTGTCCACTTGTGTGAGAGTCGGGGTGGTGAGGCCAGCGTAGCGGACGGTGGCCGGGGTGCATTTGCCGAGGCGGCTGTGGGGGCGGTCGTGGTTGTAGTGGTCGACCCAGTCTGCGATCACGACGCGGGCTTCAGTCAAGGTGATCAACACCTCGTCGTTGAGTTTCTCTTTGCGGAGCTTGTCGTGCCAGGTTTCGACGTAGGCGTTCTCCCACGGGGATGCCGGTTTGATGAACGTGGTGCTGACCCCGAGTTTGGTCAGCCATTCGGTGACGGTCTTGGCGACGAACTCGGGGCCGTTGTCTGATCGGATCCGGTTCGGGATCCCGTAGAGGCGAAACAGTTTCCTCAAGTGGTCGACAACGGTTGGTGCCGGGATCGAGCGGGAGACCAGCGGCGGCATTGCGAACCTGGAGTATTCGTCCAGTACCGACAGCATCCGGATCTTGCTGCCGTCGGCTAGGCGGACAGATATGAAGTCATACGTCTATATGTCGTTCACGTGCTCGGCCGGAAGCTTGCTGATCGAGTTGGTCGACAGCCCCGGAGTTGGGCGGGCCCGCCGTTTCGGTGGCTTGAGTAGCCCTTCGGCCTTCATGATCCGCTGAACATGCTTACAGTTCACCGACCAGCCGGCCTTCACCAACTCGGTGGTGATCCTCCGGTAGCCATAATGCTGCTGGTTGTCCTTGACGCATTCGGCCATGATCGCCGCCGTCAGCGCCGCCTCAGCATCGACGTGCTCGGCCGTCTGGGTGTAACGGATCGTGGAGCGTTTCACCCCAAGCGTCTTGATCGCCCAGCGCTCAGCGACGGGAAACGACCGCATCACGTAGGCGACCGTTTCCCGTTGCCGGGCCGGGCTCACCATTTTCTGGAAGCCACGTCCTTGAGGACCTTGATCTGCAACGACTGATCCGCGACGATTGCTTTCAACGCCGCGTTCTCCTGATCAAGGAACTTGAGCCGCTTGGCCTCATCCGACGTCATCAACCCATACTTCTGCCGCCACCGGTGATACGTCGGCCCGCTGATCTCCTGCTCCCTCAAAGCGAGTTCCAACGGCATCCCATTAGCCAACAAGACCTCGATGTCCCGCAACTTCCCGATCGCCTGCTCCGGCGTGTGTCGACGATTCTGCTTACCCATCGTGAATCTCCTTCCCCAGCTATCGCTGAGATCGAGACTCTCACAACACTGGACCGGTTTCAGGGGGGCACGTCAATTTGATGCCTTCACGGCGGCGGGTCCACAGGGCCTGCTCGAGGCAGTCGAGCACGAGCGGGGTTGCCATCGACGCGGCGGTCCGCCATCCGAGGATTCGGCGGCTGGCGACATCGAACACGAAGGCGACGTAGACCCAACCGGTCCACGTCCACACATACGTGAAGTCCGCGACCCACAACTGGTCGGGCTGGAACCGGTGGAAGTGTCGGTCCACCAGGTCTGGGGCGCGACGCTCCTTCTCACCAGTGTCTGCTGGCCGTTGCTTGGCGTTGCCGCGGGTGACTCCTGCGAGTCCGAGTTCCCGCATGAGCCGTTCCATGGTGCAGCGGGCCACGTTGTGGCCTTGGCGACGCAGCCGCAACCACAGGGTCCTGGTGGCGTGAACCCCCGAGACTGGTCAGCCTTGAGTGAGAGTCCTGACATCCGCCGTGAGGCGGGGAAGGATGTTCACTATGGGTAAGAAGACGATCCGACACACGGCAGAGCAGGCGGTGCGTAAGCTCCGGGATGCGGAGGTGTTGCTGGCACAGGGCAAGCCGCTGGAGTTGACGCTCAGGGAGTTGGAGATCAGCGAGCCGACGTACTACCGGTGGAAGAAGCAGTACGGGTTGATGACCTCGGACGATGCGAAGGAGTTCAAGCGTCTGAAGCGGGAGAACGCGAAGTTGAAGCAGGCGTTGGCGGAAGCGGTGCTGGACAAGACGATCTTGCAGGACGTGCTCTCGCGAAAAGCGTGAGCCCGGACCAGAGGCGTGACGATGTCGCCGGGGTGCGGCGTCGTCACGGTGTCTCTGAGCTCCGGGCGATCAAGGCCCTCGGCTACAACCGGTCCACGATCCGCTACCAGCGTTCCACCCAGGCGATCACCGACGAGCAGGTCCTGGTCGCGGAGATCACCCGATTGTGCGGCCTGAAGCACCTGCGTCGTTACGGCTATCGGCGCATCACCTGGGAGCTGTGCAACCGTCACGGGTGGGTGGTGAATCAGAAGCGGGTCAAGCACCTTATGCGGGAGAACGGGCTGCTGCGTCAGCCGCCCAAGAAACGTTCCCGAGCGAAGGGGGCGTCAGCCAACTCGATCACCGTGCTGCCGGCCAGCCACGTCGGGCACGTGTGGACCTACGACTTCATCACGATCCACGTCGGGCGGGCCTCCAAGGTCCGGATGCTGACCATCATCGATGAGTACTCCCGGTTCTGCTTCCCGCCGCTGATCCAACGCTCGATCACCGCCGAGGATGTGGTGAACCACCTTTCGATGATCTTCATCCTCTACGGCGTCCCCGAACTGATCCGCTCCGACAACAGCCCCGAATTCACCGCGTGGACCGTGAAGGACTGGCTGCGCACCATCAAGGTCGGCACCGCCTACGTCGCCCCCGCGTCACCCTGGGAGAACGGCTACGTCGAGACCTTCCACGACAAGCTCCGCGACGAATGCCTCAACGGCAACGTCTTCTTCAGCCGCCGCGACGCCGAGGCTGCTATCCGCGAATGGGTCGACCACTACAACCATGACCGACCCCACTCCGGGCTCGGCAACCGCACCCCCTACAACGTCCGCTACGCTAACCACATACTCGATCCCGAGCACACGACGACTCTCACTCAAAGCTGACCAAAACAGGGATCAGGCCACTGGCACCGAGGATCTTGCGCTTGTCCCACTCCACCGCGATCACCGTCTTGAGCGCCTCGTCTCGCCGTGCCCGCTGCGAGACGGGTCGATCGAGGGCGTCGTAATACGTTGACGGGGCGAACGAGACACCACGCTGGGTGAGTACGGCGCAGATCGGCTCGACACCCCAGCGGAGGCCTCCGTCGGAGCGGTCCTTGTGGTCGCGGATGAACGCGACTATCTCCTGTGTGGCCAGTCGAGCTCGGCCGCGAAGAAAGACGATGCTGCTTTCAGGATCTCGTTCGCCCTCCGAAGTTCGGCGTTCTCGCGTTTGAGTCGCTTGATCTCCTCCGCGGCGTCGGTGGTCAACCCGGGACGCATCCCGAAGTCGACCTGCTGCCTGCGGATCCAGGTGCGCACCGTTTCCGGGGTGCCGATACCAAGTTTGTGAGCAACCGACGCGATCACCTGCGTCTCGCTCGAATAATCCGGGCGGACCTCGGCGACCATCCTGACCGCCCGTTCACGGAGCTCGCGCGGGTATTTGCTGGGACGTGACATGAGACCGATCCTTCCAAGGAATCGAGCCTCCGAACACCCCGGGGGGATTCATAGCTAGGGGAATTGCCTGAAAGTGGGGCAGCGAGTATTGCGCATCTGATGCAATAGTGAGCATACGAAATGACATAATGTACATTATCGGCACTAGACCCAGGACCGAGAATCACCTTCCTCTACGGGTGTTCCTTTGCCGCCTGAGATGCTCCCGAGTATCGTGCGACCTAAGCAAGTTATACAGTGCCGTCGTACGAATCTCTCGGACAGTTTCGCTTTCTGGAGGCAACCATGGCGATGACGGTGCATCTAGTGCGGAGCGCTATCACGATGGTGCTTGTCGCGGGCACTCTCGCCGGGTGTTCAGCATCCGAGGTCACTATCCCAGACCCGGCACTGCTGTCGTGTGTCGAGGAAGCCCTTGGCTTGTCTCCTGGAGAGCCGATCACCCGAACAGGCATGGAGACCCTCCATGATTTGGGGTGTACGTACAGGGGCGTCGAATCCCTCACTGGACTTGAAGCCGCGACCCACCTCACCCTGCTTGACCTGAGTATCAACCAGATTGCAGATGTGTCGCCTCTGGCCGGTCTCACCAACCTCACCTTGCTTGACCTGCGGGACAACCATATTGTGGATGTGTCGCCTCTGGCCGGTCTTACAAACCTCACCAAGCTTGACATGGCCAGCAGCCATATTGTGGATGTGTCGCCTCTGGCCGGTCTCACAAACCTCACCGGGCTTGAAATGGCCGGCAATCAGATTGCAGATGTGTCGCCTCTGGCCGGTCTCACAAACCTCACCGGGCTTGAAATGGCCGGCAATCAGATTGTGGATGTGTCACCTCTGGCCGGTCTCACAAACCTCACCAGGCTTGACCTGCTGGACAACCAGATTGTGGATGTGTCACCTCTCGCCGGTCTCACAAACCTCACCGAACTTTACCTGAGGATCAACCAGATTGCAGATGCGTCACCTCTCGCCGGTCTCACAAACCTCACCGAACTTCGCCTGAGTATCAACCAGATTGCAGATGTGTCGCCTCTGTCCGGTCTCACCAACCTCACCAAGCTTGATGTGGCCGGAAACCAGATTGCAGATGTGTCGCCTCTGTCCGGTCTCACCAACCTCACCAAGCTTGACATGGCCAGCAACCATATTGTGGATATGTCGCCTCTGTCCGGTCTCACAAACCTCACCGTGCTTTACGTGGACAGCAACCGGATTGCAGATGTGTCGCCTCTGGCCGTTCTCACCAACCTCACCGAGCTTGACCTGCGGGACAACCGGATTGTGGATGTGTCGCCTCTGACCGGTCTTACAAACCTCACCGAGCTTCAACTGAGGATCAACCAGATTGCAGATATGTCGCCTCTAGACGGACTGGACAACGTCAATATCACCATCTGAGGATCGCCGGATGCGCTCGAAGAGCGTTTTTTTGAGGCCTCAGCCGCTCCGGGGGCCGATGTGAGATAGCCGCTGGAGACACCCCCCGAGCGAGGATTCCACGCCCGAGGGGTTTGTTCAAGACACCGCTACTACCTGCAACTCATCGTCCTCGAACACGATGTATTACCAGTAATATGCCTCCTCATGGAACAACGATGCCTCTCCAGGCGTTCATCCATAAGCAAGTACACACTCCCTTTGGAGGAGGCAAGAACATGGCTGACCGAGCGCTTCGTGGGATGCGGCTGGGAACCCAGAGCATGGAGAGCGCTTCCGGCGCCGAATTGGCGGATCGTCGTGAGGCAATCTACGACTGCCCGGCCGGGCACGTCCGAAGCATGCCCTTTTCCGTCGAGGCCGAGATTCCTGCTATCTGGGAGTGCCACTGCGGGGCCACCGCCCTCCTTCGCGATGGAGGGCGACCGGATGACCACCCCATGCGTCACATCCGAACCCCCTGGGACATGCTCCTTGAACGACGCACGATCGAAGACCTAGAGATCCTCCTGGAGGAACGCCTCCAGTTGCTCCGGGCTAGCAGGCTCGCCTCCTAGCTTCACCCTCGCCTGAGCCGGAGGAACCTCAGCACCTGGTCCCAGCGATGCGCCATACCCCATAGGGCCACCTTCCAGAAGGCCTCCATGACGATCCTTTCGCTCATCTTCGATACCCCTTGGGTGCGCTCGACGAACTCGATCGGCACCTCGATCACCGTTGCCCCTGCCCGGATGGCCCTCCAGCACATGTCAACCTGGAACCCATACCCCTGTGATTCGACATGGTCTAGGTCGATCTGACATAACGTTGCCGCCGTATATGCGCGAAATCCCGCCGTGGAGTCCTTCACTTTGATTCCCAGCGCAACCCTGACGTATCGGTTCGCCCACACGGAGAGCCCCCTCCGTCGTCGGGACCAGTTGAGCACCGATCCCCCTTTGACCCACCGAGATCCGATGACGAGGCCCCCCTCCCCCACCCGCGCCAGAAGGTCCGGCAGTTGCCGGGCCTGGTGGGAACCATCGGCGTCCATCTCCACCAACGTGTCGTAGTCGTGCTCGAGCCCCCAAGAGAAACCGGCCCGGTAGGCGACGCCTAGGCCCTGCTTTTCCGGCCGATGGAGAACGTTCAGACGTGGGTCATGTCGGGCGGCGTCGTCCGCCCACTCCCCCGTCCCGTCAGGGGAGGAATCGTCGACGATGAGGATGTCGACATCGGGGACTTCTTTCCTCACCGCCGCAAGTTGAATCGGCAGGGACTCCCGCTCATTGAATGTCGGGATGATGACCAGGGCCTTCATTCCCACTCCCATCGACCCCTGAGGCTGGCCAACCCCACCCAAGCCACCGCCAACAGAGGCGCGAGCAGGAAGGCCCATTCCAGGTATCCGCCGATGCGAACCGCGGGGGTAATCGAGGTCCTAAGGGGCACCTCCTCGAGCATGTAATCCGCGGTGAAGAGGCGAGTCTCCTCCAGGATCTCTCCATCGGGTGCCACTACCGCGCTGACCCCAACCGTCGACGCCTGGACGGTCGTCCTTCCGGTCTCGATGGCCCGGAACCTCGTCATCGCGAGCTGCTGAACCGATTCTGGGGTCATCCCGAAGTTGGCGTTGTTGGTTTGGACTATGACGATTTCGGATCCCCCCACGACCGTGTCCCTCACCAGGGAGTCGTAGGCCACCTCGAAGCAGATGACCACCCCCACGGGGACCTCCCTTCCGAGCCGGTCCACCGGCACCTCGACGATCCCTACATCGGATCCCGGAAGCATGTCCCTCTTCACCCGATCGACGGCGCTGGAGAATATGCCGGCGAAACCCCTCCAGGGGATGTATTCGGCAAACGGCGCTGGGTGGCGCTTGTGGTATAGGCCGATGGCCTCGCCATCTGCCGTCCACAGGAGGGAGGTGTTGTACCGGCCACCATCCGGCGGGTACTCGATAGTTCCGACGAGGATCGGTGCCCCGACAAGAGCCGCCGCCCCCGTGAGGGCGTCACGCGTGATCGCGTCGACCCTCGGATCGAAGTCGGCCGCATTCTCCGGCCACACCACAAGGTCAGGTATCCGAGGGGCGTGCTCTGCGAGTTCTTCCGTTGCGATGATGTGATTCTCGAGAACGAGCCGTGCCTGACGAAACGAGTCCAAGCCGAGGTTTGGGACGCTCCCTTGGGCAACCCCGATGCGGAGGGATCCCGCCTCTGGTGACGCATCGAGCGGAACGAGCGTCCCGGCCAGGGTCACGGCCACGGCCCCCAGGGAGGCAAAAGCGGGGACGAGGATCCTCCTTCCCCTCAAGGCCTCGAATGCGAGTCCCAGGCACCCCCCGGCTAGAGCGACGAAGAAGGTCACGAGCGATGCTCCCCCCAGCCACGCCAAGCCGGCGGCCGGTCCATCGACCTGAGAGAACGCGAGCCGCCCCCAGGGGAATCCCCCCCACGGCACCATCGAGCGAAACTGTTCGGCCGAGGTCCACAGGGCGGCGAAGACCACGGGTTCGAGCCAGAGACGCTTACTAAGGAGCTTCTTACGTCGCACAAGCGCCCATGAAGCCCCCCACAGGGCGAAAGCAAGCGCCTCCATCCCGGCCAAGGCCACCCAGGGAATCGGGCCGACCCCTACCGAGGTCCATCTGATCAGGGGAAGAAAGAAGCCCAACCCAGCTGCGAACCCTAGCCCCAATCCACGCCATACCGTCGCCTTCTCCAGAACCCCCCAGAGCAGGGCAAGCCCGATGGCAGCCGCTGGCCACCACCCGAACACCGGGAATGCGAGATGGATCACCCACCCCGCAACCGCCGCGTATAGTGCGTTTCTGAGCCCCGACACGCGCCTAGCCTACGGGAGGGGCAACCCACAAACGCGCCGTTCACACTCCCGCATCAGTAGGCGACAACTCCCCGACGCATCCCCGTGATCGCCTGTCCCGCATTTCGCCGAACGGAGGGGTCGGGCGCCACCTCTGCAATCTGATCCAAGACGTCGATCACCTGCTTGAACCACCGCACGAGGTCGCCCGGGGCGATGTCTCTACCCTTGAGCACGGCATCGAGGCTCTTGCCCTGGGTCCAGGAGTGCACCGGGCCGACGATTCCCCACTGAGGGGCCTGGAGCCGCGGGAGCTTCCGCTCCAGGTGCATCTCGTGAAGCCCGGACGACACCCGGACGGTCTCTTTTAAGGCAACCCCAATCGGCCCTGCCGGACCCTGGGGGATGCGGGGGGTCTGGGTCTCGTCGTCCCGCCTGCCCTCATAGACCAGGGTCGAGACGACCGCAGCAAGTGCCGGAGGCTGGAGCCCGGCCCACACGCCTAGCCGGAGGCACTCGGCGATCACGAGGTCGTTCTCCGAATAGATCGTCCGCAGCGTCGTTCCCCATGAGGTAGGGACCAAGGCCTCCCCCTCCCCCTCCAGGTATCCGAGCTCGACCAGGACCCCGCATCTCCGGTCGAAGAGCCGCGCGATCGAACCGGTCTCCTTGGAGATCTCCCCGGCCAGCCGGTCCCGATCGCGAAGGGCTCGGAAGTACCGCTCGGCCCAACGGGAGTGGTCGTCTCGATCGGGGCAGGAATGGCAAGGGTGTGCACGCATCTGCCTTCGCAGGTCCTCTATCTTGTCCTTTCCCTCCTCGACCTCCACGGGTTCCCCCTTCTGGCGTGGAAGAGTGAAGAGGTCGCGCTTGGCGTTGAGGGTCGACGAAAGGTCGCGCCGGGACTGTGCCCGCCGGGTGTCCACCCTCTTGGGGAGGCGGATCTCCCCCACCTGCTCGATTCCGTTGTGGAGGTCGGCGATCGACAGCCTGAAGGCCCGACCCGTCTCGGCCACCACAAGAGGGCGGGGAGGTTCCGTCTTGTCTGGTGATACAACCACGGCGAGACCCTTACGCCTTCCCTCGAGGATGCGAACGACCGCTCCGGCCCTGAGACGCCTCAGCGCTGCGGTGGAGGCCTCCCGTCGATCCCTCGTTGCCGTTCGAGCGCTGGCCTTCTCCAGCCGCGAGATCTTCTCCTTGAGGCCCGAATACTCAAGGAAATCCCCCCGGCTACACACGATGGCCTCCCGATACCCGGATATCGCGGTGTCGAGGTCCCTCACCTTCCTCGCCTGGGTGACCACGGAGCCATCGGCCTGGTATTGGGCGAAGGACATCTCCAGGACCTCGCGGGCCTTCGTGACCCCCGATCGGGCCACAAGGTTGATGGCCATGTTGTAAGAGGGCTGAAAACTACTCACGAGGGGGTACGTCCGACGCGACGCCAGCCGCCCCAGGATCTCGACGTCGAATCCCGGGTATTCCACGACGATCGCGTGACCCTCGACATCGATCCCCCGCCGGCCCGCTCGACCGGTCAACTGTGTGAATTCCCCTGCCGTGAGGTCCTTGTGCGAGTCGCCATCCCACTTGACCAGCTTCTCGAGCACGACCGATCGGGCTGGCATGTTGATCCCGAGGGACAGGGTCTCCGTGGCGAAGACGACCTTGATGAGCCCTGCCGTGAACAGCTGCTCGACCACCTCCTTAAAGAGCGGAATCATTCCGGCATGGTGGGCGGCCACTCCGGCTTGAAGGTGATCGAACCAGTGGGCATAGCCAAGAGCTCCAAGATCCGCCCCAGGGAAACCCGAACACCGCTCCTCGATGATCTCTCGGACCTGAGCCCTCTCGGAGTCGGTCGTCAGCCTGATCCCCGCCGCGCGTATCTGATCGACCGCGTCCTCGCACCCCGCGCGAGAAAAGATGAAGACAATCGCCGGCAGGAGCCCCTGCGAATCCAGAACGTCGATCACGGCGAAACGCGGGGGCGGCCGTCGGCCGACGCCCCTGGGGCCTCGATGGCCTCGGTGACGGGGAGAGTGGCGGAGTCGTCGCACCACCGCTTCAAGATCGGGATTGAGTCTGGGGTTGGGGCCCGGCTGGGTCGGGTCAACCCCGGTTGCATACAGATCGAACATCCCCTCCCGCAGCATGACGTGCGGCCATAGCGGCACAGGGCGAGTCTCCGAGACGATGACCTCCGTATCTCCCCTCACCTCCTTGAGCCAGGCACCGAATTCCTCCGTGTTCGATACCGTTGCCGAAAGTGCGACGATCTCGGTCTTGGCGTCGAGGTGGACGAGGATCTCCTCCCATACACTCCCCCGGAATCGGTCGGCGAGGTAGTGAACCTCGTCGAGGATGACGACGCCCAGCCTCTCAAGGGTCGAAGAACCCGCGTAGATCATGTTCCTCAAGACCTCGGTCGTCATGACGACGATGTCCGCGTTCCCATTGATGGAGGTGTCCCCCGTGAGCAGGCCGACGGCCGATGACCCGTAGGCCTCCGTAAGATCCCTGAACTTCTGGTTGGACAAGGCCTTGATCGGCGTGGTGTAGAAGGCCTTCTCCTTGCGCTCCCTCGCGCACCGAACTGCAAACTCCCCGACGACCGTCTTTCCTGCCCCAGTGGGTGCGGCCACCAGCACCGAGCGGCCATCTTCGACCGCCTGGCAGGCCTCAACCTGGAACTCGTCCAGTGAGAAGGGCAGCGACTCGGCGAATGTCTGCACACCTGGATGATTCGCCCTCTGATGCGACGCCCGATACCTGTCTGCGGGCGATTCGTTCATGAGACGACGCTACGGGATTCGTGCCCCAAGGACCCGCAGCGCTCCCGGGGCGACGGTCACTTTCAATGGCTCCGAACCAACAAGCTCCCCATCCGCGAAGGCCGCCGGAAGGGTCGCCCCATCAGTCGATTGGCAAACCGTGACCGACTTGACCTTCTCAATCCTGATCCTGGGATCGGTAACGTGCGAGCCATCCTTGAGCTTGGGGAAGAGCTTGATGAGGCTGGCCTTCGACATGCCCTCTGCGATGACCAACTCGAGCCACCCATCGGTGACCGAGGAATCAGGAGAGATGATTAGGCCTCCCCCAAAAACGGGGGTATTCGCCACGGCCACCAGTGTCGAGGACGATTTCCACTTCAGCCCATCGGCCTTGGCCTCTATCCCGTACGGCTTGAAGCGCGCGATCTCTCTGAAGGTCGCGACCTTGTACTTCACAGGCCCCTTGGGCCGCTGAATGTTGGCGGCATAGGCGGCCACGGCCGCATCGATGCCCGCCGAAAGCACGACCGCGAAGTACCTGGGATCCCCCGGTTCCTCGATCCCAGGCCCGGTGACCTTGCCGAGGTCGACGGCCGTGACATCTCCATGGAGCCCTTCGTAGATTCGATCGACGGCCTGCTCGATCTCGTATTCGGGCAGGCCAAAGGTGTTTGCTGCGTCATTTCCGGAGCCAGAGGACACGATCCCCAGGGGAAGGTTCTTCCGTCCGGCGCAGATCTGAACCCCCAGGTGGACCATGCCGTCACCACCGACGACCACCAAGGCGTCGAGATCGTTCCTCGCCCGCATCGCCGCCTCGAAGGCGCTAGCCCAAGACCCATGGGTGAGGTCCCGGATCTTGAGGCCGCGGCCGGCGAGTGCGGCCAAAGCCTCATGCCCCCATCGCATCCCCCGGCCGCTTGCGGCGGTGGGATTGGTAATGACACCGATGACGTGGCTCATGCCCTATCCCTTCGTCGCGCGCACCCAGGCAGGGTCGCGTGTCCATTGGCAGCCAACGTACAGGTCCCCCACCGATGACGCCAGGAGCATGGCCTCACTGATCCTCGGGAATTGAGGCCGAGGCGAGGACGGCCTCCGCCGCATTGGCGAGTCGATCCCGTAGGTCCGCGGGACTGATCCGCCTGAGATGCGGAGCCACCGAAAGGAGACGAGCCACGATCACGTCGGGATTGGCGACCCCGAATCTCGCAACAAGCTCATCACCGACCGACTTAAGAGACACCCCGGGAAGGTCCTCGAATGCCCATCGGCCAGCGAGACCAACCGTGATCTCCGCGTCGTATTGCGCTTCAAGGGCGAAACCCTCCGTTTCCCTCCTTGGGGTGCTGGCTGGCTCATCGGTCACCTCGGCGCGTTCGATGCGGTCGAGCCGAAGCGTCCTGAAGTCACCCGCCCTTAGGCAGAAACACTCGACATACCCGACCCCATCCACGGCCACGAGCCGATGGGGTTCAATGGTCCTCTCCGTCCGGCGATCCTGAGCATCGACATAGGTCACGACGACGGCGAGCGATCGCTCAAGACCCTCCCGTATGGCCTGTACGGCCGTTTGATCGGCGGGGGGTGCTCCAACCACGGTAACCGCCATTGCTCCCTCCACGGCGGCTCTCAAAGCCTCCAGCGCCCCCTCCGCGGCGGCAGGAGCCGCCCCAGAGGCCACGATGCTGGCCAAGGCCCCCATGAGGGCGACCGCCTCCGCCGGGGCGAGCCGAACCTGCCGGATGCCCAGCGATTCCGTGAGCCGAGCGATCCCCTCCTCGTAGGCATAGCCATCGAAATCGAGAAGGTCAGCTGTCCCATAGCCCGGCAAACCGGAGACCCACAGGGTGTCGATGTCGTCCTTGATGACCTCCCGAGAGACCCCAAAATGGCGGGCAAGTTCGTCGAAGCTGGCCTCGCCGTACTCCTCGAGTTGGGTGACAATCCCGAGGAGCCTGGTCAGTCGGGGAATGGCGGGCTCAGGCACGGGCCGCCTCCAACGCCGCCCGGGCGTGGGTGATGACTGCCTCCGCAAGGGAAAGGGGAGAGATGATCCTTCCCGCCCCGGAGAGGCCGAGAATTTCGTCTCGGAGGGAATCGGTATCCGAATACTGCACCTCGTAGAGGTCCCACTCCCCCTTCGATTCGAGGAACCGCCCCCGGCGACGAAGAGCATGCCCTGACTCCGCGCGGAGCCCGATGCGCGCGGTGAGGGAAGGGACGGACGCCGTCAAGTAGACCCCCGCGAGCCCGACGGGGGCGACGAAGGCGCCCCTCTCCCCGATAGGCGAAACCGTTCCCTCGATCCGGCTCAACCGGTATGTGCGAGGTTCGCCCCTGTCTCGGTCGAGTCCGACGAGGTAGAGGGGTCCGCCTCGAACAACCAGGCGCCAGGGCTCGACCGTCCTTCGGGCTCGCCCCGATGACGCCGAGGTATAGATGAATTGAACCGCCTGCCCGTCCGCGATCGCCTGGGCAAGGGCGGGTGCCGCATCGACCCCCGCCGTCGAGCGCGCCGCAAGATATACCGGAATCTCTTCGATTCGGGCGGTCGACGACGTGATCTTGACCAAGGCCCTCCTGGCGTCGGTTCCAAGGGCCGCGCACTGCCAGTAGTCGGCAGCGACAGCCACGATCGCCCGCTCGACGGCTGTAAGCGAAATGGGGGGCATGACGCCATCGCCAGCGTCGATGACGTAGCCGATCTCGTCACCGTGGGTGGCGTCTGTAACGGTTCGAAGCGGCACTCCGATCCTGCGCAGGTCGTCCTTGTCCCTCTCAAACATGCGCTCGAATGCCGCGGTCCTTTTTCGAGCGGTCTCGGAGTCGTCGTGGTCATCGACGGGGTCGTAGCCTGCGACCGTCGCACGGATTTCCGCGCGGGTCATCCTCAGCGGAGCATGGGTGAGCGCAATCAGGAGATTGAGAAGCCGCTCGGCCGCGTCCGGCGCGGGCATCAGACCCTGCAGGCGAGCAACTCGGTTGCTATGACCGCTCGGGCCCCCACCGCGTACAACTGCTCCATGACGTGGTTCATCTCGCTCCTGGGAACCAGGACGCGGACGGCCCTCCAATCCGGAGACCCGTGGAGGGGGGTCACGGTCGGGGCTTCATATCCGGGGGTAATGACCGCAGCCTCCGCGAGTGCGGCTTCAGGGATGTCGTAGTCAAGGAGTACGTATTGACGCGCGATGAGGACGCTCCGCAGCCTCCCGGTGATGGTGGCGATGGCGTCTTCCGGGGTGTCGGGGCGTCGAACCAGGAGCGCTTCCGAGACAAGGATCGGATCGCCGAAGATCTCTAGGCCGGCGGCCCTGAGGGTCGCCCCGGTTTCCACAACGTCGGCGACGGCATCGGCAACCCCCAGCCGAACCGCTGTCTCGACCGCACCGTCCAGGTGAACCACTTGGGCCTTAACTCCGTACGACCTCAGGTGATTCGACACGAGGTGGGAATAGGATGTCGCGACGCGCTTTCCTGCCAGATCCTCGATCGAAGAGACCTTTCGCGCGGGAGCAGCATACCGGAACGTTGACGCCCCGAACCCCAGTTCAAGGTGCTCAATCGCCTCGGCTCCAGAGTCCATCAACAGGTCCCTACCCGTGATTCCAACATCAACCGTGCCGGCTCCGACGTATACCGCGATGTCCCGTGGCCTGAGGTAGAAGAATTCGACACCGTTCCTAGGATCGGACAGCGCCAGTTCGTGAGAGTCCCGGCGCTGTTTGTACCCGGCGTCGCGCAGCAGTTCGCTCGCAGGCTCAGATAGCTCGCCCTTGTTGGGTACAGCGACGCGTAGTACGGCCATCCTCAGAGGTATTTCTCTATGTCGCTCAAGGTAAATCCCTTGGCCACCATCATGACTTGGGCATGATAGATGAGTTGGGCGAGTTCCTCGGCCGCCCTTTCGTCTGACTCGAATTCCGCCGCCATCCAAGCCTCCGCTGCCTCCTCGACCAACTTCTTCCCGATCGAGTGGACTCCGTTCTTCAGAAGTTTAACGGTACGACTGCCACGGGGACGTTCCTCCGCGCGACGCTGGAGTTCGTCGAATAGTTCGTCAAAGGTCTTCACGACGCCCAGCCTACGGGAGGCGACGGGGTGAGGGTCAACTCAGGCCAGTCTCGCAATAACGTGGGCGACGGCTATCGCGGCCTCGACCGCCTCTTTTCCCTTGTCCTCGTGCGAGCCCGGCAGCCCCGCGCGATCCCTAGCTTGCTCTTCCGTATCGCAGGTGAGAACCCCAAACCCGAGCGCGATAGCGTGTTGACGGGCGACTTCCGCCAATCCGCGGGTGGCCGCATCGGCCACGAATTCGAAATGCGGAGTCCCCCCCCGGATAACAACCCCAAGGGCGACGATGACCTCGGCGCCCCCGCATGCCAGGACCTCGGCGACCACGGGAAGCTCGAAGCATCCCGGAACCCGGGTCAGCCGGTACCGTGCCCCGGCCGCTTCGATGGCACCAATCGCACCCGAAATCAGGCCTTCCATGACCCCCTCGTGCCATGAGGAGGCCACTACCTCAACCGTGAGCCCTGTCCCGTCCTCGACGCGGAGGGGGGCTCCCTCGCCACTCATGACGACTCCGCCCGAAAGTGCCCCATGCGCTCCATCTTGGTCTTAAGGTATCGCTCGTTGTGAGGGTTGCCTCCAACATGGATGGGGACGCGCTCGATGATCTCGATCCCACTTGCACGAAGCCCTTCCACCTTCGCGGGGTTGTTCGTGAGCAAGCGGATCCTGGTCAGGCCGAGGTCATGCAGGATGGCCGACGCCGCACCATACTCCCGCCTGTCTATGGGAAGCCCAAGGTCGGCGTTGGCGTCCACGGTATCGCGACCGCGATCTTGGAGCGCGTAGGCCTGGATCTTCTTCACGATGCCGATGCCTCGACCCTCGTGCCCCAAGAGGTAGACGACGGCGCCTCCCTCCTGGGCGATGGCCTTGATGGCCGCGTCCAACTGGGGCCCACAATCGCACCTCAAAGAACCCAGGGCGTCTCCGGTCAGACACTCGGAATGGACCCGCACGATGGGGACGATGCCCTCTTTGGGCGGGACGACGAGGGCGACATGCTCGTTGCCGGTGCGTTCATCGCGATAACCCCTTACGGAGAGTTCCCCGTACGCGGTGGGCAGAGTTGCCTCCCCAGAGAAGGCCACCCGGTGGGGTTCGGCAAAGGTCTCTTCAGGAGAATCTCCCTTTTTAAGCCGGTATTCGATGAGTTCCTTGATGGTCAAAATGGTGAGCCCTTCTCGTTCGGCGAGAACCTCCGCGTCGTCCAGGCGCATCATCGTTCCGTCATCATTCACGAGTTCGGCGATGGCGCCCACGGGCTCCAGTCCGGCCAACCGGCACAGATCCACGGCCGCCTCGGTGTGTCCCGGGCGATGGAGTACACCGCCTGCAACAGCGCGAAGGGGTAGAACATGCCCGGGACGGATGACATCTTCGGGCGTGGATCCCGGATTCGCAAGCACCTTGAGGGTGCGGTGGCGATCCGCGGCTGAAATCCCCGTGCTCACACCCGTTGCAGCATCCACGGTCACCGTGTAGGCAGTCCGCCGGGGATCCTCGCTATCGGGGACCATGAGGGGAAGGGCCAGGGAGTCGGCCATATGGCCGGGCATCGGTGCGCACAGGTAGCCGCTTGAATTCCGGATGGTCCATGCGACCCACTCGACCGTCGCCGTCTCCGCAGACAAGATGACATCAGCCTCGTTCTCCCTGGCCGCGGAGTCTGCGACAAGTACCGGTCGCCCCAAGCGAAGCTCCTCAAGGGCTCGTTCGACGGAGGAAGTCGCCTTCGCGTTCACGCCCGACCGCCTAGAAGGCTCTCGACGTACTTCCCGATCACGTCGACCTCGATGTTGACCGATTCGTCGATACCCCGTTCCCCAAGGGTCGTCCCCTTCAGGGTCATCGGGATGAGCGAAACCGTCACCCTGTCTCGATCGAGGGCCGCGACCGTCAGGGACACCCCGTCGATCGCGATCGACCCCTTGGTCACCACATACCGCACCAGGGGCTCAGGCAGCCGGAAGGTCAGGTCGTCCCACTCGGGTCCGGAGTCGCGCGAGAGAAGGGTCGCGATCCCGTCGACGTGGCCCTGAAGGAAGTGCCCACCCAGGCGGGAATCCGCTCGCAAGGCGCGCTCAAGATTGACGTGGCGCCCAACTGAGGCCGTTCCTAGGGTCGTCGTTTCTCGTGTCACCCGCATGACGTCTGAGGTCCAAGAGGGCCCGTCTACGGTCGCGACGGTCAGGCACACTCCATCCACGGCGACCGACTCCCCGATCCCCAGGCCCTCCGCCAGTGCGGGAGCTGAAACGGTCAGGCGCGACGCCGATTCGGCCTCTTCGACTGCTGTCACGCTCCCAATCGCCTCGACTATTCCCGTGAACACCGCATCATCCCTTCCGGTTTGGCCTTCCAATGACGAGGACGTCGTCGCCGAGCCTCATGGTCTTGACATCCGTCAATCTCAACGCATCCCCGATGGTGTGGATTCCCAAGTCGTCAACCACTCCCCTGCCGGAGCCGAGCAGGGCGGGCGCCATGTATGCGTGAACCTCGTCCACGAGCCCTGCGCGAATGAACGCAGAGCTGAGGGTCGCCCCCCCCTCGATGATCACGCTCCTCACTTCGCGCTCATTGAGATCCCGGAGCACGAGATGGGGATCATGGGTCCGAACCTGCAGGACGTTGTCGTCGCGCCAGATGTTCTTTCCGGCTGTGTCGCGGAGACCAACCGCCACTCGGAGCGGCTGATGTCCCCTCTCCTTTCCACCGTGGCGCGCCGACAGCATCGGATCATCGGCCATGATCGTCCCCGTTCCGACGACAATTGCGTCCACGCGACCCCTCTCATGGTGCGAGTGGTCACGAGCCTCTTCGCTCGTGATCCACTGGCTCGTGCCATCCACCGCAGCCGTCCGCCCGTCCAGGGTCGCCGCTAGCTTCAGGATGACGAAGGGACGCTGCTTCCTGTGGGCGTGAAGGAACGGTCCGATCATGTCTTCCGCCGCCTGCGATGGCTCCAGGACGACCTCGACCCCCCTCTTTTTTAGAACAGCTGCCCCGCCCCCCGAGATTGTCCCCGGGTCGGGCACCGCATATACCACGCGAGTGATGCCCGCCTCTGTCAGGGCCTCCACGCATGGACCCGTTCGTCCCACGTGGCGGCATGGCTCAAGCGTCGTATATGCGGTAGCGTCTGCGGTCTGCCTTCCCCGCTTGGCCGCGTCGGCGATCGCTGCGACTTCGGCGTGCGTAGTCCCCGCTCCCCGGTGATAGCCCTCGCCGATCACCTGACCCGATTTGTCCAGTAGGACGCATCCGACTCGTGGGTTTGGGCCATATTCCGGGCCCCTCTTTGCCACCTTGACCGCGCGAGTCATCGCCTCTGCAGGTGTCAATCGCGATTCCGCCGCGGAGGCCTTCCTCTCAGCCATAGGGCGTTCCCTTTGCCCTTTGCCGAAGGGTAGCCACCTCGACGCCTGGGTTGTCCTTCCCGAAGATGGCCGTACCGACAACCAAGACGTCGGCCCCCGCGTCGATCACCTCGACAATGTTGTCCGTCGTTACCCCTCCATCGGCCGCAATCCAGATCTCCCCGTCGACACTGTTGATGGCCTTCCGCAAGGCTCTGATTTTCTCAAGGATCGTCTCAAGGAGGGGCTGCCCGCCGAAACCGGGTTCGACGGTCATGACGACGACCATGTCGAACTCGGGTAGGTATTCGAATATGGATTCCACCGGGGTGGCAGGCCGAAGAGCAACCCCGACCCTTGCCCCCAACCGACGGATTTCACGCGCCAGCCGAATCGGAGCCAATGCCGCCTCGAGGTGAAAGGTCACCGAGGCCGCTCCCGCCTCGACATACATGGGCGCCCATCGATCGGGGTCATCGATCATCAGGTGAACATCAACGGGGATCTTCGAAACCTTCACGATCCTCTTGACCGTGGGCAACCCAAGGGTGAGATTGGGAACAAAATGCCCATCCATGACATCTACGTGAAGCCAGTCAGCGTCGGAGACCGCCTCGATGTCCCTCTCGAGGTTCACCAAGTCAGCCGAAAGGATGCTCGGCGCTATCTGTATTCTCATAGGTCGACCCTATCTCCCGGTTGCCTGAACGAAAGCCTGCACCAAGACGCTTCCCTCGTCGCCTACGCCTCACCCAGCTGGGCATTTCCGGGTAGCCGAGCCCCCCTCCACCACGCCTCCGCACTCATGGTGGTCTTTCCGGCAGGGGCAATCCATCCCAGCTCGACCGGATCGGTGCCCGTCGAGACTAAGACGCCCGCATCGTAACGCACGGAACCGGGGATACCGCCACGAAGATCCGGCCTAGGGGTGACGGGCCCGATTTTCGCCGACTGGCCATTCGGAAGGCTGGTCCAGGCCCCGGGAGAGGGAGTGCAGCCTCGGATCCTTCGATCGACGATGTGGGCGGGGAGATCCCATCTCACCTCTGCGTCCTCGCGGCTCAATTTATTCGCGTAACTCATCCCCTCCTCCCCCTGCGGCGCGGGTGCGGCCCTACCATCTACAAGGGCGCGAAGGGCATCGACCATGAGGGGTGCCCCCGCCCGCGCTAGGCGCTCGAGTAGATCGCCGGCCGTGTCGGTGGGCCCGATGGACTCCGTCACGGATCCGACGATTGGCCCCGTGTCCAACCCCTCCTCGATGATGAAGGTCGAGGCCCCCGTGACGTCGTCTCCGGCCATGATGGCTCGTTGAACGGGAGCCGCCCCCCTCCATGCGGGCAGGAGCGAGAAGTGGAGGTTCACCCATGCGACTCGAACGGCGGCGAGCAGCGCCGGACGGAGGATCTGCCCGTATGCCACCACCGCAGCCACGTCGCACTCAAGGGCCGCGACCTGCTCAATGAAGGCTGGATCGGACGCCTTCGTCGGGGCCAGAACCTCAAGCCCCAAAGCCTCGGCTCTGACCTTGACGGAACTGGGATGGAGGGCCGCCCCTCGTCGGCCCTTGGCGTCCGGTCGTGTGAGCACGGCCGCTACCTCCACACCCGATTCCACAAGGGCCTCGAGGGTGGGAAGGGCAATCCCAGGGGTTCCAGCAAAGAGGACGCGCATGCGTCCATCGTAGGGCGGCTCGGTCCTCCTAACCGGGGAGTACCAGGGAGCCATCAACTCGCATGCGCATATCCCCCGAACCCGCGGCCGACGACTCTCGCTCAAGCCCGCGTAGAGAATCGACAATCTCCTGCGCGATCCGGCGTCCACACAGGAGGTTCAGCGAACCTGTCGGTGACGGTACCTCTCTGACCTCCGCGTGCGAACCAAGAGTCCCTCCCGCCAAGGGCAGGGCCCTCGCCCTGACCAGCAGCTCCTCGCTTCCTTCTACCCTGACAATCCGCCCAAACGGGGGAAGCCCGAGCGCCGCCCTTTCCCGGGCGACATCCCTCGCCAGATCGCCAGGGGTCCAGGTTTCCAGCGCCCGCCGAACGACCGGCTCAACGTCACCGACGACGACCATGAGGCCCCCTGCCGCTCTGGGCCTAATCAGGGCTGCCGCCGAGAACCACAGCCCTGCGGCGTCGACCTCCGTCCCCATACGGCCGAGCCCGGAGTCGGCTCCGATGATCACACCGGCCGAGTAGCCCTCCGAAACGGCGGGAAGCGCTCCGGGGGTGGCCACCACGATTCCCTTCTCAACGGCGCCATCGTTGATGATGCCCGTCGCTACTGATGAAACCGTGACCAGACCCCCCGGCGCCATACGCCGAATCTGCTCCGCGATGCGTTCGACACCCTGTCTCGACTCGGACAGTCGGCTGGTGTGGCAATCGGGACAGTGCCACTGCGGATTTTCCGCTCCGCAGCCGACGCACACCAGGGGCGAATCCTTCCCCGTGCGACGGAGGGCATCCCCACAGGTGAGGCACCGTGCCCATTGCCCGCATCGTGCGCAGGCGAGGGAGGCGACGTAGCCAGCCCTCGGCACGAGCACGAACACGGGTCCGGTGGACAGTCCTTCCATCAGGACGCGCCACGCTGCTCCCGGCATCCAGTGCCATCCCTCAGGCCCCTCCCTCTCTCTCTGTTCCCCGGTGAGCACCTCGATCGCTGGAACTGCCGAGCGAATCCCCTCTCTTGACGCCGGCGCAAACGTGGCCCAACCGTGCTCAACCAACGCCGTGGCCTCGACGCTGGGGGCCCAGGCCCCGAGGATCAGCCTTGAGTCCTCGGCCTCGCTACGGATCGCGGCGACGGTTCGGGCATGCGGATAGGGCGCATGCGGGTCCTGATGAGCCGAGTTCCCGTCCCCCCAGAGAATGAGAAGAGCCAGAGAGGGTACCGGCTGGAAGGCCGTCGACCTGGTACCGACTACGATCGGCGCGGCCCCGTGCATGGCCGCGAGGTAGTTCTCGTAGCGGACGGATGGGCCGTCCTCGGCGTGGACGATGGCGAAATCTCCGCCCGAACGCGATGTCCACCTGGAGAGTCCATGCCCCTTAAGGCTTGAGGCGACGGCCGCCACAGCACGAACATCCGGCACCGCGACTATGACGCTGCCCCCTCCCGAGGCTGCCCTGAGCGCGTGGGTGGCTATGGCCATCACCGGCAGGGAGGATCGATCCGGTTCGGGGACGGCCTCCCACACCACCCGATCCCCGAGAACATGGGAGACGTCGGCATCGAGGAGCGCCACCCCTGCCACCGACGCCAGTCTGGCCGCTGTCTCCACGCTTGGCCCGGTGACCCGATCGATCCACCTACGTTCCACCGACGCCACCCTGGGGGGCACCGCCAGCCTGAGCACGTCCCACAGTGATCCGCCGTACCGTCTGGCCACCTGACGAGCCAGATCGATTCCCGCTCCCGAAGTCGACGGTACGGCTCCGGCCGAGTGAATATCGCTGGTACGCCCCATGTATTCGCTGGTATCTGCACGTTCACACACGATCCCACCGACCAGTCGTCCATGGAAGGGCACGCGTACTCGCGTGCCGACCTTGACGATGTCTAGCAGTTTGGAGGGGACGGAGTAGTCGAAAAGTCGGTCAAGATGAGGAAGGGGGCTATCGACACACACCCGCATGATCGACGGGTCCATTCGGATCAGCGGACGGCCGCCTGGAGCGCTTCCACGCGGTCCGTCAACTCCCATGTGAATTCAGGAATCTCACGGCCGAAGTGTCCATAGGCAGCCGTTGCCTCATATATCGGGCGACGCAGATCGAGGTCTTTGATGATCGCAGACGGGCGGAGATCGAATACTTCACGAATGGCAGACGAGAGCTGATCCTGCGTTACGGTTTCCGTACCGAAGGCCTCCACATATAGGCCGATGGGATGCGCGGTGCCTATCGCGTATGCCACCTGAATCTCACAGCGCTCGGCGAGACCGGCAGCAACGACGTTCTTGGCGATCCATCGCATCGCATACGAAGCGGAGCGGTCCACCTTTGAGGGATCCTTTCCAGAGAAGGCTCCTCCACCATGACGAGCAGTCCCTCCGTAGGTGTCCACGATGATCTTCCTCCCAGTCAAGCCAGCGTCCGCCTTGGGGCCGCCTTCCTCGAAACGACCTGTCGGATTGATCAGGGAGCGATGGCGAGAGGCATCGAGGTCGAAGTTGGCCAATACCGGCGCAACGACAAGCTCCTCAAGGCTCGCGCGCAGATCGGCCGTCGACACCTCTGGGGAGTGCTGGCCGGAAAGGACGATCGTGTCGACCGTCACAGGCCGACTTCCTTCGTATCCGACTGTTACCTGCGCCTTGCCGTCGGGGCGGAGGAAAGAGACCAGTCCCTCCTTCCGCACCAATGAAAGGCGGCTGGTCAGGGCATGCGCCATCATTATCGGAACCGGCATCAATTCCGGTGTTTCCCGGCAGGCGTACCCGAACATCAATCCCTGATCGCCCGCCCCCAGGTTCTCGTCGAGTTGGGCTTCACCATCAATGGGACCACCATCGGTCGCGGCATTGACGCCCAAGGCGATGTCCGGTGACTGCTGACCGAGGGAAATCGACACTCCACAGGTGTGTCCATCGAATCCGCATTCTGGGGATGTGTATCCGATTCCCACGATCGTCCGACGGACGATATCCGGGATCTCGACATAGGCGTCGGTAGTAACCTCACCCGCGACGTGGACCAGACCGGTGGTAGCCAGGGTCTCCACCGCGACACGGGATGCGGGATCCTCCTTCAGGAGGGCGTCGAGGATGGCGTCGGAGACCTGATCGCAAAGCTTGTCTGGATGGCCCTCGGTTACGGATTCTGATGAGAAGAGACGGAGCGTAGGCACCGGAAGAGTCTAGCGGACTCCTCCGACCCAACCCCGAACCTTGCTTCCCTTCTTCTTCCTCGAGCTTTTCTTCCGCGTCTTCACGACGGCATCGAGGATCGCATGGGCGAGTCTCATCTTCTCGCCTTCCGCTGTCGCCACCTTCTCCCCATTTATGTCAAGGATGGTGATCGTATTGCTCACGTCTCCGAACCCGATCCCCTCCCCTACGGGGTTGACTACCAGAAGATCTGCTCCCTTGTGCCGCGCCTTGTCCATGCCGTGCTGCAGGATGCTGGTCAGGTTATCGCCCGTCTCGGCGCCGAAACCCACGATCGTTTGCCCCGAGCGTCGGGCTTTGACCAATGTGAGGAGGATGTCCTCGGTCTCGGTTAACTCAAGGTTGAGGCGTCCTTCCCCCGACTTTTTGATCTTTTCCGGCGAGACCGTGACCGGTCGGAAGTCAGCGACCGCTGCCGCCATGATGACCACATCTGCATCCGGGGCGACCTCTCGCATCTCCCTCGCAAGCCCGACACACGTCTCGACATCCACCCGGGTGACCCCCTCCCCGAGGGGAAGAAGCACATTCGCTGCTACGACGGTCACGAGCGCACCACGTTCACGGGCCGCCTCGGCCAGGGCAAACCCCTGATGCCCGGAAGACCTATTCCCGATGAAACGCACGGGATCGATGGGTTCCCTCGTTCCCCCGGCGCTGATGAGGAAGCGCACTCCATCAAGGTCACCCCAGCCGTGTTCTTCGTCCTTTTTATCCGGAAGCCCCTCCCCCTTCGCCGCAGCGTAAAGGGCCTCGACGAGGGCCTCGGGCTCCGGCAATCTGCCGATACCCACATCCTTCCCGGTCATGCGCCCAACGTCCGGTTCGATGATGCGGACCCCCCGACCACGCAGGGTATTGATATTGTCCTGGGTGGCTGCGTTTTCCCACATCCCGGGGTGCATCGCCGGGGCGACAACCACTGGCGCAGACGCGGCGAGAAGGGTGCTTCCCAGGAGGTTCCGGGCCTCGCCGTGGGCAAGTTGCGAGAGGAAATCGGCAGTGGCCGGGGCGATGAGGATGATATCCGCCAGCTGGCCCAATCGGATGTGTTCGACGCCGGGGACGTTCTCGAACGTCTCGCTCGGTGCTGAACGCCCGGAGAGGGCCTCCCATGTGGCACGACCAACGAAGTTAAGCGATTCCGGTGTGGGAATCACCTGCACGGAGTGCCCATCCGAAAGAAGACGCCTGACAACGGACGCGACCTTATACGCCGCTATGCCGCCGGTAACCCCTAGAAGTACCCGCACGTCTACTCGTTGAGGTCCGTTAGCTTGAGCAGGCCACTGGCGTTAATCTCGCGAAGGGCTACCGACAGGGGCTTGTCCGTTGAGTCTGCCTCAACGAGAGGTCCAACGTTCTCGAAGTGACCCTCCCCGAGCGCCTCGTAGTAGGAGTTGATCTGGCGCGCTCGCTTGGAGCCGTAGATCACGAGGGCGTACTTCGAGTCCACCTTCGAGAGCAATTCGTCGATCGGAGGGTTGGTGATTCCCTCAGGCATGGCGACGGTTCCGGACACATCCATCCCTTCCATCCGAGCGAGCGCCCGGAAGCGGCCCCCAGTCTACCCGCCAACTACCAGGGCGTGCACCCGTTCGACGACCTCGTCCAGGTCGTCGTTCACGATGACTGCGTCAAACTCGTCGGTGGCTTCCATCTCTATCCGTGCCGTGGAAAGACGACGCGCCCTCTCCTCTTCGTCCTCCGTATCTCTGCAATCCAGCCGCCTCACCAGTTCTTCCCACGACGGCGGGACGATGAAGAGCAAGAGAGCCTCCGGCATCGATTCCCTAATCTGGCGAGCGCCAGCGAGATCTAGTTCTAGAATGCTGGGGATTCCCGCGCTGAGGCGCTCCTCGACCGGCCGTCGGGGTGTTCCATAACGATGGGTCCCATGAACGGTCGCCCACTCCAGGAACTCGCCATCCTCGACCATCCTTGAGAACTCCTCCTCGCTCACGAAGTCGTAGTCGATGCCGTCGACCTCCCCGGGCCTCCGTGGTCGGGTGGTGACCGATATCGATACCCACACGTCTCGATAACGCTCCACGAGTCGCTGAATGATCGTGTCCTTCCCGACGGCCGTTGGGCCGGCCAATACGGTTAGCCGTGTCATGGAGCGAGCCTCGCGATCAGCGCGGCAACCTGATGCTCCCCGAGTCCTCGGATCCGACGGGATGGCGCAATCCCCGCCTCAGTCATGAGCATGGCCACGCGCTTCGGCCCGACGCCAGGCAGGCTCGCCAGCAGGTCAGTGGCCTTGATTCCGGCAAGGATCTCATCGGCCTTCGCCAGCGCGATCGCCCCAGCGATCCCGTGCCTTCCCCCCGCCACCTCATCTTTAAATTCCCTCCGGGCCATCCGAACCGAGGTCGCCTTCTTCAGGGCCTCCCTCCGCTGTTCGGCGGTCAGGGGAGGGACCCTCTGCCTCCCAGTCATTCGCCCCTCAAGGCAAACTGGGCCTCCCCCGCTGCCGCCCGGATCGCCCCCCTAAGCTTCTCCACGAAGGGGCCGGCGTGCAGAACTGCCCTGCTCTGGTGCGCGAGCACGTTCCGGGTTGCGGTCCCGAATACCTGAATGAGTTGTTCGGGACCAGCCCCTTGCGCGCCGATACCGGGGGACAGCAATGGGCCATTCACCCCGGTGAGGGAAAGAGGAAGGGATCGGACGGCGTCGCCGGTCGTGGCCCCGATTACGAGCCCGACGTCACCCATGGGGACGACCCCCTGATTCCATTGACTCGCGGCGGCTGCGATTGATGCGGCGACCGCGACCCCGTGCGCATCTCGGGAATGTTGGATAGACGCCCCTTCGGGATTCGAGGTCAAGCACAGCACGAACGCGCCCTTGCCATTCTGAGCCGCTAAGTTTAGGGCCGGTTCCAGTGACCCGAACCCTAGGTACGGAGAGAGGGTCATGGCATCGACCTCTAGGGGCGCCCCTGGCTTCAGGTAGGCATCGGCATATCCGGACATGGTCGAATCGATGTCGCCTCGCTTCGCATCCATGATGGTGATGAGGTTGTAGCCCTTTGCTGCGGCAAGAACTTGTTCGAGGGCAGCGATACCCCGCGCCCCGTGACGCTCGAAAAAGGCAATCTGAATCTTCACCGCCGCTGCCGATCGGTCGCATGCCTCGATGACCGCCTGGCCAAAGGTCAGCACACCCTCGGCGCTATCGGGGAGACCCCAGTGTCCGAGCATCTCCGGGCTGGGATCGACGCCTACACTGAGCGGTCCAAACTCATCCATCGCCAAAGCGAGCTGTTGTCCGAATCTCATGGTCAGCCTCTCTTGTGATGGTCCTGCAGGCTCGTCACAGCGAATGGTCCGGCAATGATCGCCTCGATCCCTTGGACCGCCGCCGCCAACTGCTGAACCGTAGTAACGATAGGCCGATCCACAGCCGTCGTCGCTGCACGAATCTCATACCCATCCGCCCGGGCACCCTGGCCGGAGGGCGTGTTCACCACCATGTCGACCTGCCCTGCCTGAATCATGTCGACGATGGTGCCCTCTCCATCCTGCCCTGGACCATCAGAGCATTTTCGCACCACTTGGGCTGGGATGCCATTACGTGACAGAACGGTGGCCGTCCCCTTCGTTGCTAGAACGGCGAATCCAAGTTGCGCAAGCCTCGCCACAGGTAGGATCATTGCCCGTTTGTCTCGATCAGCGACCGAGATGAAGACCGACCCGGAGGTGGGCAGGCCGCCGTATGCCGCCGCCTGAGACTTCGCAAAGGCGATGGGGAAGGTGGAGTCAATTCCCATGACTTCTCCGGTCGAGCGCATCTCCGGTCCGAGCACGGTGTCGACGATGGTGCCCTCCAGGGTGCGGAATCGTTTGAAGGGCAGGACGGCCTCCTTGACAGAGATCGGGCCTTCCATCTCGACATGGGTAGCATCCGTCAAGGGCAATATCCCCGCCTTCCTCAGGTCCGCGATGCTCTCCCCCGCCATGACCCTGGCAGCCGCGCGAGCGATGGCAACGCCCGTCGCCTTGGCGACGAAGGGTACGGTCCTCGAGGCGCGAGGGTTCGCCTCCAGGACGTACAGGATGTCGCTCACGAGGGCGTACTGGACGTTCATGAGCCCTCGGACCCCGATCCCGCGGGCCAACGCCTCGGTCGACCGGCGGATGCGCTCCAACTCCCTGCGGGAAAGGGACACTGGTGGGAGAACACACGCGGAGTCCCCAGAGTGGATGCCCGCCTCCTCGATGTGTTCCATGATCCCGCCGAGGTACATTTCTTCGCCGTCGAAGATCACATCCACGTCGATCTCCAGCGCGTCGTCCAGGAACCGATCAATCAGTAGCGGGGCGTCGGTCGCGTGGTCCCCCGCATCGAGGGCGCGCAAGACGTATGACTCAAGTTGAGGCTGCTCGTATACGATCTCCATGCCCCGACCGCCCAGCACATAGCTCGGTCTGACGAGGACCGGATATCCGATTCGATCGGCAATGGCGACGGCTTCCTTCACCCCCCTCGCGGTTCCGAATGCTGGCGCAGGAAGACCCGCCTCGGCGAGGACTCGCCCAAACGCCCCTCGGTCCTCCGCGGCGTTGATGGCCTCCGGCGAGGTGCCAAGAATGGGCACCCCTGCCTCTTCGAGTCGCCTGGCCAGGCTGAGCGGCGTCTGGCCCCCGAGTTGAACGATCATCCCCTTGATCGGTCCCGCCGCCTTCTCCGCCTCGTATACCGCCATGACGTCCTCGAACGTCAGGGGCTCAAAGTACAAACGATCCGAGGTGTCGTAGTCGGTAGAGACCGTCTCGGGGTTGCAGTTGATCATGATGCTCTCGTAGGTGCCGGACAGCGCCATGGCCGCGTGCACACACGAGTAGTCGAATTCGATACCCTGCCCGATGCGGTTCGGTCCCGAGCCCAGTATGAGGATCGCCTCCCTCGTCCGAGGCTCAACTTCCGTCTCCGCGTCGTATGACGAATAGTGGTACGGGGTACTTGCCTCAAACTCCGCCGCACAAGTATCGACGGCCTTGAAGACCGGGAGCACCCCAAGTGCCGCACGCTTGCCGTAGATGTCCGACTCGGAGAGCCCCCGGAGCGACGCGATTTGCACATCCGAGAGCCCATGACGCTTGGCGTGGTGGAGGAGATCCACCGTTAGATCCGGTGCCGCCGCGATTTCGGCCGCAACCTCATTGATCAACAGGATCTGATCGAGGAACCACCGGTCGATTCGCGTGGCCTCGTATAGGCGTTCGAGCACGGCTGGATCCACCAGTCCGGCACGCAAGGCCTGTTGGACCTGAATGAAGCGGGCCTCCGTGGGGATGCGCGTCGCCTCGATGAGGATGTCTAGGTCGGCACCCGATGGGGCGTCTCCGTTCCAGTGAAAACTCGCGTCCCTCTTGTCGATGGACCGCAAGGCCTTGCCGAGCGCCTCGGTGAAATTCCTCCCGATGCTCATGGCCTCGCCCACGGACTTCATCGTTGTCGTAAGAATGGGGTCAGCGAAGGGGAACTTCTCGAAGGCGAAACGGGGTACCTTAACGACAACATAGTCGAGGGTCGGCTCGAAGGAGGCAGGGGTCGACCGGGTGATGTCGTTTGGTATCTCATCGAGCGTGTAGCCGACGGCCAACTTGGTTGCGATCTTCGCGATGGGGAATCCCGTAGCCTTCGATGCCAGGGCTGATGATCGCGAGACCCTCGGGTTCATCTCGATGACGATGACTCTCCCCGTCTCGGGGTGGACGGCGAACTGGATATTGCACCCGCCTGTATCAACACCCACCTCTCGGATGACGGCAATCCCGATGTCACGCAGGTTCTGGTACTCGCGATCGGTCAAGGTCAGGGCGGGGGCAACGGTCACGGAGTCCCCGGTATGCACCCCAACGGGATCGACGTTCTCTATGGAGCACACGACGACGACGTTGTCGTGCTTGTCCCGCATAAGCTCGAGCTCGTACTCTTTCCACCCCAATATCGACTCCTCGAGCAGCACCTCCGTCGTCGGGGAGTAGTGAAGGCCCGCCCCCGCGGTCCGGCGAAGGTCAGACTCGTCATACGCTATCCCCGAGCCCAGACCCCCCATGGTGAAGGACGGCCGCACGACCACCGGGTAGGACAGTTCAATGGCGGCGTCAAGGCAGTCGTCGATCGAGTGGCAGATAAGGGAGCGGGCGCTCTCGGCCCCGCACCTGACGATAACCTTCTTGAACTCCTCGCGATTCTCCCCCAGAGTGATTGCCTCGATCTTGGCTCCGATGAGTTCGACATCGTAAAAGTCGAGGATCCCAGCTTCGTGGAGGGCGGCCGCCGCGTTGAGCGCCGTCTGACCCCCGAGCGTGGCCAGGATCGCATCAGGGCGTTCTTTCTCGATGATGGACTCTAGGACAGGCGTGGTGATCGGCTCGATGTAGGTGGCATCCGCAAACTCGGGATCGGTCATGATGGTCGCCGGGTTGGAGTTCAAGAGGATAACGCGGATTCCCTCTGCCTTGAGCACCCGACAGGCCTGGGTGCCGGAGTAGTCAAACTCGCACGCCTGGCCTATGACGATCGGACCGGAGCCGATGACGAGAACGGAGTGGAGGTCATCACGCCGGGGCATCAGCGGGCCTCTTCCATGACGGCGAGGAATCGATCGAAGAGGTACTGGGCATCGTGTGGCCCAGCGGCCGCCTCGGGGTGGTACTGCACCCCGAATGCCGGAAGGTCGAGGCACTCGAGCCCCTCGACCACATCGTCGTTGAGGCATACGTGACTGACCCTGACCCGCCCGAACCCACCATGAGGTGCCTCAACCTCGCCCTCCAAGGGCGCATCGACGGCAAAGCCATGGTTATGGGCCGTGATCTCCACCTTGCCAGTCGTCCTGTCCAAGACCGGCTGGTTGATTCCCCTGTGGCCGAACTTGAGCTTGTATGTGTCGAAGCCGAGCGCGCGCCCCAGGATTTGATTGCCGAAGCAGATGCCGAAGACCGGTATCTTCGCGGCAAGAATCTGCCTGAGGACGTCCACCTGATGATCGGCGACCGCAGGATCACCAGGCCCGTTGGAAAAGAACACCCCGTCGGGTTTCTTCTTGAGGATCTCGTCGGTCGTGACGGTCGATGGAACCACGGTTACCCTAATCCCCCGCCTGGCCATCAGCGTGGGAGTCATACCCTTGATTCCAAGGTCAACCGCGACTACGTGCGCGCTGACGGGCGTCCCATCCGGCGGCTCGATGACGTACTCGTTTGGCGTCGAGACGGCATCCGCAAGATGCGCACCGGTCATTGGTTCGCTCGCCCGGACTCGTTCGACAAGCTCCTCGGTCGGGGCTAGTCGATCCCCCGAGAAGACTCCCGCCCGCATGACACCCGCGCTCCTGAGGATCCTCACGAGTTGCCTGGTGTCAATCGTAGAAATGCCGACGATGCCCTGCGCCACAAGGTCGTCGCCCAGGCTTCGCCGCGACCGCCAATTCGACGGAACGCGCGCAGGATCGCGTACGACGTAACCGGCTACCTGGATGCGGCTGGATTCCTGGTCCTCGTCATTCATCCCGGTGTTGCCGATGTGCGGCGCAGTCATGACGACGATCTGCCGGTGGTAGGACGGATCCGTCAACGTCTCCTGGTATCCGGTCATCCCGGTGGAAAAGACGATCTCACCGGTCGTCTCACCTACCGCTCCGTACGGGAGTCCCTCGAAGTGTCGGCCATCCTCGAGGACGAGGACAGCCTTCTCCCTTGCCGTCACTTCCCCGCCCCCCCCAGGGCCTCGTGGATGTGCGTCATCGTGCCGCGGAGAATCGTCGCGACAACCGTCCCGGGCATCTCGATTCCCCCGAACGGTGAGTTGTGACTCCTGCTTGCCGTCCCACGAGGATCAACGATCCAAGGGCGTTTGGGATCGATAAGGGTAACGTTTGCCGGCTCCCCCACGGCGAGCGGCCTCCCATGACCGTCAAACTGACAGAGCCTTGCAGGCGCCTCCGACATGAGTCTCGCGACGTCCCTCCAGGTCAGGCGACCCGTGTCGACCATCGTCTTTTGGACGACCCCAAGAGACGTCTCCAACCCAATCATTCCGAATGCCGAAGACGCCCACTCTCCATCCTTGTCCTCGTCCGGATGGGGTGCGTGGTCGGTCCCGATGACGTCGATCGTTCCGTCGACCAGGCCTGCCCTGACGGCCTCAACGTCGGATTCGGGGCGTAATGGAGGGTTGACCTTGAAGCGGGCGTCATAACCCCGCGCCGACTCGTCCGTCAGAAGGATGTGGTGGGGGGTCGCCTCGGCCGTCACCTTGACGCCCCGGGATTTCCCCCACCGAACGATGTCAACGGAGCGGGCGGTCGAGAGGTGGAGAACGTGAATGCGCGAGTCGACATGCTCGGCGAGGAGGATGTCGCGGGCGATAATGCTTTCCTCTGCGACGGCGGGCCAACCCGCCAGGCCGAGACTCGCCGACACCACCCCCTCATGCATTTGGGAGCCCTCCGTCAAGCGGGGATCCTGAGCGTGCTGGGCGATGATGCCATCGAAGGTCTTGACATATTCAAGAGCCCGACGCATGAGGCTCGGGTCACTCACACACATCCCGTCGTCGCTGAACATGCGGACATGCGCAAGGGACTGGGCCATGGCGCCAAGTTCCGCGAGCCTCTCTCCCCCGAGCCCAACCGTCACGGCTCCCAGGGGGAAGACATCGACGAGGCCAACCTCGCGCCCCCGGCGCCAGACCTGTTCGACCACGCCCGCAGTGTCCGCAACCGGAGTCGTGTTCGCCATGGCGTGGACGGCGACGTATCCCCCCGCCGCCGCCGATCGCGACCCCGTTTCGATCGTCTCCGCGTCTTCGCGGCCGGGCTCCCTCAGGTGAGTATGGGGATCGACAAGCCCGGGAAGAGCGACTAGTCCGCTTCCATCCATCTTGTTGGCACCGGAAGGGGCGTCGGACGCGGAGAGCGACGCGATCTCACCCTGGGCGATCACGAGGTCGGCGGTGGTCTCTCCGTAGAGCGACACCCCTGTGATGACGATCGGCTTGGTCACGATTCCACCTCTCCAGCTAGCAGCAAGTACAGGACCGCCATCCGGACGGCGACCCCATTCGACACCTGTTCGACGATGACGGACTGAGGCGAATCGGCCGCCTCCGCACTAATCTCAAGGCCCCTGTTCATCGGCCCTGGGTGCATGATGATCGCGTGGGAAGGCAGCCTGGCCAATCTCGCGGCGTCGAGGCCGAGCAGCCGCGAATACTCCGCGGGGCTTGGGAAGAAGGCCACACTCCCACCCGACATGCGCTCCAACTGAATCCTGAGCATCATCAGCGCATCGATGTCGAACGAGTCCAGGGCCTCGTCGATGGTGTGAACCACCCGAGCCGGCCAGGTCTCTGCACCGATGGGCACGAGTGTCGGTGATGCGACGAGCACGACGGAGGCCCCTAGCGAGGTAAGGAGATCGACGTTCGATCTGGCTACCCTCGAGTGGAGGACGTCCCCGACAATCGCGACCGTCAGCCCTTCGAAGGCATCGCCTTCCGTTCGGTCGCTCAGGTGGTGACGGATCGTGTATGCATCGAGGAGGGCCTGGGTCGGGTGTTGATGGGTGCCGTCCCCGGCATTGATCACGCTTCCCTTGATCCAACCGGACGTAGCGAGGCGCTCGGCTGCTCCCGAGGCCGAGTGGCGGATGACGATCCCGTCGGAGCCCATCGCCTCAAGAGTCAGGGCTGTGTCTTTGAGGGACTCCCCCTTGGATACGCTCGAGCCCCGCGCGGAAAAGTTGATGACGTCGGCCGAGAGGCGTTTGGCGGCCACCTCGAAGGAGATCCGCGTCCTTGTAGAATCCTCGAAGAACAGGTTGACTACGGTCTTGCCCCGGAGCGTCGGAAGTTTGCGGACCTCCCTCTCCTGGGTCTTCGCCATCTCCGCGGCTGTATCCAAAATGAGCAACGCCTCGTCCCTGGAGAGATCCGCCGTAGAGAGGAGGTGCTTCACGCGGCACCGTCCGAGTCCTCTACCCGGTCGATGTATACGCCGTCCTCCCCGTCAAACTCCTCAACAAGAACCCTGACCCGTTCCGCCCTTGAGGTCGGCAGGTTCTTGCCTACGAAGTCCGCCCGAATGGGAAGTTCCCGATGCCCGCGGTCGACCAGGACCGCAAGTTGAACTGTTTTCGGGCGTCCGAGGTCCTTGATGGCGTCGAGGGCAGCCCGGACGGTCCTGCCGGTGTGGAAGACATCGTCGACCAGGACGACAGTCTCCCCATCGATGCCCGCCGGTGGGAGCGTCGTCGCCCCGATGCTTCGGGTCGGTTGACGATGAAGATCGTCGCGGTACATCGTGATGTCAATACCCCCCGTGCATCGTTCGACGTCGAAATCGGGCTCGACCGAGGAGATCTGAGCCGCAAGACGTCGCGCGAGTGGAAGGCCTCGCGTGGGGATGCCCAGCAATACGATGCCGTAAGAGCCACCGTTGCGTTCGAGGATTTCGTGGGCGATGCGCGTGAGCGCCCGGGTTATGTCGGGCGCACCCATGACGGCACCAGTCACCTGGCTACCTCCTTCCCCGCCTCACCGGACGGATCTTAAAGGAGACTGCGCGACTTACTCTACCGGATCGCCAGCCGAAACGGCATGGCCCCCCGGCCCGGTGCGTGCGATCGTCCCTAGTACCCCGTTCACAAAGGATGCGGAAGCTTCTGTGCTGAGGCTCGCCGCTAGTCCAACTGCCTCGTCGATGGTAATGGCTACCTCGATCTCGGCATTGTGGAAAATCTCCCACGCCGCGACCCGAAGAATCGCCCTATCGACCGCCGGCATGCGGTCGAGGGCCCAACCCTCCGAGGCCCCGGCAATGGCCTCGTCGAGTTCGGACACACTCTCGATCACGCCTCTAACGATCTCGATCGTGTACTCAGGAAGGGCCGTCTCCGCCCCGGAGAATGCGATCCTGCTCTCGAGTGCCTCCGCCAGGGAAAGGCGCCGCTGATCGGCCTCGAAGAGGACGTCGAGGGCACGCTTGCGGGCTTTGTTCCGTGCGGACACTAGTCGTTGACGCGGGAGATGTATCCGCCGGAACGGGTATCGACCTTGACCCTCGTCCCGATCTCAAGGAAGAGGGGGACCTGAATTTCGCGGCCCGTCTCCAGGGTTGCGGACTTCGTTCCCCCTGTCGACCGATCACCTTGTAGCCCCGGTTCCGTGTAGGTAATTTCAAGCACGACCGAAGCTGGCAACTCGATGAAGAGGGTATTCCCGTCATGCATTGCGATCATCACCGTAGAGTTCTCCAGCATGAAGCCCTCTGCCTCGCCAACGACCGCTGCCGGGATGGTGATCTGATCAAAGGTGTCAGGGTCCATGAAGACAAAGTCTTGACCATCGTGGTACAGGTACTGCATGTTCCGACGGTCGACGGTCTCGAACTCCACTTTGGTCCCCGCGTTGAAGGTCTTGTCGACAACCTTGCCTGAGAGGACGTTCTTGAGCTTGGTCCTCACGAATGCCCCACCTTTACCGGGTTTGACGTGCTGAAACTCGATTACGGTCCACAACTGGCCGTCTAGGTTGAGCACTGAGCCATTTTTTATTTCATTGCTGGTCGCCACGAAAGGTCCTCACGTCTGTTCGAGCCTCCGGCGGGAGGCCGCCGACCAGTCTATCCGACTCCACGGCGAGGCAGCCGCGGGCTGCTATGGAGCCGTGCGGGAGGCGACGGCTTCAAGGGCGAGGTGGTAGGACTCCACGCCAAGTCCCGCGATCGTTCCCGTGGCCACCCCGGAGATGACGCTCACCTGTCGGAAATCCTCCCGGGCGGCCGTATTCGTTAGGTGCACTTCGATCAGGATCAGGCCCGCTCCCGTGACCAACGCGCAGGCGTCCCTTAAGGCGTATGAGTAGTGGGTGAAAGCCGCGGGGTTGATGATGACATGCCAGCCCGAATCGACGGCCTCGTGTATCCAATGAACCAGATCCGTCTCGCTATCCGATTGCCGGATCGTAGCCTCAATTCCGAGCCCCTTGCCCCACTCCCCCACCAATGCCACCAACTCGTCGTGCGTAGCGGTGCCGTATTTCTCTGGTTCCCTGGTGCCTAGTCGCCCCAGGTTGGGGCCATTGAGGACGAGAACGGTGCTCATGAACCCAGCCTAGCCGCCCGGATTCGGTTTCCTGGGGTTACTCGCTGATCGCGTCGTAGGCGCCCTTGAGAAGCCCCGCATCGGGACCCTCGATCCTTACGGGGTTACCTATGCCCTCTAGGACCACGAATCGAAGGAGGCTCCCCCTGGTCTTCTTGTCTCGCTGCATCGCATCAAGGAGCGCCTCCCATCGCCCGGCAGGGTAGGTGATCGGAAGCCCGAGCCCACCGAGGATCGCCCGGTGCCGCTTGACCTCCGCCTCCGAAAGGCCGCCGGTGAGCCTGGACAGTTCCGCCGCATACACCATCCCGACCGAGACCGCGGCCCCGTGGCGCCAGGAATAGCCCTCCACCTGTTCGATCGCGTGGCCGAAGGTGTGCCCATAGTTGAGGATCTCTCTGAGGAAGACCTCCGTAGGGTCCACGCCGACCACATCTGCCTTCACCTGGACAGCCCGAGCTATGAGGTCCTCAAGGACGGGCAGGGCGGCGTCGAAGTCAAAAGTTTCATCCAGTGAGGCTGTTTTGTCCTCGACGATTTCGAGAATGGATTGGTCCCGTATGAATCCCGCTTTGACCACCTCCGCAAGTCCTGCGACCAATTCATCACGAGGAAGGGTGCGAAGCCTCTCGGTGTCGCACCAGACCGAGGAGGGGACATGAAACGCCCCCACCAGGTTCTTGCCCTCGGCGGTGTTGATGCCGGTCTTCCCCCCGATGGCGGCGTCAACCATCCCCAACAAGGTCGTGGGCACCTGAACCACCGGCACCCCACGCAGCCACGATGCCGCGACAAACCCAGCAAGGTCGGTGATGGCCCCTCCCCCGAGCCCGACGACGGCGTCGGAGCGGGTGAATCCCGCCTTACCCAGCGAGGACCAGCAGCCTGCGAGAACCTCGGAGGTCTTGCCAGCCTCGGCGTCGGGAACCTCGGCCATCAGTACCGAGCGACCGGTTCCCTCTATCTCTGCCCGGAGCCGAACCGCCGGATCGTTTAGCGGGGCGGAATGGACCAGGAGGACCCGTTCTGCCCTCTCGGGGACGGCACCAGCGACCAGGGAGGATACTCCCCGGCCAATCGTGACGTTATAAGGCCGCATCCCCTCGACCCGGATCACCGTCTCGCTCATTTCACCACCCGTTCCGCCACCCATTCCACCACTCAATCCACCATCATGGCTTCCGCGATCGCCCGCGCCACCTCTTTCGGGGATGCGTCGTCCGTTTGGAATGTCATCGTCGCGAGTCGCTCGTAGGTGTCTCGCCTCTCGTTCATCAAGGCCGCCCATCGTCGGTCAACATCTCCTGAAAGCAAGGGGCGAGTCCCGCCAAGCCCCACCCTCCCGGCGGCCGCGGACGCCCCCACCGATAGGTAGACCACCACCCCTCCGGACTCTGTGTATCGCTTCAAGTCCGCCTGAGTTGCGGGGTCGAGCACGGCTCCCCCACCAAGGGCAAGGATCCCATCATGCCGATCGAGGGCGGCCGCGACGGCCGCCCTTTCCAGGACACGAAAGGCTTCCTCCCCATCTTCGACGAAGATCGTTGGTATGTCCCTGCCATCGGAGGCCACGATATCCTCATCGGTGTCGCGTGCCGTCACCCCCCAGGTGGCAGCAAGTACTTCCGCAACCGTGCTCTTTCCCGAACCGGGGGGTCCGATCAGGACCGCTCTTGGCATGGCCATCTATCGGAGGTTCTTGGGAATCGCCTTGAGGTAGGACTCAAGGTTCCGTCTGACCTCGGCGAGCGAGTCACCCCCGACCTTCTCCAGCAAGGCCTCGGCTAGTACCAGAGCCACCATCGCCTGACTAACGACGGCCGCTGCCGGGACGGCGCAGACGTCGCTCCTCTGGTGAATGGCCTTCGCTGGTTCCCCATTGGTGGTATCGATGGTGTCAAGGGCTTGTGGGATCGAGCTGATGGGCTTCATCGCCACCCTGACCCGCAGCGGCTGCCCGTTCGATATGCCACCCTCGATCCCACCGGCTCGATTCGTTCGTCGATTCACCGCACCGTCCGGACCGTATCCGATCTCGTCGTGGGCCTGGGAGCCTCTCCGCGAGGCGGTCCTGAACCCGTCTCCAACCTCAACCCCCTTGATCGCCTGAATGCTCATCAGCGCTCCGGCAATTCGCGCGTCAAGCCTCCTGTCCCAATGAACGTGGGAGCCGAGCCCGACGGGGACGTCATAGACAATGACCTCGATTACCCCACCGAGGGTGTCCCCTTCTTTCTGGCACTCGTCGATCTCGGCCACCATTTGGGCGGAAACGGAATCATCGAGACAACGAACCGGGCTAGCGTCAAGCGCCGCGGTGTCGGCAGCCTCGGGCAATCGGGAGTCGTCAGGTACGGATACCGATCCGATGGCAACGACGTGCGCCACGAGATCGATGCCTCCTGCCTGCCGAAGGAATTCCTCGGCCACGACGCCGAGCGCCACGCGTGTGGCCGTCTCGCGGGCCGAGGCCCTCTCGAGTATCGGGCGAGCGTCGTCGAATCCGTACTTGGTCATTCCAACGAGATCGGCATGGCCCGGGCGCGGCCTAGTCAGGGACTCGCCTCTCGCGCCTTTGTCGGCTTCGGTGCCAATGGGATCGGCCGCCATGGCCGTCTCCCATTTGGGCCATTCGGAGTTCGCGATCTCGATGGCGATCGGCCCACCCTGAGTGAGCCCGTGGCGAATTCCGCCGACGATTCGGACCTCGTCCTGCTCGAAGGCCATGCGAGAGCCACGTCCGTGCCCAAGGCGACGCCTGGCGAGTCCCGCCCGGATCCGATCGGATGTCACCTCGACCCCAGCGGGCACGCCCTCCAGAATCCCTACGAGGGCGGGGCCATGCGATTCACCGGCGGTCAGCCATCTGAGCATGGTGCCCATTGTTTCACGGGTTGAGTCTCCGATGAGTTACGCTCAACGCCTTTTATCCTGGCCGAGGCTCCACGATGGGTTCGAAGACATTGTTAATGCTCTCTGCGGGTTCTCCTTCTTCGGTGCCCGGCCAAGCTCGCTCAGGTGGGCGAATCGTAATGTCGGGGTTGCCGCTGTCGAGCGTGAAGAAGATAATCCCGATCGTAGCCCAGACGGCACCCGGATTATCAGAGTCGCTCGGAATAATAGTGAGGGAAGTGACCAATACAAACCGGTGGTCGCTCGCACTTAGGGCCTCGACGACCTGGATAACCTTGTCCACCGGACCTTCGATATCAAGGCTGTATTGGACGCCCGAGAGAGCGGAAAAGGTCAATCCTTCGATCTCGGAAGTCAGCCCCACCACATCCATGACGGCCGCCAGAGACAGGCCGCCCAGAATCGGCTCTGCCGGAACAACACGATCCTCCTGGACCAAGAGCCCCGCATCCGACGCGATCTCGTTCACCAGTCGGCGAATCTCGGTGACATCTTCTGCGGGTGGAAGCAGATCGCGGATGTATTGGATCTCGCGGATGAAGTCTGGCATGGACTCGGCATCCAACGTTCGTTTGTCAAGTTCCTGTTGAAGTCGAAAGTTCTGGTCCAGTTGCGCAATCGCCTCGTCTCTCGCGCTCTGGGCCGAAGACAGTTTGGGGTTAATGGCCAAAAACCAGGTCAGAGCCGCGATGATCAACCCGGCCAGAATCACCCCGAGCGTCAGAGTCCGATCTCCCGCGTCCTTCACGACTCCTCACCATCCTCCCCGTTCACAGGTACGTCGCTCTCCGTCGATTCCTCAACCGGGGCAAAAAGCTCGACAGCGGCCAAAGCTTCATCAAGTACCGTTCTCGTCCTAGCTTCGGCTTCCGTCGCAGCCGTCAGGAAGGACTGTTCCATCTCAAGACCTCGCTTTGCCCTACGACTCCAGGTCTCAGCCCAGGTCAGTGCTTCATCGGCCCCAGCCTCTCCAGCAGTCACCGCAGCACCAGCCAAGTCGACACGCTCCTCGCAAAAAGCCAAGTAATCCTCTGCGGCCTCAATGCGCGCCTCCACAAGCGCCAGATCGTCAGCCTCCTCATCCCAGGCGAGGATGGCTTGTGCCAACGGGTTGAAAATGGATTCAAGTGTGTCGAGATTCTGCTCCGCAGCTGTCAAAGCTCCCTCCGCCCCCTCGTCGCCGTACGCGACCGCCTCCTGCTGCAACGCTACCTCGACCTCGGCCTGGATGATCAACTCGATCAACGCCAGAACCTGGCTGTCGTCCGATTGGGCTTGCTCTAGAGACTTCCCAGCCTCCTGGAAAGTAGTGATATCGATCAAGCCTGCAGAGTAAGCCTCCTCCTCCGCCTCGTGAAACTGTTCAGCTGCGGCAAGGCGGTCGCTAATCACCTGGCTAGCCCTACTCTGGGTATCCTGCTCGATCCAGGCGGCGCTGAATCGCGCTGAGAAGGCCAAAGCGGTAAGGCGAGCCGTTCCTTCGTAGGTGTAGTACGCCCGGCCGTCCGATTCCTCACGCTGGACGGTCGTGATGCTAGTCCGTTCGATGCCAGGGACGCTCTCGAATGCTTCTTCGAGGTCCGCCGCTGTAACATACTTCAGCATCTGTCCCTTGATGGTGACCGATCCGATATCCGGTTGGGCGAGGGGATCCTCCAACACAGGAATCGAGGTCATCACAGTCACCGGACTCCATGACATTTCCTCAAGGCTCACCCCAGCGGGCAGAGCGGTGAAAATGTCGTCCAATACCCTGAAAAAATCTAGCTCCGTGGCTCCGACATAAGTCCGAGCACTCCGGACCCCCTCAAGTTCTGTCTCCGTGTCCACGACATACTGGAGGGAGTCAATCTGTGCTTGAAGTTCTGCCCCATCGTCGACGGCAATTTGAAGTTCTCTCTTGGCCTCAGATTCTTGTGCATACGTCCAGTACACGCCGAATCCAAGTGCTATTAGGAAAGCGACGAAAAGCATCACGAGAAAGCCTCTTTGCCGTCCCCGAACCCGGCGAGCTTCCACCTCCGATGGCAGGAGGTTGACCTGAGGCTCGTTCGGAGCCCGAATCGATGATGGGACCGGGTTCATACCCCCGCCTTACCCAAAGACAGACCCACGCAAATGGCCACAAGGGACTCTCGACCATCGAGGGTTGTCGTCCTGAGTCGCTTGTTGACCTTCACCCGGGCGAGTCCGTCACCGAAGCTTACGGGAAGACGCATCGCGCTTGCCAAGTACTGTCCCAACCCCGGCATATGGGCCCCCCCTCCGGTAAGGACCACATGCTGGATCGGACCGGACGGGTTGTTCTGCGAATAGAAGACGAAGGTATTCCGGACAGACTCAACGAAGGCTTTGGTCATAGTCATGAGAGCGTCAGACCCAAGTCTAAGTTGTTCCGGGACGGCGAAGCCCACGCCGATCTCCTTCTTCATGCGTTCAGCATCCTGGATGGAGACCTTCATCGCGCTTGAAACTGCATCGGTAGCGTCCTGGCCGCCCGCAGGGAGTGTCCGAACGAATCGAGGAACACCGCCTTCGGCAACAACAATGTTGGTCGTGCGTGCCCCTACGTCCATGAAAGCGACCGTTTGGTTGCCCCAATCGCTCACAGACTGTGCCCTAAGAAGGGCGAAGGCGTTGAGGTCGACCATGACCGGGCGGAGGCCTGCCGACTCGATTGCCATGACCTGGTTCTGAACGGTCGTCTTCGAAGCTGCCACCATAATTCCCCTGAGCAACTTGCCGTTGTCGCCGTCAATCTCGGCTGTTGGATAGAAGTCGAGAAGCGCCTCATCGGCGGCCATCGGAAGCATCTCCCCGACTTGAAAAGGGAGCGACTGCCGAAGCTGCGCCATGGGAAGCGATGGCAAATCCATCTCCCGCACAACGACACGCTGGCTCCCCACGCCCGAAATCACTTGTCGGGTGGAGAACCGCCCCTTTCCCCACAGGCGCTTGAGGACCGATGCCACCGTGGCAACTTCGTGAATCTCCCCATCCCCGACTGCTCCAGAAGGAAGCGGCAACTCCGCATACCTCATCAGGGCCCCACCGCTGCCCTTAGACGATCCACCGCTGGCAGTATCCACTTCCACAGCACGCACACAAGTGGTGCCGATATCAAGCCCAATCGCCGAAACAGCCACACCTCTCCCTTCAGGATTCCTACCCCAAGACTATCGGCACGCTCTCGTGTTGTCCTTAGCCCGATCCCAGCAAGCTGAGATAACCGCTAGCGATGGCCTCCCCCGCCAGGAACCCCACCCAGGCCCCGCCGATGAGTGCCGGACCATAGGGGATCCTCGACTTCCGATGAAGCCTCCCCGACGCCAAGCCGACGATCACAATCACTCCTCCGATCAGCGGCCCGACGATTGCTCCGACGGCGAGGCTGGCCCAACCGAGGTACCCTGCTGTCAACCCAAGCAGTCCGGCAGTCCGGACGTCGCCGAAACCCAGACCAGCGGGATAGGCAAACCACAGGAGCCCGTAGAATCCCCCGAGGGCAAGAAGGCCGATCCCAGCCCGCGCCAAATTCCACCAGTCACCCTCTAAGGCGGCATCGGCCGCGAGCAGGGCTGCCACAACCGGGTAGGAAGGCATCACCAGCGCATTCGGCAGGCGGCCGACATCAATATCGATGAAAACGAGGGCGACCGAGACAACGGCAAGGTGCCCCAACCCGACAGATATGAACCGAACGCTGTGCTCGGCGACGACAACCGCAAAGACTAATGCCGTGAGAATCTCGACGAGGGGGTAGCGCGCCGAGATCGGCCCCCGGCAATAGCGACACCGTCTTCGCAACCACAGCCAAGAGAGCACGGGAACGTTGTCGTACCAAGCAAGATCATGGCCACAGCGCGGACAACGACTCGAACCCCGAACCCAACTCATCCCTACCGGGATCCGCGCTATCAGGACGTTGGCGAACGACCCGAACACCAACCCAACGCAACCGGCGAGGATCGCCAGTTGACCTCGGTCCACCTACTGCTCGCGCTTGCTGATGATCTCGATGGTGCTCCCTTCCGAAGAACTCTCTGACGACGTGAGATACCCTCCAGGAAGTGCGACCGATTCGTACTTGAACACGCCGCTCCCCGCCCCGACCGTTACCGTACCCGCATACATCTGGCCACGCGTGTTCGAGGTGTTCGGGAACTGCAACTGCGCCGGGGTATACAAGAAGATCGACATCGGCTCCTGGACCTGGATCCCCCCGCTCGTAAACCCGATGTTGCCCGGGCAGTACGAGCCACGGCACGACGACTCCGCGATGCCGTTATTCGCGGTTCCACCTTCGGGCACGATGAAGTAGATCGTGTGAGGCTGCCCGTCGCCCGACTGGATCTTCAACCCGTTCGGCGCGGAGAAGCTCTTCGAGAAGAAGACCGTGTCCGCGTAGACCTTCAAGGTGAGCAGCCCCCCGCCCGACCCCGAACCGAATGTGCAACTCGTCATGTTGTATATGGTCTCCGTCGAGGTCAGGTTGATCGGGTTGCTCGACATCCATCCCGGCGGCGAGCACGGCTGCCCATCAATCGAACTCTCCTGCCAACTCCCGGGGGCGATACCCCATGCCGTCTTAACCAAGGTGGCAAAGTCGGCTGGCTGCTTGACGACAAATCCCGTCCAGTCCGACGGAACGTAGTCGATCTCCGGCAGACCCACCGGCAGGTAGTTCTCCAATTCTCCGCACGGCGAGCCGACGTTGTTCGAGCAAACCGTGCCCGCGACTGTCGTGTTGTTCCAATGTCCTCCCGTCGAGATGGTCCCTCCGATGGATACGTTGCCTCCGAACTTCTGGGGGTTATCGATAGTGAGGTTTCCGCTGTATACCGTCAGGTTCCCGCCGATGGTGAACGTCCCTGACGGCGGGCAGCACGAGTAGAAGCCCGTCTTGGCCCACACGTCCCCGGTGGCCATGCACGATCCGTTCTGAAAGTTGACCTTGCCGCTCGGAACGACGAGGTCGCCGTCGATCGTAACGCTCGTGCTACACGTCCAGTTACCCGAGTCGATCCACACTCGTGCGTGATCGCTTGGGTTGAGGGCCGACATCGAGAAACCGGCGCCGGTCGAGAATGCCCCTGCGGAGAAGATGGCAGACCCTGCCTCCTCAGTCTCGATGGGCGTAATTCGAACCTCGGCCAGGATGCTCCTCGATGGCTCGATTCCGACCATTTCCTGTTGCGATGTTCCGGTGGCCGTCAGGATGGCCTTCGCGGGAGTTCCGACAATTTGCCCGCCCGCGCATGTCGTCAGCGGGCTTCCCGCATCATCGAAATAGTCGACGTCAACGGCTACGTCGATGGAGGTCGCGCCTCCCCCGACAACCTCTGGGCTGAAAGTGCATGGGGATCCCTCTTCGAGACCGAGAATAGCCTCATCGAGAACCGACTCGGCGGCATGGATCTCGATTGTCCGCACTCTGTCCCGTCCGGAATCCCGGGCGGTAGCAATCGCCACTCCCACAACGACAACCGACAGCATGAACCCAATCATGGCCACCCCGATCGCCGCGACAAGCGCACTCCCCTCATCGCTCCGTGAAGAAATCCTTAACCTCGCAAGAAACCCACTCATCGCAACTCCTTTCCCGTGCTACGTCGGTGGCACTACTGCGCAACTAGTGCTTGGATACCCGAAAATCGTATTCCGCCCGGTAACCACGGTCGTAACCGACGTAGCTGGAGAGTCTGCCTGTTCCCCAGGCGCCTTCAGGCGGAGGGTGATACGCACGAACTGTGCTTCCGTGCGAGTCCCCAATGTCTTGTCGGCCCAGAACGGCGGCCAAGTCAAGGGATCGTCGGGATCTATCTGAGACGAATCCCCCGGGTGGACGCCAACATCGACGATATTATGGGCGACAACCCCCCAGGGCGTGACATCGTTAATCGAAGGGTAGGCCGGATCCCATGTACGGAACTCAAGGTTTCCGAAGCCGTCAGAGTCGCTGTCGATCACACGCCACTGGGCACACCGAGGAATACTGCCCTCCTGGGTGAAAATACGCATCGAATAGAAGGGGTCAACCCCTGCAGTCGAGAAGTCCTCCTCTTCGGGATCGAGAATGACGTTGCCTGAACGCACTTGGCGGTCGATCTGCGAGACCCCGAGTCTCATGTCTTGAAGGGCCTGCGCTCGGCTCTGGGTGTCTCTCGATTGAACGGTGATGGTAATAAGCAATCCGAAGACGAATGACATCAAAATACCGAAAACCGCCATGACGACCAAAAGCTCCGGGAGCGAGAAGCCCCGGTCGGGCGCACGGGTGGGCCTACGCAACTGGCGCCTTCTTGAACTCGGCGGTCGCCCGGGGAGGATTGACGGTCGTCCAAGAGTAGACGACCCAACTGTCGGCGCCATGGGTGATGGTGTAGGCGACGACGATGGAGATGACGCCGGCCTCGGCGGTGACCATACAGGAGTCGTTCACGCAATCCGAAGGGCCGTCTGGAATGTCGGTCACAGGCGAAACTGAGACGTTGCCTAACGCGGAGACCGTGTAGTTCCCGTTCGACCATGTGACGGGGGCGGTGTCGAAGGAGGTATCGGTCAACTTATCGATATTGACTGTCGAATACGATACCCCGTTCCAGTAGTCCACAGCCCCGCAACGGCTGATCGTCGAGGATGTCGTCATCTGCGAAGCTCCTCGTTGAACAAGGACGGAGGAGGTGAGGCCTGCTGGACATCCCGACCTGCCCTTTACTATGACGAGACCGTCGGGGGCATCGCCATCCCACGTTGTCGTACCGGTGACTACGGTTCCGATGCTCAAGGTCGCCATGGTCCTGTCGGCACCCGCCGACACACATCCCTCCCCCGAAAGTCCCGTGCACCCGACCGAAGAGGAGGTCCCGGGCGAGTCGACGAATCTCGCCGCCCACGCATGCTCGACATTCGTCCCGGCCTCGTATAGCCGCCTGGCAAGCCGGATTATCGTCGAATCGACCTCCATTATCACATATGCAGACCCCCCATCGAGGTCATTCCAGTTGTCGATCGATGCCTTCGCGCATGGCTCCCCATCGGGTATGCCCACCGCGCACGAAGTTGTCGAACTCGCATCCGCGGTGCCTGGTCTCCGATAGTCGGAAAGTTCCCAAAAATTGAGGGTCCCATCACCGCTCGTCACTCCCTGCCTGGTCTCGTCGGAACTGGATTGATTAATGACCAAATCTGGGGGATTCTCCGGAATCTGAGCCCAGGCGTCATCATCCGATGCCTGAAGCTCATAGATCGCGAAACCCTCCTCCCATCCGTTGAGCTCCGGCTGGGTCGATGGCTCATCGTCGTCCATCGTGGTGCCCCCGTACTGGATGACAGCCTTGGAGATCGTTACCTGCTGGCTGGCGACGCTTGCGGCGACTCCGGCCGACCGCATGCTCTCCAAATACATGTCGCCTGGCCCCGGCGGACCCAGGAGCGGTAACTCGACGACCGTCGGAGGTTCGCTCGAAGCTGTCAATTGGGACACGATGCTTCCCGATGTCGAACTGGCGTTGAGAATCGCCTGACACGCGCCCAAATAGGGCTGGGTATCCAGGTCACCGCAACCCGATCCGCGATACGCCGACGACCAGACGGTCGCGTGATTGCTGGAACCTTCGCTGTTACTCCACTCGACGATGACCGCCAATCCCAGGATCGTGTCCGGGCTGCCCGCCGGCTTGGTCACGTACGCCCGAATGGAGTACATCGTCATGAGGCCCGACGGGTCAGTGCGCACCTGTTTGTTGGACCCTGTCGAATCGAACAAGGGCGTCCAGGGATTCGAGGTGTCCTGATCTTGGGTTTCTGTCGCAACGACAAGTTGCTCGGTCTTACCATCTACGGTCAGGTTACCTGCCGACACGAAAGGATCACCACCAGACTCGACAAGGTAGTCGTAATCCAGCCCTTTGCTGAGCACGTTCCACGGGATCGACCGCATCTGCTCCATGGCCTCGTTCGCGAGGGCCGTCGCTTGTTGGCGACCACGCGCATCTGCAATGGTCAACGCCGCCGATATCTGGATGGCGATCAAGGAAATGATAACGCTCGCAATGATTACCATCGCCACAACGAGTTCAGCCATCGTGAATCCCTCTTCACGATGGTTCAACACGCGGTGCGATCGTCGCACTTCAACCTCCCCTATAGGGACACCTCCACAAGCACCCCCGGGTTGGAGGACCGCCTCTCGCGGTCCTCCAACCCGTGGATTACATACAATGTAAAACGCTATTCGACTTACGGGCAAGCGGCGGGTTGCAGACCAGCCGCTGCCGAGTAGGAGAACGTCCCGATTGTTCCCTCAGGGTTGTTCACCTCAACGCACCAGGTGGTGGAACTGGCAAACGGACCACCTTCACCTGCGACGAGGTTCACATTGTTGGACCGGTTACCGATGCCTACCCCGTTGAGTTCCCAAGTGGCGCCATTTTCGGTGATTGTTGCGGTAGCGCCGGGTGCGGCGTCAACGAAGAAGGTGGCAATCTCCTTGCCCAGAGTGGAGACGTCGGCCTTCGCTGCGGTGTCCTGTGCCTTCGCACGCTGGCTCAGGAAGATGGGGATGGCCACGGCGGCCAAAATCCCGATGATAATCATGACGACGAGAAGCTCAATCAGGGTGAAGCCCTGGTCCTTCTTCTCGAGTCCCTTGCGGATTCGCGCGATCATTGCGCTCTCTCTTTCGTAGTTTCAAATTTTAGTATTCTTGTCAAGTGGTGAAACCGCGGGAACCCCGCGGATACGACAGCCCCATCTTGGGTTGACTCCCGTCAATCCGTACTCCGATCCGGCTGAAGCTTTGTTTAATTAATGAGGTCGAAGACCCCAAATATAGGCAGATATAGCGCCACGACCATCGTGCCGACAATAGCTCCTAATACAGCAATCATCAGCGGCTCGATGAGCGAGGTCAATGCTTCTGTGGTGGATTCCACTTCTTGATCGTAGAAGTCCGCGATCTTGTCGAGCATCTGGTCCAGGGCTCCCGTATCCTCGCCCACGGCAATCATCTGGACGACCATGGGGGGAAACACGGGATGCTCCGTCAGGGGTCCGGCAAGCGAGTTCCCCGTCCTCACAGATTCCTTGACATCTATCGTCGCCCTCTCGATCACAATGTTTCCCGAGGCCTCCCCAACGATCTCAAGGGCCTGGAGGATAGGCACCCCTGCCCGAACCATTGCGCCAAAGTTCCGGGCGAAGCGTGCAATCGCTATCTTCCTGATGAGTTGCCCAAACACGGGAAGTTTGATGTAGACCGGCTCGACCTTCTCCCGGAACCCCTTCTTATGCTTGTTTCGACGCCAGAGCACCATCGTCACTGACACGATAATTATCAGCGGTATTATGCCGAATTTCATGGCCGCCGATGCGAACACGAGAGCCTTGGTGAGGAGAGGCAATTCCCCCCCCAGATCCGTGAACATCCCGGTGAAGACCGGAACGATGAAGATGAGCATTCCTATGACAGCAATGATTGCGATGACGAACACCACGACGGGGTAGGTCATGGCTGACTTCACTTTGCCTCGCAACTTAACCTCAGATTCGAAGTTCGAGGCGACCGAGACGAGCACATTATCGAGGAAGCCCCCGACCTCACCCGCCCGAACCATGTTGATCATGAGAGGAGGGAATACACGGGGGTGCCTGGATAGCGCCTGCGAGAGCGACACGCCGGATTCGACGTCACTCCGTACGTCCACCACCACTCTCGCTAGCGCCTGGTTCTCGGTTTGCTCGGACAAAATATTGAGCGCCCTGATGATCGACAGTCCCGACTGAATCATCGTCGCTAGCTGGCGGGCCATGATTGAAATGTCCTTGAGCCCGATCTTGTCCGTCATCCCCGGGATGCGGATTTCTCTCTTCAGGGCGCTAACGCGAACGGGCTCGATCGATATGGGAGCGAGACCCATGGACTTCAAGCGCGCGGAGACCGCCGCCTCGTTGGGAGACTCGATCTCCCCAGCCTGAATCTTGCCAGCGGAATCCCGGTACGAATACTTGAACTTCTGTGTCGCGGTCGCCATGGCTATCCTAGGAAGCCCTCGCAGCGGCGGCCGCTCCTTGCGCCTGGCCTCCGGTGCGCCCAGACAGTCGGTTGAACTCCTCGACATGATGGCATTTCTCCAGCCCGGTCTCATACGAGATGCGGTTGAGTCGGACGAGGTCGCCGAGGTGCTGGTCCATCGTGTGCATACCGAGCGACCCCCCGGCCTGCATGGCCGAGTAGATCTGGTGTGTCTTCCCCTCGCGGATGAGATTCCGGATGGCCGACGTCGCGATCAAGATCTCCGTAGCAACGGCGCGGCCCGGTCCGTCACTCCGCCTACACAGGCTCTGGCACATCACCCCCTGGAGTGCCGCGGCAAGCTGCGTGCGTATCTGGGCCTGCTGGTGGGAGGGATAGACGTCGATGACACGGTCGATGGTCTGTGCCGCGTCCTGGGTGTGGAGGGTTGCGAGCACCAGGTGCCCAGTCTCAGCGGCGGTCAGGGCGATGGAGATGGTTTCGATGTCCCGCATCTCCCCGATTAGGATGATGTCAGGATCCTGCCGGAGAACGTGCTTCAACGCGTTCCCAAAGGAGTGCGTATCGGCCCCGACCTCGCGCTGATTGACGATGCATTTCTTGTGTCGGTGAAGGAATTCGATGGGATCTTCAACGGTCATGATGTGGTCGCTTCGCGAACGATTGGCAAGGTCGATGATAGATGCGAGCGTCGTCGACTTCCCGGAACCCGTCGGCCCCGTCACCAGCAGCAGGCCACGGGGAAGCCCGGCGAAGTTCCCGATGACCGGAGGGATTCCTAGGGCCTCGAGAGTTCTGATTTCATAGGGTATGACGCGGAAGGCGCCTCCCACGGAGTCGCGCTGTTGATACATGTTGACGCGGAATCGGGCCTCCCCTACGAGTTGGTAGGCGAAGTCGAGTTCAAGGTTCTCCTCGAAAGACTCCCGCTGCCGCTGGGAGAGTATCCCGTACATGACCCTCATGATCACCTCAGGCTTGAGTACATCGAAGCCCTCAAGGGGAAGCAGTGCCCCATCGACGCGAACCATGGGGGGGGCTCCCACGGTGATGTGCAGGTCCGATCCTCCAAGGGCAAGCATCTTCCGGAGGGCCGCGTTGAGGTCTAGGTCCCCGGGTTGCGCCTGCTGGCTCATACCCACACGCACGGGAACACCCAGCCCTTCGTGGGCGGCGGCCGTCCGTCGCTCCCTTGGCGGGGGTTGCCTCGCGCCTCCTGGAGGCGGGGGAGGCAGGGCCGCCCCTGGCGGTGGGGGGACCCGCACGGCAGGTCCAGTGGCTCCAGGGGGCACGTCGCCTTGACCGTAGAACGGCATCTGCGTCACCGCGAGACTCCCTTCTGTCGAGCCACTGTGAACGTTCGCGTCTGCTTCCGTTCATCTCTCTTGTCGGATGGGTGTGGGCATTCTTGAAGTCGGTCTACTTGACGACTCGGAACAGTTCCTCGATCGACGTCAGTCCCTCTTGCACCTTCGCCCATCCATCCTCCAGGAGAGTCTCCATTCCTTGACTCCGCGCCATCCTGCCGATCTCCGCCGAGGACGCTCGGTCCACTGCTAGGCGCTCGATCTCTTCCGAGACCGGCATGACCTCGTGAAGCGCCATACGACCACGGTATCCGGTGTTCGAGCATTGTGAACACCCCACGGGCTTGAAGAGCGTCGGCAACTCCATCCCGGCCTGCCAACTGAATCTCGATTCGATATCCCGGGCTTCAGGGGTGTATTCCTGTTTGCACTTCTCGCACAACCTCCTCGCGAGACGCTGAGCAACCACCGAATCCACCGCTGACCCGACCAGGAAGGGCTCGATCTCCATCTCGATGAGACGGGTCATCGCGCTGGGGGCATCGTTTGTGTGGAGCGTCGAGAGCACGAGGTGACCGGTAAGGGCCGCCTCGATGGCGATTAGGGCGGTCTCATGGTCACGGATCTCACCGATGAGGACGACGTCGGGGTCGGAGCGAAGGATCGACCGGAGGGCATTGGCAAAGGTCAACCCGGCCTTCGGATTGACCTGCACCTGGTTGATATTGGGGATCCGGTACTCGACGGGATCCTCGACCGTGATGACGTTGATCTCCGTCCTCGCGATCTGGTTCAGGGTTGCGTAGAGGGTGGTCGACTTCCCCGAACCCGTCGGACCGGTGACAAGGATCATCCCGTAAGGTTTGGAATAGGAGGACTTGTAGAAGTCAAGGTTGCGGGGCCGGATGCCCAGGTCCTCAAGATCAAGGGCGGCGGTCGTGTTGTCGAGGATACGCATGACGACCTTCTCGCCCCATACCGTCGGCAGCGTCGCCACGCGGAGGTCGATCTTGCGGCCCTGGTGAACGACGGAGAGACGGCCATCCTGAGGCTTCCGCCGCTCGGCGATGTCGATATCCGCCATGATTTTAAGGCGGGAGATGACCCCGTTCTGAATTCCCTTTGCCGCACGTTGGGTTTCGTGGAGCACCCCGTCGATGCGGTACCGGACACGGAAGTTCTTCTCCGCTGGCTCGATATGTATGTCAGAGGCGCGGTCCTGGATGGCCTGGGTGATAAGTAGATTTACGAAACGAACGATGGGGGCCTCGTCCTCGGTCGCAGCCCCGACCTGCGAGAGGTCCTCCTCCATCGACTCCTCAATCGAGCCTTGGAGGTTCTCCAATTCGGAATCCGCCCGGCAGAATCGATCGATCGCCCCGACCACATCGTCGTGGGTTGCGACAACCGGAATGACATGCCTGTTGGTGAGAGTCCTGATGTCGTCGACCGCCACGACGTTTCCGGGGTTGGACATCGCGATCTTGATCACGCCTTCATCAAAGGCGATGGGGAGGGCGTTGTGACGGCGACATACCGCGGCAGGGACGAGGGCCACGGCCGAGACGTCTACGGGGAAGTTCGCAAGTTCGACGAACTCCATCCCCACCTGGCTCGCAAGGGCCTGAACGAGTTGCGATTCGGTGATGAGACCCAGTTCGACGAGTGTTCGACCGAGTGACTGGCCATTACGCTGCTGCTCGTCGATGGCGTCCATCAACTGATCCTCGGTGAGCACGCCCTCCTCGAGGAGGATTGTCCCTAGCTGCTTCACGTACGCCCCCTTGGCGGTAAACCCGGATGGCCGATTCTCTTGGAAGGTAACACGCTCAGTAAGGTATCGGAAACCGGTCAGGGTGAGAGATGTGACACAAGTGCATCGTTCATTACCTCTATCGGCGCGGAAAGGCCAGTCATGAGTCGGACTTGCTCCGCCGCCTGATGGAGGAGCATTCGCGACCCGTTGATTGCATGACCCCCCACCCGCCCCCAAGCAAGGGCAAGGGGTGTCACGAGCGGGTCGTACACCGCATCCAGAAGAACGGCGCCCGACTGCACGCTCGTGAGAGACTCGCCGATAATCGCTCCGACCTCGGCAGGAACGGTCGATACGACGATCGAGGCTCCCCCCATCGCCTCAACCGCCTCGGCCGTGGCGATGATCGTTGGCGAGGCTCCGATCTCCGATGCCGCCCGGAGGAGACCTTCGGCCTCGTCCCAACTTTTTGCCACGACGACAGGCGAGTCACATCCCATATCCATCAGGGCTGCCATGGCCGAAGTAGCCGTGGCTCCACTTCCGAGGAGGAGCGCACTCGTCACGGTCTCGACGCCGGCCTCGACTAGGGCCTGCCTCACGCCATGGATATCCGTGTTTGCCCCATGAAGCCTGAGACCGTCCCCCTCCGGCCGGACGACGACGGTGTTGATGACCCCGAGCGCCCTGGCAACCGGGTCGACGGTGTCCGCGTACCGGATCGCTGAAACCTTGAGTGGCATCGTGAGACTTAGCCCACCCCACGTCTCGTCGAGCCCAGCGATGAACTCACCAAGCCCTTCCTCTGCAACGTCATACGCGTCGTAGGTCCAGGGCAGGCCGAGTTCCCGATACGCGGCCCGATGGAGAAGGGGCGAGAGGGAGTGCGAGATCGGGTGACCGAGGACGCCAGCCCGGCGTGCACCGGTCATTCCACCGTCAGCACCCTCCATTATCGCTACACCACTGCTTGAACAGAGCCTTGTTGGCGTTGTGCTCAGGAAGCGTCGCGGCGAAGCGCGTCTCACCGGTCACGGGATTTACCGTCACGAAGAAGAGGTAGCTGGTATCAGCCGGCTCGTATGCGGCCTTGATCGACGCCTCCCCGGGGGAGGCTATGGGGCCCGGAGGAAGACCCGTGTGGAGGTAGGTGTTGTACGGGCTCTCGGTCTGGGTCTCCGCGGTCGTCACGGAGAGCCCCCCCGGAAGGAAGTACCTGATCGTCGAGCAGAACTCAAGGCGCATGTCGCGCGCGAGCCGATTCTGAATCACGCTCGAAACGAGTGGTCTGTCGGCATCCGACCCGGCCTCCCGCTCAATGAGAGAAGCAATAGTCAGAGTCCTTTGCCAGGCCTCTGGAGGAATGTCGTTCCGTTCAAGAACGGTCACGGTTGTCTCGATCATTAGAGCCAAGACGTCGGCTGGATGGACGTCGGGGTTGAAACTATATGTCGAGGGAAAGAGCCATCCCTCTAGGCTGCCGTCCGCCTCTGGAGGAAGCCCCAGCGCCTCCGTGTCGGCGGCGACCGACTGAACTTCCTCGATCGAATACCCCGTGATCGATGAAACCTTGTCAAGGATCCAGCTGACAGTCTTCCCCTCAATGATGGTGATGGTCCTCTCGATCTTCCGATCGCGATCGAGAAAGGCCCCTAACGCATATTCCGCCTTCATCTCCCTCGGGAGGATGTAGTAGCCCGGCTGAATCTTCAAGGCGGCGTCGGGGTTGTCGTAGGCCGCTTGAATAAATGCCTGCGGGGATGCGACGACACCATTCTCGTAGAGGGTATTGGCGATCGTCGCCCCGTCGTCTCCGGGGTTGACGATGACCTGAACCTGCCCCTGACCATAACCCGTGTAATCCTTGACCACATCGGCGGGTGGCTTGAGGGCCTGGACGAAGTTCCACGCGATCGACGCTCCGAGCGCCAGCACGACCAGGCCGATTGCCGACGCGATCAGGGTGCGAATACGTCGTTGGTGTCGGCGGGCGTCACGCTGGAGTCGGCGAAGTTCGAGCGACGTCGTGGTCGTCGGCGCCTCGATCTCGAACAAATCCGTCATGACTCCCCTTGCTTTGCCTGTTTGATCAGGCTACCAAGTATTCCATTTTTACTGGCATCTAGCGCCAGTTCCAAAATCACCATCGCTGCGGCTTGGTCGATGACCGGCCTCTGCCGCCGCTCGCTCCGACCCGCCTGTCGTAGGGAGGCGCGTGCAGATGACGTGGACAGACGTTCATCGATCAAACGCACGGGGATCGCGAGGCGTTGCGCCAGGGCCCCGGCAAGTCTCCTGGCGTCCTCAACCGCGGGGCCCTCTCTCCCTGCAAGGGTCAGGGGAAAACCAACGAATACAGCGACTATCCCCCTTTCGGTCACCAGCGATGCAACCCTCTCGACGGTGCTCTTCCCCCGAGGAACGGTCTCGACGGGGAAGGCGAGCCTTCGCTCGGGATCCGTGGCCGCCACTCCAACCCTGACCCGACCGACATCGATCGACATCCAGGGCCCGGGGGCCTCGAGGGACGTCTCTTGCGAAGCGTCCGGACTATCCACCTTGGGCGATCGCCACACGGACGGCCTCCAGCGCAGCCGGAATCGCGCTCGCATCCTGTCCGCCCCCCTGGGCAAGATCGGCCTTCCCGCCTCCGCCACCACCTAGTATCCCTGAGGCGAGTCGAACGAGGTCGCCCGCTTTGTGTCCGGCCTCGCGGGCAAGGGCATTCGTTGCCACGACGATGATTGGGTGTTCTGCTGGCGCCGATGCGATGGCGACAACGGTCGGCGAGGCGTCGCCCAGGCGCGATCTGATATCCGTCACGAGGGCCCGGATGTCGTCCTCCCCCGAAGCCTCCCTGACGAAGTGAGCAACGAGCCGAACCCCCTCGACCTCGCTCACGGACTCGACGAGACTACCCGCCATCCGAAGCGTCTCTTGTTTCTGAAGAGCGGACAGCCTCCGCTCGGCGTCCCCTACCCTCTGAAGGAGCCTTTCGATGCGGGGCATCACCTCGGACGGCTGCGCCTTGAGAAGCGTGGTCAACTCGGCGACGAGCGCCCGTTCCACCGCAAGATGCTGAAACGCCTCGATTCCCACGAACGCTTCCACCCTTCGTGACCCCGAGCCGATCGAACCCTCCGTTGTGACCGCGACCATCCCGATCTGGCTAGAGCGCTCAACATGGGTGCCTCCACAGAGTTCCCTTGACCAGTCCCCCCCTATCTCCACGACGCGAACGTTCTCGTCGTAGTTCTCGCCGAACAGAGCTAACGCTCCCGAATCCTTCGCATCTTCAAGGCTCATGTGCTGCGTCTTCACCTCCAGGTCGTTCCGGATCGCTCGGTTCATCACCTCCTCGATCTCGTTCCGCGCCTCTTGGCTGACGAGGGAAGCCCAGGAAAAGTCGAACCGAAGGTAGCCGGGCCTGTTGTAAGAACCCGCCTGGAGAGCGTCCGGGCCAAGGACCTGGCGAAGGGCCGCGTGAAGCAGATGAGTGCCCGAGTGGGCCTGGCGAGCCCCCGTTCGCCACTCCCCATCGACCTGCGCGGAAACGTCCTCCCCCACCTCGATCTCTCCCTCAAGAACCTTGACCGTGTGGACGACGAGTCCCTTGACGGGCTTCTGAACATCCAAGACCTCAAGGGTCGCCCCCGGCGCGAGGATGAACCCGGAATCGGCTTCCTGACCCCCCGACTCGGCATAGAACGGGGTCTTCGGCAGGATGACCTCGACGGTTTCCCCCGTCTTCGCCCGCTCGATGAGCGCTCGACCTGACACGATCGCCCGGATCTTGCTCGCCGTCTGAAGCTCGCCGTATCCCGTGAACTCCGTCTCCCCCTCTGCCTTGAGCTTCTGATAGACCTTGATATCCGCGTGGCCGCCCTTCTTGGCCTTCGCGTCGGCCCTGGCCCTATCGCGCTGCTCTTGCATCAGCGTGCGAAAGCCATCCTCATCTACGCTGAGGCCGTGCTCGGCCGCCATCTCGAGCGTGAGGTCGATGGGGAATCCGTAGGTGTCGTGAAGGGTAAAGGCATCCACACCGTCGATGACGTGTCCGCCGTCCGCCTTCGTCCGGCTGACCGCGGTGTCGAGGATCGTGGTTCCGGCCACGAGGGTGCGCCGGAAGGCCTCCTCCTCCACGTAAGCAACCTGACCGATGCGACCGAAGTCCTTCTCCAACTCCGGATACGACGCACTCATGGCGTCCTTCGAGGCCGGCAGGAGGGTGGGAAGCACAGAATCCTCGACCCCAAGGAGGCGCATGGACCTGACGGAGCGCCGGAGAAGTCGTCGCAACACGTAGCCACGACCCTCATTGCCGGGGATCACCCCGTCACCGATCAGCATCAGGCCGGATCGAATGTGGTCGGCCACGACGCGCATCCTCACGTCATCGTCGTGGTTCTTGCCGTAGGTTCGACCGGAGAGGGCCTCCGCCTGACGGATGACTGGGATGACCTCGTCAATCTCATACATGTTGTCGACACCCTGCTTGAGCAAAGCGACGCGCTCCAGCCCGAGCCCCGTGTCGATGTTCTTCTGCTTAAGATCGCCGAGGATCGGGAAGTCCTCCTTGGCTCCACCCGCACCGCGCTCATACTGCATGAAGACGAGGTTCCAGATTTCGAGGAATCTCTCCTCGTCCGCCATGGGGCCGCCCTCGCGTCCGTAGGCTGCCCCCCGATCGATATAGATCTCCGAACAAGGCCCCGCCGGTCCGGGCTGGCCCGTCGACCAGAAGTTGTCCTTCATGCCTCTGCGCTGGATCCGCTCGGGGAAGAGCCCGGCGACCTCCTTCCAGAGCGTGGCCGCCTCATCATCCTCTTCGAAGACCGTCACCCAGATCGCATCGGGGTCGAATCCGTACTTGCCGTCCTTCTCGGGACCCGTCACAAGGTCCCACGCGTACCGAATCGCGTCTTCCTTGAAGTAGTCACCGAAGGAGAAATTGCCATTCATCTGGAAGAACGTGCCGTGCCGAGTTGTCTTACCGACCTCGTCGATGTCCAGGGTTCGAATACACTTCTGGACGGACGTGGCGCGCGGCCAGGGGGCCGGCTGGGCTCCGAGCATGTAGGGAATGAAGGGCACCATCCCCGCAACCGTGAACAGTAGCGAGGGGTCCGGCGAGACAAGCGATGCGGAGGGAACGATCGTGTGGCCATTCCCTTCGAAATAGTCGAGCCACCGCTGGCGAATCTCCGAGGTGCGCATCTTCCCTCCTTAGGGCCGGGGCACCTAGCGGGCGTAGAACTCGACGACCAGCTGGACGTCGCAGGTCACGGGGACCTCGGAGCGCCTAGGCCGCCTAACCAGGATCGCAGAGAGTTTCTCCAGCTGGACATCCAGGTAGTCCGGAACCTCGGGAAGCACGTCCCTGTGGGCGCCGGCCGCGGCGGCCATGTAGGGGTCGAGCGATGCGGCCTTGGGCTTCACCTGGATGGTCTGACCGGGCTGCACGCGCTGCGACGGCCTGTCGACGATATGGCCGTCGATGAGGATGTGCCGATGAACGACGCTTTGACGGGCCTGGAGGATCGTCCGGGCGAAGCCGGAACGAAGCACGAGGGCATCGAGACGCATCTCGAGAAGCTCGATAAAAGCCTCACCGGTTCGGCCGGGGACCTTCCTCGCCTCATCAAAGATGCGGGCCATCTGCTTCTCGCGGATCCCATACTGGGCTCGGAGACGCTGCTTCTCGCGGAGGCGAACCGCGAAGTCGGATTCCTTGCGGCGCACGTTTCTGCCGTGCTCGCCCGGAGGATAGGGACGCTTCTCGTAGTGCTTGACGGCCTTCGGCGTAAGCGCGAGGCCGAGGGAACGGCTCAGGCGCACCTGGCGGCGCGCGCGGGTTACAGAACTCAACGTTATTCCTTTGACCATGTGACGCAAGGCGTCATCCGACAGAGACACGGCAAGAGCAGCCAGCTCGCCGCGAGGGCTCGCACAAGGATAGCGGTTACTCAGCCTTTTTTCCACGTCCTAGCAGTGTTCGGAGGCGTTCGAGCCTGGATGAGACGTCCCGTTCGTATCCCCGGTCGCTCGGCTCGTAGTACCTCGTGCCTGTGAGCAACTCGGGGAGATACTCCAATTCCGCCACCCCATGAGGCTCATCGTGCGCATACACGTAGCCCTTGCCATAGCCGAGCTCCTCGGCCCCCGAGAAGGTGGGATTGCGCAAGCCTGCCGGGACTGGCCCCGATCGACCCGCCCTGACGTCCTCAATGGCGCGGTCAATCGCCAGATAGGAGCGGTTGGACTTGGGTGCCGTGGCGAGGTAGGTTACGACCTCCGCGAGGATGATCCGACCCTCGGGCATTCCGACAAACGACACGGCATCGGCTCCAGCTTGAGCCACGACGAGTCCCTGCGGATCCGCCATGCCTACGTCCTCCGCCGCGAGGATGACGAGTCTGCGGGCGATGAATCGCGGATCCTCTCCCGCGACGACCATCCGAGCCAAATAGTGAAGTGCGGCATCGACATCGCTGCCCCTGACGGACTTGATGAACGCGCTAATGACGTCGAAATGCTGATCCCCGGACCTGTCATAGGCGACGAGGGCGGCATCCATGGCGTCTTCGGCGAGCGCCGCCGTGATGGTCCCCCCTTCACCCGCCGCTCCCGCAAGTGCCTCAAGAAGCGTGAGCGCCTTCCTGGCGTCCGCCCCTGCCACCTTGATGATGTGATCCCGCGCATCGTCATCCAGCCCGACCTTGCCCCCTAGCCCCCGTTCATCCTGAAGGGCCCGATCGATGAGGATCCCAAGGTCGGCGGGCGCGAGGGGCTTGAGGACAAGGAGCAGGGACCGGCTGATAAGGGGGCCAACGACGGAGAACGACGGATTCTCCGTTGTCGCGCCGATGAGCGTGATCCATCGGTTCTCGACGGCCGGAAGGAGCACGTCCTGCTGAGTCTTGGTGAATCGATGCACCTCGTCGATGAAAAGAACCGTCTCCGGCTCCCCCGTTGCGACCCGTCGCTTGGAATCCTCGATCAATTCTCGAACGTCCTTGACTCCCGCGGTGACCGCTGAGAGCTCAGCGAATCTCCGCTGTCCTGCGACGAGATAGGCGAGTGTGGTCTTCCCCGTTCCAGGAGGCCCCCACAGCAGCACGGACGCGACCGCATCAGAGTCAAGCACGAGCCGACGGAGGGGGCTACCCTTCCCCAGCAGGTGATCTTGACCGACGACCTCATCGAGCGTCAAGGGCCTCATCCTTACGGCCAGGGGGCTCGACCCTGTCGGCTGGGGGATGCCCCTTGAGTCAGTTCGCGCGGCATCGAAGAGATCCATATCCCCCACTCTAGGGATGCGCCACGACTCGACCCCGGCTAGCGTGGCGGATATGACGACCTTCGCGAGGATCGCCCGCCTTATCGCGCGTCGCCCCATCGCCATCATCGTCGGCTGGGCGGTCGTCACAGCGGGGTCGCTCGCCCTGGCGTTCGCGGGTGTGGGCGATGGCGGGCTGTTTCAGCGGGTCGATATGGGGGCCCCGTCCATCCCCGGTTCGGAAAGTGACATCGCGGCCGGATATTCCGCCGGCGCCCTTCAGCCCGGAGAAGGGTCCAGCCTCACCTCCGCCGTCATCGGCCTCTCCCCCCTTGACCCTGCGGCGGCTGAGGCTTTCGCCCCCGTGATCACGGCCATCTCACTGACGGACGGCGTCGGCGTCGTGATCTCTCCCCTGGGGATGACCCTCGGGGTCGACGCCCGCTCCCTCGAGCCGTCGTCGGACGCCCTCGATCCGGCATCGCTCGTCGCGAACGACGGCAACGGCTTCGTCATCATCGTTCAGTTCGCCGAACTCAAGGACGAGGCCGCGACTTTTCGCTCCCACGCCACGGTCGAAGCCATCATCGACAGGACCCTCACCGAAATCCCATCGGCGAGCGCGTACACGTTCTCCCTGCCCCTCCTGATGCACGACTTCGAGGGGCTGGTCGAGCACGACCTAGTCAGGGGAGAGCTCGTCGCGGTTCCGATCGCCCTCATCGTCATGGTCCTGGTGTTCGGGGGATTCCTCGCGGCGTCGACGCCGATCGCCGGGGCCCTCGCCTCTATCGCCTCCGGCATGGCTGCCCTCTTCGCCCTCTCGTACCCGATGAACCTCAACAGCGCGGCGATCAACATCGTCAGCATCCTCGGGGTGGGCCTGTCGATCGACTACGGCCTCCTCATCGTCTCCCGATATCGAGAGGAGCTCATCAAGCTCAAACCCAAGGGAGGGACGAGGGAGACCAGGGCTGCCGCCCTCGAGCGGACCCTGTCGACCGCCGGACGCACGGTGTTCTTCTCCGGGCTGATCGTTGCCCTCAGCGTCGGCGGGATGCTCACGTTCAACACCGACCTGATGAGGGGCTTCGGCGCCGCGGGCCTCATCATCGTCATGCTCGCCTTGGCGACCGCTTTGACCCTCGTTCCCGCGGTGGCCTTCGCCTTCGGCGCCAGGCTCGGGCGTCCAAGCATCCTTCGTCGCATCTGGGTCTTCAAGTTCATCCTTCACCACACCGCCAACGTGTCCCGCGACGAGGGCCCCCTCGCGTCGCTTGCCGCCTGGATCCAAAAACGACCGTGGTTCACCTTTGCGGCCTCCACGACGCTCGTCCTCATCCTTGCCGCACCCGTCCTGGCCTTCGTCCCCCGGAACTCCGAGGTCGAGCTTCTCCCCGCGGACTTCGAGCGACGTGATTTCGTCGACGTGGTCGGCTCCTCCTTCCCCGACCTCGCGGATCCCGACATCCTAGTCGTCGCCGAGACCTCCCCGGCCGCCCTCAACTCGTGGCTCGCGGACGCCTCGAACCTTGACGGGGTCCGGGGGGTCTCCCCCGCCGTCGAGCGGGACGGGATGTCTGTGGCCCGCGTGTCGATTCTTGAACCCGATCCCGGGGGCCCGGAGGCCGTCGCCGTCGTCGAGGACCTCCGCGCGACGGACGCGCCCTTCCGAACCTACGTTGGAGGCCAGGCCGCGGGCCTCCTCGACTTCTCCGAGGCGATAGCGACGAGCGGGCTCATGGGATTGGGTTTCGTGATCCTTGCCGTCATCGTGCTTCTCTTCCTCATGACGGGCTCGCTCCTGATGCCCATCAAGGCGCTCGTCGTCAACGCGCTGTCCATCGCCGCGACCCTTGGGGTGCTGGTGTGGATGTTCCAGTACGGCAACCTGTCCGGCGTCCTCGGATTCACGCCACCCGGAGGCATCGAGATCTACGTCGTCATCGTCCTCGTATGCTTCGGCTTCGGGCTCGCCATGGACTACGAGGTCTTCCTGCTCTCCCGGATCAAGGAACTGGTCGATGGGGGGATGCCCAACGACGAGGCCGTCCGGGTGGGCCTGCAGCGATCGGGCCGGATCATCACGTCCGCGGCAGCCGTCATCGTCCTGGTGTTCATCGGATTCGCCTTTGGCGACCTCCTCGTCATCAAGGAGGTGGGCTTCGGGCTGGCGATCGCGGTGTTGCTCGACGCGACCCTGGTCCGCCTCCTTCTCGTCCCTGCGACCATGAGCCTCCTCGACAAGTGGAACTGGTGGGCCCCCGCCCCCCTGCGCAAACTCTACGAGAGGTTCAGCCTCACCCATTAAGCCGGTCCCCCCGATAGCATGACCGTCATGGGGACCCTGGCCCGAATCACCCGTTTCGTCGAGCGTCACCCCGTCGCCGTCATCGTCGCATGGGCTGTTGCGGTCTTCGCCATGTATGGGATTGCCACCGTGGGGATCGGTGGTTCAGGAAACTTGAGCGAGCGAACCTCCCTTCAGGCCCCCAAGGTCGAAGGCTCCGACAGTTACCTGGTGCTTAAGACGTTTACCGACACCACCCCTGCCCGGGAGGGGGCGACGATCAGCGCCGACTTCCGTGTGTCCGATCTCAATGATCCGGCCATCGCGGCCGCGCTTCAGCCCGGGATGCAGGCCATCGTGTCCGTCCCAGAGGTCGCCGCCGTCGCCACGCCCCAGACGGCCATCCCGGGACCCGCGTATGGCCGGACTCGGCTTCCGGAGGGCGTCGATTCTTCCATGCTGGTGCGCTCTTCCGGGGACGGATTCATGGTGGTCACCACCGTTGCCCCCGAGACCCCCACCTCCGTCCATCGCCAGATCATCGCCCTATACGAGGACATGGCCAGCGACCTTCGCACCGTAGACCCCGATGCGCAAGTCTTCACGTTCTCCATGGACCTCATTCACGAGAGCATCACGGACATGCTGGAACGGGACCTACTGGTGGGAGAGGCCGTCGCCCTTCCTCTTGCCCTCTTTGTGATGATGCTGGTCTTCGGCGGCCTGCTCGCCTCAAGCACCCCAATGGCCGGCGCCTTCGCCTCCATCGCGGGCGGCTTCGTCGTCGTGTATGCCCTGACCTTCCCTTTCGACGTGTCCAACTCCGCCCAGAACGTGGTCACCGTGCTCGGAATCGGCCTGTGCATCGATTACGGCCTTCTGATCGTGTCGCGGTATCGAGAAGAGATGACCAAGGCCGGGGCTGCGGGCTCGTCCCGGGTCCGCGAGGACTCGCTCGTCAGGGCGATGGAGACGGCGGGCAGGACGGTTGTCTTCTCCGCGGTGACCGTCGGCATCGCGGTGACCGGGATGCTGGCCTTCGCCCCCGAGATTCTCCGGTCGTTCGGCGTGGCCGCCCTCGGCGTCGTCGTGACCGCCCTCACCGCCGCCCTGACCCTCATCCCGGCCGTGGCCTACCTGTACGGGGAGCGTTTGATACGGCCGGGCCCTCTCTCCCGCCTTCCCGTCATCCGGTCCATTTTCCGGCACACCTCGGATGTCACGAAAGACGAGGGGGTCTTCTCGCGCCTGACGGGGTGGGTTCAGAAACGCCCCTGGACCATCCTCGGGGCTTCCGTCGCGATCCTCCTTGCCCTTGCCGCACCGGCGCTCTCCATCCACATGCGCAACTCGGACGTCGAGCTGCTGCCCCCGGACGACCCCGACCGTGCCTACCTCGCCGACCTCCCCCTCGCCTACCCACCCTTGGCGGACCCGGGGATCGTCATGATGACCGATTCGACGCCTGGCGAATTCGCCGCGATCGCCGACCAGATCGCCGAGATCCTCCATGTTGTCCACGTCGCCCCCCACCGCGATCAGGGAGGGGTCGTCTTCTGGGGCGTGTACCTCGACAACCCCGACTCCGGAAGCGCGGTCGCCGTCAACGTCGTCACGGAGATCCGGGCCCTGGAAACCCCCGCCCCTCTCTACGTCGGGGGGAAGGCGGCCAATCAGATCGACTTCGTCGATGCGATCCAGGACGGCGCGCCCATCGCGCTCTCGCTGGTGGTCCTCTCCACGCTCGTGCTGCTCTTCCTCATGACGGGCTCCCTCCTCGTCCCAATCAAGGCCCTTCTGGTCAACGCCCTCTCCCTCACCGCATCCATCGGGATCCTGGTATGGATATTCCAGTGGGGCAACCTCGAGGGGTTGCTCGGATTCGCGTCACCGGACGGGGTCGAGACCTACGTCGTCATCCTCATCCTGGCCTTCGGTTTTGGCCTGGCCATGGACTACGAGGTCTTCCTGCTCTCCCGTATCAAGGAGCTCGTGGACCGAGGGGTGCCGAACGACGAGGCGGTCCGGCTCGGCCTCCAGCGCTCGGCCCGGATCATCACGTCCGCGGCGGCCATCGTCATACTGGTGTTCCTGGGCTTTGCGGCCGGGCACATGCTGGTGATCAAGGAGGTCGGGCTCGGACTCGCGTTCGCCGTCTTCATAGACGCCACCCTGGTCCGAATGTTCCTCGTTCCCGCGACGATGACCCTGCTGGGCGACTGGAACTGGTGGGCCCCCGCCCCCCTCCGGCGCCTTCACCGCCGGAGTGGCCTATCCCACGACTCCTCTGCAATGCCGCGAACCCACTAGAGAAGGGCGAAACCCGGCCCTAGAGTTGAGCCATGGCCCGTCCCACGAAGAACGCAACCCCTATCTGCCTCGGCCTTTCCCTCCTCGCCGTGATCGGTATCGCCATCGGCTTGGCGACGAGCACCCCGCTCGTCATCGTGCTTACCCTCATCCCCACCGTCGCGTACGAGATGTATCGGGTCGAGGGCGAATCGACCAAGTGGGCCTCCTGGGGGATGGGTGCCGTGCTCGTCGCCCTCCTCGCCTTCATGATGTTCGACGTCTCCTGGAACCTCGCGGAGTGGCTCGGGCAGGAAGAGGCGGATGTGGGCGGCTACCTCGTGCCCCTTGGGGACGTCAAGACCCTCGGGGCGGCCATGCTCGGCGCCCTGGCCGTCGTGCTTTTCTTCCGCACCCGGGGAATCTATACGCGGTGGCTGGCCGGGATCATCTTCGTGTCCGTCGCCGCCCTTGTCTACGGGCTCAACCCCGACGTCTTCTCCGACCTGTTGCGCCAAGGAGCGCAAGAGGCCGTCAACCAGCTGTAGCGGCGTCCGCTACTTGGGCGTCGCGTCGTTGGAATCTGCCTCGGCGCCCTTCGCGCTGGGCTTCGGCTTGAAGTCCACGCCGGCCTCCTTGCGCTGCTGTGCGGTGATGGGCGCAGGGGCCTGGGTCAGGGGGTCGTAGCCGCCGCCCGACTTGGGGAAGGCGATGGAGTCCCGGATGGACTCGGCCCCGGCCAGGAGGACGACGCACCGATCCCAGCCGAACGCGATACCCCCGTGGGGCGGGGCGCCGAATTGGAAGGCATCCAGGAGGAAGCCGAACTTCTCGTTCGCCTCCTCTGGGCCGATGCCCATGAGTTTGAACACCCGCTCCTGGACGTCGCGCCGGTGGATACGGATGGACCCCCCGCCGATCTCGTTTCCGTTGCAGACGATGTCGTAGGCGTAGGCGAGCGCCGCCCCTGGGTCCTCCTCAAATCGGTCGATCCATTCGGGCTTGGGACTCGTGAAGGCGTGATGGACGGCGGTCCAGGCCCCCGAGCCCAGGGCGACGTCCTCGTCATCCGCGACGACGGGCTTGAAGAGGAGGGCGTCGACGATCCACGTGAAGGCGAAGTCTCCTTCCTTCGCTAGGGAAAGGCGGCTCGCGATCTCCTCCCGGACCGCCCCCAGGAGCGCGCGGGATGACTCGGTCGGCCCGGCGGCGAAAAAGACACAGTCGCCGGGGGAGGCCCCCGTCACCGCGACGAGTCCGGCCCGTTCCTCGTCGGAGAGATTCTTGGCGACCGGCCCGCCGAACTCTCCGCCCTCTTCAACCAGGACGTAGGCGAGGCCCTTCGCCCCCCTCTGTTTCGCCCAGTCCTGCCAGGCGTCGAGGGTCTTGCGCGGCTGGGAGGCACCGCCGGGCATGACGACGGCCCCCACATAGTCGGCCTGGAACACTCGGAAGGGGGTGTCCTTGAAGTACTCCTTCAACTCGACCAGTTCCAGCCCGTACCTGAGGTCGGGTTTGTCGGTGCCGAATCGGCGCATGGCTTCGGCGTAGGTCAGGCGAGGGATAGGAGTGACGACCTCGTGTCCGATGAGCGCCCATAGTTCCTTTACGACCTCCTCGCCGATAGCGATGATGTCGTCCTGGTCGACAAAGCTCATCTCGATGTCGAGCTGGGTGAACTCCGGCTGACGGTCAGCCCGGAAGTCCTCGTCCCTGTAACACCGGGCGATCTGGTAGTAGCGCTCCATCCCCGCGACCATGAGGAGCTGCTTGAACAGTTGGGGGGACTGGGGCAGGGCGTACCACGATCCTGGGGAAAGCCGGGCTGGCACGATGAAGTCCCTCGCCCCCTCGGGGGTGGAGCGGGTCAGAGTTGGGGTCTCGATCTCGAGGAAGTCGTGGCGATCCATGACCCGGCGAGCGGCCTTGTTGACCTCGCTGCGGAGCACGATGACCTCGCGCTGTCGTGGCCGCCTGAGGTCCAGGTAACGGTGCTTGAGCCTAGCCTCCTCGCCGACGGTGACGTACTCGTCGATGGGAAAAGGCAAGGGGGCCGACTCGTTGAGGACGACCACATCCTCGGCGACGACCTCGACCTCACCGGAAGGAAGGTTTGGGTTGGCGCTACCCTCGGGGCGCAGCCTAACCTTCCCTGTCACCTGAATGACGAACTCCGCTCTGAGCGCATGTGCCACATCTTCGCGGATCACCACCTGAGCGAACCCGGACGAATCGCGTAGGTCGATGAAGGCCACGCCGCCGTGATCCCTCCTGCGACCCACCCATCCGGCGAGGATGACGGTCGCGCCATCATCGGTGGCGCGGAGGTTTCCTGCGAGGGTGGTGCGGAGCACGGGCTGTCCTTGATCGAGGTCGAATTGCCGGGGTCAGTCTATCCGCGTTCGACCCGAGGCTTGAGATCCTCGGCGGGCGGGATCCACTCGTTGGCATTCGCCACGACCTGGTCTCCCGACCTGATGTCCTTCACTTCTCCAGTGCCGTCCTCACCATCCTCGCCTGGGAACCATACGAATGGGATTCCTTTTCGATCCGCCAGTTGGATCTGCTTGCCAAACTTCGCGGCCGATGGCGATACCTCGGTGGAAATGCCTCTTACCCGTAGGAGGGCCGCGATCGAGTCGGAGGCGGGGCGAGCCTCCTCGTCTACGACCGCGACCAGCACGGCCGTCGGAACAGCCCTGGTCGCGACTGAAAGGTTCTGGGACAACATCCTCCCGACAAGGCGCGAGACCCCAATCGACATCCCGATGCCCGGATAACCACCTCCGGCTACGAGGGATTCATACCTCCCACCAGAACAGATCGATCCAAGATCCTCGTGACCCTCGAGGAAGGTCTCGAAGACCGACCCGGTGTAGTAGTCGAGTCCCCGAGCGATACTGAGGTCGGCGCTAGCCGTCCCAGGGGCCTCGGCATTGATCGCGGCGACGACTTCCTTGAGTTCCGCAATCCCCTCATCGAACAACTCCGCCGTGGCGCCGGCCTTTCCCAGAACGAGGCGCAGTTCCTCGACGAATTTCCCCTCCGAGCCAGAGACGGCCGAGAGGGCTAGCACCCCATCGATCGCCCCCACTTTGAGTCCCTTTCCGGCTAAGAGTTCACGCACCCCGTCGGGCCCGATCTTCGGCAGCTTGTCGACGTTCCGTAGCGTTCCATCGATGTCCTCAACTCCGATGGCGCGGAAGAAGTGTTCGACGATCTTACGATTGTTGATCCGCATCTTGACCTTGGGGATGGGAAGCCTCGAAAGGGCGCGGATCATGACGATCGCGACCTCTGCGTCGACATACGTCGGGAGGACATCGCGTCCGACGACATCGATGTCGGCCTGATAAAACTCCCGGAACCGGCCGTCCTGTGGCCTCTCCCCCCGCCATACCTTCTGGATCTGATAGCGCCTGAAGGGAAAGGTCAGGTGACCGGAGAACTCCTCAACGTAGCGGGCGAACGGCACCGTCAGGTCGAAATGGAGACCGAGCCCAGAGTCGCCGTCCACGTCGTCCGCCCGTAGGCGCCTGAGCGCATAGATCTCTTTTGAGGCCTCTGAATCGCCAGAAAGCCGGTCGAGGGGTTCGACCGCGCGTGTCTCAACTTCCACGAAGCCATGAAGCTCAAATTCGTCACGGAGTGTATCAAGCACGTGACGCTCGACGACCCGCCCCGCCGGTGTCCATTCGGGAAACCCGGAGAGTGGGGCGACACGGCTCATGCGCACATTGTTCCACTCTTGACCGCCTAGACTTACGAGGCGACACCCGGAGGGGCCATGCCTACAAAGAAGCAATCTCGCGCCGCACAGAAGCGACGCCACGAGCATTTCGAAGCGAAACTCACCCTACGCCGGGCGCGCCGTCGGAAACGGCAGCAGGTCGTTGGTGCGATCACCGTCGGAACACTCCTCCTTGGGAGTGGCGCGGTCGCGATCATGGGAGCCAACTCCCCGACCGATACCCCTACATCGACCCCACGGTTGACCCCCTCCCCGAATACCTCCACCCCCTCACTTGGCCCGCCAGCGGGCTATGCCGAAGGACGCGAATGGATCGCCTCCATCGAGACCGACCAAGGTTCTCTGACCTTGAGCCTTGACGGTGCCATTGCACCCCAAGCGGTGGGTTCTTTCGTCTACCTGTCCGAGCAAAGCTACTTTGATGAGACCCCCTGCCACCGCCTGGTGACGGACGGCATCTACGTCCTCCAGTGCGGAGACCCGACCGGGACTGGTACCGGAGGGCCCGGATACAGCTTCGGGCCCGTGGAGAACGCCCCCGATGACGACTTCTATCCGGCCGGGACGGTTGCCATGGCCCGTCAGGGTGATAACGGCTATTCGATGGGCAGCCAGTTCTTCATCGTCTACCAGGATTCCTACATCGGCTCGGATTCCGCCGGTGGGTATACCGTGTTTGGAATGGTCACCGATGGACTCGATATCATAGAAGCAATCGCGGCGGTTGGCACCGATACGGGCTTGTCCGATGGTCGCCCCGCGGAGCCTGTCATTCTCCGGAAGGCATCCGTTCAGTGAGCACACCGAAACCCAGCGAGGCTCCTCGACCGAAGCCCCCCACCCCTGCGGCCCTCGCGGCGAGGTCCCGCCATCCGGTGAAGGTTCCGGTCGTTTCCGACCTGGACGCCAAGGACATCGCCTCGGCGTCGAAGCATGGAGCGGTCGAGGGAGGGAATTGCATCCTGATCGATGGTGAGACTCGGCATATCCTTGGCCTCGCCGAGGGGGACGACCCCCTGCTTCCCTACATTCGCAAGTACTTCGATCATGTCGCGGCGCTCGAACGGTTCCACGCCAGGTTAGAGGCCTCTGAGCCGACACTGAGGGACATCGACGAGTCCCTCAAGGCAGCGGAGGCCGTCCTCACCTCCCCGGATAGCATCGGAAGCTTCACGGCGTACCGGAAGCGGCTCGCGGTTGTTTCTAAAAAGGCGACCGCCCTGCGAGATAAAATGGCCGCTGAGCGGGAAACCTTACGCGCCGCCGCCGAAGCCGAACGTGAAGCCCTCGTCCTTCGAGCCGAAGAGATCGCGGCGAAACCCATCGGTTCCATCCGCTGGAAGGACGACACCGCCGAACTCCGAGGCCTCCTAGACGCCTGGAAAGAAGCACAGAAGTCGTCCCTTCGGATCGGGAAGGAGGCGGAGCATGCTTTGTGGCAGCGCTTCGCACATGCCCGCTCTACCTTTGAGAAGACTCGGAAGCGCCACTTCACCGAACTTGAGAAGAACAACTCCACCGTCGCCGATCTCAAAGAGGCCCTGGTGAAACGCGCCGAGGAACTTGTCTCCTCGACAAAGTGGGAAGAGACCGCGCGCGAGTACCGCGGCCTCATGGCCGAGTGGAAAGCCGCCGGTCGGGGCCGGAAGCAGAGCGACGACGAATTATGGAAGCGCTTCCAATCGGCCCAGGACTCCTTCTTCGAGTCGCGTCGGGCGGTTCTCGACGTTGAGAGAGTTACCGAGGAATCGAACCTTCAGAAGAAGGAGGCCATCCTCGCGGAGGCCGAAGCTCTCCTACCCATCACCGACTTGGCAACCGTCAAGGTGGCCCTCCACAGCATCCAAGATCGCTTCGAGGCGGTCGGCCGCGTCCCTAAGGCGAAGGCTGACGCGCTCCATAAACGGCTGGGCATCGTCGAGCGCGCGGTTCGAGAGGCCACAGAGTCCGCATGGACCAATAGGAATCCCGAGCTCGAAGCACGGGCAAACGGAGCCGCTCAACAGTTGCTTTCCGCCATCGCAGACCTGGAAGAACAGATTGAGAAGGCGACGAGCAAGGGCGACGCTGAGGCCGTGAAGGAGCTCACAGAGGCTTGCGAGACCCGCCAGGAGTGGCTCGAGCAGATCCAGTCCTCGGCCAACTAGGCCTTTTCTCCCCAGTTTCGGTCGCTCTCTCGCGTGGGGTGGCATTGACTACCACGCTTAGAGCGTGGACCTGGTGACCTCGGCTGATGTCGGCGCCGTATCCCTCATGCGCATGATCCGCGCTGGATTCGTCGCTCCCCTCTCCCCGGGGTTCGCCGCACCCCTTGATCTGCCTATCACCCGAGCGGACCGGGCCATCTCGTTGGGCGATTCCATTCCTTCCCACACAATCGTCTCCGGCCTCGGTGGGCTCTGGATCCACGTTGGGGGCAGGCGCCCACCCTCCCTCGATCTCGTTGGAGAGCGCGGCCTCCACCGTTCCCCCCCAGGGACGCATCCACCCGGGTGGACGGTCCGGTTTCACTCAGGTGACGCCGCAATCGAACCGTCTGTGTCCATCGAAGGACTTAGGGTCGCATCCCTGGCGCGTTGTGTCGTTGATGGCCTGAGGTGGGGGGATCTCGCACAGGCGATCCCGGCCGCCATCGAAACCATCCGCGCCGGTGCCATCGAACGGGGGACGGTGAGCGACCTCGTCCATCTCTCGAGCTCAAGAGGCCTAGGAACTGCTCGCCTTCGAAGCGCATGGGCCGCGATCGACCAGACGCTCCACTAGGAGGGACGCTTGGTGCCGGTTATCCGTCTGACCTCGTACACGCCATCGATTCGCCTGACCGCGTTGAGGACGGCTCCGAGGTGAGAAGGGTCCGCTATCTCGAACGTGAAGCTCGAAAGCGCCACTCGATCCTTGTTCGTGGTCACGTTCGCCGTGAGGATGCTGAGGTGGTTGTCAGACAGGACGCGGGTGACATCCGACAGCAGCCGCGATCGGTCGAGGGCTTCAACCTCGATGTGGACAAGGAATACGGCATCGGTCTTTCCTGTCCATTTCACGCCGACGAACCGCTCCGGCCGATCCTTGAGCGCCTCAAGGTTGTCGCAATCCTTTCTGTGAATGCTCACCCCCGACCCGCGGGTCACGAAACCCTGGATCGGATCGCCGGGGACGGGCGCGCAGCATTTCGCCAACTTGACGGCGATGTCGGTCAACCCGTGCACGGTGATGCCAGGATCCATCCTCACCCGGCGTGGCGGCCTGGCTCCGGGCCTCGTCATCTCGGTGAGATCCTCGTCTGCCCCCTCCTGCCCCCCGATCCCCTCGACCATGCGGGTCACGACATCGGCGGCCTGTTCCCTGTGCTCACCGATGGAGGCGTAGAGGGCGTCGATATCCTCGTACTGCATCTCCCTGGCGAGGGCATGAAGGGAGGACTTGCCCATCATTCTCTGGATGGGAAGATGCTGGCGCCGGATGGCCTTCGCGAGCAGCTCTCGCCCGGCCTCGATGCTCTCCTCGCGTCGCTCGCGAGTGAACCAGTGACGGATCTTGTTCCGCGCTCTGGTGCTCTCAACGAACTCCATCCAGTCCCTCTTGGGCGCCGCAGCCGCGTCCGAAGACGTGAGCACCTCGACCGTGTCCCCGTTCTCCAGCTTGGAATCCAGGGAAACGAGCCTCCCGTTGACCTTGGCCCCGACGGTCTTGTGTCCCACCTCGGTGTGGACCGCGTAGGCGAAATCTACTGGCGTTGAACCCTTAGGGAGGGTAAGAAGGTTCCCTGCGGGGGTGAAGACATAGACCTCGGCCTGAGTAATCTCGCCGCGGAGGGCTTCGAGGAACTCGCTCGGATCACCGGTCTCCTGTTGCCAGTCGGCGATCTGGCGGAGCCAGCCCATCCCGTCCGTCTCCGGCGCCGCTTTCTTGTCACCCAGCTTGTACCTCCAGTGCGCCGCGAATCCGTACTCGGCGATCCGGTGCATGTCGTGGGTGCGAATCTGGAACTCCACCGGCTTTCCCATCGGTCCGATGACCGTCGTATGAAGGGACTGGTACAGGTTGAACTTAGGCATAGCGATGTAGTCCTTGAACCTCCCCGGAACAGGCTGGTACCTCGCATGCATCGCTCCCAATACGGCGTAGCAGTCCCTTACGCTTTCGACGAGGATCCTTACTCCGAAGAGGTCGTAGATGTCCGACAGGTCCCGTCCACGAACGATCATCTTTTGGTACACGGAGTAGTAATGCTTCGGTCGTGCCGAAATGACCCCCTTGATCTTCATTTCCCTCAAGACGGCTTCGACCTCGACCCGTACCTGTTCCAGATACTTCTCCCTCTCTGGCGCGCGCTCAGTGACGACCTCGACGATCTCCTCGTAGACCTTGGGGTAGAGGGTCGCGAATGACAAGTCCTCCAACTCGAACTTGATGGTATTGAGTCCCATGCGATGAGCGAGGGGCGCATAGATCTCAAGGGTCTCCTGGGCCTTCCTGCGGGCGCTTTCAATAGAGACTGAACCCCAGGTGCGGGCGTTGTGGAGGCGATCACAGAGCTTGAGAATGAGGACCCGGATGTCCTTCGCCATCGCAAGGACCATCTTCCTGACGGTCTCGGCCTGCGCTTCCGCTCCATAGGAGATCTGGTCGAGTTTTGTTACTCCATCGACGATCATGGCTATCTCGTCACCATATTCCGCCCGAATCTGCTCGACCGATACCCCGGTATCCTCCACAACATCGTGAAGGAGTGCGGCAGCAATGACCGTATCCGGCATCCCCAGGTCCGCGATGATCTCCGCGACGGCGATCGGATGGGTAATATAGGGGTCGCCGCTCATCCGCGTCTGACCCGCGTGGGCACGCTCCGCGAACTCGAAAGCGCGCTCGATCAGCGTGGTCTTCGCTTTTGGATACATGCGCCGGAAGGTCTCGAGGACGGTATCGATTTCACCCGTCGTGACCCTCTCCCGCCTCAGGAACCCGAGGGGTCCCGTGGCGCTAGAGGGGAGGGGAGCATCGGTCATGGCCCTCCTCCGGTCGGTATTGACCTAGTTTACGGCCGACGCTTGCGCTTAGGTTGGGCCGCCACTCCTTTGTGCTTCCCCTTCACCAGGCTTCCGACCCGTACGTTCCCCTCGATGTCGACCACGCCCGTTCCTGCCACCCTGGCGGCGAGCACGGCCTCCGTGTGTTTCTTCATCCTGGGTTCACGCTCCCGAAGCGCCACCTCAAGAGGGGTGGCGACGAAGATCGAGGAGTATGTGCCGACGGCCATCCCCACGAAGAGCGCAAGGGCGATGTCCTTGAGCGTCCCCGCGCCGAGCAGGAAGGACCCGACGAAGAGAATCGCGCTCACGGGAAGCAGGGCGATGATGGACGTGTTGAGCGACCTGATGAGCGTCTGGTTGAGGGCGAGGTTCGCCATCTCCGCATAGGTGTAGCGACTCTGAGCCGTGACGTTCTCAGAGTTCTCCCTCACTTTGTCGAAAACGATGACGGTGTCGTACAAGGAGTACCCGAGGATGGTCAAGAAGCCGATGACGGATGCGGGTGTGATCTCGAAGCCCACGCCTGCATAGACGCCGATCGTGAAGACCAGATCGTGAGCGAGGGCGACGAGGGCTGCGGCCGCCATTCGCCAGGCATGGAAATAGATCGACATGACAAAGGCCACGAGGAAAATAAATATCGTCAGGCCTTTGAGGGCCTTTGAACTGACGTCGGCTCCCCACGTGGGGCCGATGACGTCGGACGAAACGTCGTCCGGCGATACCCCATAGGCCTCCGCTAGAGCATCGGAGATCTGAAGGGCCGTCGTGACATCAACCTCGCCCAGTTGGACCCTGACGGTATCCCCACCGACGGACTGAACGGTCGGAACGGCGTCGGGCACGAAGTCGCCGACGACTTCGGATGCAGGTGCCGTTGCTGTGGTATTGGCCCCGCTCACCGTGAACTGGCTTCCACCGCGGAACTCGATGCCGGGGTTGACTCCCTTTCCCACCAAGAACCCGATGGAGATGGCCATAAGCAACCCGGACACCATGAACCACATCTTGCGGTGACGGACGATGCCGTAACTCTTCTCCCCCGAATGGAGGGCGTTACCCCAGGCGGAAATCCCCATTACGCCTCACCCCTCGCGATTCCGGCTTTGCGTTCGGCGAGCGTAGAGGTGCCGATCTCGATGCGACCACGACCTTTGTACGCCGCCCCGGTTCCATACATTCTGGGGTCGAGCCCGGAAAGCCGATGGCCTCCCCCGAAGAATCGGGTCTTCGCCAGCAGGATCAGGATCGGGTGGGTGAACCTCGTGACGACGATTAGGTCGATGACCGTCGTCAAGCCCAGGGTGAAGGCGAAACCTCGCACGTTGCCGACCGCAGTCATGTAAAGAGCGCCAGCGGCGAGCAGGTTGATCGCATCGGCGGTGAAGATCGTGCGACGGGCTCGACTCCATCCATGATCGACGGCTGAGGGCAGGCTCCGCCCATCGCGGAGTTCGTCCCTCACCCTCTCGAAGTACACGATGAAGGAGTCGGCGGTGATGCCGATTGAAACGATGACACCGGTGACGCCCGCGAGGCTAAGGCGGTAACCCAACAGGCTTGAGAACACCCCGAGCGTTCCCATCGTGAGGGCTCCGGCGACGATGAGGGAGCCGATAGTCACCATCGCAAGGGCCCGGTACTGGAGCATCGAGTAGAGCACGACGAGGATCATCCCGATCCCCCCCGCCAGGAGGCCCTTCTGCAGCTGATCCGTACCGAGCGTCGCCGAGACCGAGTTCTTGCTCAGGAACTCGAAGTTCATAGGGAGCGCGCCGTACTTCAACTGGCTGGCGAGGAGTCCGGCCTCGTCCCGGAGCATCGGAGGATCTGAGCGGCTGATGGAAGCCTCGCCTGCCGTTATCGCGTACTCAACGTAGGGTGCGGAGATCACGATCCCATCGAGGATCATGCCGAACTGGTTTCGGGGGCTGGTAAGCGTCGAGAGGCGCCTCGTGACATCCCCGAAGACCTTCGTCCCGTTGCCTGTGAAAGACAGGGACACCTGATAGACATTGGTGGCGGTTCCCCCGGTTGTGACCTTCGGGCCGGAGTTAGCTTTGGCAATGTCATTCCCGTAGATCTCGACGGGTCCAAGGAGGTATTTCTGCTCGCCACTTTCCTTGTCCGAACAGGTGACGAACGCGGCCTCTGGGTCCCCGAGGTCCCCGGCACCGCTGTCTCCCGCTAGGGCACAATCGAGATCGGCCCACGCATTCCTGACCTCCGTGGTGATCCATGAGTATGACGACGACGTGCCACCCGCGATCGATTCCTCCGGATCAACGGCGGCATCTAGATAGGTAGGCAGCTCGGTATCCGATGGCCCGCCGACATAAAGGACCGACCTGAACTGCAGCTGTGCGGCCTTGGTGACGAGGTCGAGGGTCTCCTGCGGCGGTATTCCGGGCAGAGACACCACGATGTTCTCGTTGCCCTGGGTGGTGATTTCTGCCTCCGCCACGCCCGAGCCGTCGATGCGTCTGCGGATGACCTCAACCGCCTGATCGAGTACGGCTTGCGTGACTTCTTCCCCCGACGTACTAACGGGTTTGAGGATGATCTGGGTTCCACCGGCGAGGTCGAGCGCGAGGCCTGGAGTCCAAGGCTCGTCCTTGGCCAAGACTCCATACGCGAGGAACCCTCCGAGCGACAGGAGGATGACAAGGAGCCACAGGAGCGCTTTGCTCGCCTTCCGCGTTGCTGACGACACTTGAATCCTTCGATGGTGGTGACGGCCGATAAATCACTCAATCGAGCCCAGCCGATTCTAGGCGCTTCCGAACCTTGTCGTCGAACCGGCTGGTCGAAACGAATGGGCGCGTCGCCCTATTCGAAGAGCCTAGAGGCCACCCCGCCCTCCCTGAGGGCGACCGATCCGTCTACGCCGAGGTGCTCGAAGGCGGCAGGCGTGGCGACCCTCCCCCGAGGAGTTCGGCTCATGAGTCCTTCTCGGACAAGGAAGGGTTCCGCCACCGTCTCGACGGTCTCAACCTCCTCGCCGACCGCGATGGCAAGGGTCGAAAGACCGACAGGACCACCGGCAAAGCGGGTACACAACGCCTGTAGGACGGCGCGGTCGAAGCGGTCGAGTCCGCGCTCGTCCACCTCGTACACGGCCAGGGCGGAGTGCGCGGCATCGAGTGTCCCCGTTCGATCGCCGTGAACCTCCGCCCAGTCCCTCACCCGACGCAGTAGCCGGTTGGCGACGCGAGGCGTCCCCCGGGAACGTCCAGCGATCTCGCTAGCCGCAGACGCCTCCACCTTGAAGCCCAACAATCTGGCAGACCGCTCAAGGATCGCGTGCAATTCATCATCGGAATAGAAGTCGAGGTGGGCGGTGAATCCGAACCGGTCTCTCAGTGGGGCGGGAAGCAGGCCTGAGCGGGTTGTCGCCCCGACGACGGTGAAGGGCGGCAGGCTCAGGGGGATGGATGTGGCCCCGACCCCTTTTCCCACGACCACGTCGACGCGAAAATCCTCCATCGCGAGATACAGCATCTCCTCGACCGGGCGGGCGAGCCTGTGGATCTCGTCGATGAAGAGCACCTCACCATCGGCGAGGGACGAGAGGATCGCGGCGAGATCCCCAGCGTGCTGGATCGCCGGTCCTGAGGTCACCCGAAGGGTCGCCCCCATCTCGTGGGCGACGATCATCGCGAGGGTGGTCTTGCCGAGCCCCGGGGGCCCTGAAAGGAGCACATGGTCGGCGACCGATCCCCTGGCCTTCGCCGCACCCAACACGAGGCCGAGTTGCTTTCGAACGATGTGCTGTCCGACGAACTCTTCGAGGCTCGCGGGCCGAAGCGCTGCCTCGTTGGCTCGCTCAATGGCGTCGGCATCCGGATCTACCAGGCGGGTCTCATCCATGTCCACCCCCTAGCCTCTGAAGGGCCGCCCTCAGGACGCTCGACACCTCATCCGGTCCGATGACTCCTTCAGTAACGGCGTCAACGGCCAGGCGAGCATCCCGCGTGTTCCAGCCGAGTCCGACGAGGGCCTCCGTTACCTGTTCCCGGCCGTCGGTGGCGACCCGGAGCACTCCGACATCACCCTCCGGTAGCCGCCCGGCTAGCTCAAGCAAGAGCCGCGCGGCGACCTTCGGTCCGACCCCAGGCACACGCTCAAGCGACGCGCGATCCCCCGTAGCGACCACCTGAGCGAGCGTCCCGGGAGAATGGACGGCGAGCATAGAGAGCGCGAGGCGCGGCCCGACGCCCGTTACGGACTGGAGAGCGACGAAGGCATCCCTCTCGTAAGCCGTCCCGAAGCCATAGAGGGTCAGGGAGTCCTCGCGGACGACGAGGTGGGTATGGACGGTCGTGCCCTCCCCAACTCGCACATCTGCAAGGGTCGAGGGGGTGGACAGGACCTGAAGCCCCATGCCACCCACATCGATGACCAGGGAGGATGCGGTCACCTTCACCGCCCTTCCCGCGAGCTGTGCGATCACCCTGCCTCCCGCGCGACTCGAACGTATGTGCGAACTACGCTACGGCACGGTGGCTACCTAGTCGCGGCGACGCGCCGCACGTTCCGCCTCGGCCCATCGACGCTGCGCGACCGTCGCATCTGCACCCCGACCGATCGACTCACCCCCGACGCCCCTCCAGGCGTGACAGATCGCGATGGCGAGGGCGTCCGCCGCGTCGGCGGGCCGGAGTGGAACCTCCTGGCCCAAGAGCCTTCGCACCATCTCCCCAACCTGCGCCTTTGCCGCCCGCCCGCTTCCGGTGACGGCTGCCTTGACCTCTGAGGGGGTGTACAGGGCGACGGGGATGCCCCTCCTTTCCGCGGCGAGCATGACAACCCCGGACACCTGAGCGGTCCCCATGACGGTCCGGACATTGTGCTGGGAGAAAACGCGCTCAAGGGCGACCGCTGCCGGCCGAACCTCATCAAGGGCAAACTCGACGGCGTCGGCGATAACGGCGAGCCGAAGCGGGACAGGAAGGCTGGCGTCGGAGGAGACCACGGATACGGATAGGAGGGCCACCGCCCGGGATGGGCTGGCCTCGATCGCACCTAGGCCACACCGGGTGAGGCCCGGGTCGACGCCCAGGATGCGCACGTTACCCCTCTGCCGCTGCCAACACCTCGTCGGAGGCATCGAAGTTTGCGTACACGTTCTGGACGTCGTCGCTATCCTCCAGAGCCTCGATGAGGCGGAGCATCTTGCGCGCCCCCTCGACGTCGACCTCGATCTCAACCGACGGCACGAGGGATGCCTCCGCGGACTCATAGTCGATCCCGGCGGCCTGGAGGGCCGTGCGCACGGCGACAAGGTTGCCGGGATCCGAGAGGACCTCGAAGACCTCTCCCAAGTCCACGATATCCTCGGCTCCGGCTTCGATCGTCGCCTCCAGGATCGCGTCCTCCGTGACTCCGCCCTCCTTGGAGACGATGACCTGACCCTTGCGCGAGAAGAGATAGGCGACGGAACCAGGATCGGCAAGGGATCCGCCACTGCGGGTGAGCGCCACCCTCACGTCGCTCGCCGCGCGGTTACGGTTGTCCGTCAGGCACTCGATGAGGACGGCGATCCCGCCAGGAGCGTAGCCCTCATACATGATCGTTTCGTAATCGGCTCCTCCGGCCTCAAGGCCGGCCCCCCGCTTGAGAGCTCGGTCGATGTTCTCGTTTGGGACGGACGATTTCTTGGCCTTCTGGACCGCGTCGAAGAGGGTGGGGTTGCCGTTGAGGTCCGCCCCACCGACTCGCGCCGCCACCTCGATGTTCTTGACGAGCTTGGCGAACAGTTTGCCGCGCTTGGCGTCGATGACGGCCTTCTTGTGCTTGGTCGTTGCCCACTTGGAGTGTCCGGACATATCTTCCCTTCAGCCCCGCGCCAAGGCGGAGCCTCGGCGAATTCCGTCCATTCTAGGGTAGGGCCACGCCAGGCCAGCCGGACCCGCGACGCTTATCGTCCTAGCGCTTCACTCTGAAACGGTCAAGAATTTCGGGAGAAATGGCGTCAGCGATGTCGCACACCGCCTCAAGCAGCCGACCCTTCTGGGAAGGGCGGCTCCATGCGACCACCCTAGGGCCGTCGAGAGCCACCATGAAGGGGGCAGTGTTCAACGCCCGGCTGCGGTCGAGAATCAGGTCGGTGACCGCGGCGGCATAATCGGGGTCGCTGCACCATACGAACACGCCGTCCCTGGGGCCTTTATTGCCCCCTTGGGAAAACGCGACCGGCTTGCTCCCAGAAGACCGAGGCCGACGTTCCACCTCGAAGAGCGGCAAATCGGCCCCTATCTCGGCGACGGCTACTGCGGCGCCGGACAACAGCATGCGTCCTCTACGGTTCTCCTGGGATCCGGGATGGCTGTACATAACCACCCTCCTTCCCCGATACTCGCCTACGAACACACTCGGCCTGCGGGGGTCGTCCCACCTGCGACGCGCCGCACATGACATCTCCTGGACGAGGTCCCCCGGTCCGTCCGATCGTTCGAGACCATGCGCGAGTGCCCATCGGTCCTGCGCACGCTCAAGACGGCCCACGTTGAGCAAAAGGACAAAGATCACTCCGGCGATGAAGGTCAACCCGAAGAGCATTCCCTCTAGTCGCGACGGGAAACCGGTGAATGGCGCAGTGTGGGTCACAACCAGTGAAGAGAGAACCACCATCGCGACGGTGACCACTCCGACGATGAGGCGCGGCCTACTACTTGGGTTTGCCATGAATTCCTCCTTCGGACAAGAGATGCACTATTTAAAGACACCCTCCGGACGCTCCCGCACCAGATAGGCGGGTACGTGGACGGCGAGATCGACAAGTAGGTCGAGGATGCCGTCGATGTCTTTCACATTCCACGTGCCCTTCATGATGTACATGACCGCGTTGGAGTCCCATGCAATAGCGAACCTCCCTGCGTCATCCTCAAGAAGACGCTCCATCACCCGCGGATGGAGGATGGCGTGAGCGGCCCGCTTATCCACGCTCCAGACCCGCCATTTCTCGTTGAAGTCGGCACTCTCGGTATCGATATCCTCCGCGCCGACAGCCGCGGCAAATGCCTCCCAGCCCTGCTGAGGCCTCGCCACCGTCACCGGGAGGTCAGCTGGCACGTGGGCAGCGGCCACGGAGAATACCAACGGATAGTTCCCGCTCTTTCTGGTGCTGACAGAGTGACTGAGGATGGCGAACGCCGTGCCGCCTTGTTCTCCTTCGATGAGCCCCCACGTGCTGTGGATGCCTTTCGCCGAGAACGGAAACCCGCGGGCGGGAAGCGGAATGTCAGCACCCTCACCTATGTACGTCCAGCCCCGCGACTCCGCAAAGGTACGAATAGGGACCCTGTTCCGCCTGCCCCACCGGAACCCCAAATACCCCACCCCAACTATCGTGACGATGAGGGTGAAGAAAAAGACGCCGAAGCCGACGAGCGCGCCCCCTCCGATGGCGAGTCCGGCGACCGCGGCGGGAACCACAAGCACGAGGGCGACAACCGTGACCTTGAGCCACCTCAACATGGACAGGCCCCAGACCCGCATGACTCCACTCCCTTCCCAGCCCGATCTGCGCGAGCCCGGAGAGTGACCTTCCGGCTGCAGTATCCCGGACCAACGTGGGCGGAACCACGCCAGTGGCCCCGCGTAACACTCTACTCAGGGGGGTCCGACGCCGCGAGTAGCCGATACCCGCGACCGCCAACTGGGAAGTGGCTTCAGGCGCAAGGATTCCATCCCCCAAGGAATACCCGCTAGTTTGCCGCCTTGGTGAGATCCACGAGGAGTCGGTGCACGCGCGCCTCTCCAGTGATCTCCGGGTGGAACGCGGTCGCCACAAGGTTCCCGTACCTTACTGCGACGACTCTACCGCCGTGGGAATCGTCGGTCGCGAGAACCTCGACCCCCTCCCCGATCGATTCGACCCAGGGTGCCCGAATGAGGATTGCGTTCATAGGGCTTCCATCCGGCAGCCACGTCAGGGCCGCCTCGGATGATTGGATCTGACGCCCGAAGGCGTTTCGACGAACCGTGATGGGAATCCCGCCCAGGGTTCGCTGATCCTCCGTGCCCCCTTCGACGGCATCGGCGAGCAGGATCATCCCCGCGCAGGTTCCCAGGACTGGAAGACCGTCACCGATCTTGGCGCGCAGGGGCTCGAATAGCCCAACGGCGCTCATCAACTTCTCGATCGTCGTCGACTCGCCTCCGGGAAGGATGAGGGCATCGACCTCCTCAAGCTCCGCAAGCCTCCTGACGCCGATTCCGTCTACGCGTAGGCGCTTGAGGGTAGCTAGGTGTTCCCTGACGTCTCCCTGAAGGGCGAGGACGCCGATCGTAGGGTTATCGGTCACGCCTCCTCCCTTCCCAGGTGCCTCAAGATCCCGTCCCAAGGTTGGACGGTCGAGAGCAGGTCGGCGAGTGCCAAGGGAAAGACCTCGATGTCGAATCCCCGGATGTCCTCGACCGAGTGCCAACCGTCCCCCTCGATGGTGTCGTGTTCCGCTTCAGTCCACACGGCAGGCCGCTGTTCGACGGCGTCGGAAACCTTCGCCAGAAAGAACTCTTCGTGCTGGACATAGGGGTTGCGCATGAAGTCGAAAACCGCCGTCCGCTCCCATACGGGTCCGGTGAGCGTCTCGGCTGGGACTGTGTATCCCGTCTCCTCCCGCGCTTCTCGTGCCGCCGCCTCCCGGTGCCCCTCCCCGTCGTGTAGCCCCCCTCCCGGCGTGAACCACCACGATCGCTCGGGGAGGAAGGGATCGTGCCCGCGGAGCAGAAGCAGCCGACTCTGGTCGTCGAAGAGGAGGATGCGTGCCGCCTCCCGGGGAGTCGCCTCCTCGGTTTCCACTTGAGGACCTACCAACCGCGGTCAGCGAGGCGATGGGGTTCCGGGACATCGTCGACGTTGATGCCGACCATAGCCTCCCCGAGCCCCCGGGAGACCTCGGCGAGGACCTTGGGATCGTCGAAGAAGGTCACGGCCTTGACGATGGCCGCGGCGCGGGTGGCTGGATCTCCCGACTTGAAGATCCCTGAACCAACGAAGACACCCTCGGCGCCGAGCTGCATCATCATCGCCGCGTCCGCCGGGGTGGCGATGCCCCCCGCCGTGAAGAGGACGACCGGCAGCTTTCCTTTCTTCGCGACCTCACGAACCATCGGAAGGGGAGCCTGGAGTTCCTTCGCCGCGGCATAGAGCTCGTCCTCTGGCAGGCCCTTCAAGCGCCTGATGGCCCCCCGGATGGACCGCATGTGGGTGGTGGCGTTGGACACGTCACCCGTTCCGGCCTCCCCCTTTGAGCGGATCATCGCTGCCCCCTCGGAGATGCGGCGGAGCGCCTCCCCCAGGTTGGTCGCACCGCAGACAAAGGGTACGGTGAATTTCCGCTTGTCAATGTGGTGCTCGTAGTCGGCTGGGGTGAGGACCTCCGACTCGTCGATGTAGTCCACGCCGAGGCTCTCAAGCACCTGGGCCTCGACAAAGTGGCCGATGCGGGCCTTCGCCATCACCGGGATGGAGACCGCGTCGAGGATGCCCTGAATAAGATCGGGGTCGCTCATGCGCGCCACGCCGCCCTGGGCTCGGATGTCGGCGGGAACCCGCTCTAGGGCCATGACCGCGACGGCTCCGGCGTCCTCGGCGATCTTCGCTTGGTCGGCCGTCACGACGTCCATGATGACCCCGCCCTTGAGCTGCTCGGCCATGCCGCGCTTCACAAGATCCGTGCCGACCTTTGGCGTACTCTTCGCTTCAGCCATCGCAGCCCCTTTTTTTTAGTGCTCGGCATACATTCTAATCGCCTCACGATATGTCGCCTCAACGCGGGGGGCGACGACGTCCCAGTCGAAGAGCGCGCCGCAGCGCTGTCCGCGACGGGCGAGGGCGAGTCGGGCATCCCTGTCCTTGAGCAGTTCGGAGACTTTTTCCGCGAGATGGGCCGCATCCCCGACCCGATGAAGGGAGACGCAGGGTTCGCCTCCTTGAGCCGTCGCGACATCCCTGAAGGCCGAGAGTTCACTCGCGACGACCGCGGCCCCAGCCGCCATCGCCTCGACCAGGACGATGCCAAAACTCTCCCCCCCGGTGTTTGGTGCGCAATATATGTCGATGGATGACATGAACTGCTGCTTGAGGGATTCGTTGAGTTCTCCCACGTTCTCGGCTCCCGCCGCGATAGCGCGCGAGGCGGCGCGCCTCGAGTACCTTCCCGCCATAAGAAAACGTGCTCCGGGGAACGACTCCCGGAGGATCGGAATCATCTCGAGAAAGTCGTCGAGGCCCTTCCTCGGTTCGTCCATGCGTCCCAGGATCCCGATCGTCGGTCTCTCCTTGGTCCCCTGCCACGCCCTCCTGGGAGGCGCCCCAATGAAGGCCTTGGTCGCCACCCCGTTGGGGATGATGTGGGTCGCATCTAGGCGCAGGTGTTCCTTGACCGTACGATCCGCCGAAGGCGAGACCGCGATGCGGGCGTCCAGGACCTCCATTCCGGGCTTGATGAACGGCTTGGCTAGTCTCATCAGGGCGGAGGAGTCATTCGAGGTGTGGAAGGTCGCCACCGTCGGGCCTATGCGGGCCCACATGGCGAGGAGCGCAAGGGAAAGAGCGCCCGGCTCGTGGAGGTGGACGATATCGAACCTGCCCTCGCGGAGCCACTCTCGGACCCGGACCGCCGCAATGAGGCCGAACTTGATCCTGGCCGTCGACCCGTTGTACGAGACGGGAATCGATCTTCCGAGACTATCGACGAACCCAGGCACGGGGGTCCGGGGGGCCGAAGGAGCGAGAACCCTCACCTGATGCCCAAGGTCGTTGAGGGCCGCCGCGAGGCTGGTCACATGCAGTTGAACGCCGCCCGGTCGATCCAAGGAGTACGGGCAGACGATGCCAACCTTCATTCGACCCACCCGAAACGCTGGAGCATGTGCCAGTCCTCCGGATGCTTCAAGATGCCCTCAGCGAGGAAACTCGCCCACTGCTGCGTCATCGTCGAGACCCTCTCTGCCTTCGCCCCCGACGGTACGGGAATGATCGGTCCAAAGTCCATGACGGTCCCCCACTTGGATCTCGCCGCCCAGCGTCTCCGCCCATGGAGCCGCTCGTAGTATGCCGACAGGGACAACAGGACGGTATCGGTCGCGATCGCGAGAGCGGCGGGCCCCGGAGCCACCCGTACCTCTCGCCCCCATATCACCACCCGTATTCCACTGCCGCTGAGGTCCCGGTCGGACAGAAGCGCGATCACTCCGCCCTTCTCCTTCGCAGCCACTATCAGGCGGCGGAATGTCGACTGTCCCTCGTGTCCGAGGACAGTCATCCCCAAAGACTTCCGAAATCGCAAGAACTCCTCGAACGCCTCACGGGGCTCGATGATCTCCGCGACCGTGGTAATGGAACCAAGATTCCGGCAGGTGTAGGCCCCGACAAGGTCCCAGTTACCCGAGTGCCCGAGGGCCGCAACCATCCGACCCGGATCTCTCATAGCGGCAAGCGCGGGTTCGGCACCAATCATGCGTACCCGGGCGTCGATGACGCGTCCCTTCATCCTCGGAAGCTCGAGCACCTCCGCGTAGTAGCGCGCACTCGAGGCCATTCCCCTTCTGGAAAGCCGCCGAAGCTCCTTTCCTTCAAGCCCTGTCACCCTATGAAGGTTCTCCTCGAGTCGCCGAACCCCCTTCCCACGGCGGAGCCAAGAGACCCAGGTCCCCGCCCCGGCACACACCCGAATGACCCAGACGGGGAAGAACCTCGAGGCGCGCCAAGCAAAGAGGAAGGCGTTCATCCGCGCCTAACGGGCCTGGGGCAGCGCGGGACTCAGCCTGTTCGCCTTCCAGACGTCCCATCCGCGCTGGATTACGGTAATGAGGGCGGCCGCGGAGAGGAAGAAGAGGGTATAGGTGAGGACGAGGATGTGGACCCCGAGCCCCACGATCCCCGCGGCGATGAGGCCGATGACGAGGCGATCCACACGCGTGGCGATCCCGGTCTTCGTATCGATCCCCAGTCCCTCGGCCCTGGCTCTCGCGTACGGCACGAACGAGCCGAACGCTAGACACAGGAGCGCAGCGAGCGCGGTGATCCGGTGGTAATCGAGCATGCCCCACGCGATGCCCCCGAATACGGCGGCGTCGGCGAAACGGTCGAGGGTCGAGTCGAGGAACGCCCCGAATCTCGAAGACTTGCCCGTTGCCCTCGCGACCATCCCATCGGTCATGTCGAGGAAGGCGCACCACATCACGACCATCGTGCCGACGAAGAGGCTGTAGATGTTCTCGCCTGCGCGGGGAAAGAACCGCAGTGCCCCGAATAGCACGCCAGCCGTGCCCGCGAGGGTCACGGCGTTGGGGTGCACGTGGAGTCTGATGAGTACCTTCGCGATGCCCTTGTAGGTCGCCACGAAGGGCGGCCCCATCCACTTGATCATTCAGTTCTCCTTTGCCCAGGCTTCGCTTACGCGTTGCCAGGTGTCGTCAAGCAATTCGGGCACGGCCTTGGTTCTGGCGATGATCGGAAGGAAGTTAGAGTCCCCGATCCAGCGGGGCACTACGTGTTGGTGGACATGCTCTGCGATTCCGGCGCCCCCGACCATCCCCTGGTTTATCCCGATATTGAAGCCCTGCGTCCCGCTGACTTCCACCAGGACTCGCATGGCCTTCTGGGTCATGGCGGCCATCTCGTCCCGCTCGGCGTCCGTCAGGTCTGTGTACCAGGCGACGTGGCGATAGGGACAGATCATGAGGTGGCCCGGGTTGTACGGGAACAGGTTGAGGACCGCGAAGGTTACCTCACCCCGACCGACTATGAGGCTGGCACGGTCGTCAGAGTCGGCCTCTAAGCAAAAAGGACATCCCGATCCTGGGGTGAGACCATCCCTGTCTGACGCATCCTGGACATAGGCCATGCGATGCGGAGTCCAGAGCCGTTCGAAGCCGTCCGGAATGCCACCCATCGTCGCTCCATCGTCCTCAAGCCCAGCGTCGTCCATCACACGCGCTCCCGAGCCGCGATGGCGTCGACGATGCGCTTGATCGCCTTTTCGATGGAAACGCCATTCTCCTGCGTGCCATCGCGGAATCTGAAGGAGACCGCGCCGGCCTCGGAATCCTCCCCACCCGCGATCAGGACGAACGGTACCTTCTGCTTCGCAGCGTTTCGAATCTTCTTCGGGAACCGCTCGTCGCTATCGTCCAGTTCGACCCGCACGCCCTCGGCCCGAAGCTTCTCAACCACACCCGCTAGGTAATCGTTGAAGGGTTCGGCGACGGGGATGGCGAGCACCTGGACCGGGGCGAGCCACGCCGGGAACGCCCCCGCGTAGTGCTCGGTCAGGATGGCGAAGAACCTCTCGATGGATCCGAAGAGCGCGCGGTGGATCATGACGGGACGCTGGCGGGTCCCATCGGACGCCATGTACTCCAGTTCGAACCGCTCGGGAAGATTGAAATCGAGTTGGATGGTGGAGATCTGCCACGTCCGCCCGATGGCGTCGCGCGCCTGCACCGAGATCTTGGGCCCGTAGAATGCCGCGCCCCCAGGATCAGGGCGGAACTCCAGCCCCGAGACTTCGGCCACCTCGGCGAGAGTCTGAGTCGACTCCTCCCACGCCTTGTCTGTCCCGACGAACTTGTCGGGATTCTTGGTCGAAAGTTCGAGGAAGAAATCGTCGAGCCCATAGTCCTTGAGGAGGCTGAGGACGAAATCGAGAAGCTTGGTCAGCTCGTCCTTCATCTGGTCGCGGGTGCAGTAAATGTGGGCGTCGTCCTGGGTCATGCCCCGAACCCGAGTCAGGCCGTGCACCACGCCCGACTTCTCGTATCGGTACACCGAACCGAACTCGAACAGCCTGAGAGGTAGTTCGCGGTAGGAACGTCCCCTGGACCGGAAGATGAGGTTGTGGAAGGGGCAGTTCATGGGTTTGAGGTAGTAGTCCTGCCCCATCTTCCGGAGGGTGCCGTCTGCATCCTTCTCCTCGTCGAGGTGCATGGAAGGATACATCCCCTCGGAGTACCAGTCGAGGTGGCCGGAGATCTCGAAGAGCTGAGCCTTGGTGATGTGGGGCGTGTAGACGAACTCATAGCCCTCCTCGATATGTCTCTTCCTGGAGTATTCCTCCATGACCCGCCGCATGACCCCACCCTTGGGGTGGAAGACGGCTAGGCCCGATCCGATCTCGTCCGGGAACGAGAAGAGGTCGAGCTCGGCGCCCAGGCGGCGGTGGTCACGGCGTTCGGCCTCCGCGAGTCGGTTGCGGTAGGCGGCCAACTCACCCTTCGTCGGCCAAGCGGACCCGTAGATGCGCTGGAGTTGAGGGTTCTTCTCACTCCCCCTCCAGTACGCGGCGGCCGAGCGCATCAGCGCCCAGCCATTCCCGATTAGGCGGGTGCTCGGCAGGTGGGGTCCTCGGCAGAGGTCCTTCCACGCCACCGTCCCGTCCTTAGCAACGTTGTCGTAGATAGTCAGGCCTCCCGCCCCCACCTCAACTGAGGCTCCCTCGACGCCCGTTGCCCCGCTCTTCAGGGAGACGAGTTCGCATTTGTAAGGCTCTTCGGCAAGCTCGGTGAGCGCCTCCGGGTCGGCCACGTCCCTCCGCACGAAGGACTGACCCTCCTTGATGATCTTCTGCATCTCCTTCTCGATAGCCTTGAGCTTCTCGGGGGTGAAGGGTTCCGCGACATCGAAGTCGTAGTAGAAGCCGTCCGTGATGGGAGGGCCTATGCCGAGGCGGGCCTCGGGGTCGATGCGCTGGACGGCCTGGGCGAGCACGTGGGTGCAGGAGTGACGGAGGACCGTGAGCCCGTCCGGGCTGTCGATCGTGACGGATTCGATTGCCTCGCCATCGGTGAGGACGTATGCAAGGTCGACGAGACTCTCCCCCACCCGCATGACGACAACGTTGCGCCTGTCGGCGAAAAGATCCGTTCCCGTCGTGCCGGCGTCGACCTTCCGCTCGTCGCCGTCCACGGTCACGGTAATGGTTGCCACGTCTACTCCTCGATAGAAGCCTTGGTCCTCGAAACGAGCCCCGGAACGATGTTACCGAGGTTCCGCTCGAGTCGGGTCCGCCGACGGAACGGCAGCGTATGCCTAGGGAGTGATGTCCCCAGGAATCGAAAAACGTCTGCCTACCCCCGGTTCGTTGCCTGAGTCCACCTCACCTCTGGTCTTACGCCTGAAATGGGGCTTCGGGTGAGGAAGGACGACCCTCTTGGGGCCAGGGTCATACTCAGGTAAGATGGAGGTATGAAAGTGAGCATCAGCCTGCCGGAAGCCGACCTGACGTTCCTCGACCAATACTCCGAAGAGAATGGTCTGGAGTCCCGCTCAGCGGCCGTTCACACGGCCATCCGAGCCCTCCGCGACACCCAACTCGAGGCCGAGTACACCGATGCCTTCACCGAGTGGGAAGGCTCCGAAGACAAGCATCTCCTTGAGACGACCGTTTCCGATGGCCTCGAGCCCGACCTCGGTTGGGCCGAATAGTGCTTCGGGCCGACATCCGCGTTGTCGACTATGGCAAAGCCCTCACGGGAGAGCCCGGCTATCGCCGACCCGCCGTTGTTGTCTCTGCAAACGGAGCCAATGCCGCCGTCGACCGTAACCGACGCGGCGCCGTGACCGTCGTCGCCCTGACGTCGAACACCCAAGCGCTCCACTCGTTTGAAGTGCTCCTGCCGAGCGAGGACACGGGACTTCCCCAAGCATCGAAGGCCCAGGTGCATCTGATCCGTGCAGTTTCAGTCGCTCGGGTCGGTCCGCGCATCGGAACCGTGCCGCCCCGACTCATGAGGGAGATCGACGAGGCACTGCGCATCCACCTGGCGTTGTAATGATCGACGCTAGTGCCAACAGGGCAGAAGCCATGGTGGGCGATACTGGGTTCGAACCAGTGACCTCTTCCGTGTGAAGGAAGCGCGCTACCGCTGCGCCAATCGCCCGTCGGCCTGCCATCCTATCGCGAGGGCTTGGGATCCTGCTCTCGGTCGGCCTGTAGTTCATAGGCATCCCTGAGTTGCGCGAGAAGAGGTCCCGGTACGGTCATCCCCCCGTCAAGCGACACGACAAGTTGAACCCCCCGCGTCACGGAGGTCACCGCAGCGGAGGCCTTACCCTCAAAAACCTCGTCGAGGACCTCGTAGGTGAGTTCGCCGACGTCTGCCGCACGAATGGGTATCCCTTCGGCGGCTCCCCACTCGAGGGCAAGGGCGCGGGCGATCCCGGGAAGACACCCACTCGCCAGGGGCGGAGTGACAATCTCCCCATTCCTCTCGATGAAGATGTTCGTTCCCGTGCCCTCGCAGAGGTGACCCTGAGTATTGGCGAGGAAGGCTTCGTTTGCGCCATGCTCCATCGCATACTCATGGATGAGCACCTGTTCTCCCCACGAGATGGATTTGATTCCCACGAGAGGTGAGTACTCGTTGCGGCGCCACGGAACTCGGACCGCGTCACAGGTCCTGACGAGAGCCGTGTCCGAGCCGGAAACGACGATGTTCGGGCGCCCAGGAACTCGCTCAATCCCCAGCGGACCGGGGCCGGCGGCCACCGTCACTCGGATCCGGGTGAGTTTTCCTTCCCCAGCCTGGACCACCGCGCGTATCCCCGAAAGGACAACCCCGGGATCGAGGTCCATGAGGCCGATCCTGGTCAGCGACTCCTGCATGCGATTGAGATGCCGAGTCACAGCGAAGGGTTCGCTATGGCGCAGGTCGATGGTTTCGAACACGCCATCCCCGAGGGCAAATCCGCGGCTCAGCGGGCTAAGGGCGGCTTCGTTTGATTTCAGCAACCGGCCATCAATCCAGACGATGGTACTCATATCCCTATTGTCGTTCCCGATGCCAGGCTTATCAATCGGCAGGCCTTGAGTTCGGTTTCCTCCCACTCTGCCTCCGGATCACTCCCCCACGTGATCCCAGCCCCCGTTCCAAAACGAAGCGTTCCCCCATCATCCGGCTCCCACCAAAACGTCCGAATTCCGACGGCGAGTTCAGCCCTTCTCTCATCCGCGTCAATCCACCCGATAGCCCCGCAGTACGGCCCCCGGGGAACTGGCTCCTCGCGGGAGATTATTCGTAAGGCACTCAACTTCGGTGCACCGGAGACGGACCCGGGGGGGAAGGTTCCGGCAAAGAGGGCCGGCCACATTGCGGGGGTCCAGTCGAACTCGGGGGCGAGGGTCACGGCGACCGTCGACTGGAGGTGGGTGAGGCCCGGATGCTCGTGCTCAGCCAGCAGTTCCGGCACCTCCACGCGCCCGGGGATGGCGACACGGGAAAGGTCGTTTCGTATGAGGTCCGTAATCATGACGTTCTCGGCGATGTCCTTCTCGAGCATGTTCTCGCCCGGTGCGGCCGTGCCTTTGATCGGCGACGACTTGACGGTGGTTCCGTCGATCCCGAGGTATAGCTCCGGTGAGGCGGAAACGATCCACATGCCTTCGCCTGAGCCCGAGGCGGGAATGACGACGCGGGCGGCATACCGCGCAGGGTTCCCCTTCGAGAGCAGTTCGGAGAGAGCGCGGGCATCGGGGCTCCCGTTGCTACCCGAGCCGACCTGGAGCGGAGCCTTGAGCACCCGACATAGATTCGCCTGGTAGACGTCACCCTCGCGGACATCGTCCCTGATCCGCTGGACCCCAGCAACATAGGCCTCCCGGTTGAGGGAGGATACCCACGAATCCGCGTCGGGGCCAAGCCAATGGCGCGTCCTCAGCGCCGGTTCCTTGACAGAAGGCACCCGCCTCACATCGGCGAAACGCCACGCTCTGAGGTCCCCCTCGAAGGTTCCGACCACGACCCAGAAGCCGCCGGAGGCCAGGCGATCGCCCTCGCGTACGACGTCGATCGACTCCGCAACATGGGAGGCGCGGATGCCCCGGAACTCCGCCCCATCCGATCCCACCTAAGGCCTCCCCTCGCGGTCCGTCCCACCGTATCCCGCGCCGCCGATGGGGGCCACGGGCAACCCGCCTAAAAGTTGGACTGCCACGCCTGAAGTGGGCTATTGTCATACGGCGTCGTGAATGCGACATGCGGACGTGGCTCAGTTGGTAGAGCATCACCTTGCCAAGGTGAGGGTCGCGGGTTCGAATCCCGTCGTCCGCTCGGAGGGCCGTAAGGATTCACGATTCTGTGGTGGAGTGGCCGAGAGGCGAGGCAGCGGCCTGCAAAGCCGTATACGTGGGTTCGAATCCCATCTCCACCTCGCGCGGGCGATTGGCGCAGCGGTAGCGCGCTTCCCTGACACGGAAGAGGTCACTGGTTCGATCCCAGTATCGCCCACCACCAGCGGTGACCGCTAGGCGTCTGAGGGCCTTGAGAGAGACGAGGAAGGACGGAACCGGGCATGACGACCCTGGAGGTCGATCGGCTTCACAAGTCGTACGGCGACGTCAAGGCCCTGGACGACTGTTCGTTCGACGTGCACTCCGGCGAGGTCTTCGGATTCGTCGGCTCGAACGGGGCCGGAAAGACTACGGCGATGCGCATCATGCTGGGGGTGCTCGCGGCCGACTCCGGTGAGGTCCGGTGGAACAGGAAGCTCCTCGACCTCGAAACCCGTCGCCACGTGGGCTACATGCCCGAGGAGCGCGGCCTATACCCCAAGATGAAGGTCGGCGAGCAGCTTGCGTACCTGGCCCGCATCCATGGGATGTCACGTCCGGACGCAGTCGCCGCCGTAGACCACTGGACGGATCGCCTTGGCGTCGGGGCGCGGCGCGGCGACGCCGTCCAGAAGCTCTCCCTGGGCAACCAGCAGCGCGTCCAATTGGCCGCCGCCCTGGTGCACAAACCCACGATCCTGGTCCTCGACGAGCCGTTTTCCGGCCTCGACCCCGTGGCGGTCGACGTCATGAGCGCGGTGTTGCGCGAGCGAGCGGACGAGGGCGTTCCCGTGGTGTTCTCCTCCCATCAGCTCGACCTCGTCGAGCGCATTTGCGATCGGGTCGGCGTCATCCGTTCCGGCCGGATGGAGGCGATCGGCACGGTAGACGAACTCCGCGTGACCGACCACCCCCAGTGGCGGCTCGCGTACGGCGGCGACGTGTCCGCCCTACGGGCGTGGATCAAGACCGTCCCCGGCATCAGAGTTCTTCCCTCCAAAGGCGAGCGCGAAACGATTCTAATCGAGGCGACCGGAACGCATCCCGGAGCCGGGCGGGAGGTCCTGAAGGGTGCCATCGCGCGCGGAGAGGTCCGCGAGTACTCGCTCGTCCGACCGTCCCTCGTCGATGTGTTCCGGCACATCGTCTCGGCAGAGGAGGCGGCGGCGTGAACGGGACCCGCGCCATCGGTCTGGTCTTCGCCCGTGAGTTCAAGGCACGCATGATGACCAAGGCCAACATCATCTCGATGGGGGTCCTGCTGGTGCTCATCCTCGGAGGCTCGATCACCGCCGCCGCCCTCACCGGCGGTCCCGCGACCGTGCCGACCGTCCACCTCGGCGTCTCATCCTCCGCTTCCGACCTCACCCCTTACCTAGAGACGAGCGCACAGGGATACGGGGTGACGCCCGAAATCAGGACCATGACCGAGGATGACGCGCGGGCAATCCTCGACGGAAATGTGCCGGACGCCCCCCCACTCGAGGCATTCGTCAGAGGAACCCCCACCTCCCCTCACGTCATCCTGGCCAATCCCGACGACGGGCGTACCCAGGGAATCATCACCGGCGCAATCCAGTCCCACACCCTCGACGAAACCGTCCGCGCCATGGGCGGCGACCCCGAGGTCCTCCGAAACGCATTCGCGAAGTCCCAACCGACGTTCGAGTCTCCGGGGATACCCGACTCTCAGAAGTACGGGCCCGCATACGGCGTGGCGATGGTCGCGCTCATCCTCTTGCTCATCGTTCTCATCACCGGTTGCCAAATGATTGCCATGGGCGTGGTCGAGGAGAAAAGCTCCCGCGTGGTCGAGATCCTGCTCGCCACCATGAAGCCCACGCGTCTGCTCGCGGGGAAGATCCTCGGGGTGGGCGCATACGGGCTCTTCCAGGTCACCGTCTTGGGCGGGGCGCTCGTGGGATCCCTCGTCGCGCTTGGGCTCGTCGACAAGATCAACGTCCCTCTCGGTGGACCGCTCGCCCTCCTCCTCCTGTGGTTCCTCCTCGGGTACGCCATCTTCTCCCTCCTCTTTGGTGCCGTCGCGTCGCTCGTCTCGCGTCAAGAGGACATCGGCGCCGTGACCACACCTCTAACCTTCCTCGTCCTCGCCCCCTACTACGTCTCGATGTTCCTCGTCCCCGAGCAACCGGACTCGAACCTCGTACGGATCCTCTCCGAGATCCCGATCTTCTCCCCCTTCATGATGCCGATGCGCGACGCACTCGGGTCCGTCCCCGCGTGGGAGATGGGGCTCGCGATACTCCTCACCCTCGCGACGATTCCCGGCCTGGTCTGGATCGCGGCCCGGATCTACCAACGCGGGGTGCTGCACATGGGTACTCGGATGAAGTTGGGGGACGCGCTCAAGCGGGTGACCTAGGCGGCCCAACAACCGTAGATGATCCGCCCGCCTCGAGAATCGTAAACCGAGTATCATCCGGTTGATTGGCGAGGCGGAAAAGCACTTCCCTGGCACAATGGCCAGTACGGCCGCAGAGCCGCATGCTATGAGTGACGAGTCGAACGAACGCCGAAGGCGCTTGGGCCACCGCCCCGACGCCACCGTTCCGGTGTCCGTCTATCGCCTCCAATTGAACTCCAACTTCACCTTCTGGGACGCGAAGAAACACCTCGATTACTTCGAGTCCCTTGGGGTCTCGCACCTCTACCTCTCCCCGATCCTCACCGCCGCGCCGGGCTCAAGCCATGGATACGACGTAGTCGATCATGCCCGCATTTCCGAGGAACGAGGCGGGGAGGCCGGCCTTCGTGCGCTCGCAGACGCCGCTCGCGAGCGTGGCATGGGCGTGATCGTGGACATCGTTCCCAACCACATGGCCGTCCCCACGCCCGCCTACCACAACAAGGCACTCTGGTCCGTGCTTGCCCAAGGCCGCAAGTCCCCGTATTCCCACTGGTTCGACGTGGATTGGTCATCGGGCGACCCTGTCCTTATGCCCGTCCTCGCAGAGCGGCTAGGCACATGCCTCGCCCTCGACGAGATTTCCGTCTCCTCCATGGTCGTGCCCGGATTCGAGGAGGACGGCGAAGTTCCCGTGCTCACATACTTGGACCATGTGTTCCCCCTGAAGCCGGGGACGGAATCTCTCCCGCTCACCGAGGCGGTCGACCAGCAGCCCTACCGTCTCGCGTATTGGCGAGTCGCCAACGAAGAGGTGAACTACCGACGCTTTTTCGACGTCCAGGTCCTGGCCGCGATCAGGGTCGAAGACCCAAGAGTGTTCGATGCAACCCACGCCGTCATCGTCCAGCTCGTACGGGAAGGCGTCATCGATGGTCTCCGCATCGACCATCCAGACGGACTCTCCGACCCCGCCGGATACCTTGATCAACTCGCCGATGCGACGAACGACGCCTGGGTCGTCGCCGAAAAGATCCTGGAGGAAGACGAACGCCTGCCCTCCGCGTGGAGGGTGGCGGGATCAACGGGGTACGACGCTTCTTGGCGCATCGGCGCCCTCCTCAGAGACCCCGCCGGAGAGGCTCCTCTCGCGGGCACACTCCACAAGCTCACTGGCGACGCGATGGGGAGCCTTCCAGCAATCATCGGTCAAGCGAAGTCGGAAATCGTAGATACATCATTTCGATCCGAGATCCAGCGGCTCGCCACTCTCGCCCACGGCGTGTGCACCACGGACGTCCGCCTCAGAGATCACACTCTCCGCGCCTTGGATGACTGCTTGACGGCCATGCTTGTCGCGTTCGACCGCTACCGGACATACGTCGTCCGCACTCAGCGAGCCTCTCCGTCGTCCCTTGACACGATCGACAGAGCAGCCGCCCGCGCCCAGGTTGCGCTCGATCCGGAACGCTTCGAAACTCTTGAGGTCGTTGTCGATCTCCTCAAGGGCGCGGAGGTGGGGTCGGCGGGACGGCGAACCGACGCGGCTCGCTGTGAGTTCGTCACCCGGTTCCAGCAACTCTGTAGTTCCGTGATGGCCAAGGGTGTCGAAGACACCGCCTACTATCGCTGGACCCTTCTCCTGCCTCTGTGCGAGGTCGGCAGCCCGGCGGCCCGGTTCGCCCTTCCTCCAACAAACTTCCACGCGTGGGCGATCGACTTCCTCGCCCACACCCCTGATGGGATGACAACCCTCACCACCCATGACACCAAGCGTTCGGAGGACGTTCGCGCCACTTTGGGCGTACTGAGCGAGTGGGGAGACGAGTGGGATATCCTCCTAACCGACCTCCGCCTTTCCAAGAATCCCGAACTTCCCGCCGAGCTTGATGGTCGAACCGAGAACCTATGGTGGCAAACCCTCGCGGGCACGTGGGGAGACGACGGTCCGATGGCGTGGGGACGGCTTCGCGCCTACATGACGAAAGCCATAAGGGAGATGAACTCCGCGACCTCGTGGCTCACGGTCAACGAGCGCTACGAGACGGCCGTCCTCCGGTTCTGCCACGCTGCCTGCAAGCACCCCGACGTCCGGGACCTCCTCAACGACTGGCACACGAAATCTCAACCGGCCGTACGCACAGCCATCCTTTCCCAGAAGGCCATCCAGGTGCTCGGGCCGGGCGTCCCCGACGTGTATTGGGGCAACGAGGCTTTCTCTCTCAACCTCGTCGATCCCGACAATCGGCGCAACCTGGACTTCGCCCAACGCTCCGCGATCCTCACCCGACTTGACGCGGGAGCGAAGCCTCGAAGACTCAGCGATGAGAAACTCTGGGTCGCCGCCCAGTGCCTGCGAGCCCGCCGCGACCATACGGACGCCTTCATCGGGGCGAGATCCGGGTATCACCCGCTTCTCTCTTCCTCGGGCCACGCGGTCGCCTTCGCCCGGACGGTTGACGACGAACCCCTCGTCCTCGCAATCGCGACACGAGCCGCACGGAGTCTCGAACGACTCGGCGGTTGGGGCGAGGCGACCGTCCACCTTCCCGATGGACGGTGGCTCGACACACTCACCGGCGACTTCATCGAAGGGGGAGCCGCCCTCCTGTCCGACATTCTCCGACAGTTCCCCGTTGCGCTTCTGGTTCAGGCCTGATGCGCACGGAGGTATGGGCACCGAACGCTACCGATGTTCGAATCCATTTCGGCCCACCGGAGTCGCGTTCCGTCGTCCCGCTGACCCGCGCTGAGAGCGAGGATCGTCCGGGTTGGTGGTCCGGACCCGACCTCGAGCCGGGATGCGACTACGCATTCGAGGTCGACCATCTGGGACCGTTTCCAGACCCAAGGAGTGCATGGCAACCCCACGGAGTCCACGACTTCTCTCGGGTGTTCGATGCCAAAGCCTTCGAATGGACGGACGATGCCTGGATGGGTCGCGACGCCCTCGGTGCCCTGTTCTACGAGGTGCATGTGGGGACGTTCACCGAAGAGGGCACTTTCGACGCCATCCACGATCCCGCGCGTACAACCCTCGTCGACTTGCTCGCGGCCGGAGTCGAGATGATCGAACTCATGCCGATCGCCCCATTCCCCGGACGGTATGGCTGGGGCTACGACGGGGTCTCCCTGTACGCCGTTCACGAGCCATACGGCGGTCCCATCGGGCTACAGAGACTCGTCGACGCCCTCCACACGGCCGAGATCGGTGTATGCCTCGACGTCGTCTACAACCACCTGGGGCCTTCAGGGAACTACACCGCGCAGTTCGGACCGTATTTCACTGACGCCCACACGAGCCCGTGGGGTGACACCATCAACCTCGACCAGGAGGGAAGTGGAGAGGTCCGCCGTTATCTAGTCGATCACGCCCTGAGGCTCTACGAGGACTTCCATGTCGACGCCCTCCGGCTCGATGCCGTCCACGAACTCTACGACTCATCGAGCCGCCCCTTCCTCGCTGAGCTCTCGGACGCGGTTGCCTCCCTCTCACGGCGACTCAAACGCCCGCTGTCCCTCATCGCGGAATCGGACCAGAACGATATCCGGCTCGTCACCCCCACGGCCGAGGGGGGCCTCGGGATGACCGCCCAATGGAGCGACGACGTCCACCATGCCCTGCATACGTACCTCACGGGCGAGCGGCATGGATACTACGTCGACTTCGGCTCCATCGAATGCCTTGACAAGGTCTATCGGAACGCCTTCTGGCACGACGGAACATACTCCACGTTCCGTGGCAAGAAATGGGGCCGGCCCGTTCCCGCGACGCTAGATCGACATCGCTTCGTCGTTTGCGCCGCCAACCACGACCAGGTGGGCAACCGGGCTCTTGGTGATCGGCCATCGGCCACGCTATCCCCGGGGGCGCAGGCCGCGTCCCTCGCCTTCGTCTTGCTCTCGCCGTTTACACCCCTCCTGTTCATGGGGGAGGAATCGGGCGAAACCCGCCCTTTTCCCTTTTTCTCAAGCCACGACGATCCCGACCTCGAAGTCGCCGTACGAGAGGGTCGCATACGTGAATTCGCCAGCCATGGCTGGGAGGAACTGTACGGACGACGGATCAGTATCCCCGACCCCCAGGACCCGGCGACCGCCCGATCCGCGATCCTCTCACGTCAGAAAGAACGGTCCGCCACCCGTGATGCCCTCTCCCGCTGGTACGGAGAGGTCAGGTCCCTGCGAGCCCTCACACTCGAGCCGGGGGCTTGGACCCACTATCCGGTTGCGGTGACCGAAATCGCCCACCGCGTCCTCACGCTCCATGGCCCCGTCATCGTCCACGCCAACCTCTCCGACCAATCGGCCGAATTCTCAACAGCGCCCATACTCGCCGTGTTCGGGGAGGTTTCCGTCACTGACGGAGGCCTTCTCCTCGAACCTGACAGCGTGGTTCTCGTTGCGCCAAGCGCCCTCAATGCCGAGAAGGCGCGGGTTCGCGCCCTTCAGGGGTAGACGGCCTCCCTCGGGTACGGTCGAGCCATGAGGATACGTGAGGACAGCGCGGCTGACTCAACCCTTGTCCAGACCCACCCCGTCAAACGCCCCCTCGTGGAGAATCCATCGGAGGATGACCTACGGATCCTCTACCCTCATGCTCCTGGCCTGGTCCGTCTGGGGATGATCGCTGGGCCATACGGAGAGGCGACGGGACCCGACGGCTCAAGCCGTACTCTCTCCGGGCCCGAGGACCTCAGGGTGATGAGGGTGCTCCGAGCCGCGGCGGATGTCGTCGTCATCGGAGCAGCCACCGCGATACGGGAGGGGTACGGACCCATCGCGATTCGCGACTCCCTGGCCGCCACTCGCGCCCCTGATCAGGCCCCGGCGCCGGTAGTCGCCATCGTCGGATTCACGGGCACCTTCCCTCCGGGATTCGGACCCGATAATGCCTTGTTCGTCACGACAATCGATGCCCCCGCCGCATCGCTGGTCAAGGAATGGGGGTATTCACTCATCATCACCGGCCGCGGATCCGTCTCTCCCCATGTCATGATCGCGGCGTTCATCGAGCATGGTATGACGAGGGTGCTGTGCGAGGGGGGACCCGCCCTAGCCCGGTTGCTGCTCGATCACGACGCAGTGGACGAGTATTGCCTGACGGAGAGCCCCCTCCATGGAGACGAGAATGGGCCGGTGGTGCCGGATGTTCCGCCCGCCATGGAACCGCTCCACGCTCTCGAAGGGGGCGGCTTCACGATGCGGAGATGGAGCATCCCGCCAAGGTGACGGTGCGCCGGGCCAAGGAGTCGAGGGCGTCGAGCACCCTTTCCCCCATATCCCACGTCCCGGCCGCGACCGATAATTCCGTACAGCCCAGCACGAACGCCGTGGCGCCCATCGAGGCAACCTCCTCGATCGCCCCATCGAGCAGGGCGCGATCCGGGGGAAGCCCGGCCTTTACCTGGTCGTAGATCAACTCCATGATTCGCTCCTGCTGGGCGGCGCCTGGGGCAACAACCTCGAGCCCCTCCGCCTCAAGCGCGCGGTGATAGGTCATCGACCGGATGGTGCCGGTGGTCGCAAGGATTCCCACCTTGGCCGCCTCCGGGAAAGAAGCCATAGTGTCATCGACCGCCGCCTGAACGATATCCACCACGGGGATGGTGACGACCGCCTCGATCTCGTCGATGAACACCCGGGCGGTATTGCACGGAATGACGATGGCGACAACACCCATGGCCTCGAGCCGGGTGGCATCAGCCTTGAGCACGGGACCGGGGTCGGGTAGGGCCTCATCGAGGATGTGGGCGGTACGGTCCGGGATGGAGGGGTGCTGGAGGACCACGAGATCCGCGTGCTCCTGGTCCGATTGCGCATCCGTCCAGCGGATGACCCGGGCGAGGAATTCGACCGTCGCCGCCGGTCCCAGTCCCCCGATGACCCCAACTTCGTTTCGGCTCATGCTTCCATCCTCGCCTGCCTGGGCGGATAGTGGCGAGCAAACTTCCGATACTGGTTGAGTTTGTATGCCTGGACATAGAGCCACCGCCTCGGCGATGGATCCCGCCACGACCAGAGGGGATGGGTGAGCCTCCCCGTCAGCCACAATCCGAGAACCCTCCAGAACATTCGTCCCCGTATGTATCTCAGCACGAGGGGGGCGGGGAGGATCGAGTATGCCTTTCGACGGCCGCGGTGCCGGCGCAGGAGGGGCACGACGTCGGGTACGTATTCGCGCATTAGCGCAGGCACGGGGTTGTGGCCCCACGCCGTCAGGTAGAAGTTTGAGCGCCCGAGGCGGGGATTGAGTTCGAAGAAGGCATGGCGGCTGGTGGCCGGATCCCACTTGACGTCGAAATTCGCGTGGCCCCGCCACCCCAGCCCCAAGGCGAGCCGCCGGGCCCCCTCCTCGATATCGGGGAAGGGCTCGACAAGGATGACCGCCGGGTTCCCCCGAGCCCCTGGGGTGTGTTCCTCAAGAAGCACCCGACCGACCACGACCTCTTCCACTCCCCCATTCCCCGCGAAACAGGTGGCGACCCTCATGTGGTTGTCACCCCCCTCAATCCGCTTCTGGATGAGGAATCGGCCTCGGAATCCTGCCTCCCGAGCCTCGATCATCTGGGTGCGAAGGGTCTCCTCGTCAGCGGCGCAGTAGACCTTCTCTTTGCCGGGGAACTCGATCGCGTGGAAATCGGCCGTGCTCGCGGCTTTCGCGATGACCGGGAAAGGAAACTCGCCGAGATTCCCCACCGGCCTGGTTAGGTCGAGGAGAAACGTCTCCGGATATCGGACCCCCAACCGATCCGCCGCCTCGCCGAAGGCCACCTTGTCCGTCGCCCTCGCGACCGTTGCCACGTCTGGATAGGGGATGACCAACGCTGGCGAGAGGCGGTCGCGGTTGCGAACGATCTCTTCCACGAACCAGTCGGCGGCCCCGAACAGCATCACGGTCTCCCCGACGAATTCGTCGACGAGGCCATTTACGATGCGGACCATGACGTCGTCCTCGCCGATCCTCCGATCCGGCCTCGCCTCCAGGATCCGAGAATGGGCGAACTGTGCGGACGGAACCATCGGAAGAAGAATCGAACGAACCCGAAGCGCCTCATGGAAGGCCCGAGCGATGGAATAGGCCCCGATGTCCCCGCCAAGGATGACCGGCCGGACCTTCGGTGGCGAAGACGCGGCGGTCCCATTCGCCTCGACCCGAGCCCGAACCATGGCCGTCCTCCGCTTCGCTCGACTAGGAAAACAGCCTAGAGGGTGAGCGTCCGCGTGGCGCGCCTCGCGCGCCCGAACCCCGCCCTACCCTCGAAGGGTGAACTCCGACCCCGCCGAGACTCCACTGGCCTTCAGGGAGGTCCTGCGGAGCATCCGACGCGCGAACGTGCGGGGTGACGTCGATCTCATGGAGGCCCCTGCCCCCACCAGGATCGCCCCATACGCGGTCGCCCTGGACGGAGAAATAGGCCAGGGCGACGAGACTGCGGCCTCCGGTCGCTTCATCGTCCTCCACGACCCCGCCGGGCAAGAAGCCTGGGGAGGAACGGTTCGTGTGGTCGCGCTCGTCAAAGCCGAGGTGGAACCGGAGGTCGGTACGGATGAGTTGTGGGGTCAGGTGGCCTGGTCCTGGATCGATGACGCCCTCTCTGAGGCCCCGCATGATGCCCTTGGGGGAACGGTGACCCGCATAACCAACGAGGCCTTTGGGGATATCGCCGAACGCGGACGCACCGTAGCGGTCGAAATGCGCATCTCGTGGACACCCCGCGACACGAACATCGCTCCCCACCTGGAGGCCTGGGCTAATCTCCTCGGCTCGTGCGCTGGGGTCCCTCCCCTACCCGACGGCGTGACAATACTCCCGGGGAAGGCCCCGTGACCGAGGACGCCTTCAATGATCCGGAAGAGGCTCCGCCACCCCCTCTCCTCGCAACCCCGGAGGATGGGGTCCCGCCACTGACGGACGCTCTCCCCGCCCTGAAGAAGGTCATCGAGCGCTTCGCCTCCGGTACGGGACCCGTCGCGGTCGATGCCGAAAGGGCCTCGGGATTCAGGTATGGCCAGCGGACGTATCTGGCCCAGTTCAAACGGGCCGGAGCCGGCATCGCCCTCATCGACACGGCCGCGCTACCTGACCTTTCCGAACTCTCGCGAGTGCTCGTCGGTATCGAGTGGGTGCTCCACGCCGCGAGTCAGGACCTGCCGGGACTGAGGGATCTCCAGATGGAACCCAGCCGAGTATTCGATACCGAGTTGGCCGCCCGTCTGCTGGGCTGGCCGAAGGTGGGGCTCGCCTCCGTCGTCGAACGGGAGCTCGGTTTTGCTCTGGCCAAGGAGCACTCCGCCCAGGACTGGTCCGAGCGCCCGCTTCCAGCGGAATGGCTGACTTACGCCGCCCTCGATGTCGAACTCCTCCTCGACCTCAGGGTCCGACTTGGACGCCAGCTGGAGGCGGCCGGAAAGGAAGAATGGGCGGAGCAGGAGTTCGAGGCCATGCGTCTTGCCCCCCTCCCGGTACCCCGCCCCGACCCCTGGCGGCACACCTCCGGCACCCACGCGGTGAAGGACCGCCGCGGCCTCGCGATCATCCGCGAGTTGTGGGAAGCTCGCGAGGAGGCCGCACAGGCCAGGGACATCGCCCCCGGCAGGGTCCTGAGAGCCCAGGCGATCATCGCGGCCGCCCAGGCCAAGCCCCAATCACTCTCCGCCCTTCTCGAAGTGAAGGAGTGGCAATCGAAGGGGACGAAGCGACGGGTAGATCAGTGGTACCCCGCCATCGAGAGGGCGATGGGGTTGCCCGATTCCTCCCTTCCTCACACGAGGGGACCGGGGGGCGACGGCCCTCCCCCATCACGTGTCTGGCCCGAGAAACGTCCCGAGGCCGCCGCCCGCCTCAGCGCCGCCAAGGTCGCCATCCTCCACCTCGTCGAGCGACACGCCGTTCCAGCCGAGAATCTCCTCCAGCCCGATGCCCTACGGAGGCTGTGTTGGGAGTATGTCGGTGGTGGATTCGAGGCTGTCGGAGTATTCCTGGCCGCACGTGGTGCCCGACCGTGGCAGATCGACCTGGTCGCGGAGCCCCTAGCGAAGGCCCTCGACGGAATCGCCTCCCCCTAACCCATTTGACCAAGTCCCCTGATGACGGCCTTGATGATGGTGTCCGAATCAAGCCCGATCCTCTCGACGATCTCTTCGCGGGTTGCGTGAGCGAGAAACTCCCTGGGGACGCCCCGGTTGATCCATCTCACGGCGGGTTCCGATTCACGGACCGCCGCCGCCCAGGCCTCCCCGATTCCGCCCTCAACAAGCCCATCCTCGATGGTGACAACAACCCTGGCCCCGTGGATCGCATGGGCGAGGCCGGGAGGAGTGGGAACCACCCAGGTAGCCGTCGCGGCTCGCGAAGCGACCCCCCGCCCGGCGAGAGCTGTCGCCACCTCTATTGCGGTCGAGGCCATCACCCCTAGCCCGAGCACCACAACCGTCGGTGTGCCCTCCGATTCGGTCAGGATGTCGATACCGTCCGGTTTCTGCTTCAAGCGTCGGGGAAGCGCAGGAATGGGCGCACCGACCGGCCCCTTGGGATACCGCACGATGGTCGGACCATCTGAGATCGTGATGGCCTTACGAAAGGCCGCCCGGAGGGTGGGCTCATCGCGGGGCGCGGCGATACGGATACCGGGGACATGCCGGAAGACGGCGAAGTCCCACATCCCGTTGTGGCTGGGGCCGTCGTCGCCTGTAATGCCTGCTCTGTCAAGCATGAAGGTCACGCCGGCGTGGTGGAGGCCCACATCCATCAAGATCTGATCGAACGCCCGATTGAGAAAGGTCGCATACACGGCGACAACGGGGTGCAGACCAGAAAATGCCAGCCCGGCGGCTGCGGTCGCGGCATGCTGCTCGGCTATGCCGACGTCGATGACCCTCTCGGGAGCCTCGTCGGCTAGCGGTTGGAGCCCAACCGGTATCTTCATCGCGGCGGTAATGGCCACCAGGTCGGGTCGCTTCCTTGCGGCCTTGACGATCTCGTCGGCGAACACGGCCGTCCAACCGAAGCGGGAGGGCTCGATCGGGAGTCCGGTCTCGGGGTGGATGCGCTCAACGGCGTGGAACCTGTCTCCCTCATGATTCTCGGCAGGGTGATATCCCCGCCCCTTCTCCGTGAGGATATGGACGATGACGGGGGCCCCGAAGTCCCGACCGTGACGGAACGCGTGCTCGAGTTGCTCGATGTCGTGGCCATCGACGGGCCCGATGTATTTGATCCCTAGGTCCTCGAATAGAACCTCGGGGCCGAAAAGGGCCAGCATCCCGTGCTTGACCCTCCGGATGGCCCGGTAGGCGCCACGGCCGATCCTCCCCCGCTCCGCGAGAGCCTGCTTCCCCCATCCGAGGAAGCGCTCGTACCTTGGGCTCGTCCGGATATCGTCCAGCTTGCGTGCGAGCCCTCCCATCGTTCGCGCATAGCTCCGGCCGTTGTCGTTGACGACGATGACGACTCGATCCTCAGAGTCGGCGAGTTGGTTGAGGGCCTCCCAGGCCATACCGCCCGTGAGGGCGCCGTCGCCGATGATCGCCACGACGGATCGATCCTGGAGGCCGCGGAGGGTGTTTCCCTTGGCAATTCCAGCGGCCCATGAGAGGGCGGCCGAGGCGTGGGAGTTCTCGACGATGTCGTGCTCGGATTCCGCTCGGTTCGGGTATCCTGAGACGCCGCCGCGCTTTCGGAGCGCAGAGAAGTCGCGCCTCCCCGTCAACAGCTTGTGGACGTACGACTGATGCCCCGTGTCGAAAACGAAGGAATCCCGGGGGGAATCGAATACCCGGTGAAGCGCGATGGTCATTTCGACGACGCCGAGGTTCGGCCCCAGGTGCCCCCCGGTCTTGGAAACGGAGTCAACCAAGTGAGTGCGGATCTCCTCGGCCAGCGCCTTGAGATCCTCGAACCCGAGGCCCTTGAGGTCCTGAGGGGACCCGATCGACTCCAGCACCGTGTGTGACTCCTCCATGGCTCCTGGCTCATCCACTTTACGTCGCCCCCAGCAGACTATTCGGAGACGAGCGAACGGAGAACGTACTTCAGGATTCCTCCGTGCTGGAAGTATCCGGCCTCCCCGGGGGTGTCTATGCGTACCCTGGCGCTGAATTGAATGAGCATCTGAGACGAACCGCTCGAATCGGGACGGGTGGCCGTGACGGTTAGGGTGCGCGGGAGCTTTCCCGCCGAAAACGCGGAGACCCCCCTGATGGTGAAGCACTCCGTGCCGTCGAGTCCAAGGGACTCCGCTGACTTCCCTTTAGGAAACTCCAGCGGGAGCACGCCCATCCCGATGAGGTTGGATCGGTGGATCCTCTCGAAGCTTTCCGCGATGACGGCGCGTACCCCCAACAGGGCGGTCCCCTTGGCCGCCCAGTCGCGGGACGAGCCCGTCCCGTACTCCCTGCCGGCCAACACCACAAGCGGAACCTCAGCTGCTTTGTACTCCTGTGCCGCGTCGTAGATAGTCTGTTGGCTATCGGTGAGCAGGTTCATGGTGTATCCCCCCTCAACCCCGGGAACCAGCCGGTTCTTCAGCCGGATGTTCGCGAAGGTCCCACGGATCATTACCTCGTGGTTGCCTCGGCGCGAGCCGTAGGAGTTGAAGTCCTTGCGCTCGACACCGTGCGCTTCAAGGTAGAGGCCAGCGGGGCTCTCGGGTTTGATCGAGCCCGCCGGCGATATGTGGTCGGTCGTCGTCGAGTCGCCAAGCCAGGCCAGCACTCGCGCTCCGATGATGTCGGCGATGGGGGCAGGTTCCAGCGTCATCCCCTCGAAGAACGGGGGCTTGCGCACATACGTGGAGGCGGAATCCCAGCGGAAGGTATCTCCCTCGGGCGTGGGGAGGGAACGCCACCGCTCATCGCCCGAGAAGACCTCGGCGTAGTCGTCTACGAACATTTCCCGGGAGATTGATGACCCGACCACCTCCTCAACCTCGGACGGGCTCGGCCAGATGTCACGGAGGAAGATGTCCTTGCCGTCTTTTCCTTGACCCAGGGCATCGTTCTCGAAGTCGTGGTCCATCGTGCCTGCGAGCGCGTACGCAATCACGAGCGGCGGGGAGGCAAGGTAGTTCATCTTGACGTCTGGATTGATGCGGCCCTCGAAGTTTCGATTTCCCGACAGGACGGCGGCGACGGCGAGGTCATTGTCGCGGATGGCGGTGGAGATAGCGTCCGGAAGGGGTCCTGAGTTTCCGATGCAGGTGGTGCACCCGTAGCCCACCAGGTGGAAACCGAGCGCCTCGAGGGATGGCCATAGGCCCGCCTTCTCGTAGTAATCGGTGACAACCTTCGATCCCGGTGCAAGCGAAGTCTTGACCCACGGCTTGACCTTGAGGCCCCGCTCGGCGGCGTTCCGTGCGAGGAGGCCCGCCCCGATCATCACTGACGGGTTCGAGGTGTTCGTGCACGAGGTTATCGAGGCGATGACGACGGCTCCGTCCCCGAGGGGGATCTTCTTTCTGCCAGCGCCGACGTATGAGGCCTGCCTAGAGTCGCCGTCTCTGAACTGCCCCAGGTCCTTGGCGAAGTGCGGCTTGGCGTCGGAAAGCGCGATGCGGTCCTGTGGACGCTTGGGTCCAGCGATCGACGGGACGACAGAGCCAAGGCCGAGCTCGACGTACTCGGAGTAGGCGGACTCGACATAGCCGGGTGCGGAGGGGTCGTGCCACATCCCCTGCTCCCGCGCGTACGCCTCGACGAGGGCGATCCGTTCCTCGCTCCTGCCCGTTAGGCGCAGATAGTCCAGAGTGACGTCGTCAATTGGGAACATCGCCGCCGTCGATCCGTACTCGGGTGCCATGTTCCCGACCGTCGCGCGATTGGCGAGGGGGACGGCGCTCACGCCCTCGCCGTAGAACTCCACGATCTTCCCGACTACACCGTGGTGGCGAAGTTTCTCGGTGATGGTGAGGACAAGGTCCGTGGCCGTCGCTCCGGCCGGGATCTCGCCCGTCAGCTTGAACCCCACGACCTTGGGGATGAGCATGGACACGGGCTGGCCGAGCATAGCCGCCTCGGCCTCGATGCCCCCGACCCCCCAGCCGAGCACTCCGAGGCCGTTGACCATGGTCGTGTGGGAGTCGGTTCCCACGCAGGAATCGGGAAAGGCCTGGAGGACGCCGCCGACCTCGCGGGTCGCGACCACCCGAGCCAGGAACTCGAGGTTGACCTGGTGGACGATGCCGGTTCCTGGTGGAACCACCCGGAAGTTGTCGAGGGCCGTCTGGCCCCAGCGGAGGAGTTGATATCGCTCATGGTTGCGTTCGTACTCGAGATCGGTGTTGATCTTGAGGGCATCTGAGCGGCCGAAGACATCGACGACGACAGAGTGGTCGATGACGAGTTCGGCGGGGGCGAGGGGGTTGATGACGGTGGGGTCTCCTCCTAAGTCGGCAACGGCCTCCCGCATGGTCGCGAGGTCGACGACGCATGCCACACCCGTGAGGTCCTGCATGATGACCCGGGCTGGCGTAAACGGGATCTCTGTCCAAGGCGTCCCGACCGGGTCCCACGATGCGAGGGCCCGCACATGGTCGGCCTTGATGTCGACGCCGTCCTCGGTGCGCAGAAGCGCCTCGGCGAGCACCTTGAGGCTGTACGGCAAGCACTCAAGACCGGGCACGGCCGACAGGCGATAGATCTCGTAGGAGGTATCACCGACCGTCAGATTGCCGCGAGCATTCAGCGAGTTCGCTCCCACTCGACTCCTTCTGGGTTGGGTTGCCAGTCTATCTGTCGTGCTCGGGTCCCGATCCCGCCCGGTATTTTTCCGCTGCGGACGCCGCCTAGGAGCGCCACTAGGAGAAACCCGCGCTTAAGAGAACGCCTCGAGTGAATGAGGCGAGTCGGAAGATGAATTAGGACCTTAGGCACCGGTCCGCTGCCGACCCCACGGATACCATGAACCTGCCCATGTCTAGCGCATGGCCGGTGTGATGCCCCAGCGCTCGAGGCAACTCGAAGGAGAACGACGGATGACCGTACGCACGCCCATGACCTTGAACTCTCTCGAGGCCGACGCGGGACTCAAGGCAGCACTCGCCCTCGACGCCCCAGGTGTCATCGCCGAGGTGAAGGATTCCGGCATCAAGGGACGCGGCGGAGCCGGGTTCCCCACGGGTTTCAAGTGGGAACTGGCCACGGCCGCGCCCTCTTCCGACGGGCGGCGCTACGTCGTCTGCAACGCCGACGAAGGAGAGCCTGGAACCTTCAAGGACCGCCTCATCCTTTCCGAATGGCCCGACCTTCTCTTCGAGGGCATGACCATTGCGGGATATGCGATCGGCGCGAAGGAAGGCATCGTCTACCTCCGCTCCGAGTACGCCTACATGATCGAGGCGCTCGAGGCCTGCCTTGACCGACGCCGCAAGACCGGCCTCCTGGGTGCGGCGGTCCTCGGCAAGGAAGACGTCAACTTCGACATCCACATCCACCTTGGATCGGGTGCCTACGTCTGTGGCGAGGAGACCGCGCTCATCGAGAGCCTCGAGGGCAAGCGTGGCGAGCCCCGCAACCGTCCTCCTTTCCCCGTCGTCTCCGGCCTGTTCGGTAAGCCCACTACCGTCAACAATGTCGAGACCTTCGCCTGGGTGTCCGCCATCCTAGGCAAGGGCGCCGAGTGGTTCGCCGGCATCGGCACCGAAAAGTCGAAGGGACCGAAACTCCTCTCCCTCTCCGGTGACCTCAAGAGTCCTGGAATCTACGAGTTCCCCCTTGGAGTCACCATCGCCGAGCTGCTCAAGGCCGCCGGAGGCGAGGACGCCAAGGCCGTCATCATCGGTGGGGCATCCGGTCATTGCATTCCGGCTTCCGAGTTTTCGAGGGCAATCGCCTACGAGGACGTGGCAACCGGAGGCGCCGTCATCGTAATAGGCCCCGACCGCGACCTCCTCGACGTGGTCGAGAACATCATGGAGTTCTTCGTCGACGAGAGCTGCGGCCAGTGCACCCCTTGCCGGATTGGCAACGTAAAGATCCTCGAAGGCATCCAGGCGCTCAAGCGCGGCGAGTGCTCCCCCGAGAACCTCATGGACCTCACCGGTCTGGGCGGCACCATGCAGGTCGCTTCCAAGTGTGGGCTCGGGCAGTCCAGCCCCAATGTCTTCCTGTCCATGGTCAAGCATTTTGGATCTGAGATCCTCGACCGCGTCCCCGCGTCGGCCTGACGGCAGAAGAGAGAGAGCTAAGCGATGACAACCGAGGTTTCCACCGAAACAGTCACGGTGGCCATTGACGGTCACGAAGTCCAGGTCGCCAAGGGCACCAGCATTCTCGAGGCCGCGCGCCAGGTCGGCATCGACATCCCGACCCTGTGCCACCACCCCGACCTGCCCGATGCCGGCGTGTGCCGCATGTGCGTCGTCGAGGTGGACGGGCAGCGCAACCTCCAGGCAAGCTGCGCCTTCCCACTAACCCAGGCAACTGAGGTCACAACCCACAGCCCCCGGATTCACCAAGCCCGCAGGGACGTCCTCGACCTCATGCTGTCCGAACACTACGGCGAATGCCGCACCTGCGTCCGAAACGGCAACTGCGAGCTCCAGGACCTCGCCGCCGAATACGGCTGCGACTACGTCCGGTTTGGCCACAAGACCGAGGCGACCTCCTGCCTCGACAACCTCGGCCCCTCGATCGTCCGGGACATGGACAAGTGCATCCAGTGCCTCCGTTGCGTGCGCACCTGCGCCGAACTCCAGGGAATCGGTGCGCTCGGCGTTCTTGGCCGGGGCGACAAGACCGAGGTCGGCACCTATCTCGACATCGCCCTATCCCAGGTCAACTGCATCAACTGTGGCCAGTGCATCAACCGCTGCCCCACCGGGGCGCTGACCGCTGTCGACAACACGGACCAGGTCTGGGCCGCCATCAAGGACCCGACCAAGCACGTCGTCATCCAGACCGCGCCTGCCCCGCGTGCGGGGATCGGCGAGGAGTTCGGCCAGGAGCCGGGCACCCCGATGACGTGGCAGATGAACACCGCGCTCCGCCGGGTCGGCTTCGACAAGGTCTTCGACACCAACTTCACGGCCGACCTCACCATCATCGAAGAGGGCACCGAACTCCTGCTGCGCCTGTACAAGAACCTCGTCCTGAGCGACTCTAGCCAGCCGGTGCCGCAGTTCACATCGTGCAGCCCGGGCTGGATCAAGTACATCGAGCACCAGTACCCCGAGTACCTCGCGAACCTGTCCACCTGCAAGAGTCCACAGCAGATGTTCGGCGCGCTCATCAAGACCTGGTACGCCAAGGAGAACGACATCGATCCCTCCGACATCGTGTCGGTGTCGCTCATGCCCTGCACGGCCAAGAAGTTCGAGACCACGCGGCCGGAGATGACTGACAGCGGATTCGCCGACGTCGACTATGCCCTCACCACCCGCGAACTCGCCAAGATGATCCGGGAATACGGCATCGACCTTCCCGACATGCCGAAGAGTGATTTCGACGACCCATTCGGCACCGCGAGCGGCTCCGGCGTCATCTTCGGGGCCACCGGTGGCGTCATGGAGGCCGCCCTCCGCACCGTCGTCGAGCTCGTCCTGGGCATCAAGGTCGAGGACCTCTTCGCTCACGCCGACATCGTGCCCGTCCGCGGGTTCGAGGGCGCCAAGTACGTCGAGGTGACGATCCCTGACAAGGTCGGCCCGGTTCCCGCGATCCTCGCCCACCTCGTGCCCGACTGGGACTGGCTCAAGGGCGCAACCCTCAAGGTGGCCGTCGTGCACGGCACGGCGAACGCCGAGAAGGTCATGGAGGACATCAAGGCCGGCGGCAAGTTCAGCGAGTGCCACTTCATCGAGTTCATGGCTTGCCCCGGGGGATGCCTCGGGGGCGGCGGCCAGCCGATCCCGACGAATGCCGATATCCGTCAGGCGCGCGCCAAGGCCATCTACGGCGAGGACGCCGCCTACGGCGAGGAGGGCCGGGCCCGCAAGAGCCACGAGAACCCCGCCGTGCTCCGGCTATACGAAGAATTCCTCACCGAGGGACCGTGTGGCCACACCAGCCACCACCTGCTCCATACCGACTACACGAACCGGGGCACGTTCATCGCCGCGAGCACCAAGAAGGAGTCCTGATGCTGACCGTCCCGCCGCAGCTTGCCCCGGAATTCAAAACCCTGAGCAAGGAGATCGACGCGCTCTTGAAGACCCACGGGCAGGGGCGAGATGCCCTCATCCCCGTGCTTCAGGACCTCAAGGAACGGCACCACGAGATCAGCGACCTGGCCATGCAGGTGGTCGCCGACAGGCTCCGAGTTCCCGCCGTCGAGGTCCAGGGAGTCGCGACTTTCTATTCCTACCTCGGAACGGCCCCCACCGGCTGCCACGTCATCCACCTGTGCCGCACCCTCAGCTGTGACATGGCCGGGGCGAAGGCGGTCGCCGAGGCGCTCACCAAGGAACTCGGCATCGAATTCGGCGAGACCACCAAGGACGGCCAGTTCACGCTGAAGTGGGCCAACTGCATCGGCATGTGCGACCAGGCCCCAGCGGCGCTTGCCGACCGCGAGGCGCTCGGGAGCTTGACCCCCAAACTGGTCAAGGAGATCGTCGCCGGGCTCCGCGCCAAGGCCGACAAGAAGTGATCGGGCTACTTGCCGCTGGACTAGTTGCGCTCTTCTTCGGGATCACCCCCGCCTGCGCTCGGCGTTCCATCCGCATCCTCGGGTTCGTTCGCGCCAACTTCTTCCGGATGCTCGTCGCGCTCGCCGTCCTCGGGGCGGTGTCGTTCGCCCTCGGCCGCGGGTTCGGCGAACAATACGGGATGCTCGCCACGGCTGGGGCCGTAGGATTCGGCATCGGCGGGATCATGATGTTCCGCGCCCTACCGCTTCTGGGCGCGCCCCTCGCCTCGTTGCTGGTGGAGACGACCGGAGCGATCGCCGCAACGGTCCTGGCCTGGTTCTGGTTCGATGAGGCCCTCACGGGCCTCGAGGTCCTCTTCTGCTTCGTCATCCTCGCGGGAGTCGTGCTCGGCCTCCTCCCCTATGTGAACAGCACGATCCCTAAGAAGACGAACCTCAAGCTCGGTTTGACCGTCGCCGTCATCGCCGGGCTCGCTCAGGCCGTGAGCGTCGTCATCACCCGAAAAGCCATGATTGCGATTCAGAAGGTCGAGATTGGCGAGGCCGGTGGGGATCCCGCCAAAGCCGTGAAGGTCGGCAAGAGTCTCTCGCACGTGATCTCGAGCGCTTTCGATCGCCTCACCGGAGGGCTCGCCGTCGCGGTCCTAATCCTCCTCGTGGCCTGGGCCTTCTCGCGGAAGGCCGCATGGGCGAAGGCCTCGCTCAAGCCTGCCGTCGTCGCCCCAGGGGTGAACGACAGCGGAATGACCGACCTCGGCAAACTCGGCAACGCGCTTCCGAACAAGGCCTGGTTCTGGGTCGGTGCGAACACCCTCTTCGGCCCCGTTCTCGGCGTGACCTGCATGGTGTGGGCGCTTCAGAACCTCGAGGCCGGCATCGTCCAGTCCATCGCCGCGCTGGCACCCCTCATCGCCATCCCGTTCGCGCGGTGGCTCGAGGGCTACCACCCTCCCCGTGCGTACTACGTCGGCGCGATCGTGGCCGTCGCTGGCCTCGTCGGGCTGGCAATCGTCCAGGGCTAGGGCCTCCCGCTACACCCCATAAGGACCAGCTATCCCGTCATACTACTTGACGTGATGCATCACGCCGCGATATATTGCTTCCCATGAAGTCCCGTAGGTACAGCCCGATGAGCGAGACGATGTTCTACATCCTCTTCACGCTCCGCACCGAGCAGCACGGCTATGGGGTCATCAAGTACGTCGAGGAACTGACGGACGGACGCATCGTCCTCGGCGCCGGAACCGTCTACACCAGCCTGGGCAAGCTCGCGGGCGACGGCCTCGTGACGGAGACCTCGCGCGACGACCGCCGCACCTACTACCTCATCACCCACCTCGGCACCGACATCCTCCGCCAGGAGGCCGAGCGGATCGCCGAACTGTACCGATACGCCAAGGAGATCCAATGAGCGCCAGGCGAGAGTGGTTCGCCGCCTTCCGGAACGTTGCCCCTGCCGACCTTGAGGAATGGCTGGAGGGGAAGGCGCGGGACGGTTGGATCCTCGACCACATCGGGCAGTGGAGCTCCGTCCTCATGACCTTCCGGAAGGACGAGCCTGCGAAGTACCGGTACGTCGCCGACATGCAGGTGTCGCCGCGCCGGGACTACCTCTCCACCTATCAGGACGCCGGCTGGGAGAACGTGGGCCGTATGGCGAGCTGCTACCTCTGGCGCCGCCCCTACACCGGTGCCCGCCCCGACGCCTTCACCGACGAGGAGACCGTCCGCGCCCGCTCCAACCGGTTCTTCGGCGCCGTCCTGATCTCGATCGCGGTCTTCGTCGTCGGCTCGGCCGCCATGTTCCTCGGCGGATATGGGTACCTCGGCGACATGAACTCAGGCGACGCCACCCAGATGAAGTGGGCGGGGGTCGTCTTCGGGGCCGTGGCGCTCGTACTGGTGCCGGTGGCGGTCAGGATCAGGCGGCGCAAGAACCGGTAAGCCGACCGCCTACCGCCTCCGAAACGTCGCGATCGCCTCGAGGTGATGGGTCATGGGGAACAGGTCCCAGGCTGTGACGTCGCCTGCTTCGTATCCAGGGTCGTAGCCGAGATCACGCAGAGTAGCCACATCCCGGGCGAGCGCAACTGGGTCGCAGGCCACATAGACGATCGTCGCGGGGGCAAGATCGGTGAGGGCCTCGAGGGTCGCGGCCCCGGCACCGGACCGGGGAGGGTCAAGGACGACGGCATCAAACCGGCCGAGGCCCGAACCTAGGGTCTCGCGCACATCGCCCCGGACTACGGTCGCCGACGGGTGAGCATGGAGGTTCCGGAGGGAGTCCTTGACCGCTGCCTCGTCGGATTCGACCGATGTGACCTCGCGGCCACCCGCGGCGAGGGGCACGGTGAACAGTCCCGATCCCGCGTACAGGTCAAGAACCCGGGCGGCGTCCCCACACCGGGCCAGAATCTCACCGACAAGGATGGCCGGGGCATCGCGGTGAACCTGCCAGAAGCCCGCGGCAGCCACCCGATACCGGTGATCCGTGTCCCCAACCCGGACCACTTCTCTGACGTGCGTCGGAGCATTCGACCGGCGATCCACACCACTCGTTCGCCAGGGCAGGCCGTCGACGAGCACCCTAACGCCATCCTCCCCGGACGGGTCGACCACGAGCACCTCTCCTCCGGCTGGAAATCGCGTCCTTAGGAGCCCCTCCTCAGCGGCCTCGGTTGCGAGGGGCATCGCGGTGAGCGGGCGGAAGTCGTGACTCCGGAACACGCGCATCGATGCGCGCCCGTCGGCCCCAGCGATCGCACTCACGCGCGTCCGATAACGGAGCCCACCACGCTCATTATCGTCGTGCCCATCTGAACCTTTGGCGACCAGCACCTCTCCTTTGAACTCCGTCCCCGCGAATCGCTCGAACGCCTCCTTGAGCACCGTCAGCTTCCACTCCCGCTGGGCGGGAAGCGCGACATGGGCCAGTTCTCCCCCTCCTACACCGTCCGCTCCGGCCTCGGGCCAGGCGCTCGGCACCCGGTCAGAAGACGCCTCCAGCACCTCAACGGCATCCGCGCGCCAGAACCTGTCCCCCTCCCGCCCGTCCGTGACCACGGCCTCGACCACCTCGCCGGGTAGCGTATGCCGAACGAAGATGACCCGACCGTCGTGCCGAGCGACGCAATGGCCGCCATGGGCAACCGCCCCGATGGTAAGCCGCAGACGTTCCATCACTCCTCCCGAGGATGCCCGGGAAGCTCCTCGCCGCGCACCATGAGCCAGATGCCCCAGGCCGTCAGGACGAACAGGGGGATTCCCATGGCGAGTTTGGCGATCCCAAGGGCGGCCACCTCCCCGGCCCAATAGAGCGGGAGCTGCACCACCAGCTTGAGGGCGAAGACGGCGACCAGGATGGCGGTGGCAAGGCCGAACCGCCGCCGGAGCCTGACATTGCTGCGCCATTCAGTCGACGCCCCCCTGGCTAGGGCGACCGCCACTCCCACGACGGGCCAGCCCACCACGATGGAGAGGACGAGGCCGGCAAAGGTCGCGCCATTGATCCAGAAGCCAGGGACGAAGTACTCCCCCGGGTCGGCGAAGCGCCACGCCCAGACGGCGCCGAGCACCACCCCAAACACGCCACCAAGGGCGTGGATGATGGATTGGCGCGCAAGGAGCCTCACCAAGACCATGAGGGCGACCGTGACTACTGCCGCGATGGTGGGGATCTTGTATCCACCCCAGGCGAGGTAGGCAACCACGAAGATGACGCCGGGCGCGCTTGATTCGATGAGTCCCCGCACTCCCCCGACCGAATCGCGGGCGGAGAACACCTCACCCCCGACCGCCTGCCAACCCGTCTGCGTCACGCGCCGTCCCTGCCGCTCACGCTATCCCGGTCGTTCATTGGGCGGCTCCTCCGGTCGATCCGAATCCGCCCTCGCCCCGGTGCGAGCCGGGAAGGCTCTCCACCTGGACGAACCGTGCCGCCTCCACCCGCTGGATGACCAATTGCGCGATGCGGTCTCCCTTGGCGAGGCTAATCTCCTTTTCGGGGTCCGTGTTGAGAAGCGTTACCGAGATCTCTCCCCGATACCCCGCGTCGACGGTTCCGGGGGCATTGACGATCGTGAGACCGCTCTTGGACGCCAACCCCGACCGCGGGTGGACCAGGGCGACGTATCCGGCGGGCAGGGCGATCCTGAGGCCGGTGGGGACAGTCGCCCGCTGCCCCGGCTGAAGGGTTACGTCGACGCGCGTCGTGATGTCCGCACCCGCGTCACCCGCGTGGGAGTAGGTGGGCAGCGGTACATCCGGCTCGCTAACGGAAACCAGGACATCGACGGGCTTCACGGCACATCGCCGTTCACGATGCTGCCCGGTGATTCACGATGCTGCCCGGTGATTCACGATGCTGCCCGGTGATTCACGATGCTGCCCGGTGATTCACGATGCGCAGTCCGCGCAGATGGGTTGGTTCTTCTTCCACATCGCTAGCTGGCTCCTGTGGTGGACCAAACAGCAAATGGCGCAAGTGAACTCGTCCTGCTGAGGGGGAAGTACCCGGACGGAGAGTTCCTCGCCGGATAGGTCCGCGCCGGGTAGTTCGAATCCCTCCGCTGCCTCGATCTCATCCTGGTCCACGACACCTGAAGATTTGTCTGCCCGTCTGGCTTTCAACTCCTCAATGGAATCGGCCGCGATCTCATCGTCGGTCTTACGAGGGGCGTCGTAGTCGGTTGCCATCTGGCGAGTTCCTCCTTGGTGGGGCCTGCCACGGTAGTAATGCCTCGGAAGCGAAAAATGTTCCCGCAGGCGCAGGCATTCTGCCCTAAAAAGACGGAAAAGAAAACTCGGAACTAGGGCGTGTCCCAAAGTTGGGCGGCTCCGGCGGCCTTGAGGGCGTCGTGGAGGGCCTCGAAAGTCCCCGGAGGTGCGGCAAGTGTGAGGGTGGTGTTGGGGGGCGAACCGTCGAGTCCCTCGACCCTAATGCCAGCCTCTTGGGCGACGAGAACGGCTGCCGGAAAGTCCCAGGGGCTCAGTCCATGCTCGTAGTAGGCGTCAAGGCGCCCGGCAGCGACGTAACAAAGGTCAAGGGCGCAACTGCCGAAGCGGCGGATGTCTCGCACCTGAGGGAGCATCTTCGCGACGAGGGCCCCCTGGAGCGCGCGCCGCTCGGCGATGTACTGAAATCCCGTGCCTAGCAGGGTTGATGAGAGGGCGGGGCCTGGGCCGGGGTCTCGCTGAAGCCTCACGCCGTCGAGCCATGCTCCACGGCCTCGAGCCGCCGTCCAGAGGGACCGCGTCCCTCCCTCGAAGACCGCTCCGGCTTCGATGGTCCACTCCTCTGGGGTGGCGCACCCCGTGACGGCCGCAACCGACACCGAATAGGACGGCAGGCCATAGAGGAAGTTGACGGTGCCGTCGATGGGATCAAGCACCCAGGTGACACCCGATGTGCCTGGAGTATCCTGCCCTTCCTCTCCGAGCACGGCGTCGTCGGGTCGCAGTTCGGCGAGGCGCCGTCTCAAGTGTTTCTCGGCCGCGATGTCGACATCCGTGACGATGTCGACAGCGGACGTCTTGGTCGATGTGACGTCGACGATTCCCTCCCTCGCCGTGACGATCAGTTCCCCCGCCTCAAGGGCAAGGGTCCGGGCCACCTCGAAAAGGTCGATTTCATGAGGATCTGGGGAGTCTGGACTCATGGGTCCATCGTGCCCCACTTTCCCTGCCTCCCGTGTCCGGCCGACCACGAAACGGCAGGGCGTGGCTCACGGGTTATCAGCCCCTCCCGTGACACCCTGGCTTCATGGCGCACGTGAGGCTCGTGGGTCCGGATGGCGATGGGCAGAATCTCGTCGTCGCGACGGCCGAGGGAGAGCGGTTTTCACTGCCCGTCACCGAAGAATTGCGAACCCTGGTGACGCATGTGAAGGCCGCCGACGGCACCAGCGTCCCCTTCCTTCCGCCCCGTGAGATCCAGCGTCGTCTCCGTGCCGGCTTCACCTCCGAGGACCTCTCCCGCCTCTCCGGAGTACCACTAGAGAGCATCCGGCGGTACGAGGATCCGATCCTCGCCGAGCGCTCCTTCATAGCCGAACTCGCCAAGGCCACCCACGTCGGCCGCGACCCCAGCTCCCCCATCCTGGGCGAACTCGTGATGGACCGGCTGGCGAGCCGCGGAATTCCAGGAGCCTCGGTCACGTGGGACGCCTGGCGTGCGGCCGGGAGCCCCTGGAGGGTCGCCCTCGCATACGCCAAGGGAGATGCGACCGTCCAGGCCGTCTGGACCTTCGACCACCAGGTCCGGACGATCACCGCCGACGATGCGGAGTCACGCTCGCTGACCGAGACCGACATCCTCGACTCCCCCGTGAGCCCCCGGCACCTCGCCCCGGTCGGACGCCCCGTCGCGCCTCGGCCATTGGCACCTCGGCCCGCTGCCCCAGGTGATCCTGAGGAGGCCACAGAAGCCCCTCAGACTGCTGACGGGCTGCTAGAGGAGCTCCAGGCCAAGCGTGGAGTTAGGGAGGCTGTAAGCGAGGCTCTCGGCGAGGACGATGAGGAGTTCGAGGGATTCGGCCCTATGCACCTAAGGGAAGCCGAGGTGGGCTTCGCCTCTGGGGGCTCGGCCTCCGCCCGTCCCCGCGCCCGACCCAGTGCATCCAAGCGCCAAGGCCGTGGGGGACGCGCCCCGATGCCCAAGTGGGATGAGATCGTCTTCGGTGCCACCACCGACGAGGCCTAGGAACAACGACTATGACCCCGCCAGAAAGCGGGGCCATTGTCGATGTAGTGCGACTTCTTTAGACTACTCCGCGCTGGCCTTGACTGCCCTGGAAGTTGGGATCGTCGACAGCAGAGCGAGGACCACACCGGCGAGCAAGACAACAATCTTGACGGTGAACTCGAACTCCTCGGCGCGAACAAGGTCGACCACTTCAACCAGGAATAGCCCTGTGGCGGCGCCAGCGGAATAGGCGGCGAGGGTCGACATGCCCACCAGCGTGAACAGGATCACCGCGATGCCTGCGACGAAGAGGACGAGCGGCAAGGTGTTGCCGAGTGCCTCGCCGTCGAACTTAAGACCCGTCCCCGTGAGGAAGGCCGCAACAGCGATCAACCCACCCCCGATGACGCCGAATGCTGCGAGTTTGCTCATAGAACACTCCTTTGTGTTGTATTCCTTCACGTGCCACGCGTGTAGCACTCTCGAATCCTACTCTCGGGCCCTACGGCTTGCCTGGCCCTACGGGGAGACGCCCCGGTACTCCCCTCGCGGTGATGCCCCGCACCACTCATCCCTTACCGAACATCACGTGTTCAAGCCTTACCGAACACCAGGTGTTCAAGACGGTAATGTCTTCATCGCGGGTAACGTCCTGGATAACCAGATCCGTGCTACGGGAGTCCCGTCCCTCGACAACGGTCAACACCCGATGGGTCTCTGGCAACAGCCCGAGGTGGGTCTGCGTCCCCCGATGCGGCTGGCGAGCGTGACCTGGTGGCTCTCGAAGAGGAGGCTGCCGACTTCTCAAGACTGCGAGTAGGCAGGGACTCTCGTGCCAGCGGTGCTTGGGCAGTAGCTAGCGACTTCGGCAGCGCCCGCCGTGTTCGGCGCGCAAGAGACAGGGCATCTTGGTGGACGCCACCGTCTTTCGGCAAAGCTTTACACCATTGCCTCCGGGCTTGCCCACGCGCGGCAGCCCAGAAGGCGTCGCGCTCTGTTGGGGAAGAATCCCGTCTAGTGCTTCCAAAACCACGAACTTGCTGCGTGCCTCAAGGAGGTTGCCGTACTCTGCGTGGGCGATATCGAGCACCTCCTCGACCGAGCGTGCGCCCACAATCGCTGCAAGCGTGATGATGTCGTCTGTGTCTCGCTCGATGCGCGCGGCGGCGACCTTCATGGCTAGTAGACGCTGGGGGGAGGCCACCTGGATGGAGATCCCGCTGCTGGCGAAGATGACCTTGGGCTTGCCTGGGTCGGGGCCTCGGATGAAGCCCTTCACGCCGTCGTTGAGCCAATCCTGATCCAGCCACCCTTTCTCTCGGGCCATCGTTCTAGCCACTTCATACACCGCTGTCTTGGGCTCAAAGATGGCATCGATATCGCGAGTCATCTTCTCCCGCCCGTAAGCAAGAAGCATCGCTGCGCCGCCAACGACGTAGAACTCGGCCTCGACTCCCTTTTCACAGAGGCGGCTACCCAATTCCGTGAAAAGGTCAAGGATGGCTTCCCTGTCGAGTTCCCGCATCAAACGGACTCCAAATCCCTCGGATCGAGGAACACTCCCCGACAAGTGAACTCTGGCGGCGATACCTGCATGACCCACGCCTTCAGCCCGTCGCTTGGCACAATGAACCACGATGGGAACAGGATGTACCGATCACTCACCGTCCACGATGGGGTTTCCAGCCCTGAGCGGCGAGCCTCGTAGTCGGACAGCCCGGCGATGAGGCAGTCAAGCCTCTGTTCGCCAGTGGGTTCAGGAGCGCCCAGTGCAACTTCGCGATCTACCGGGTTACTGATGCGCCTGTAATCCTCGACAAATTGCGCGCATGCACGGATGACCCCATGGCTGGACATGCCGCGGTTCGCCCTGAGGTGATTGGCAAGGACCGGGATGGTCCAGTACGGGCCGATGGTGCGTTCGCGGCGACGACTCAGCATTTGTGAGACGGCTGACTGCGATACGCCGAGCGCCTGGGCAACATCAACTTGAGAGGTACCGTCGAGGATGGCTTCGGCGACCGAGTTCCCGAGACGCGCCTCGACGACACGAGACTGGTCGACCAGTTCGCGCAGGAGGACGAGCGTCGAGGTCGTCATGATATAAGCAACCTTATATCACGGTGGTTTGAGTTGTCCAGCGAGCAGCCCTCGGCCGGTTGACCCCCATCGAATACGAGACCATCATGAAGCCAATCGTCGAACTGGCGGCCTAGACCCGAGAGTCAATCAGACTCGGGGCAGCCCCTCCGGTAAAGCGGGTCTGGCCTTTTCAAATGAGGGGTAATACTTCACTCAGGGTGACGGGCACATGTCCCCGGACACGTCGATGAGGTAGATCCTCGCACCTGCTGACGTAACCGCCTCGCCGACTTCCGCAATGGGTATCTCGTAAGGGTCTCCCCTCTGCTCTGCCCCCGGCACTACGACCCACACATACAACGCCTTACCCGGCGGATAGTCGAGAATGTTGCCAATATCCTGCTGATCCTCTGGGTCAATCACACACATCAGAGACGTCTCCCGATCCGGTGGATACGAATCAACGTGAGATCCGACCGATACAGCGATTGGAACGTCGCACGAGTTGGTTACCCGGGCAAGGGCGGAGTCATCGACGCCACCCTTGTAGTAGCAGGCCGTGAGCGCGACAATCATCGTCGCCACACCCAGGACCAACAAGAGTTTAAGGTTCGTGAAGTACCCGTCAATCACTCCGTCCTCCTCTTAGACGAACATGGAAAGCAGGGCACTATTCCCTCCACCACTGAATCGTCGGATTCAGATGCTGTGCAATAGTGGCGTACTCATCTGCATCAGCTCCGAGCCGGCCATAGGAGTCGAGGGCGATTACGCCAGTTTCAAGTGCTGCGACTATCGTCTTGATCTGATCCGCAAGAGATGCGAACTCGACTGGCTGTTCGTCGTACTCGATCCGGAATCTCCTTATCGCTCCATTCCATGCCATTCCCGGTTCCAACTCGATGAAATAAAAGTCGCCTCCACCATCTGCGAACACCGGAAACCACCAACGGGACCATCGACCATTGGGAAGAAACGCATCGTAGTTGGCGAGAGCATCGTCCAGACAAAGCAGGTAGAAGCCAGGAAACATCCACAACTGACCAAGCTTCAATCCTTGAGTCGTGTCGGAACCGCGCGACCACATATATAGATCCACTATGTCTTCGGATGGAGTCAATCCCCTCGCGTCGAAGGCCTGTCGAATCTCCAACTCCTGAGCGCCCGGAAGCAACACCTCAAGTAGCGACCGGTGATCGATAGCGACCAACAACTCTCCAAGACGAGTAAGAAAACTCCGCACCATAACCAGTTAGTCTACGAAAACAACATTGAACTTCTCGCCCACCGGAATTTTTTTAAAGGCAGCACTCAGTACACCACCCTGGTAGTTCTGCTCTGGTATTGGAACTGGACGGACACTTGCGCCAGAACCACCTTCAAGCGTTGAAGCAAAGGGGTACTCGTCAAGAGACTGTCCGGAGGGTGCTGGATCATGACCAGCCAATGCTTCTCTTCGGTTGATGTCGCGTTGAGCAGCATCCGCCCTAGTCAACTGCGTTGGCTGCCCCTGTGCAACTGCCTCGTCAAAGTTTTCAGCAATATTCGGAGAACGACTGCGACTGAATTCAACGACGGGAACTGGCTCAGTCGTCTTCGCTGCGGTTACGGCTTCATCGACTGTCTTGGTGGCGGCTCTGGTCGCGTCGGTTGCGGCTTCTGTAGCGTTCGTACCAGCCTTGGTGAGGCTGGCGGTGTCTTCGAACTTGTTGAAGATCTTGAGCAGGTCCTTGGTCTCGTCGACCGCTTTCGTGGCTGTACGGGTCGCCTTAGCTGCTTTCACCGCTGCGGTCACACCTGTCGCCACGGTAGCCACGATCCTGGCCCCCGTCGCCGTCGACCCCAACACCGGAACCATCGCCATCATCGACAAGGCAGCATTCGCCAAATCCCCTTGAGCGAGATAGATCGCCCCATTCACGAGGTCCGCAGCCTCCCCGATGATGGGGATCATGCCCACCACATCCAAAGCAGAATGCACTATCTCCATCGGAGACATCGTGGTGACCACCGTCGACACCGTCGTCGCCGCGTCATACAAGAACGTATTGCCCTTTTCGGCCTGGATTTGGGCTTGATCAGCCTGATACTGCCGCTCAATTGCATCAAACTTCGCTTGACGCTCCGCCTGAGCCTTCTCCGCCAATGCGACCTGCACCTTTTGCTGATACTGGTAGTCCCACACCCCGTAGAACGCTTTGCGGGCGATCTGGTCCATCGCGGCCCTAACCACCGGGTCGTCACTGGCGTGGAACATGTTGTATGCGGCCATCATCTGTGAGGGCTTCCACCCCTGCAGGTGCGACTGCGCCACCACAAACTGGTTGAGCTCATCCAACGCAGACTGGAATGCCGCATCAAGCGCCGCCAACCTTTGCGCTTCGAGTGCAGCCCGAGCCCTAAAGAACCCCAACACATCCACGAACGAGTCGGGTGCGCCTTCAACATAGGCGTAACGGTTCATGGACGCCGAACGGGTGGCGGCACCCCGATACCGGTCATCCTGAACCCACTGGCGAGTCACGGGGTCGTAGATGCGGGATGCGAACTCCACCAAACCAGCAGTCGCGATCTTACCCGTGAAGCCCGTGACCGTGGCGGTCGTCGACGTCGCCGCCTTCGGTGTCGTCAACGGGTCACCGAAGTCCCCAAACAACGCCAAGTCGGCACTGATGACCCCATCTGAGGCCGTCGCGACCGCAGAACCCAACACATCGGTCAGCACATCCACCGAAGCGACCGACGTTGTCGTGGTCTTGCCCTTCGTGGTCGTCGTGGTCGTCGACTCGGCAAGCACCTGACCGTTCGGACCCATCGTGAACTGGGTGTCACCCTGGGCGACGACCGTCAACCCGTCATAGAGCCTCGCCGACGTCACCCCACCTTCGGTCACCTCAAGCGCACGACCCACACCATCCCTCACCCATGACGCCGAACCCTCCGGACCGGTCGTGGAGGTCAGTTGATCCATCGAGTCATACACCAACGTCGACGACGCGACCGTGTGAGTCTTCTTGCCCGTGACCGTGGTCGTCACCGACCCCGTGCGATTACCCCGCGCGTCATACGAGAACTCCGTGGTCTCGACCTTCCCGCCTGGAGTCCCGACCGGGTTCTTCACCAACGTCACCAGTTGATTGGCCTCGTTAACCGTCCGGGCGATCGCATACGCATCCCCCACTTTCGTCGTCGACGGATCATCCGTCCCACCCTCACCCACAAGGTTCGAAGCCGCATCCCACCCATAGAACGTCGCCACACCACCCGTAACCGACCGCACCAGGCGACCCAAATCATCATGCACATACGTCGTCTCCGTGATCGCCTCATCCGAGATCACATCCCGCTTCGCCACCAACCCCCGCTCGTCATACTCATACGCAAACGCAAGCGTCCCCGTCGAACACCCCGCAGGCTGCTGATTCGGATGACCATTCCCATTCGCCTTACAATGCCCATACGCATTACCCAGAACCGCCGACGACCGATTCACCTCACCCGAAGGCATGGTCTGGACAAGCGGCATCGGGACGACGCGGGTGGACGTCCCGCACAACACTTCAGATGCTTCGGCTCACCCGGAGCCCTCGTCCGCCTCGGCGTCAACGCCGACCGTAAATAGGTGCGTGCTATTTGATGTCGAAGGCGTAGCAGCTCGCGAGCCTCGAGGCAGCGTCCTCCGAGATAGTGGGATGGCGCGCAAGGAACTCCGACTTCGCCATGTCGGCGATCCTCCAGAGGCCCAACTCGCGACGATGCGCGTCCGTGCGATAGAAGTCCGCCCGCAACTCGTGAAGCTCGTGTATCAGGCTAGACGCGACGGAGGGTTCGAAGGCGGCGAGCACCCGAGCGTCGTCGCGCGTTGGGACGCCCTGCGGAGAGAAATAGATCCACTCAAGAAGTGCCCTAGAGACGACCGTGTCAGCCAATCGGAGATCTCACTTCAGCACGGCCGCGACAAGGTCGCGGATTATGCGGACGTTGGTTCACGGCCGCGGGATGCAGGCCTGCCTCCCGCACCTCAGCCGCCAACGCATTCAGGTCGGGAACACTGTCTGCGGCAACAGATAAGCGACACGAGACAGAGAGAAGCCCCGTTGCGGCTGCGACCGTCGCCTGGGCACCTTGAGAGGCGTCGTGCGACGCGACGGTAACTACTTCGCTGGTGTGCGCCTGCGCACTGTGGACCGCCCCATCATACACGGATGCCGACGCGTCGTATGGGGTCGAAGCGACAGGGGTGGCCGTCGCCATAGAGGCTCCGCCCAGGAATCCAATAAGAGCAACGGTTGCGGCAAGCGCCAGCCGCCTAGCCGGTCGTCCAAACGTACGAGCGGAGGGCCACTTTCGGGGCAGGCCAGACTGGGCAGATCTCACCGTTCCAAGCGCGCTTCTGACGCGACGACTCAGTTCCACGAGGAACCCAACGACTCGGCTCACCGATGGCCTTTCGCCTTCTTGCGCGTCCATTCTGGGCCATCGTCGGGCCATCGTCGATCACGGCCCACGGCGAGCGTCACCAGCCCATCCAGGTCCGGCGTTAGCCAAACATCGACGAGCGTCGCTCCGTCTTGCACGGCGACGGCACCGAACGACTCCGACTCATTCGTTGCGAAGTCATCCAGCATTCGCTCGGAACCTAAGACGGCTCCCGGCGGAAAGCGCGGATTGGAGAGCCGCCGTCGATAGATCTCTACAACGTCAGCTTTGGGAACGAACCCGATTCGAAAGCTGCACTCGCGGTGACGCTCGAGCACCTCGACTGCCGCCGCAATTGCCGCGTCCGTCCGGCTAGCCCTCGCAATGATCTCCAGCAGTCGTCCGGCACTCAAGTACTGAGATTCGTTCACGGTAAGACCCCCGCTCCTGTCACGGTGCCCTCGATCAGGACCTCCGACTCGAAGAACCGGTCCGGCGACCACACAAAGGAGTTGCCTGGGCGCGGTGCCTGCGGAATTCGGAGGACGACGCCGCCTTCACCTGCGAAGCCCTGGGCCACGTTGAGGTCGGTGGTCCATGACGTGTAGGGACTGAGCGTGCTGCCCAGGTTGTGCTCGGAAGCGGAAGCAACTCCGCCTCTTGGCTTCGCGGTGCCCGCTAGCGCGTCGGCGTAGCCGGGATGATTCGCCCCAACTCCCCGATACAGTGACGCCTCAGCGCTGTTTGCGGCAACAGATATCCGGAACAAGACGGAGATTGGCCCCGAGGCGGTCGCCACCGTCCCCTGGACACCTTCAGACCCGCCAAGCGACGCCACAAGCGCTGCCGCGCTGGCGTGTGCGTCCGCACTGTGGAGCGCACCGTCATACACACGGGCTGACGCGTCATACGCGTGTGACCCGCCCGGAGCGTCCACCAGCGATACCGAACCGATGGCCGCCGAAGCGAGGCTGGCGAATCCCAACGCGGAAACCGTGGCGATCAGGACCACGCGGAGGAGATGCGAAGTTGCCTGGAGCCGGAAGGGCCTCCGCACGCGACTCACGACTCCACTTGCTCTTCCCATGGGCTCGCAGCGTGGGCGCGCCATGCTCTCCCGTCCCGCCGCTCGACGATGATTGGACCGTTCCCGGCCAATGCGTGCCTGATCAAGCCCGTCTCAAGAAACGCCCGAGTGTTGTAGAAGAAGACCCAACGATTTGGAGTCTCCATCGTCGCAGCAGTATTGATCGCAACATCCTCGCCAACGCCGGGTCGGATCTCTTGATCAAGCACGCCCTGCGCGATGGTCGCCGCTTCCTCGAAAGTGATCATCATCCCGTCCTCAAGAACCAGAAACCGTCATAACCGGAGAACGATGCAGCACCACCAGTTTGCCCGTCAAGGAACCGGATGGTGCCGCCCTGGTTCACCGCATTGAAGACGTGTCCAACCCCGTCAGCCCGAGAACCGTAGACGATACCGCGAGCACCATTTCCCGCGCCGGCAAGCATGCCCTCTATCTCGGACGAGCCCGCGACTCGAACGAAGGAACCCCCGTACAGGTCTTCGAGAACAGAGATCGGCTTCGGCCCTGAAAGAAGCGCCGACGCGGGATTACCCGCAAGCGTCGAGTCTGTCGCCACAGCGCAATTGACGCAGTTCATGTCGCCACCGAGCGGATTCACCCCACGGATCGAACCAGCTCCCGCACTGTTTGCGGCAACAGACTTCAGCAACACGACAGAGAGAGGCCCCGTCGCGGTCGCCACGGCCCTCTGGGCACCTTCGGGCACGCGTCCGGCTGTCAGCAGCATGGCCTCACCGGTGTGCGCCTGCGCACTGTGGGAAGCGCCGTCGTACATTGGTGCCGCCGTGTCGTACGCGTGTGTCGAGACCGGAACGGAGACAGCGAGGGTAAACGAGACGCAAATCGCGAAAACCATCTGCGGGACGGCAACACGCAGAAACCACCCAACGACGCTTCGCATCACGCCCGGCGTCATGACCAGGTCACGTTCCCGGGCGTTCGCTCATGTAGAACACCAGCACTTGGTCGCCAGCGATTGAGAACTCCTCGCACAGTCGGCTCAACCCAAGAACCGTGTTGAGCGCCAGATGTTGCCTCTCCACCATTAGTCGTGGGAGCCCCGCGACGATGATGGCGAGTGGAAGCGGCCAAGCCGAGCGCAACTCGGAGAACGCGTCGTGCACCGAGTCCCAACCCGACCCGCACCAAGACGGGAAGTGGAGAACTTCCTTCAGCGATCCAAGCACGTCGACGAGATTTCGCGAATCTCCAATGTCTATGTCAACGACGCTCGCACCCGCGGACGCGAGGTATTGGCGAAGGTTCGCACCCTCGCTCACGCGAACGAGGTACGGTTCGCTCCGCTCCTCAAGGGTCGGCGAGGCTGGCAACGCGATCCAGTTGGTTTTCACGGCCAACTCCTAAACGTCCCGTAGTGATCTGGCGAATACCACACCTCGCCAGGCTGTTGGCCAATGACAATTCGCTCGGTCCCGGGGGCACCGGGCCAGACGCCGCTTTCGGTGTAGTAGCCGATCGGCTGCGGCGGTAGATCACCCCCGAGGTTCGCGTATACGCCAGGCTGACCTCTGTAGCCTCCCTGATACACCCCAGTGGGCGGCGTCCCCGTAGTCCTCAGTGACGTAACCACGTCATCGATCTGTTGCGCGAGGGCCGGAGCCATGGTGTCGATAATCGTGCCATCGGCCGCTGCCACGAACCTTGGCCCGGTGTTTGCGGCAACAGATTTCAGCAAAACCTTCGAGAAAACCCCAGCCGCTGTGTCCACGGGGTCCTGGGGGCCGTCGGACCCGATCTGAGACACGCTAGGCAATGGCTCGTTGGCATGCGCCTGAACAGTGTGGATGGCACCGACATACGCATTGCACGACGCGTCGTAGTCATACGCGACGGCATTGGCAGGCGACAACGCCGAAGCGCTCCCCCCGCTGGAGACCACGAGTGCCAGCCCAGACAAGGCCAAGGTCGCCAACAGCCGCAAGAACCGCCTCACGGCTTGTCGCTCCGAATCACTCCCAGCAGTCGTTCCATGTACTGCAAGATCATCTGTGAGCCATCCGGTGACACCGCAACAACGAGTTCCTGTGGCAACTGAAGTGCCTCTGCCGCCTCCAGATCCAACTTCACAACTAGCAGGTCATGGCTCAGACCCCAACTAAGAACCCCGCCGTAATGGGTGAGACCGCCCCGCACGATGCAGTAAGTGTCCATGTGGAGCGCGGCGTCCTGGTCATCAACTCCCAGGGAGCGCTGGATTTCCAGGACATCGCCCGAATCATCGAGGATCACAAGAGCCTCGAAGTTGAGACCTTCGTCTTGGACGTACCCGACTGTGGCGCTCATCCGGCACTCGCCGTCCACATACCACCAGGCCACTCGTAAGTGATCGAAGCCCCCGTGCTATTCGCAACGGAGTTCATCACCCCTTTACAAGCAGGGCACGGAGGGAGCGTGCCCTGAATCAACACCGAGTCTCCCTCGCTGATGCCTAACTGTGCCATCGCACGAGCCTCAGTATGAGTCGCGAGGCTCGACCGAGGGAAACCCAAAGCCGCCTCCTCCGCAGTCATCCCGCCGCTGGTGAACGTCGTCGTCGTACTCGTACCTCCACGGGTCACTGTGACCTGTGCCGTATGGGGTCCAGCACCGCTTCCGAACGATCTTGTGGCAGCTACCTCGCTGTTTGCGGCAACAGACTTCAGCAACACGACAGAGAGAGGCCCCGTCGCGGTCGCCACGGCCCTCTGGGCACCTTCGGGCACGCGTCCGGCTGTCAGCAGCATGGCCTCACCGGTGTGCGCCTGCGCACTGTGGGAAGCGCCGTCGTACATTGGTGCCGCCGTGTCGTACGCGTGTGTCGAGACCGGAACGGAGACAGCGAGGGTAAACGAGACGCAAATCGCGAAAACCATCTGCGGGACGGCAACACGCAGAAACCACCCAACGACGCTTCGCATCACGCCCGGCGTCATGACCAGGTCACGTTCCCGGGCGTTCGCTCATGTAGAACACCAGCACTTGGTCGCCAGCGATTGAGAACTCCTCGCACAGTCGGCTCAACCCAAGAACCGTGTTGAGCGCCAGATGTTGCCTCTCCACCATTAGTCGTGGGAGCCCCGCGACGATGATGGCGAGTGGAAGCGGCCAAGCCGAGCGCAACTCGGAGAACGCGTCGTGCACCGAGTCCCAACCCGACCCGCACCAAGACGGGAAGTGGAGAACTTCCTTCAGCGATCCAAGCACGTCGACGAGATTTCGCGAATCTCCAATGTCTATGTCAACGACGCTCGCACCCGCGGACGCGAGGTATTGGCGAAGGTTCGCACCCTCGCTCACGCGAACGAGGTACGGTTCGCTCCGCTCCTCAAGGGTCGGCGAGGCTGGCAACGCGATCCAGTTGGTTTTCACGGCCAACTCCTAAACGTCCCGTAGTGATCTGGCGAATACCACACCTCGCCAGGCTGTTGGCCAATGACAATTCGCTCGGTCCCGGGGGCACCGGGCCAGACGCCGCTTTCGGTGTAGTAGCCGATCGGCTGCGGCGGTAGATCACCCCCGAGGTTCGCGTATACGCCAGGCTGACCTCTGTAGCCTCCCTGATACACCCCAGTGGGCGGCGTCCCCGTAGTCCTCAGTGACGTAACCACGTCATCGATCTGTTGCGCGAGGGCCGGAGCCATGGTGTCGATAATCGTGCCATCGGCCGCTGCCACGAACCTTGGCCCGGTGTTTGCGGCAACAGATTTCGGCAGCAAGACAGGGAGAGGCCCGACGGTGTTCGCCACGGCCCCCAAGACGCCCTCAGACACCTCGTGCGACACGACAGGCGCTTCCGCACTGGTGTGCGCCTGCACACTGTGGGCGGCACCGTCATACGTGTAGATCAAAGCGTCGTACGAATGGAATCCCGCCGCGGCGGCCGAAGCCAGTCCAGCAGTCAGCGTGCCTGCCAAGACCGCGAGGCAAGCGGCCAGTAAGGGCCCAGCCCAGCCGCGCCAACGAACGGCCCGCAGATCAAGTCTTGGTCTACTTGAAGTCATACGTGTAGCACCACGCCAACGCACGGACCGCTTCATCGCGAATCTCAGGATGGGACCGCCTGAAGCGCTCGGCAGCAACGTCTCCCATCTGGGCAAGATCCTCGACGGTGTACTTCGCGTCCGACTCGTAGAACTCCTCCTCCGCTCGTCGAATCGCTGGCAGGAGGCCGAGTGCGAGGTCGTCACCGAAGACGTCCACGACGCGGGCTTCATCGCGGTCTGGCCACGCCGAAGCGCCCCAGCCGGTCCAGATGACGATGGCCTCGCTCAGCCGCGCCGGGTCAATGGTCATGGTCTCGTCCAAAGAACCGTGCTCGATCCAGTTGCCGGATTGACGGCGGTGATCGACGTGACGTTCGGGTTCGTCGTCAGCGCTGGGTACTCAACCTCAGCCCAGACACTGTTGATCCGGATAGCGTCTCCTTGTAGCACCGTGACGTTACCTCGCGCTCCTTGCGCGAACTCGGCCGACGCCTGACGCCAAGCACTCACGACCGCCGGGTTGCTCGCGTCCCACGCAGGCAAGGTGACACCTCGCTGCGTCATCATAGTTTCGAGCGTCACGCCGCCGTTCTTGCTAGCCCAACTCGCCGCAGCCTGGTCACCACCCTTGATTCCCGACCAGAACACCGTCTCGTTCGGGGCAGTCGCGAGACCGGTGTTTGCGGCAGGAACGGTCGCTGTTGAGTTGCTGCTGCGTGGAGCGAACGGTTTCGCCCCGATAGTGGCAACGGCTGCAGTCTCAAGGATGGCGACTCCTGTATGAATGATTCCTTCGCCAACACCCTCCCAGTCGCCGCTTTCGACCGCTTGGATGGTTTCATCTCCCGCCGCCAGTAGGTGATATATGGGGTCGAACGTAATGACAAGTTGAGCCCCCAAGCCGTTCTCCTCAACCCCCGCAGCGAAGTCGGCGATACGACCGGAGAACCGGTCAGGTGTGAAGATCAGACTGACGGTCGAAAGATCATAGACGGCGACCAGGGTGTCCCATTCCGCTTTAGCCATTCCGCGGTTGACATCCCACCAAACAGAAGCCAGCGCAGAAACCGTCGCCTGCCCAAAGGTCACCATGTCATAGAACAACGTGTTGCCCGCCTCGGCGGCAATCTTTTGCTGGGCCCGTTCGTCCATGGCATCGATCGCCGCGAGCTTCCTGTTCCGCTCCGCCGTCGCCTCCCGCTGAGCCTTCTCCGCCAATGCGACCTGCACCTTTTGCTGATACTTGTAGTCCCACACCCCGTAGAACGCTTCACGGGCGATCTGATCCATCGCGGCCCTAACCACCGGGTCATCACTGGCGTGGAACATGTTGTAGGAGGCCATCATCTGCGCCGCCGTCCACTCCCCCGTAAGCCGGGCCTGAGAGGCCACAAACTGGTTGAGCTCATCGATCGCGGACTGGAATGCCGCATCCAAACTCGCGAGCCTCTGCGCCTCAAGTGCCGCCCGTGCCCTAAAGAACCCCAACACATCCACGAACGACTCGGGTGCACCCTCCACATACGCATACCGGTTCATGGAGGCCGAGCGGGTGGTGGCGCCACGATACCGATCGTCCTGCACCCACTGGCGAGTGTTGGGGTCATAGGTGCGGGATGCGAACTCCACCAAACCAGCCGTCGCGATCTTGCCCGTGAACCCCGTTATGGTGTCCTGTTTCGGTGTCGTCAACAGGTCACCGAAGTCACCAAAGAGCGCCAGGTCCGCAGAAATCACACCACCTGAGGCCGTCGCGACCACAGAACCCAACACATCGGTCAGCACATCCACCGTGTCCACTGTCGTGGTGGTGTTTTTGCCCTTCGTGGTCGTCGTGGTCGTCGACTCCGTCAACGCCTGACCGGTCGGGCCCATCGTGAGCTGGGTGTCACCCTGGGCGACGACCGTCAATCCGTCATAGAGCCTCGCCGACATCACCCCATCCTCGGTCACCTCAAGCGCACGACCCACACCATCCCTGACCCACGACGCCGAACCCTCCGAACCGGTCGTTGAGGTCAGTTGATCCATCGAGTCATACACCAACGTCGACGACGATTCCACATGCGTCTTGTTGCCGGTCTGTGTGGTCGTCACCGACCCCGTGCGATTACCCCGCCCGTCATACGAAAACTCCGTAGTGGCAACCTTGCCCCCGGGCATACCGATCGGGCGTTTCACCAACGTCACCAGTTGATTGGCCTCATCAACCGTCCGAGCGATCGCATACACATCCCCTGTTCTCGCCGTCGACGGATCATCCGTCCCACCCTCACCCACCAGGTTCGAAGCCGCATCCCACCCATAGAACGTCGCCACACCACCCGTAACCGAACGCGTCAAACGACCCAACCCGTCATGCACATACGTCGTCTCCGTGATCGCCTCATCCGAAATCACATCCCGCTTCGCCACCAACCCCCGCTCGTCATACTCATACGCAAACGCAAGCGTCCCCGTCGAACACCCCGCAGGCTGCTGATTCGGATGACCATTCCCGTTGTCCTTACAATGCCCATACGCATTACCCAGAACAGCCGACGACCGATTCACCTCACCCCACGGCGGAGTGAATCCCGTAACGCCGAGGCCTGTGTAAGTGATTTCCGTGACCCGTCCCGCCAGGTCGCGGTCGATCTCGGCCTCAAGGCCCGAGGCCCGCGCCTGACCGATCATGGCGCCCGTCTCGTCGTAGGCGAACGTCGTCACCGACGCCACGCCCGCGGCCGTAGTATCCGTCTGAGACACCGTGAGTCCGCGCCCGTCGAACGTGCGCTCGACCGTCCGGCCATCCGCATACGCGATGCCCGCGAGGTTGCCCGCTAGGTCGTAGGCGTGGGTGGTCGTGTTCCCGCGCGCGTCCGTCTCGGAGACGGAGCGGCCCGCCCAGTCGTACGTCCAGGAGGACGTCCCCAGGTTGTCCTCCATCGTCAGTCGGTTGCCGACCGCGTCATAGGTGTAGTCCACGGTCTGGTCGGGGCGCACCACCCGGGCCACCATGCCATCCTCCGTGTAGGACGTGATCGACACGGAACCGTCCGCCGCAGTCACGGTCGTCGGTCGCCCGAGCGCGTCATACTCCGTGGACGTCGACCGGCCCAACGCGTCGGTCTCCGCCGTGAGGCGACCCACCTCGTCACGCGTGTAGGTGGTCGCGTTGCCGCGAGGGTCCGTGACCGAAGTCGCGAGGCCGCGGGCGTCGTACCCCGTGGATGTGGTGACGTTGACCGACGCCGAAGGGGCCGCATCGGCCACGTAGTTCTCTGTCGTCGCGGTCAGGAGGCCGCGCGCGTCGTACGTGTAGCGCTTGACGATGCCCGCGGGATCGGTCGTCGAGACCACGCGGCCCGCGAGGTCGTAGGCCGTCGTCGTCGTGGCGCCTAGCGCGTCGGTCAACGTCACCGGGCGGTTGACCACGTCGTACGTCGACGTGCTCGCTCCCCCGCGGGAGTCGGTGACCGAGAGCAGGTTGCCCACAGCGTCGTAGGCGTTGGAGGTCGTGAAGCCCTCGCCGTCGGAGCGGGTCGTGAGGCGACCGAGCGCGTCGTACCCGTAGTGCTTCGTCGCGCCGTTCGGGTCCGTCACCGCGATGGTGCGACCGAGGGCGTCGTAGGTGGTGACGCTGCGACCACCGTCGGGAGCCACCTGGGCCACGGGACGGTTCAGCGCGTCGAACTCCACTGTGAGCACCTCACCCAGGGCATTCCGCAACGTGGTCGCGTTCCCGTTGGCGTCATACCCGAACTCGGTGGTCGCGCCCTGAGGCGTCGTGACCGACGTGAGGCGATCCCTTGCGTCGTAGGCGTAGCCCGTGGTCTGGCCGAGGGCATCCGTCACGCCCACCACCACGCCCACGGCGTTGAACGTCCGCGACGTGCGGCCCGCGACCGCGTCCGTGCTCGCCACCTGCTGGCCCAGGGCGTCATACTCCATCGTGGTGCGCGCACCCGTGGGGTCCACGGTCGCGATCGCATTGCCCACGGCGTCGTACTCCGTTGTCCAGCGCTCCCCCGCCTCGTCGACTCGAGCGGTCTCGCGGCCCATCGGGTCGTACTCGTAGCCGATGGTCGCGCCGAGCGGGTTCGTGACGGTGACAAGGTCGCCCATCGTGTTGTAGGCGTAGCCCGTAATCGCGCCGTCGGGCAGGGTCGTCGAGGCCAGGCGGCTCATCGAGTCGTACGTGAACGCCGTGACTCGCCCGAGCGCGTCCGTCGAGGCGAGGACGTTCCCGACCGGGTCGTAGCCCGTGGTCAGGGTTCCGCCGAGCGCATCCGTGACTGAGACCGTGCGCGAGAGCGCGTCGTGGGCGTATTCGGTCGTGGCACCCAGCGCGTTGGTCCTCGCCGTGAGGTTCCCGGCCGCGTCGTATTCCGTCGTGGTGCGGCCCCCGAGCGCGTCGACCATGGCGGTCTCGCGGCCCAGGGCGTCGTACTCGTATGCCGTGGTGAACCCGCGAGCATCCGTCGCTGACGTCACACGGCCCGCAGCGTCGTAGCCGAACGCGGTGGTCGTACCGTCGGGGCGTGTCGTGCCGAGAAGCCGGCCCATCGAGTCGTAGGCGAAACTCGTGCTTCGCCCGAGCTCGTCCGTCGAGGACGAGACGAGTCCTGCGGCGTTGAACGCCACGCTCGAGGTGTTGCCGAGCGCGTCCGTGGTGGCGGTGGGCCGTCGGACCGCGTCGAAGGCGGTAGCGGTGCGGTTCCCGTTGGGGTCGACCGTCGCTACGGCGTTGCCGATCGCGTCGTACTCCGTAACCCAGCGGCCACCGGTCTCGTCGACCATCGCGGTGGCACGCCCGAGCGCGTCGTACTCCCAGGTGCGCGTGGTGCCGTCGGCGTTGGTCCGGAGCACTAGATGGTGCTCGGCGTCGTACGCCAGCATCTCCCGGGTGCCGTCAGGATAGTTCACCGCGGTGACCTGCAAGTTGACGTTGTACTCGAACGTCGTGACGAGACCCTTAGGGTCCGTCTGTGACACGAGCGAATCGTTCGCGTCGTACTCGTACGACGTGACCTGGCCGAGGGCGTCCGTGACGCTCGTGAGGTTGTCGGCGGCGTCCCAGGCCAGCGTCGTGGTGTTGCCGAGCGCGTCCGTGGTCGAAGTGACGCGGTTCGCGAGGTCATAGGTAGACGTGGTGGTGTCGTCGAGCGCATCCGTGACGGACAACGTGTTTCCCCGGGCGTCGTATAGGAACGTGGTCGTGTTGCCGAGCGCGTCGGTGAGCGAGGTGACGTCACCGTGGGCGTCGTAGGTCGCATACGTCACCGTCCCGTCGGGAAAGTGCGTCTCGATGGCACGGCCATCGGAGTTGAGGACGAACGAGGTGGTCGCCGTGCCGCCGCTGCTATCCGGCATCGTGATCGACGTAAGGTCGCCCGAGCCGTTGTAGGTGAAGCTGGTGACCTCGCCGAGCGGACTCGTGCTGGTCAGGACACGGCCGAACGCGTCGAACGTCGAGCGGAAGATGTTGCCGTTGGCGTCGACGGACTCCGTCGGATTGTAGTTGGCGTCGTAGGTGGTAAGAGTGAGGCCACCCTCGGCGTCACGGGAAGTGGTCGCCTGGCCCTTGGCGTTGTGGGTGATGACGCTGGCGTTTCCGAGGGCATCGGTGAGGGTCGTCGCCCGGTCCTCGCCGTAGGCGATGGTGCGGACGTTGCCCGCGCCATCCGTCTGGGTGACGACTCGGCTTTCGTCGTCGTAGTCGTTGGTGATCTCGTCGACGCCGTCCGCGCCCGTGACGACAGAGAGCAGACCTCCGGCGTTGTAGGAGAACGAACTGGTGCGGTCCGCGCCGTCCGTGATGGACGTGAGGTTCCCTGCGTCGTCGTACGCGAGGGTCCACACCCTGCCGTCTGGGTGCGTGAAGGCCGTGATCCTTCCCTCGGGCGTGGACGTGACGGCCACGGTCTGGCCGGCCTCATCTGTGATGGACAGCAATGGTGGGAAGACGATCTCATTCTCTTCCGCCTCGGCCAAGGGGCCGTAGGCGAGCGTGTAGGCGTTCCCCTGCCGGTCGATGGCGCGCGTGAGCTCCCCATACCCCGTTTCCTCGTCGATCGTGAACTCGAGGCTCGTGTTGTCGCCGAACGTCAGACGCACGCCCGTGTCCGTCGCCACCAGCGACGATCGGGCCCCCGCGGGCATGACGAACCCACCACTCCCGTTGGACTCGAAGAAGACGCTCCTACCGTCGGCAAGGGTCACCATCACCGAACCGTTGTCGTACTGCTGGACCCTGGACGAGTAGGCGAAGTTCCAACCGTTGCCCACCTGCGAGGCACGACCGTCGAGAGCGTTATACGCAAGAGTGAGGTCGATCTCCTGGTCGCCTACACCACTGAGGGTGAAGACGTCCTCCGAGATGACGTAGTTTCCCGTCGAGAGGTTCACGGGGTCCGTCCCGTACTTCTGGTAGTTGTTGTAGCCGAGTTGACGAACCTCGTCGATCTCCTCCTGCGTCGGGGGCTCCGGGAGGGTGACGGGCTCGACGCATGCGATACCGGGGGTTGCCTCTATCTGCTGGATAATCGTGGTGTATACCCCGTCGGCAACCCAGTCCGGGTGGTCCCGGATGACGATCCAGTCGTAGCTGTGATTGATGAACAGCATCTCCACGTGCGCGTGCACACCAGAGGCGTTGTCGAACTGAGAGTACGGCAGCAGCGAGTGCGAAAGCAGCGGGCCGCGCTCATTGGGTCTTGTCGTGAAGGAGGGCATGATGGTGTTGAAACGGTTCGTGAAATTGATGTCGGCGGAGTCGCCGGCCTCCGCGTACGTCACGACACCGCCGTCCTTGTACACGCCCCACGGCTGACCGGGTCCCTGGATGTTGGCAGCATTGAACGCGAGCGTCATCGAGATGTCCGCGTTGAAGTTACGGACCCTGTTGGCACGTGTCGCCGGCAACACGGACGAGATGGAAGCATCACGGGTAATGAGGACCTCGGCCTGGCAGGTCTCCTCGAGCATCTCCTTGACGAGCAGAGACACCGCATAACTGTGCTCCAACTCACCCTCGCGGTGACCGTTCCACCAGCCCCAGCCCACATCGTTGTCCGGGTCGAGCGCGATTCGGGGAACCGTGGCGCCCGACGCCGCAGCCGCGGACGCCCCCATGACCGTGAACTCTGAAAGGTGATCGCTCTGCGCCACGACGGCTCCGAGGTCGGGGTCATAAGCCGAGGGCACCCACACCCACGAGTCGTCTACACTCTCGCGGCTGTAAACCCCGAGGGTCGCAAGGTCAATCCCCTCGATCTCCTCGAGAGAGACGGGGAAGGTGAGTTCGATGGCCGGTGTCATCTCATCGGTCGCAGGAGACTGGTCGTCCTCAGGCGGGATGATCGTGATCTCGTGTTCAAGCGAGGGGATGTCCTCACCTGTCGGCGAGGTTGCGGTGATGTCGACGCCGTCACCTAGGGCGACGACTATCCCATCGGGCGTGACCGCGGTCGCGCCGTCCGTCTCGACCGGCTCGACTTCGACGGTCGCGCCAACTCCACGCGGGTCCGTTGGATTGAAGACGGCCTCGCCACCATCGGGCAGGTCGAACGTTGATGCCGAATCCGCGGACAGGGTTTCATCGACGGGGTCGGCACTCGCTGGCACCGGAATTGCCGCAAGCAGCGCAAAGGACAAGAGCCCAGACACGAAGGCACGTAGCGTGAGACGCATAATTCCCCCAGCTAGATCGGTAGTTCAACAGTGAACTTGCCTGACAAGGTTGCAGAGATCACGGCATCGCGCTACTCGAAATCTCACCTCATCGACGCGAAAAGAACCCTTTCCGCGTCCGATTCTTTCGTAATGCCCTCTATACCCCGGCAAGACGGGCGGTTTGTTCTATTTCAGGATGTGACGAAGATCACATTGCAGTTCTCGGGAATCCTCCGCCAGGCACCCCTACATCGCGGTCAGCACAGGAATGAGCATCTCGTTCGGCGTGAGCGACCCGTGCACCCCGATGAGCCCCATGGACGCCTCCGACTGGACCCTGGAGTCGACCACGGTCGCGCGGCCGGCCATCGCCACCACCACGTCCCCGATCCTTTCCTGAATTGTCGGTGAAACAGGACCGAACAACCCCAAACCGATCGCGTCCTCCTGGACCGCGACGACGGCACTGTCCCCCAAGACCTCCTGCCATCGAGCCGCGACCGCTACCGCGTCGTCCGTATACACATACAGGGCTCGAGGCTCCCCGGCGAGGAAATCCACACCCTCGTCGAGTGCGGGAACCTCCGCCACATCCCACCGAGGGGCACCCGTCACGTCGATCATGCCGTGATCGGCCGTGACCAGCAGCACGGTCCCCTTCGGCATCGAGGAAGCCAACCGGGCCAGCTCCCGGTCCGCATCCTCGAGGGACGCCGTCCACTTCTCCGACTGCCACCCATAGGCGTGCCCCACCCCGTCGATCTCCCCCCAGTACATGTAGGAGATCCCCGAGTCCTTCATCGACCCGAGCGCGACATCCACCCGGTCGGCCAGCCTCTCCGCCCCTATGAACTGCCCACCCCGGAGCACCGCGTGCGTCAACCCCGATCCGGCGAAACGCGCCCTCCCGAGCGTCGTCACCGTGATCCCGGCGAGACTCGCCTGCTCCAAAAGGGACGGCTGGGTCTGCCACTCCTCTGCAGGCTCCGCCCCCTCCCAGTTGATGAGGTTGGCTATCTCCCCGGTCTTCGGGTTGCGGACGGTGTACCCCAGCATGCCTGTCTCGCCACTGGTCCTTCCCGTCCCCAGGAGGGAGAGCGACGCTGCTGTGGTCGAGGGATAACCCGCCGTGGCCACGACCCCGCCGAGCGACCTCAGGAATGGGGCATGGCCGCGCCTCGCATCGAGGTTGAGTTCACCCAACCCGTCGAGAAGGGCGACGCAGACGTGCCGCGCGTCTGGAACATTGAGGTGTGTCTGGTCGGCTATCGCGTCCCTGCCCGGGACGATGTCGGCTCCTCCGACGGCGGACAGCGCCGCGCTTATGACCCCCCCGAGTTCCCGACCGCCATAGTCGGGGAGCACGAAGCCGGCGCGGTCGACACGCTCGGCTAGGGTCACGCGTGTTCCCCGACTGCGGCGTTGAGCGTGGCCGCGAATCCCTCAAGGGCCAGGACACTCGCCTCGCCGTCGGCGATGGCGCTCACCCTCACCATGGTGTCGTCGCCCGTGATGCCACCGGTGTATCCGTGGTCGGCGTCGCAGCCCTCATCGCCGCAGACCGCGGGCTCCAGTTCGATCCGGGAGTGCACCCCCCACCCGACCGCGAGGATCACCTCGCTCGGGACGTCCCCTTCCTTGAATCGTTCGGGGTCGTGGACGATGTGGGTCAGGGCGACCGATGAGATCGTCCTCAGGAGCGCCGACTCGATGGTGGCAGAGGCGGAGTTCGTCGTATTGCCCTCCTCGCCGTCGTCGATGTGGACGCGGATGAAACGGGTGGGGGTGAGGACCAGCACGGTCATGTGGCGACGAACCTCGCGGCCAAGGAAGGTGGTTTCGGCGTGGACGAAGTGGTCACGCACCTTCTCCTGGCCGATGGCGATCTTGAGCACGTGTGACGCGAGGGCGGGATAGTACCCAGCGACCGCTACGGCCTTCTCGAGGGACGCGGACATAGGTGTCATTCTCTCACTTGGTGGCCTCAGGCGTCACGGCTGAGCGATGGGTCCGCTTCCCGGTGTGGCAGCCGGTTGGAGTCGGCCCCGGGCGAGACAATGCCCCATACGAACAGCTTGATGGAGAGGAACCCGACAGTGACGGCCACCGAGGCCCCCGAAGAGGCGCACATCGTCGATATCGACGTGAGCGAGGAGATGGAAACCTCGTTCCTCGAGTACGCATACTCGGTCATCTACGCCCGTGCCCTTCCCGACGCCCGTGACGGCCTCAAGCCCGTCCAACGCCGCATCGTCTACATGATGAGTGAGATGGGGCTCCGTCCCGATCGCTCCCACGTCAAGTCCGCCCGCGTGGTCGGCGAGGTCATGGGCAAGCTCCACCCCCATGGCGACCAGGCGATCTACGACGCGCTCGTCAGGATGGCGCAGGCCTTCTCCCTCCGGCTTCCCCTTGTGGACGGCCACGGCAACTTCGGCTCCCTTGACGACGGTCCCGCCGCCGCCCGGTACACCGAGGCCCGGCTCGCCCCGGCCGCGATGGCCCTCACGGCAGACATCGCGGAGGACACGGTCGACTTCATCCCCAACTATGACAACAAGCTCACCCAGCCAGCCGTGCTGCCCGCCGCGATCCCCAACCTCCTCGTCAACGGGGCATCCGGGATCGCCGTCGGCATGGCTTCCAACATGCCTCCCCATAACCTCGTCGAGGTCGTTTCGGCCGCGCGTCACCTGCTCTCCCACCCCGAGGCGACCACCTCCGATCTCATGACGTTCGTGCCCGGACCCGACCTACCCGGGGGAGGGAAGATAATCGGTCTTGAGGGAATCCGGGACGCGTATGAGAGCGGCCGGGGGGCATTCCGTACACGCGCCACCGCGCGGATTGAGAAGGTGTCCTCACGGCGGGAGGGCATCGTCATCACGGAACTTCCCTACCTCGTGGGGCCCGAAAGGGTCATCGAGAAGATCAAGGAGGCCATCACGGCGAAGCGCCTCGACGGGATCGCCGCGGTCACCGACCTGACGGACCGGCACCACGGGCTTCGGCTCGTCGTCGAGGTCAAGAGCGGTTTCGTCCCGGATTCCGTGCTTAAGAGGCTCTACCAGTTGACTCCGCTCGAGGAGACCTTCGGGATCAACAACGTGGCGCTCGTCGATGGCGAACCGCAGACGCTCGGGCTGCGAGAGCTTCTCTCCGTATGGGTGAGGCACCGCCTTGAGGTTGTGCGGCGGCGGAGCGAGTATCGGCTCTCCTCGAGGCGGGACCGGCTCCACCTTGTCGATGGACTGCTCATCGCGATCCTCGACATCGACGAGGTCATCGCCATCATCCGAGCCGCAGAAGACGCCGGGGTGGCGCGCGAGCGCCTCATGACGGCGTTCGACCTGACGGAGCTCCAGGCTGAGTACATCCTCGAACTCAAACTGAGGCGCCTCACCAAGGTCTCCCGCGTCGAACTTGAGACGGAGAAGGCCAGGCTTCTTGCCGAGATCGCCGACCTCGAGGAGATCCTGGCCTCCGATTCCTCTCTCCGGGCGGTGGTCGGAAGGGAGATGGACGCCGTCGCCGCCGAATATGGAACGCCCCGCCGCACGATCCTCCTGACGAACGGGGGTTCGCAGTCCCCCGCCGCATCGAGCAAGGGTACCCAATCCGCCAGCACTCCCCTCGAGATTGCCGACGTCCCGTGTTTCGCCCTGCTCTCGGCCACGGGGCTGGTGGCGCGTACCTCATCCGACACCCCCGTGGCCCGTTCCGGCCGTAGGAGCGCGCACGATGCCCTCCGTTCGGTCGTCGCGGCCTCGGCCCGCTCTGATGTGGGCGTTGTGACGAGCACGGGCCGGATCGTGCGACTGTCCCTCCTCGACGTCCCCGCCCTCCCCCCCACGTCCGCCCCCCCCTCCCTCGGCGGTGGCACCCCCCTCGCGGAGGTCATTCCCCTCGAGAGGGGAGAGGAGGCACTGGCTCTCGTCCCGCTAGGGGGAACGATCCCGCTCGCGCTCGGAACGGCTCAAGGAGTGGTGAAACGGTTGGCGCCAGAGGAGGCGCCGGGACGGGAGTCGTGGGAGGTCATCGCGCTCCGGAATGGAGACATCGTGGTCGGGGCCTCCCTCGCAGGCGACGACGCTGAGTTGGTTTTCATCACGTCCGACGCGCAGTTGCTTCGCTATTCGGCGTCCAGTGTGCGGCCGCAGGGCCGCGGGGCGGGGGGCATGGCCGGAATCGCGGTCGCGGACGGACAGAGGGTTGCGTTCTTCGGCGCGATCCGTCCGGGGTCCCAGGCAGAGGGATCGGTGGACGATGCGGCACCGGTGGCGGTCACCATCGCTGGCCCCTCCGGGGCACTCCCTGGCACGGTTCCAGGAACGGTCAAGGTGACCCCGCTTGGCGAGTTCCCTTCAAAGGGTCGTGGAACGGGCGGAGTGAGGGCGCACAAGTTCCTCAAAGGTGAGGATGTCCTCCTCCTCGCATGGGCCGGGCCCTCCCCCGCTCGAGCCATCTCGTCGGGCGGGCAGGCCATCCCCCTACCCGCCGAGTACGGCCGCCGGGACGCCTCGGGCGCTCCGCCTCGCGTCCCCATCCACGGTGTTGGATAGGGATAGTGTCGGGTGAGGAGTTCGCGATGAGAAGGCTGCTGCGGGACACCGATAAGGCTCGCCTGCTACCCGAAAACCGGGCGGCGTTGAGATACGGGCTCATTGTCGTCACGGCTCTGGGCGCCGGGGTGGCTGGGACCATCCTTGCGTGCCGCAATCATCTCCCCGACCCGGTCGCTACCCACTTCGGCAACTCCGCGCCAGACGGATTCGAGTCGGTGACGGCGACCGCGATCATCGCCTTCGTCTTCACACTCGCGCTCGGTGGGATGCTCGTGACCATGGGGGCGATGTTCCCCGGTCCGCGATGGGTGCGCCGGATGATATTCGGGTTCGGCGTCGCCATGGCATTCTTCATCGCCATGCTGTTCCTCGCGACGACGCTTGCCCAGATGGGCCTGGACCACGCGACGGACGCTCGGATGAATTGGGCGACCTTCTTCGGCCCGCTCTTCACCGCACCCCTGGTGGGCTGGGCGCTCTCCCCCCTCATCCGCGAATAACCCTCCATCCGCAGATTCCCCACCAACGGTGGGTACTCAGGAGTAGCGTCTGCTCATGGATCAAACCCATCAGGAATACATCGACTACTAACGCGTTCGGGCAGGCCGCGCCAACGATGCTGGGATCTACCTTGAGTCCGCCGCCATCGAGAAGGAGCGCTACGACGCGATTGCCGCGTGTGCCGAACTTGGCGACTTCAAAGAGGCGAACGAGAAGGGCGACTTTGGTAATCGTCTTGCCGCAGCCCAGGTGCGTGACAAGGCTCGTACGCGCCTGAAGCACTACCAGGAGATCGAGCAAACCGTCCGTGCAGCGGGGGAGAAAGCCACCATTGCGACGGCAGAGAAGCCGCGCGACGTCATGGATCTCATGACCTCCATCGGCGAGGTCGAGAACCAGACGTCCATCAATCTCATCGTCGACTCCGCCACCGACGAGTTCTACGACGCCTTCTCTGAGATCGGGACGATCGAGGTGTTTGAGAAGGCGGATATCCCCGACGATTGGAAACAGAAGGCGCTCGCGAAGGTCGCGGAGATGATAGCCGAGGAGACCAAGGACTTCGCGGAGACGACCCGCCGTGTACGCGAGTACAAGGCGGACTGGACGATGGATCACGCACTCGTATGGGAGACCCGCCATCGACGCCGCATCCCGATGAGCGACGACACTGTCGAACACCGCATCCCCGACCACAAGCGGCTCATCGGCATGGGAGGTGCGTGATGGCCGTCGATGCCATGATGCTCGACCCAATGCTCGGGCCGTTCAAGGGGATGCTCGCCGAGGTCGACGCCAAGGGTCTCGCGGGCGAGGACGTGGACGCGATGCGGGTTGCTCTCGCGCGGCTCGAGCAGCTTGGTGCGGAGTCGGCCGACATCACGTCGTTTACCGCGACGGTGACCAACGAGAACCTCTTCATGAAGTTCTCCGACGCGTACGGTCGGGCGCTCGCCTCGGCCGCCAAGGCCGGTGCCGAGGATTCCGCGGGCGACGACGCGACGATGATCGCGCAAAACGTCACCGCACTCAAGGGCGCTCTCGCAAGCATCCCGGACGACGCCGACAACGCCGCGTACCGGGATGCGCTCGGGGCGGCGATCGCCCTCGGGGAGTCCGGTCTGTCGTATCCGGTGTTTCTCCGACGCCTCGACGAGGAGGGCCTGAGCGATGCCATGCAGGGCTCGACGATGACCCGCTCGGGGATCATCAAGGACATCCACTTCGCCGCGGAGGCACACTTCCCCCTTGACCTCGAGCGCCGCATCGCCCAACTCGAGGCGTTCGATGCCCTCAAGGCCAAGGCGAAATTCGGTGCACCCGACAACCTCGTCTACACGCTCGCGGCCGACCGTATCGACTGGGAATACGCCCCCCTCCAGGCGAAGTGGGATGCGATCGAGGACCGCTGGGAGGGGATCCTGACGATGGTCGTCGACTGGCTGGACGCCCACACCGATTTCGCTTTCTACGATTCCCGTTGGCGTCTCCCCGGCTGCAGCGACGAGGACGTGCGGGAGAACATCCGCCACGACAAGGAGTGCCTGCCGGGATATCTCGCCGTCAGGGAGGCCATCTTCAGGGAGTACTTCGGCCTCGGCTTCGACGACATCTTCACGCACGAGACCTACCTCAACGCGAAGGATGCCAACTGGCTCGACTACTCGGACGAGCGCATCGCCCTGCTCAGGGAGACCCGGCCAGGGATGGTTCCCGGAGCGGTCGCGCCCGACGATCTCATCAAGAGGAGCGAAGAGATGCACGGGGCGAAGGCCGACCTCAACCCCGACCGGGCCGTGCGGACGAGCCTCCCGATCCCGAAGGGTGTCGCCTAGTTGGTCGGCTGCGCCCCAGCTATGTAGTCTTCGATATCGTCTTCATGAACGTCGTCTTCATGAACGTCGTCTTCATGCCTGGTAGTGGTATCGACAAGCCACGATCTCGATCGCTTCGTCGCGAATCCGGTATACGAGCCGGTTCTCCTGATCGATGCGCCGCGACCAGAAGCCGGAGAGAGCGTGCCTCAACTCCTCCGGCTTGCCCATGCCCCTGTGTCCGTTTCGGATGATGTCGGCGATCAGCGCGTTGATGCGTCGGAGCGCCTTCCGATCACCCACTTGCCATGAGAGGTAGTCGTCCCACGCGCGAAACGTGAAGACGATGCGCACGGGATGTGCTACTTCAGGAGTTCGCGTTCGGCCGCCTCACCGCGTTCGAGTTCCGCGATCGAGTCGAGCAGGTGCTGGGCATTAGCTGGCACACGCATGAGAAAGGCCGTCTCCACCATCGAGGTGTAGTCGTCCACCGCCATGACGACGACGGAGGGCTTGCCCGCGCGGGTGATGAGGACTTCCTCGTGGTCGTCGACGACCGCGTCGAGGGTCGCGGCGTAGTGTGCGCGCGAGTCGGAGAAACTGACGGTCTTCATAGGACCATGGTAGCCCGTTGTACATACTTCTGTACATGTCCGCGAGGGAACTTTGCCTAGCGCTCGATCTGCGTGACGTCCCTGACGGCTCCTCTAGCGGCGCTCGTCGTCATCGCCGCGTACGCCCGGAGCGCCGGCGTCACCGTCCGGTCACGGGTCGGCTTCCACGCCTTGGCTCCGCGACCGTCCATTTCCGTGCGCCGCTTGGCGAGTTCATCGTCGGAGACGAGCAATACGAGCTTCCGCTCGGCGATATCGATGAGGATCCTATCGCCCTCCTCAATGAGCCCGATGGCCCCACCCTCGGCGGCCTCCGGGGAAACGTGGCCGATGCTCAGCCCCGACGTCCCACCCGAGAAGCGTCCGTCCGTGATGAGCGCGCACACCTTTCCGAGGCCCTTGCCCTTGAGGAACGACGTCGGGTACAGCATCTCCTGCATGCCTGGTCCTCCCCTAGGCCCCTCGTAAACGATCACGACCACGTCACCCGCCTTTATCTGGTTGGCGAGGATCGCCTCGCACGCCAGCTCCTGGGAGTGGAAGACCCGCGCCGGACCCTCGAAATGGAAGATCGACTCGTCCACGCCAGCGGTCTTGACGATGCCCCCATCGACGGCCAGGTTCCCAAAGAGCACCGCGAGCCCACCATCCTTGGTGTAGGCATGCTCCACATCCCGGAGGCAACCCGCCTCCCGGTCGAGGTCCGCCTCGTCGAAGTAGTTGTCCTGGGAGAAGCCCACCTGGGTGGGCACCCCTCCAGGAGCAGCCAGGGATCGCTTCTTTGCCGCCTCAGTCGCGGTTGGACGCCCGATGTCGTTCTGGTCGATCGCCTCGCCGATGGTCGGCGTATACACGGTGTGAGCCTCCCGATGGATGAGTCCCGCTCTGTCGAGTTCTCCTACGATCGAGAGGATGCCCCCGACGCGGTGGACGTCCTCCAGGTGATACTGGGACGAGGGTGCGACCTTACAAATGTTCGGAACCTTGCGGCTGAGCCGGTCGATGTCGGCCATCGTGAAGTCCACTCCAGCCTCCTGCGCGATGGCGAGCAGGTGGAGGACGGTGTTCGTGGACCCGCCCATGGCGATGTCGAGAGTCATAGCATTTTCGAACGCCTCGAAGGTGGCAACCGATCTCGGTAGAAAGGAGCCGTCCCCGTCCAGGTAGTGACCCTTCGCCATCTCAACAATCCTGCGTCCGGCCTCCTCGAACAGCCCCCACCTAGAGGCGTGTGTAGCGATCAGGGTGCCGTTTCCAGGCAAAGACAAGCCGAGGGCTTCACACAGGCAGTTCATGCTGTTGGCCGTGAACATCCCCGAGCACGACCCACAGGTCGGGCAGGCCAATCGTTCGAGCGCGCCGATCTCGTCGTCACTCACCGCGTCGTCGCTGGCATCGACCATGACATCGACCAAGTCAAGAGCCCTTGACGTCTTCTTGCCCGCGATGGTCCCCACGTACTTCCCGGCCTCCATCGGCCCTCCGGAGACCACGATCGTCGGGATGTTGAGCCGCATGGCGGCCATGATCATCCCGGGGGTGATCTTGTCGCAGTTGGTGATGCAGAGTAGGGCGTCGGCACAGTGGGCGTTGGCCATATATTCGACGCTGTCGGCGATCAGTTCGCGGCTCGGAAGTGAATACAGCATCCCGCCGTGCCCCATGGCGATGCCGTCGTCGATCCCGATGGTGTTGAACTCGGCTCCCCATCCTCCGGCCGCGTCGATGACCTTCTTGACGCGCTGACCGATGTCGTGGAGGTGGACGTGGCCGGGGACGAACTGCGTGAAGCTGTTCACGATGGCGATGATGGGCTTGCCAAAGTCGGCATCGGTCATCCCGGTGGCCCGCCAGAGGGCTCGGGCGCCAGCCATAGAGCGCCCCTCGGTGCTGGTCTTGCTGCGATATCCGGACATGCCCGTATCGTATCCGTCTCTACTCCTGTCAACCCCACCTCGCCATAGAGGGATTGGTACTCTGTGGCCAGTGTCGGCTTCTCAAGCTAGGCGGGCAGGATCGGCGGGAGACTCGCCCGGGAGTTCAGAAGAGGGTTGATTGCGGATGGCAGATGTGAACAACCCATACGATGTTTGCACCTGGCGATCCGTGTCGGAATGCGCCGACTGTCGCATCGCTGGCCGATTGAAATGCCGGTTCAAGTTGGGGGATCTGCTGCGGTTTATCGGCATGTTCTCGCTCTTTGCCGTTCCGGCAGTTGTGGGCGTCATCGCGGGTGGATACGGGTGGTCCCTCGTGGGGTGGGCCGTTTTCTGGCTGGTTTTCTTCGAGTTGTGGGAGATCCGCATTCTCTGTACCCACTGCCCGTATTATGCCGAGCGCGGTACGACACTTCACTGCATCGCCAACTATGGCTCCCTGAAGGTCTGGAAGTACCGTCCAGGGACGATGAACCTGTTTGAGAAGACGCAATTAATGGTCGGATTCGCCATTCTCGGTGGATTCCCTTTCCCGTTCTTGCTCCTGGGAGATCAGTACTTGTGGGCATTCACCGCCCTGTGTGGGTTGACGGCGTTCTTCTGGACCTTGCACAAATGGACATGTTCGAAATGCGTCAACTTCTCCTGCCCTCTGAACTCAGTCTCGAAGACGGTTGTGGATGCCTACCTGGAGCACAACCCCGTAATGCTCAAGGCCTGGGAGGAAAGCGGATATCGCCTGGACCCCCCCTAGGCGTCGATCCGGGCGCGATCGAGGCTCCCCGCCCCCTGGACGATGAACTCCTTGCGTGGAGCGACGTCGCTACCCATGAGTAGGTCGAAGACCCGCTCGGCATTCTCGGCGTCGTCGACCGTGACCCGACGGAGGGTCCGGTGAACCGGGTCCATCGTCGTCAGAGCGAGCTGGTCGGCGTCCATCTCCCCCAGGCCCTTGTATCGCTGAATGTCCTCCTTATAGGGCCTGCCGCTCCTCCTGAGCGAGGCGAGGGTCTGCTGGAGTTCGTGCTCGGAATAGGTGTAGATGTACTCCGGCTTCCGTCGCGCTGTTCCACCGACCTCCACCCGATGGAGCGGGGGGACGGCCGCATAGACCCGGCCTTGCTCCACGAGCGGACGCATGTATCGGAAGAACAGGGTAAGGAGCAGGGTGCGAATGTGGGCACCGTCGACGTCGGCGTCCGTCATGATGATGATCTTCCCGTACCGCACCTGGTCCACGTCGAAGGTCCTGCCGGAGCCAGCCCCGACCACTTGGATGATACTCGCGCACTCCGCATTGTGGAGCATGTCCGTCACGGACGCCTTCTGGACGTTGAGGATCTTGCCTCGGATGGGAAGGAGCGCCTGGAAGTCCGACTGGCGGGCAAGCTTGGCCGTTCCTAGAGCGCTGTCCCCCTCGACGATGAACAACTCACTCGCCTCCGTGTCGCTGGATCTGCAGTCCGCCAGCTTTGCTGGGAGCGACGAGGTCTCCAGGGCATTCTTCCGGCGGGTTATCTCCTTCTGCCTGCGGGCACTCACCCGCGCCTGCATCTCGGCGACGATCTTCTCCAACAGGGTGGTCACCTGCTGTTTGATTTGCGCACGCGTCGAGGAAAGGATCGCGCCGAGTTCCTGTTCGACGACCCTGGCGACGATGCCCCGCACGGGGCCCGTACCGAGGACCTCCTTGGTCTGACCCTCGAACTGCGGCTCGGGTACGCGCACGGTGACGACGGCGGTGAGACCCGCCATGAAATCGTCCTTCTCGATCCGTTCCCCTCCGTCTCGCCCACTCAACTTGAGACGCCGGGCGTTGGTCTCGATGGCCCTGCGGACGACCTTCGCGAGACCCAGCTCGAAGCCAGCCTGGTGTGTGCCCCCGTGGGGGGTGGCGATGATGTTGACGAACGAACGCTCGATGGTGTCATACCCGGTACCCCACCGAAGGGCCACGTCGACTAGGCACTCTCGCTCGACATCCTGGGTAATGAGAGTCCCCTGCGGGGTGAGCACCTGCGCCACCTCGACGAACGTGCCCGAGCCCTTGAGCTCCCAGGTGTCCGTGATGGCGGTGTCGCGGGCGAGGTGATCCACGAAGTCCCTCGGCCCCCCGGTGGAGCGGAAGGCCTGCTCGGCCGGCTCGCCGGGGCGTCGCTCGTCCGTGAGCACGAGCTCGAGTCCCGGGACAAGGTAGGCGGTCTGCCTGGCCCGAGCGACGAGATTCTCATACTCGAGTAGGGCGGACGTGGAGAAGACCTCCCGGTCGGGCCAGAACCGGATGCGGGTACCCGTGACCCCCTTAGCCACCTTGCCCACCTGCTCCAGGCGAGACTCATCGGTGAACGGCTGGAAGGGAGCGTCAGGGGGGGTCCCCAAACTCGAGTCCTCAAAGACTCCAGGCTCGCCGCGACGGAAGGCCATGTGGTGGGTTGCGCCATCGCGGTCCACCCATACGTCTAGCCGTTCGGATAGGGCGTTGACGACGGAGGCGCCGACGCCGTGGAGTCCCCCAGACGCGGCATAGGATCCCCCGCCGAACTTTCCCCCGGCGTGAAGCTTGGTCATGACGACCTCGACGCCCGTCAACCCCGTCTTCGGTTCGATGTCCACGGGGATCCCCCGCCCGACATCCCTGACCTCGACGGACCCGTCGGCGCACAGTACTATCTCAATCCGCTTCCCGAACCCGGCTAACGCCTCGTCGACGGAGTTGTCGAGGATCTCCCAGAGGCAGTGCATGAGGCCGCGCGAATCCGTCGTCCCGATGAACATGCCAGGGCGTTTTCGGACGGCTTCCAGCCCCTCAAGGACGCTGAGGTGTCTGGCGGAGTAGTCGGACGGGGCCACGAAGTCAGCCTAGGTTGCACCTCCCACGCGGTGAGCGTGCCGCGCCGCGAAAGGAGGAGCGGCGGGGCCGCGGGGCACCACCGTTCCTATCGGATGCGCTCCTACCAGAAGAGGTGGAGTACGACGGCCTTCCCGGCCGCGAGCCCGATGATGGCCCAGACGAACGGGATCGACTTCTTCGACTTCCGGAACCAGAACGACAACCCAGCTATGACAAGCGCGACGGCCACGTAGTACAACATGTGCCAGCGGTCGAACATGAACCCGACGACCTTGTCCGACGTGTATTTGATGACAACGAGCGCCGCAACGGAGACCAAAGCCACGCGGCTCGCCCGGTACATGTAGGCCGTGACTTTCTTCGACTTCTCTCTTAGTTGGCTGACCGCGCTCCCGAACACGACCGCAAATGCCAGGATCATGAGGGCCTCAAAGCCCTCGATCACACGACTCATCTTTCCTCCTTGAAAGGCACTTTGTTGGTAACTGGGGTGGTTTGCCCCGCCGACCCCACCCTAGCCACTCGCCTTCTGACGTCAAGCGTTCGGGGATGCTCCTTGGGTCGGGCTCACGTGAGGTCGATGTTGCGGAGATCGACCTGCATCGGTGAGCCAAGCTGAGGTATGTATCCCAGGTCGTCATACAACCCTCGCCCAACCGGCGACGCATGGAGTTCGACGACTCTCACACTCTGCCCGTCAGCCCAGGCCATGAGGGCCCTCATGAGGGCTCGCGCGTATCCGCGGCGGCGATACTCAGGATCCGTGGAGACCCACTGGACATAGCCCCGCCACGACGCGTCCTCCCCGGGTGGGGCGAGGCGTGGGTGGCGATCGAGCAGGGCACACGACGCGAGGCAGTCTTCGCCATCAATCACCCAACCCCACAGGTCGACCCTCAGGCGCCGCTCAATATCGGCGAGCGCCCGCGCCTCCCACTCTTCCGTGAGTTGAAGACCCATCGACTCGTACATGAGCCCGCCCAGGCGCACGAGCTCCGGAATGTCGGCCACGACGGCTTCGCGGACCAGGTTCGACACGGTCATCTCCCTCCCCCTACTCCTCGATCTCGAGGTGCTGGTAGTCAGGGGTGTTCTTCCAGAAGCCCCCCCAGAAAAATCCCGCGTCCAGGAACGCCTGGAGCGCGGCTCCACCCTCGGCGAGCATCCCCGGACGCTCCGTCCGGTCGACGAACTCCGCGCCTTCGGGCGGCAGGGCCTCCCCGTGGAAAACGTACGGGTTCTCGACGGGGTTGACGTCGATCGCCCGCCCGTAGGCGTGGTTCGACCACTGGGGATCGCCGTCCGCGACGGCGTACCGGCAGTTGAAGCCCGAGGTGTTGTCGGCGGCCATGGAGGCATCGTCGCTCCCGGTGAACTCGTCGATGTTGCGGATCGATCTAATCGGGAATCCCAGATCGAAAAGCCGCTCGAACGCAACCCGGGTTTCGTCCTCGATGTCGGCGTTGACGACGAGCTCTCCCGTCGCGGTCTCCCCATCGAAGGTCCAGAAGGCGACGTCGACGACGATGAGTTGGCCTAGACCGACGGGGCAACCCTCCCGCCACGTCTGAGCATCGGCGGCCGTTGCCGATCGAGACTCCCACACGAAGGAGGGGAACAGGCTCGGCGTGGGCGATGATAACGAACTGGGGCTTGGGGACGCGGACGAACTCGGGGTGAGGGATGGGGTGCTCGATGAAGGGCCTCCCGACCCGCATGCGGACAAGCCAACGAGAACCGCCCCCATCGCGAGGGCGAGGAAACCGGGGCGTCTCATGTCAGTCGAGATAGTCCCTCAGGACCTGCGAACGTGAGGGGTGCCGGAGCTTCGACATCGTCTTCGACTCAATCTGTCGGATCCGCTCGCGCGTCACCCCGAAGACCCGCCCGATCTCGTCGAGGGTCTTGGGCTGGCCGTCGGTCAGGCCGAAGCGCATCCCGACCACGCCGGCCTCTCGCTCGCTCAAGGTGTCCATGACCTTGCTCAGTTCCTCCTGAAGGAGAGTAAAGCCCACGGCGTCCGCGGGGACGACCGCCTCCGAGTCCTCGATGAGGTCACCGAACTCGCTGTCGCCATCCTCGCCGAGGGGGGTATGGAGGGAGATAGGTTCTCGCCCATACTTCTGAACCTCGACCACCTTCTCCGGCGTCATGTCCAGTTCGTTGGCGAGCTCGTCGGGCGTGGGTTCGCGACCCAGGTCCTGGAGCATCTGCCGCTGAACGCGGGCAAGCTTGTTGATGACCTCGACCATGTGGACGGGGATGCGGATGGTGCGCGCCTGGTCCGCCATGGCACGGGTAATTGCCTGCCGGATCCACCATGTCGCATAGGTCGAAAACTTGTAGCCCTTGGTGTAGTCGAACTTTTCTACAGCGCGGATGAGTCCGAGGTTGCCCTCCTGGATGAGGTCGAGGAAAAGCATGCCTCGACCCGTGTAGCGCTTGGCGAGCGAGACGACGAGTCGGAGGTTCGCCTCGAGGAGGTGGTTCTTGGCGTGGCGACCGTCGTTGGCGATCCACTCGAGTTCTCGACGGTATTTGGCGTCGATCTTCTTAGTGGTGGCAAGTGTCTCTTCCGCGAATAGGCCGGCCTCGATGCGCTTTGCGAGGTCGACCTCCTGCTCGGCGTTGAGTAGTGCGACCTTGCCTATCTGCTTGAGGTAGTCCTTCACGGGATCCGCCGTCGCCCCAGCCGTTACAACCTGCTGGGCCGGTGCGTCGTCGTCGGTACCCCCAATGACGAAGCCCTTGATCTCCTCCTCGTCCTCGTCTTCCTCCTCGAGGGCCTCAGCTTTCTCGACTTCCTCTTCCACGGCCAAGTCGGCCGGTCCCGGGTCCTTGTCCGGGAGCTCCCTCTCAGTCAAGACATCCGGCGATGCGGCTCCCTTCTTCTTGTCAACTACTGGGCCATCTACCAGCTGGTCCTTCTTCGCTGTGGCCTTTGTCGAACCCTTCGTTTTCGCCAACGATGAGGTCTTCTGGATCGGGGCGGCTTTCTTCGGCACGTCCTTCGTTGCAGCCTTCGTTGCAGCGGCCTTCGTTGTGCCAGCCTTGGCCGGGGTCTTCTTCGATGCGGTCTTCTTCGACGACTTTTCTACCGGGGTGACGTCAGGTGTGGATTCACCGCTGGACCGCGATTTCTTCCGCTGGAACAGGCTGGGCGACACCGAGGAGACCTCTCGATAGAAACGGGGAACTGCGTCGGCCTGTCGCCGTCACGCAATATTCATTAAATTGTAACTCCCGATACCCGATTGTCCATTCCTACTCGCGACCTTCTTCACGCGCAGAAGCCCCTTTCTACCTCAATTCGGACAAGACATCGTCACCGACCCGTCCTTTTCCACCCTGGATCGATCCCCGCAAGCACGGTGCACTCCAGGAGCCCGGCTAGCCGGTACCCAGGCTCCGCCCGGTGAGCCTTCGCAAGGAGGGAGCGGCAAGAGTCTCCGTCGCCCTCCCACCACGCGAGCACGGCGCACAGTGTCAGGGTCGGCGCGCGGCGGCTGACGCGGGCATGGGCGGTCAACCATCCCAACAGGTCCAATACTGCACTCACCGCCACCCCGTCTGGAGCAAACCCCTCCTCGGGGGACAGTAGCGTTCGAAGGACGCCAGAGACCTCCTCATCCGCCGTTCCATCCAGAACCCCAAGTGCCACCCTGGCCGACCCCGGCATCAGGGAGACGAGTACGGCGTCCCTTACCCTCCTGTCCTGGAGCGCCTCGATCAATTTGCCCGCCTCAACCCCATTGGGTAGCCGATCGGATCGCGCCCCCTTGAGCGCAGCGCCCCACAACGCAAAGGATCGTTGCCGCCAGGCGACTGGATCTTCATCCCGGTGTCCCCACCACCTGTTTCCGGCCCTGGCCGCCCGGCGTCGTGCCGCCTCGTCGATGTCGAACCGCGAGTCAGGAGAGGCGAGGGCATGGCGATGAGGCATGGCCGCGACCTTGACGGTGAGACCCGGAGGGCTGGCGCCGTTCGGCAGTAGCCTCCCCTTGGTCGGGCAACACGACTCCCGCGCGCACCCCGGTGAGAAGTACCTTTCCCCCACAACTGCCCAGCCCTCCACCTCGTCGACCACCTCGGCAATCGCGGGCCGGAGGTTATCGAGCGCGGGACACGAGAGCCTCACGTCATCATCCGTATACGACACGAGGAAGGCCCCCAGGGCGCCGTCCTTGAGGAGGTAATCGGCGAGGGAACGCGCGAGAGGAACCGCGATGTCGGGATGTAGACAGTCGGCTCTGTCCACCCGAAGGAGTACCCCAACCTCTCCATGCGCTCGAAGGGAAACGATTACGAGGCTCTCCCTCGGTCGATACCCGAGGAGGGAGGGAAGGGCTGCAACCAACCCTCCGGGACCATGAAGGCAGGTGGATTCCATGCCTCCACATTTGAGGATCACGCTCGTTCATGGCCTATCGCGAACAAGGAAGGGGGATGGGAGGCCGGTGTAGCAATCCTGTGGACGCGAGTGCACCATCGCCTCTCGCGCTCCCCGTAGGCTGACTCCGTGGACGACGAGCGCGAAGAGTGGCGGAAGGGCGTAGACCGTACCATCCTGGCCACCCTGGCTTCGATCACAGCTGCAATGGTCCCCGTCGGCGCCGCTAGCCATGACATCACCCAGGTCATAGCGAACACCACCGATGGGGGAAAGCGCCTCCGGTCGATCCTCCTGGTTGCCTCCCACCACGCCCATGGCGGCCAGAACCCCAGGGCGGCGATCGCCCTCGGTGCCGCGCTCGAACTGTTCCACACGGGAGCCCTTCTCCACGACGATATCCTCGATGACTCCGACACCCGCCGTGGCCGCCCCTCGGCGCATCGGAACTTCGAGACCCGCCATCGGGACCGTGGGTGGGAGGGCGACCCCCGAGCCTTCGGAGAGGCCGGCGCGATACTCGCCGGTGATGTGGCCCTCATGTCCGCCAACCGCGCCCTCCATTCCGCCACGAGTTCACTCGACGTCACACCGCGGGATCGGGTCGTCTCGCTCTTCCACGACACCGTCGACCTCGTCATAGCTGGGCAGTATCTCGACATGAGGGTCGCAACCCAACCCATCGACTCCCTGGATGACCAGGAGACAGACATCCGTCAGACCATGCGAGCCAAGACCGCGGCATACACCGGAGAGGCCCCCCTCGCCCTCGGTGCGGCATCGGCCGGGATGGGCGACGCTCTCATCGAGTCGGCAAAGGGAGCAGGCGTCCCCCTGGGCCTGGCCTTCCAACTGCGGGATGACATTCTTGGCCTGTGCGGTGACCCTACGGTCACCGGCAAACCCTGCGGCGGGGACATCCGCGAGGGGAAGAGAACCCTACTCATGTGGCATGCCTGGACACGCGCCAACGCTGGCCAGCGATCGGTTTTACGCCACGCCCTTGGGGTCCGCAAAGCCTCAGAAGCGGACATCGCCGCAGTACTGGACGTGGTACGAGAGGTGGGAGCCTTGGAGGCCGTCGAGCAGGAGATCGAGGAATCGGCGCGGTTGGCTCAGGAACGAATCGCGAGCCTCAACCTTGTCGAGCCATATGGGTCGATGCTCCAGAAAATCGCTGCCGACGCTACCGATCGCGACCGCTAGAACGCAGCCGTTAATACGCGGCCTGGGCGACGCGCCGCACGGAGGCCTTCTTGCCAGAGCGAAGCGCGTCAACCGGGGCCTCGCCCAACTCGTCGTTCTCACTCAGTAGCCAGCGCATGATCCCGTCGACGTCCATCCCAGCGTCCGCGAGGACGATGATGGTGCCTCGGAGCGTCGGAATCGCCGTCTCGCCGGACTCGCCATCGATTAGGAATGCTGCAGGCATCTGGAGCACGCCATCTTCCTCACGGCGAACCGCGAGCAACTGGCGTTCACGGATGAGTTCCCGCACCCTCGTGACGGCAACGCCCAAACGCTCGGCAACATCGGGAAGCGTCAACCACATCGTCTCGCTGGCCATGCGACAAGGGTACAGAACACGGGCGACATCGCCCATCCTCGCGTCGGTCAGCCGCCCGTGATTCCTCACTCCTAGAATGGGGTGGTGCCCGATACCATAACCGACCCCTACATCGGCCAAGTCGTCGACGGCCGATACCTCGTACGCGAGCGCCTGGCGTTCGGAGGTATGGCGACGGTCTATCGAGCCACCGACCGAAGGCTCGGTCGCGACGTCGCATTAAAAATCATGAACCCCCTGTTCTTCGGGGAGACCGAAGGAGCTGACTTTGGCGCCCGATTCCGCAGGGAGGCTCGCGCCGCCGCTCGCCTGACTCACCCCGGGATGGTCCGTGTCTACGACCAGGGGATAGATGGAGACACCACCTACCTGACGATGGAATACATCAAGGGCCCGAACCTCCGCCAATACCTCGCTGGCGTCGCAACCCTCCCGGTCGGAGAAGCCATCGGCATCGTCGATCGCATCCTTGACGCGGTCGGTGCCGTCCACCGGCAGGGGCTCGTCCACCGGGACATCAAGCCGGAGAACGTCCTGATCGACCCCGACGGCCTTCCCAAACTTGCCGATTTCGGCATCGCCCGGGCCGCAACGGAGGTCACCGCCACGATGACGGGGCAGGTGCTCGGAACGGTCGCCTACCTGGCTCCCGAACTCGTCAAGAATGGCGAAAGCGACTCAAGGACCGACGTCTATGCCGTTGGAATCCTCCTTTTCGAATTGGTGACGGGAAGACAGCCCTTTACCGGATCTTCGGCAATCGAGGTGGCGGCCCGCCATGTCCACGAGGACGTCCCCGCCCCTTCCTCCTACGTTCCATGGCTCCCTCCCGAGTTTGATGCCCTTATCGCCAAGTTGACCGCACGAGACCCCAACCAGAGGCCCTTCGATGCAAACGAGGCGCTTCCCCTCCTGCGTGAGACCCGCAGCATGATCGATGAGCCGACGCTCGCCCGAAAAGCCGATCCCCCATCCGGCACGATCCCGGTATCCATCGACTCGGACCAAACCATCTCCCTCGATCCCACCCCGACTGGGGCGACCGTCGCCCTTCCCATCGGCCTCGGAGAGGAGGCGGAACCAGAATCCGAGGATGGCGGCGTCCTTGTCCCCATTCCAGCCGCCCCCCGCAAGCCCACCTCTATATCGTGGATCATCGCGATCGCAGCGGCCGCAGCCGTCCTCACCGCTGTCGCCTTCTGGTGGTACACCACGGCGGGGCCAGGGGCCTACGCGAAGGTACCCGATATCGCGGGCCTCACTTTCGAGGAGGCCTCCACGATCCTCGAGGAGCAGGGGCTCGCTGCGACCTTCATCCAGGGGTTCGACGATAATGTCGCGGTCGGCCTCGTCATCTCGACGGATCCTCCCATTGGCAAATCAGTCGCCAAGGAGGGAACCGTGACCGTGACGGTCTCCAAGGGGCCACGAATGACCGAGATTCCCATCGTGGTAGGAATCGCCGAGGCGGACGCCATCGCGGCGCTCTCCGATGCCGAATTCCCCGAGCCCGATATCCTCCGCGAGTACAACGACACGGTTCGGTTGGGGGATGTCATCTCGTCCACACCGGTCGAGGGCGATACCGTCCGCCACGACACCAATATCTCTCTCGTGATCTCGCTCGGTCCGGAACCCATCACCTTCCCCAACGTCCTCGGCTCCGCCGAATCAACAGCGACGGCTCTTCTTGAGGATCAGTACGGGCTTGACGTCCGCGTGGAACACGGCCGGACCAACAACTACCCCAAGGGCCAGGTCTATGACCAGGATCCTGATGCGGGAGTAACCGGTCACCGGACCGATGCGATCACCATCTGGGTGTCCGATGGACCCCCGCTCGTCATGGTGCCGGGCTACTACTTCCTTGACAAGGACGACGCGAAGTCGAAGGCAGAGGATCTAGGCCTCGTCGTCACCCTTGAAAAACAGCATTGGTGGAGCATCGGAAGCCAAATCTTGGATCAGAGCATCGCACCAGGCAGTGAGGTCGAACCGGGTACGGCCATCACACTGACGTACGGCTAGTGCTAGATCAACTCTTCTAGTGCTGGAGCAGCTCCGACACGAGGAACGCCATCTCGAGTGACTGCTGATGGTTGAGCCTCGGGTCGACGAGGGTCTCGTACCGCTCGCACAGTTTCTTGTCGTCGATCTCCTCCGTACCGCCCATGACCTCGGTGACGTCGTCACCGGTCAACTCGATGTGAATCCCCCCGGGCGTCGTTCCCGCCGCGCGGTGAACCTCGAAGAAGCCCCTCACCTCGTCGAGGATGGTCTCGAAGCGGCGGGTCTTGAATCCGGATTCAGACGTGAACGTGTTCCCATGCATCGGATCCGTTATCCACGTTGCCGGTGCGCCGGAATCCCGTACGGCCTCGACGATCGGCGGCAAGGCGTCACGGACCTTGTCCGCACCCATCCGCGTGATGAACGTCAACCTGCCGGGAATGCCGTCGGGGTTGAGGCGCTCCATGAGCGCAACGGCGTCGGCCGGGGCCGCGGTGGGGCCCAACTTGACCCCGATGGGGTTCTTGATCTTCGACATGAACTCCACGTGGGCACCGTCCAAACCACGGGTGCGCTCCCCTATCCAGAGGAAGTGGGCAGAGCAATCGTACGGGTCGCCCGTGCGGGAGTCGATGCGGGTAAGGTGCCGCTCGTAATCCAAGAGGAGAGCCTCGTGGCTCGAGAACAGGTCCACCGTGCGGAGCGAATCGAAGTATTCCCCACAGGCGGCCATGAAGCGCACGGCTCGATCGATCTCCGCCGCCATCTTTTCGAACTTGGAGTACGCGGGGTTGGCGGTGAAACCTTTGTTCCACTCATGGACGAGCCGGAGGTCTGCGAAGCCTCCCTTGGTGAAGGCACGAATCAGGTTGAGGGTCGCCGCCGACGTGTGGTACGCCTCGATGAGCCGGCGCGGATCCGGGGTGCGCTCCTCAGGCGTGAAGCCGATGCGATTGACGATGTCACCGCGGTAGGCCGGCAGTTCCACACCGTCGCGAGTCTCGTTGTCCGAAGACCGGGGCTTGGCGTACTGCCCGGCCATCCTCCCGATCTTGACAACAGGAAGGCTCGCCCCATAGGTGAGGATGACGGCCATCTGGAGGATGGTCTTGATCTTGCTTCGAATCCGGTCCGCCGTCGACTCGGCGAAGGTCTCCGCGCAATCCCCTCCTTGGAGGACGAAGGCCCGTCCCTCACCAGCTGCGGCCATAAGGCCGCGAAGCACGTCCGCCTCGCCCGCAAAGACGAGCGGAGGCTTGGTGGAGAGTTCGCGGCTCGCGGCCGCGAGCGCCTCGCGATCGGGCCACGTTGGCTGCTGGCGCGCCTTCTTCGTGAGGTACGAGTCGACCCCGGCGGCCACCAGCGGGTCCTCAGACGATTTCATGGCGACTGCCCTATCTCCTTCAGCATCTGGGTGAACCAAGGCAGCGAGATATCGAAGGCCTTGTGCCCCTCGATGCGGGGGAAGGCGATCGCCTTGAGGCGGCCACCGTCCTCCTCGTCGTGCCCGATGACGCCGGCTTCTCCCCTCAAGGCGCATTCGACCGCGTAGTCCGTCATGGACTCGATCAGGCGTAGGTCCTGGAGGTTCGCCCCTGCCGACCGTGAGAAGTAGCCGGATTTCTGCACCATGACCTTCTCTGCCTCGAGATGATCCGCGAATTGCTGGGCGAACCACACCCCAGGGTTGATCGTGTCGAGCATGACGTGTCCGAAGGGGTCTCGTACGACCTCCTGACCGGCCTCCTCCATCTCCTTGACTATCTCGGGTACGCCAGCGCCCTCGCTTAGGAAGATGTTGACGTTTCCGATGTCGTCCATGACCTTCTTGAGGCGGACGGCCTCGGCGTCGAGGTCGTAATCCATCTCCGGCACGTAGACGGCGTGGATCTCCCACCTTTCACGGGAGAGTCCGATTCCCGGCACCCACTGCCTGGTGTCGAGCCACTGTCGGTACTTCCGTGCGGATGCGGCCGTCAGCCACCCACAGGATCGCCCCATGACCTCATGGACGATGAGCATCCTGGGGCCCGAACGGTGTTCTCCGATGACGTTCTTGGCGAACAGGCTCGCCTGCTCGGCCGCGCTCCACGCGCCCAGGGACTGCTTGATCGGGATGATGTCATTGTCGATCGTCTTGGGTAGGCCGACCACGGTGAGGTCGTATCCGTTGAGTTCGAGGTAGGCGGCGAGGTCGGCCGCCGTCGTGTTTGTGTCATCCCCACCGATCGTATGCAACACGTCGACGCCGTCGGCCTTCAACTGGTTCGCGGCCACCTCAAGGGGATCCTCTCCCTCCTTGACGAGGCCACGCTTGACGCAGTCGGCCACATTGGTCAGCTTGACCCGGCTGTTGCCGATCGGGCTACCTCCAAATCCGTGAAGGATGTCCGCCTGCTTCCGCACCTCATCCGTCACGACAACGAATTCTCCCTTGAGCAGCCCGCGGTACCCGTGCTGGTACGCGATGATCTCGATCTCCGGAGCGATCTCCGTGTAGCGGCCGATAAAGCACCCGACCGCAGATGAGAGGCACGGGGCGAAGCCTCCTGCCGTAAGGAGGGCGACACGATGGACGGACATAGAATGCCTTTCGTCGGGCTGCTGGCGAATGCCCCCATTCTAGGGGTGGGCACGCAGAACCCTAGTCCCCCAACTCTCCATCCCAGATGCCCCGCCGTTCGTGATCGATTTCCCTCTTGAGCTTGGCAGAATCGCGATCGACGTATTCCTGTCCAGAGACGTCCTGAATCGCGGCCATGATCGTATCCGTCACCTCGCGAAGAGCTTTCCGCTCCTCCTGGCGACCCGCGTACGACGAGAATTCAAGCGGTTCGCCGACCCTGACCCCCGTCGGATGACGGTTGGGAATCCTCCTCCCAATCGGTTGCGCGATGTGGGTATCGATCATGGCGACAGGAACGACGGGAACCCCTGATTCGATCGCGAGACGGGCAACGCCGGTCTTGCCTCGGTAGAGGCGGGCGTCCGGGCTACGGCTTCCCTCCGGATAAATTCCCAAGAGCTCACCGTTCGCAAGTACCTGGAGCCCGGTCCTGAGGGCGGCCTCGGAGGCACGTCCCCCACCCCGATTGACCGGGATTGTCCCCACTCCCGCCATGAAAGCCCTGGTCGCAGCGCCCTTGATCCCTCGACCATCGAAATACTCGGCCTTTCCAAGGAAAACGAGCTTCCTCTTCATGACGAGGGGAAGGAAGATCGAATCGGCGAACGAGAGGTGATTGCTAGCGAGGATGGCTGGCCCACTTTCGGGGATATTCTTCAGCCCCTCCGCCCACGGCCGGTAGATGATCTTGAGCCCAGGGCCTAGGAGAACGTGCCTGAACAACTGGTAATACATTGAGCCTGCCTCTCGTTTCCAGGTCTAGGCTAACCCGCCACCATGCCCAACAAAAAAGCGAGTGAGCGAACGATTCACCTATTCGCCCCCACAGGGTATCGTGGCGACCACGAGACGAGAGCCAACGGAGGCGATATGGGACCCAAAAAGACCGTTACGTCCTGTCCAGTCAACATGCCCGCTTTGGTCACCCAAGCGTGGACCGAGTTCGCAGACGCCGTCGTCCTTCAGGAATCGGACGGCAAGGGCAGCTGGAGGGACATCACGGGGGCCGAGGCCCTCGAAGATGTCCGGGCAATTGCCAAAGGCCTGATAGCAGAAGGCCTCAAACCCGGAGACCGCGTGGGAATCATGGCACGCACACGCTTCGAATGGACCTATCTTGACTTCGCAATCCTCTTCGCTCACGGGATACCCGTTCCCATTTATGACACATCGTCGGGCGAGCAAGTTGACTGGATCACCTCCGATTCCGACATTCGGCTTGTCTTCGTCGAGACGAGGGAGCACCTCGCCATCGTGCGAGATATCTCGCATGGACAGTCTCCCGTCTCCGACATCCGGTGCATCGATGAGGGTGCGGTGGAGGCGCTTGCCAAGGCCGGCAAAGGGGTCACCGACGCCGAGCTCGACAAGCGCGCGGCGGCCGCCAAACCCGATGACGTCAGCACCATCATCTATACGTCCGGCACCACCGGTCGCCCTAAGGGGGTCATGCTTAGCCACTTCAACATGTGCCGCCAGGCAGTCGGGGTTCGCGAGGAACTTCACGAGGTCCTAGAGGGCGGGAACACCCTCCAGTTCATGACGCTCGCCCACATCTTCGCTCGCATCATCCAGACTGCCTGCATCTACTCCGGTACGGTCATCGGGTATTGCCCGGACTCCCTGAAACTAGCCGGCGAGATGGCAACCTTCCACCCGACCCTCCTCGTCTCCGTCCCTCGGGTGTTCGAGAAGGTCTACAACGGCGCCGAGCAGAAGGCCACGGCAGGAGGGAAGCTCAAGATCTTCCGGTGGGCCGCCAAGCAGGCCATCGACTACTCGAAGGCGCTCGATACCCCAGAGGGCCCGTCGAAGGGACTCAGGTTCCGTCACGGTCTTGCCGACCGCCTGGTGCTCAAGCACATCCGCCACGCCATGGGTGGCCGGGTCAAGTGGGCGGTCTCCGGTGGGGCACCGCTTGGGGAGCGGCTCGCGCACTTCTATAGGGGCCTCGGCCTGATCGTCCTTGAGGGGTATGGCCTCACGGAGACAACGGCGGCCTCCCACGTTAACCGTCCTAATAAAAACAGGATCGGGACGGTCGGCGTTCCCCTTCCGGGGCTCGAGTCGAAGATCGCGCCCGACGGGGAGATTCTCCTCAAGGGTGACATCGTCTTCTCTGGGTACTACCGGAACGAAAAGGCCACCAAGGACGCCATCCAGAAGGGGTGGTTCCACACCGGAGACATCGGCGCGGTGGATGCCGATGGGTTCCTCATGATTACGGGACGCAAGAAGGATCTCATCGTGACCGCAGGAGGCAAGAACGTCGCCCCCGCCGTCCTTGAGGACCGGCTACGCGCCCACCCCCTCATAAGCCAGTGTGTCGCCATCGGGGACGCTCAGCCCTTCATTGGCGTACTCATCACCCTTGACCAGGAGGCGTTGCCCGGGTGGCTCAAGGCCCACGATATGGAGGAGATGACGGTCGAGGAGGCCGCAGCCCATCCCGCAGTGAAGGCCGAGTTGGAGAAGGCCATCGAGCGCACCAACCGAGCGGTATCGAGGGCGGAGAGCATCCGGAAGTATCGAATCCTCTTCACAGACTTCACCATTCTCAACGACTATCTGACCCCTTCTCTTAAGGTGAAGAGATCACGCGTCCTCAAGGACTTCGCGAGCGACATCGAGGCCCTCTACATCGACGATCGTTCGTCGATTTAGGGGGGCTAGGCCGCCCCGGAAGCGAGGTGCCGCAGCGGAGGCACGAGCCCTCCCCTGGAGAATTCGTGCACGGCCGCAGCCTGCTCATCGTCCATCTCGATGGGACCCCTGCCGTCCGAAGCCGCCAGTTGACGCTCCCCCGCTGCCACGGTGAGGAAGGAAACGACGCAGTCCGCACACGCGCTACCGCGGATCACACATGTATCGCAGTCGATCTTCATACCTCAACCGTAGGGCCGGGGTGTGACACGTCCGGGGTGTCATGACATCGATGAGCGGGGTCTAGGCTGCGAGGCGGAGACTTCCCGGAGACTTCCCAGCGAGGCGGAGACTGAGCCGGGAGGCGGAGACTTCCCGGAGACTTCCCAGCGAGGTGGAACCTATGCAGCGAGGCGGAGACTGAGCCGCGAGGCGGATCTTAGGCTGCGAGGTCGTAGCGTTGTCGTCCGCCGATGTGGGGGGTGCGGGTCGGGTCGACTGAGGGTGGTGGGATGAAGTGCACGACTTGGTTTTGTATGTCGATGTCCCAACCGTCGCGGTGGATCCGATGGTGACAGCGTGCACACATCAGTACCGCGTTTCCTAGGTCTGTGGGTCCGGTGTCTCGTTCCCACCAGTCAATATGGTGGGCTTCACACCACGAAGGTGGTGCGTTACACCAGGCACACCCACCGTCACGTTCGACGAGGGCGAGGCGTTGGGTCGGGGTGAAGAGGCGACGTGACCGACCCCAGTCGAGGACCTCAGACACCCCACCGAGTACCGCTGGAATGATTTCGGCGTCTGCCGCGGCACGACGCAACGCCCCCACACTCACCGGTTGGGGCAACCCATCAATTTCACCCACACCCAACCCAGACTCTAGGTCGGTACGAGTCATACGTATGACGACCGTGGTCTTGACACCACTCGTTGCCTCAGTGCAGTCAAGCGCATGTCGACAGAGATCTGTGAGGATGTCGGCACGCATCTGCCATGGGGTCCTCGTATCAGAATCCGGATTATCGCGCCGCGCCTTCAAAGCCCACCTGACTCCCGCATCCAACACCGCCCGCACCGGGGCGGCCGCAAGTGGGGTGAGCCGTGCCGTCAAGGTGACCATACCGTCCGTATCGTCCCTGACAGTGAGTGCCCTAGCCTCATGTTGGTGTTCCTCCCTCTCCTCCCAACCCCTCGGATCCGCAAACGCTTGAGCCTGCCACGCCAGTTTGCGGACCTTATGCAAGGGCAAACCCTCCGCCTTATTGAGCGCCTTCGCAAACAAACTCCGCGTCCGTTCCGTGTCAATAGAAGCCTCCCCGTCAAGAACGACTGCCCTATCGGAAAGTGTCCCAATCGCATCGGCAAAGAGCGCCGCCGCATCAATACCGATCCGCCCCTCCCGCACTGCCGCCGCGAGATCGGAACGAAACCGTGCCATCGGTGACCGCTCAACAACACCCGACACACCCCCAGCCGATACACCCCCGCCTTGCATGCCCCCAACACCAGACTGAGCGGCATCGTCACCCTGACCGACATCGTCCCCGCACACGGCCGATTCAGCGTCAGCGAGAAGGCCACCCGCGACCATAAGCCTCCGTGCCTCAGCAAAACTCCCACCCGTCGTCTGAGCCACAAGCTCCCCAGCGGAGCGAAATCCTTGCCGAGTAGCGAACCCCATTCCAGCGTCAGCAGTCTCGGAGCGTCGACGAATCTCGGCAGCAACCTCAGCCATCAACACATCAGCATCACGCCGCAACCGGGCCACATGACCCGAAAGTTCAAGCAACTCTGAAGCCGGAAGTCCCGCAACATCGACCCCATCTCGGGCACACACAGCCTCGGTGGCCAAGCGCAACGAGTGAGTCCGGAAGGTCATAACACCCATCCCATCACCACCCACTGACACGAATGTCCGAAATACCCGAAATTGTGGATACGGGCGCAGCCACCCCACCCTGGGGACATCCATCCACCCCGACGCTCCAGACATCCACAGTCGCCCGGCACCCCACCGGCGCGACCTAGGTCGGGTTGCCGACGTGGGTCGCGTCCTCGCCCTGGCGCCATCGGTGTCGGCACCCTTGACATCGACACCGTTGATGTCGGCTCCCAGCGTTACCGTCGTTCCATGACGACCGCCATCACCGACGAGGGCACGGCCATCCAGTCAAGCCTCGAGGATGCCAGGGAGCCGCTTTCAGCTGTCACCTTTGTCACCGTCGACCTTGAAACCACGGGAGGCTCCCCACGTACGAGCGCCATCACCGAAATCGGAGCGGTCAAGACCCGAGGGGGCGAGGTCATCGGGGAGTTCCAGACCCTCATCGATCCTGGCCACCCCATCCCGCCGATGATCGTCGCCCTGACAGGCATCACGGACGCTATGGTTGCCGGGGCTCCCACCATCGGCGAAGTTCTGCCCACCTTTCTTGAATTTCTCTCCGACGCGATCCTCGTGGCCCACAACGCCTCGTTCGATGTGGGATTTCTCAAGGCGGCGTGCCGGGAGCACGAATATCCCTGGCCGGGAAACTCCATCGTCGACACCGTCACCCTTGCCCGTCGGGCGACCACCTCAGATGAGGCTCCGAACAAGAAACTTGGCACCCTCGCCCGCGTGTTCGGTACAGAGGTCACTCCCAACCACCGGGCACTCGACGACGCCAGGGCCACCTCCGAAATCATGCACGCGATGTTCGAACGGCTTGCGGCGTGGGGCATCACCCACCGCGAGGACCTGGATTCACTCCGCAATCCGGTGCCCACCCACATCCGACGCAAGGCTCCGATGGCGGAGGTGTTGCCTCCCTGTCCGGGGGTGTACATCTTCCGAGGTGATGACGGGGAACCGCTCTATATCGGCACGTCCAAGAACATCCGCTCCCGAGTGAAGTCATACTTCACGACGGGCGAGCAGAGGCGGTCTATCCGGGACATGCTCGTGATCGCCGAATCGGTCGAGGCGTACCCCACCCCGACCGAACTTGAGGCGAATGTCACGGAAATCCGTCTTATCAATCGCGACCGGCCGCGTTACAACCGGCGGTCGAGCCACCCCGAGCACACCTCCTGGATCCGGATCACCAACGAGCCCTACCCCCGCCTGAGCCTGGTTCGCGCCGTCTCCGGTGAGGCCCTCCACATTGGACCCATGGGAGGAGCGAAAGACGCGAAAGCTGCCATCGAGGCCCTCCATGAAGCCCTGGCCGTGCGTACTTGCACCGGTCGATTGCCAAGGATCCCGCGCCAAGGGGCGAGAAGTTGCATCCTGAGCGACCTGGGATCCTGCGCGGCTCCTTGCGTTCATGGAGATCAGCGCGGCTACTCGGGAGTCGTCGAGGCCCTCCGCGATGCCATCGTCCAAGATCCCTCCTCCGTCATTGAGACCCTCGCTGAACGCATCGCGGAATACGCCTCCAGGCTCGACTACGAACGGGCGGCCACCCTCCGTGATGGGGTAAGCGCCTTCGTCCAAGGAGCCGCGGATGCCCAATACTTCCAGGCGCTTCACCGCTGTTCCATCGTTGCGGCCCGCCCTGAGGGGGAGGCCTGGGATATCGCGGCCATCACTCGTGGCTGGCTCGCTGGGACCACGCGACTACCAGAGAGCGCCTCAGGGGAACTCGGGTCCATCGCCGAGGACCTCCTCGGGCCCGCATCCGCCGCGGTCCCCGACGGTCCACCGCTCATCGAGGAACAGCGGATTATCGCGACCTGGCTCGATACCCCAGGTGTGAGGCTCCTCAGGGTCGAGGGCGAGTGGTCTCAACCCATACGCGGTGCGGGCAGGCACTCCTCATGGGTGACGGCCCGCCGAGAGGATCACGCCCGCGTGAGGGACGTGTACGCCGGGACTGACCTCCGCAACTAGTCGGCCCCACGGTTCTGGCTCCACTGTTCTGGCTCCACTGTTCTGGCTCCATGGTGGGCTACCTCGTGGATTACCTCGTGCTCGCCTCGATCCAGCGCTCGAGGACCTTTGCGGCCTCGCCGCTATCGATCGCGGAGGTGGCGTACTCGATTCCGGCCCGGAACCTTTCGACAAGGCTCCCGACTTCTGTACCGGCCAACACTCCATCCGCGACGAGTCCGGCGGCCGCGTTGAGGATGATGGTCTCCCTCACCGGTCCCTTGTCGCCAGCGAGGACCTTCCGCGCGATGGCGGCGTTCTCCTCGGCTTCCCCTCCCCGAAGATCTTCGATGACTATGGCGGTGACACCCAGGTCGGCCACGGGATCGAGTATCGCCTGGGTGACCTTACCTCCCCGGACTTCCCACACGTCGGCGGGCGCGGTGCCTGCGAGCTCATCAAGACCATCGGTGCTGCGGAACACAATCCCCTCACGGCCCTGGTTCGCCAACACCCCGGCCATGACGGGACCGAGCACGAGGCTCGCGGAGCCGATGGCCGACGAGGTGGGCTGGGCCGGATTGGTGAGCGGCCCGAGGATGTTGAACGTCGTCGGAACACCCATTTCCTTCCGAATCGGTCCTGCGAACCGCATTGAGGGGTGGAACACCTGGGCGAAACAGAAGGTGATGCCGACCTCCTTGGCGATCTCCTCGACCCTGGCCGGGGGGAGGTCCAGACTGATCCCGAGGGCGGCCAACATGTCGGCGGCCCCACACTTTGACGATGCCGCCCGGTTGCCATGCTTGACGACGGTGGTACCCGTGCCCGCGACAACGATGGACGCCATGGTCGAAATATTGACCGTGTGTCGGCCATCCCCACCGGTTCCGACGACATCGACAGCACGTCCTGGAACTTCGATACGGTTCGCGTGCCCGAGCATCGCCTCCGCAAGGCCGGCCACCTCGTCAACGGTCTCGCCCTTGGTCCTGAGCGCAGCCAGGAAGGCCGCAACCGCAACGGGAGGCGCCTCGTCGGCGAGCACTCGATCCATGACCCACGTCGTGTCATCCTTCGTAAGATCGTTCCTGCCCATTAGGCGGCCAAGGACATCGGGCCACGTCGCCATGATTTCCCCTTCCTCCGCGCCGTTGGCGCTATTCGTTTTCAGCTGGCGGACGCTCACTGTCTGATCGAGGCGCAAAAAACTCGTCGACTGCCGCCTTCATTTCGAACGGGTCTATCGGTTGGGAGATGGCCCCATCCGCCTCAGACCACGTGGCAAGCCACGCGTCATCGCGCCTTCCGACGAGGAGTAGCACCGGTGGGCAGTTGCGCAACTCGTGCTTGAGCTGTCGGCATATGCCCATGCCTCCGGTCTTCGCGGCCTCGCCATCGAGGATGATGAGATCGAATTCCGTTCCCTCGGCCTCAGAGACGACGGCCGCGTGGGTGGCGGTCTCCGTCCACTGAACCTCACGGCCCTTTATGTCGAACCCGACAGCGAACCTCACCCCGTCACGCACGTGGTGATCGTCGCTGTACAGAAGGATCTTGGCATCGACGGTGGGGAGGGCCTTGCGGCGGGCACGGTTGCTCATGGCGACATTCTGGCACGTAGAGGCATGCCGTGAATCCGATCATGGCCTCTCCCGCCCTTTCTCCCTCGTATTGGGACAGAATGGATCATGTCGTCGGGTGCGGACTACCCGGGGAATACATCACCGGTTTTTGCCGGTTGGACACATCGGAGCCCCTGCTCCGTGTGACCAACCACCTGTACGTATGGAATCGACCGCAAGGAGACCCTCATGGCCATCTACTCGCTTCCCGAGCTTTCCTACGATTACGGCGCCCTCGCTCCGCACATCTCCGGAGAAATCATGGAACTCCACCACTCCAAGCACCATGCTGCCTACGTCGCGGGCGCCAACACGGCCCTCGAACAAATGGCGGAGGCCCGAGCGAAGGAATCCTTCACCACCATCCCGATGCTGGAGAAGAACCTCGCCTTCAACCTGGGCGGACACATCAACCACTCCGTCTTCTGGACGAACATGTCCCCCGGTGGTGGCGACAAGCCCACCGGTGAACTCGCGCAGGCGATCGACGATCAGTTCGGCTCGTTCGACTCCTTCCGCGCGCATTTCACGGCCGTGGCTATGACGATTCAGGGTTCGGGATGGGCCATCCTCGCGTGGGATTCGATTGGCTCGCGACTCATCGTCGTTCAGCTATACGACCAGCAGGGCAACATCGCGCCAGGCCTCGTCCCGCTGCTCATGCTCGACATGTGGGAACACGCGTTTTACCTGCAGTACAAGAATGTCAAGGCCGACTACGTCGCGGCGTGGTGGAACGTCACCGACTGGGGGAACGTTAAGGATCGGTACACCGCCGCCGCCGCGAAAACGGCCGGGTTAATCGTCCCCTAGTCGGTCCTTAAGCAAAATGAAGGGACCCGGATCCTACGGACCGGGTCCCTTCATCTAGTGGCTAGCTTCTACAAACCCTAAACCTCGTCGTCGGCCACGATGAGGTCGGCGAATACCAGTTCGTACTGGTCGAGGAACGCCTCGATGTCTAGTTGAAGCGCCTCAGGCAGTCCACGATTGACGAGGGTCAGGACCTGTTCCAGCGCCGCCGATCCCGGTGCCTGGAGGTGACGCTCTGCGAGTTTCGTCGCGACCTTGACCATTGTCTCCTGGCGCACGACCGCTCCCCACGAGCCTCCGGCCGCCCTGACCTCTTCACGAAGTTGAGTGCGCTCCTCGCGCTGAAGGGCACGCTCGGCGCGAACCCGGTCGCGCTCCTGCACACAAGCATTGGAGATCCGGGTCTTGGCCGGGACCACCTTGCCGTTCTTCAGCGTCCTCTCGGGCTGAACAACGATGACGCAGTTCTCGCCATATTGACCGTTCCCCTCGTCCACGGCAACCGGTGCGGGCGATGGATTTGCGGTGGGCTCGTCGTCGGCAAGGGCCGCCGGACCCGCGAGGACGAGCATCGATGCGCCCGCCACGACCGCGAAGATGCGGGTAATTCTCTTCTGCTCCAACATGATGACCTCCGATAGACGCTCTGATAACACTCTCACCCTCGACATCGCCCACCGGACCTAAAAGGTTACGGAAACTTGGTCGGTTCTCCTCCACCTCGAGACCACCCACACGGTACGGTTTCCCCTATGGACACTCCCGCCGGACAACGCGTCTTCATGGACGCCTCAGGGAGCGCCCCAATGACGCCTCGGACGCGGGCGGCCTTCCTCGCCGCGATCGATGAGGGGTGGGCCGATCCGGAGCGCCTCCACGCCGAGTCCCGGCGGGCAAGGGCTCTTCTCGACGGGGCGAGGGAGGCCATCGCCGCCGTGCTGGGCTCGCCCGTGGAGCACACCCTCTTCGTTCCGACCTTCGGCCTAGGGTTCGATCGGGCGATATCCGGGATCGCCGCCTCTCGCCGCGGGATGTCAAGGGTCGTGGCCTCGGCCATCGAGCGCCGCCCACTTCTGAGGATCGCAGACCGAATTAGCGCTTCGGTGTCGTTCATCCCCGTCGAGGACAGCGGTCGAATCGACCTCGAAGCTTTCGAGGAGGCCCTCGAAGGAGAGGATGTCTCCCTGGCAGCCGTTCAGCACGCCAACCAAGAGATCGGTACGATCCAACGACTCGAGATCATCCACTCCGAGACAATCAAGGCGAGGGTACCTCTCGTCGTCGACGCCACCACGAGCATCGGTCACGTCGAGCCACCACGCCACTGGGATGCCCTCATCACGGATCCATCTGACTGGGGAGCTCCCCGAGGCGTCGCCATTCTCGCCTTTGGGGCGCACTCCCGTTGGTTGCCCATCTATCCCATCGTGACGGGCAAGGTGAATGTCGCGACCGCCCTCGCCGCCGCCGTCGCGCTCGATGAACGGGAAGCCCACCGCGCCGAGGTCGCGACACGGCTCCGGAGTCTGACCGACAGACTCCGCAACTCCATTCGAGCCATGGATGGCGCACGAGTTATCGGAGATCCCGCGATCTCCCTACCCCATGTGCTGACCGCCGTCTTCGAGCGAATCGACGGAGAAGCCCTCGCAAGCGCTCTCGATCACGAGGGCTTCGCGGTGGGGTCGGGTTCCGCCTGCACCACTGATCCTTCACCACAGAGCCACGTACTTACCGCGCTCGATATTGTCACGCTCGGAAACCTTCGAATCGGGTTGCACCCGGGCGTCGCCGATGCGGACATCGACGCTTTCCTCTTGGCCCTCAAGCGAGTCGTCTCAAGTGAACTCGCTCCCCGGCCTCCGGTCTGACCCTCCCGGCCTCTCGACGAAATTGCCGACCTAGCAGAAGGAATCTCCGCAGGCACAGGTCTGCGCGGCGTTGGGATTGTCGACGGTGAAGCCTTGCTTCTCGATGGTGTCGGAGAAGTCGATCGTCGCCCCATCGAGATAGGGCACCGACATCTTGTCGATAACGACCTCCACACCGTCGAAGTCACGTATTGCATCGCCTTCGAGGGTGCGTTCGTCGAAGTAGAGCTGATACACCACAACCCCGAGCATCCACCCGGCTGTACGGAAATCCGTAGACGAAGGTCGTCCCGGCCCTCCTGCTTGAGGAGGCTCGATGCCTTCGTAGCAGCCGCAGGGGTGATGTCTACGCCGTGGGTCGGGGTCTCGGTCGAGGAGTTCATGGGATTCCTTTCACTAATACCGGAACAGCGTACGTGCCCGTTCCCGTATTCCCGGAATCGGCAGGTTCCCCGTCTCGATGACCCCTACTCACCCCGTCGCAAAGGTGTCATGGAAGAATGGCCACATGACCGATGCGTTCATCGAGCCCAAGCCGTCCGCCCTCATGCTCCTCGGGCGGGGCAAGGACGCGGACTCCGAAAGGGGTGTCGACTGCCCCGGTGGGCTTCCCTCGCCTTCCGACCCCGGCCTCGTCGAAAGAGCCGCCGCCGTAAAAGCAACCTTGGGAAGCCGCGTCTTCGTGCTCGGCCACCACTACCAGCGCGACGAGGTCATCCAGTTCGCTGACGTGACCGGCGACTCGTTCAAGCTCGCGCGCGATGCCGCCGATCGACCAGAATCGGAGTTCATCGTCTTCTGTGGCGTCCACTTCATGGCCGAGAGCGCGGACATCCTGACCTCCGATGCTCAGGCGGTCATCCTCCCCGACATGGGCGCCGGCTGCTCGATGGCTGACATGGCGGATATCACCCAGGTCGAGCACGCATGGGAAGACCTCGCCGCGGCCGGGATTCCCGACCGAACCATCCCTGTTACCTACATGAACTCGACCGCCGCGATCAAGGCCTTCTGCGGGCGCAACGGCGGAGCCGTCTGCACCTCTTCGAATGCAGAATCCGCGCTCCGGTGGGCTTTCGACCAGGTTGGCGGCCTCAACGGCGACGGAAAGATCCTCTTCCTACCCGACCAACACCTGGGCCGCAACACTGCGGTGCTCAACCTTGGGCTCAGCCTCGATGACTGCATCTTGTACGACCCCACCAAACCCTTCGGCGGCAACTCCCTCGAGGCTCTCGCAGCAGCTCGAATGATCCTGTGGAAGGGCCACTGCTCGGTCCACGCGCGGTTCCGCCTGGATAACGTCGAGCGCATCCGCGCCGAGGTCCCGGACGTCAAGGTGATCGTCCACCCTGAGTGTGTTCACGACGTGGCGCTCGCCGCCGACGAGATCGGCTCGACAGAGGGGATCATCAAGGCGATTGAGGCTGCGGAGGCTGGCAGTGCCTGGGCAATCGGCACGGAGCTCAACCTCGTTCGCCGCCTGGCGGACGCCCACCCCGACAAGCAGATCTACTTCCTCCACGACACCATCTGCTTCTGCTCGACCATGAACAAGATTGACCTCCCCCACCTCGTCTGGGCTCTCGAGTCGCTCGTCCGAGGCGAGGTCGTCAACCGCATCGTCGTCGACGAGGAAACGAAGCGCTGGGCCAGGGTGGCTCTCGACAGGATGCTCGCCCTGCCCACGGCGGCCGCCTCAAACGACTAGCCCCCGCCTTCCCGGGCCATGTTCCCGACGCGGGACTAGCATTGATGACGAGGTGATGGCCCGTGAGTTCGCTCGCCGTCCGTGAGGCCGCCGTGGCTGGTACTTTCTACCCCGGCGAACCCATAGCGTTGCGCGACACGGTCGACAGGCTGCTCGCCGAGGCGCCGCGCCCGCCCGATGATGCACCCGTTCCGCGGGCCGTGATCGTGCCCCACGCCGGCTATGTCTATTCAGGACCGACCGCCGCCGTCGCCTACGCGCGCATCGCGGCGGGGCGCGACACTATCAGGCGGGTCGTGCTCGTCGGCCCGACCCACCACGTGCCCGTGCTCGGCGTCGCGCTACCGGGGGCGGCCTCCTTCCACACCCCGCTCGGGGCGCTGCCCGTGGCAGAGGCGTGGGCCGAGGAGCGCCTCAAGGGGGTCCCCGCCACGTGCGTGTTCGCCGAGACCCACCGGTTGGAGCACTCCGTCGAGGTCCAGCTCCCGTTCCTGCAGCGCACGCTCGGCGACATCGAGATCGTGCCCATGCTCGCCGGCAATGCGTCGGGCGAACAGGTGGCCGACGCGCTTGACGCGCTCTGGGGCGGGCCGGAGACGCTCTTTGTCATCAGCTCCGACCTGTCGCACTACCTGGGTTACGAGGAGGCCACCCGGGTCGACGCTGACACGATCGCTCAGATTTCCGCTCTCGACGGGCCGCTCGACCACTCCCAGGCGTGCGGCGCTACCCCGATCAACGGGCTACTGGTCCTCGCCCGCCGACGCGGGCTGGTCCCCACGCTGCTCGACGCGCGCAACTCGGGCGACACCGCCGGAGACCGCGCCCACGTGGTCGGCTACTCAGCGTTCACGTTCGACGAGGCCCCCGATGCCTGACACCGTCCCCGACGACGCGGGATCCCTGCTGCTCCCGGCCGCCCGCGCCGCCATCGGACACGCGCTCGGGCTGAACCCCGAGTTCCCGGCCGAGCGTCCCGCATGGGCGGTCTCGCCAGGCGCGAGCTTCGTGACCCTCACCGAAACCGGGCGGCTGCGGGGCTGCATCGGTTCCCTCGAGGCGGTGCGTCCGCTCATCGACGACGTGGGCTCCAACGCTGTCGCCGCCGCCATGGGCGACCCTCGGTTCCCGCCACTGAAGCAGCGCGAACTGGGCGGCATCGCGATCGAGGTCTCCGTCCTGTCGTCTCCCGTCCCGCTCACCGCTTCCAGCCTGGCCGATGCCTACGCCGCGCTGCGCCCCGGTGTCGACGGCGTGATCGTGGAACTCGACCCGTGGCACAGGGCGACGTTCCTGCCGCAGGTGTGGGAGGACCTCCCGAGCCCCGACGAGTTCCTGCGCCACCTATGGAATAAGGCCGGGATCCCGCTCGGCGAGTGGCACGAGAGCACGACGCTACAGACTTACACCGTGAAGGCCTGGCACGAGGCGCGGTGAGTCCGATGGCGAACGACACCCCGGCCGACGCGGAGTCCTGGGCTGACGCCCCCACCGCGCGCTGGTGGCACGCCTTAGACGACGGGCGGATCGAGTGCGACCTGTGCCCTCGGCGCTGCCGGCTGCACGCAGGCCAGCGCGGGTTCTGCTTCGTGCGCGCCCGGGACGGCGACCGGATGGTGCTCACCACGTACGGCCGCAGCTCCGGCTTCGCGATCGACCCCATCGAGAAGAAACCGCTCGCGCACTTCCACCCGGGCACCTCCGTGCTGTCGTTCGGCACCGCGGGCTGCAACCTGAACTGCCGGTTCTGCCAGAACTGGGACATCTCCAAGTCGCGCGAGTGGGACCGGCTCGCCGCATCCGCCACGCCTGCCTCGATCGCGAAGGCTGCCGTTTCGCACGGCTGCGACTCCGTGGCGTTCACCTATAACGACCCCGTGATCTTCGCGGAGTACGCGATCGACACCGCGGTCGCGTGCCACGAGAAGGGCCTTAAGGCCGTCGCAGTCACGGCGGGCTATATCACGCCTGAAGCCCGTGCCGACTTTTTCGCCCCCATAGATGGCGCAAATATCGACCTCAAGGGTTTCACCGAGGACTTCTACTGGAAGGTCACCGGCTCTCACCTCAAGGATGTGCTCGACACCATCGCATGGGTGCACGCGAACACGGACACATGGATCGAGCTGACCACCCTGCTCATCCCGGGCCACAACGACGCGCCGGACGAGATCGAGCGGATGTGCCGATGGATACTCGCCGAGCTCGGCCCCGACGTGCCGCTGCACTTCTCCGCCTTCCACCCCGACTTCAAGATGCTCGATGTCCCGGCGACGCCGCCCGCCACCCTCCACGCCGCGCGGACCGCCGCGCTCGACGCGGGGCTCCACTTCGTCTATACAGGCAACGTGCACGACCCCGACGGCGATACCACCGCTTGCCCGGCGTGCGGGCACGCACTCATCGAGCGGGACTGGTACGAGATCCTCGCGTACCGGCTCACCGCCGAAGGCCGCTGCCCGTCGTGCGGCGCCTCCGTACCGGGTCGGTTCGGGCCCGCCGTGGGCGGGTGGGGGCGGCGAAGCCTCCCCATCAGCATCGCCTGACCGCGGCGACCGCCGCATACGACTAGGCTCGGCATCGTCGAAGCCCTTCATCGTTTGTCTACACGCAAGGAGTCACCCGCCATGGCACAGGACGCCCCCAAGCCAGAAGGCAAGGGCCACCCCACACCCAAGCGCAAGGAGCGGGAGGCCGCCCGGAAACGTCCGCTCGTGCTCGACCGCAAACGGGATTCTGCCCGTCGCCGCGTCGAACGAAACCGCCAGTTCGAAAGGGAACAGAAGGCGATGGCCACGGGGAACGAGCGCTACATGCCCGCGCAGCATGCCGGGGCGCCCCGTCGATTCGCCCGTGACTTCGTCGACTCGCGAACCACCGTCGCCGAGTTTCTCCTGCCCGTCTCCCTCATCGCCCTGTTCGCGATGTTCTTGCTTGGAAACTACCCAAGGATCGTTGAGACTATGAGTGCCGTCCTCCTCGTCGGCCTTTTATTTGGGGCGGTAGAGGCGGCGATTTTGACCCGTCAGATAAAGAAGCGCGCCATCGAGAAGTTCGGAAAGGATAGGATTCCGCGGCTCTACCGCCTCTACGCGCTCACTCGCCTGCTCCAGATTCGGCGCCTTCGGATGCCAAAACCACTGGTCAAGCGCGACGGATCCTCTAAGTAGCGGTCACACCTCAAGAACGCGAATGGGCCCCGGGGATCCCGGGGCCCACCCACATCAAAGGAGAAAACAACCTCTCGTACGTCTGGCAGGAGCGTACGTATGTAGAACGCACAGGTGTGCGGATAGGTTGCCGCTTTGAGACCTAGCGTGCCGGACGTGTCCGCGTCGACACCTCATTGCTCGGTCGCGTCAACGCGGCATTCAGGCGACCGGGCCAGGCCGGTCCTTCATAAATGAGAGCGGTATAGCCCTGAAGGAGGTTCGCCCCGGCGTCGAGCATCGCCCGAGCATCCTCTACCGTGGTTATTCCCCCCATGCCGATGATGATGGGATCGGGCCCCAGGTCCCCCCTCAGCCTCGCGACAACCTCAAGGGCACGCGGGAACAGAGGCTGTCCGGACAGACCTCCCGGGCCACATTCGTGGCGAATGGTCGTGTTCGTCGCCTCCACCCCCTCAAGGCCAAGTTCGATGACTAGCCTGGCCACGGCGTCAATATCCTCGTCCGCGAGATCGGGGGCGATCTTGACAAGCACCGGAACCCGCCTCCCCGCGGCGGCATCGGCGGCCTCCCTCGTCGCAATGAGGATCGGGCGAAGTGCCTCCGTCGATTGAAGGTCGCGCAGCCCGGGGGTGTTGGGGGAGGACACGTTGACGACGAGGAAGTCGGCATACGGGGCGAGGACGGTGGCGCAGGTCGCGTAATCATCAGCGGCGGCCTCTGGTGAGGTCATCCTGTTCTTGCCGATGTTCACCCCAATAATGAGTCGCCTTCCCGAACGGGACTTCCTGAGGCGTGACAGGTGGCGGGCCGCAGCTTCGGCTCCCTTGTTGTTGAAGCCCATCCGGTTCCTTACGGCCTTCAGTTTCACCTCACGCCAGGCCCGCGGCTTCTCGTTCCCAGGTTGAGCTTTCAGGGTGATCGTCCCAACCTCTACGTGGGAAAAGCCCATCCTCACGTGACCCCTGACGGCGGTGACGTTCTTGTCCAAGCCAGCCGCAAGCCCGAGGGGACCGGCGAACTTGAGCCCCCAGACGTCGATCCCTCCTAGAGGGTCAGGCGAGGGGGCGAGCCTCATCCCCCTCAGTAGGGGAGCGAGCCAGGAACCACAGCGGACCAACAGGAGCCACCCATGATGGGCAAATTCGGTGGGAATCCGACGGACGACGACGGTGAAGAGCAGTCTGTACACGAGCCCAACCTAGCGCCGGATACGATTCAGGCATGGCGAGACTCTCCGGGATCGATGGCGATGTCACCGAAATCGAAGTTGACGCGCTCTTACTTGGAGTCATCGAAGAGGGCGAGGTGACGAGCCATGCCCAGCTTCCCGAGGCCATTCGTGCCGCCATCACAGAGGCTGCCCGCCCGCTCGAGCCATGCGCGAAGGTCGAGGCGATAGCCACTTTCCCCTCTCCCCTGGTCAAGGCTGGCAGGGTCGTGCTCGTTGGGCTCGGGGAGGGCCGCGACGAGGACCTTAGGGATGCGGCCGGAGCCGCGTCGCGCGAATGCGGGAAAAGACCCGAACGGGTGGCCGTCGCCCTGCCCGCCCTCACCGATTCCGCCATCCAGGCCGTCACCGAAGGCGTATTGCTTGGCTCATACTCCTTCGATCGTTATCTCACCTCGAAAGAGGACGAGCCCCCTCCCGATACCGAATGGTTCATCGCAGGAGCGTCAAGGGAATCTCTTGACAGGGCGCAGATCATCGCCGACTCCGTCAACACCGCCCGCGACCTCGTCAACACCGCCCCCGGCGAGCTCTATCCCGAATCCTTCGTGGAGGCGGCCGAACTGGCGGCATCGGGGGCGGGCGTCGGCTTTCTTGTGTGGGATGCCCAGAACCTCGAGGATGAAGGCTTCGGGGGGCTGGTGGCAGTCGGCAAGGGTTCCCTACGGCCTTCGTCCCTCGTCCGCCTCGAATGGAATCCCCCAGAGGCAAAAGAGACCATCGCCCTCGTCGGCAAGGGCATCACATTCGACACCGGTGGAATCTCGATAAAATCGAACGACGGCATGGCCACGATGAAGTCGGACATGGCGGGAGCGGCTGCCGTCCTCGGCACCGTATGTGCGGCGGCGCGCCTCAAGCTCCCGATCGCAGTGACGGGATGGCTGTGCCTCGCGGAGAACATGCCATCCGGCTCGGCTCAACGACCCTCCGACGTCATTCGCATCCATGGCGGCACCTCGGTCGAGGTCATGAACACCGACGCGGAGGGGCGCCTCGTCCTCGCAGACGGGCTCGATAGGGCACGCGAAGAGAAGCCTGACGCAATGATCGACATTGCGACCCTCACGGGGGCGCAAGGCGTCGCGCTGGGATCCCGCACCTCCGCCGTCATGGGCACCCCCAAGGTCAGGGATGCCGTTATAGCGGCCGCGGATGAGGTCGGTGAGGCGATGTGGCCTATGCCCCTGCCCGACCACCTCCGCGCAGGCTTGGAGTCGAAGGTCGCCGACCTCAAGAACGTCGCGAGCGACCCAAAGGGAGGAATCCTCACCGCGGGCCTGTTCCTCCGCGAGTTCGTAGGAGACACCCCCTGGGCACACATGGACATCGCCCGCCCAGCCTTCAATGAGGGATCTCCCTACGGTTTCACCCCCTCGGGCGGCACGGGAGCGGCGGTACGTACCGTACTCCGCTACCTCGAGAAGCGTTGCGGGCTCTAGCCCAACCTGCTCGCCTCAGCCCAGGCTCTTTCGTTGACGCTCATTCCACTCACGCATCCTGGAGGGATAGCCGCTGAGGTTGACGTCATAGCCCGGGATCCCCAGGTGCTTGGCGACCTTGTGAGCGGCCGCCTCGTCCGGGACCCTGCGACGCGTCCACTCCCCCGTCTCGGCTACGACGACCATCGTCGTCTCCGTCACCCGCGTCGGCGGTTCAATAAACGCCTCGCACCCCTCGTGGGAGGACACGAACGCGTGTAAGTGAGCAAGTGTCTCCGTACGAGCCGATCGATCCGACGTGGCGGCTTTGCCGCCCTTCGACACCCGAGAACTCCGCGAGAACATTCCCATACCCCCAGGTTACGGGGCCGGAGGGGTTCGTGTCTCACGCCCCCAGGTGACAGGATGGAGGGACCCTGTCCCGTGAAGGAGCCGCCGTGACCGAGTCCACCGCCCCCACCTTCGATGTCCTCATCCTCGGCGGAGGGAGTGGTGGATACGCTACCGCCCTCCGAGCCTCTCAACTCGGCCTCTCCGTCGGACTGGTCGAGGAAGACAAAATCGGCGGGACATGCCTCCATATCGGGTGCGTCCCGACCAAGGCCCTGCTTCATGCGGCCGAGGTCGCCGACACTGCCCGCGAGGGCTCGACTATCGGCGTCAATACTTCTCTTGGTTCGATCGACATGCCCACCATCAATGCCTACAAGCAGGGGGTAGTCGACCGTCTCTACAAGGGTCTCCAGGGGCTCGCCTCGTCGCGGGGTGTGACGATGATCCCCGGTCACGGCACGCTCGTCGGCCCTGAATCTATCGAGGTCGGTGGGGTGAGGTACCACGGACGAAACATCGTGCTCGCCTCTGGCTCCTATGCAAAGAGCCTTCCCGGCCTCGAGATCGGCGGGCGGGTCATGACGTCCGATCAGGCCCTGACGCTCGAATACGTTCCTTCCTCCGTCGTCGTGCTAGGGGGCGGCGTCATCGGCGTGGAGTTCGCGTCCGTCTGGAGGTCGTTTGGCGCGAAAGTGAGCATCATCGAGGCCCTTCCCCACCTCGTACCCAACGAGGATGAGTCTCTCTCCAAGGGGCTGGAGCGCGCATTCCGCAAGCGCGGCATCGACTTCACGACCGGGGCGCGTTTCCAGGGCGTTGAGCAGTCCGATTCCGGGGTGAGGGTGTCACTCGAAGACGAGACGATCCTTGAGGCCGACCTCCTATTCGTCGCGGTCGGGCGAGGCCCCAGGACGACCGACCTAGGGTACGAGGCCCAGGGGATTCCGATGGAGCGCGGCTTTGTCATCACGGACGAGCGCCTCCACACCGGGATGGCGAGCATCTTCGCCGTCGGCGACATCGTCCCCGGCCTCCAACTAGCCCACCGAGGCTTCCAGCAAGGGATCTTCGTGGCCGAGGAGATCGCCGGGCTGGCTCCCGCCCCGATCATTGAGGCTCACATCCCCCGGGTGACGTACTGCGATCCGGAGATCGGCTCCGTTGGGCTGACGGAGGCTCAGGCGATCGAGAAGCACGGGACCGATGCCGTTGCCTCCATCGAGTACAACCTGGCCGGGAACGGAAAGAGCCAGATCCTCGGAACTCAAGGGTTCATCAAAATCGTCCGGTTGGTTGACGGGCCGATCGTAGGGATCCACATGCTCGGGGCTCGCATCGGCGAACAGATCGGGGAGGCCCAATTGATCGTCAGTTGGGAGGCCTATCCGGGTGACGTCGCCGCCCTCATCCACGCCCACCCGACGCAGAACGAGGCTCTCGGCGAGGCGCATCTCGCCCTCGCGGGCAAACCTCTCCATGCCCATGCTTGACGGATAGGGAAGAATGCGAACATGACACAAGACGTCACGCTTCCGGCCCTAGGCGAATCCGTCACCGAGGGGACGGTCACCAAGCTTCTGAAGAAGGTAGGTGATTCGATCGTCATCGATGAACCCCTACTCGAGATCTCAACCGACAAGGTCGACACCGAGATCCCCTCGCCCTTCGCGGGAACCGTCATCGAGATCCTCGTGGCGGAAGAGCAGGTCGTCGCCGTCGGTGCCGTGCTCGCCCGGATCGGAGCACCCGACGAGGCTAAGGCCCCTGTCGCTCCTGCGGCCGCACCCGCACCCGCACCGACACCCGCACCCAAGCCCATAGCCGCCCCCGCACCCGCACCGACACCCGCACCCAAGCCCGTAGCCGCCCCCGCACCCGCACCCAAGCCCGTAGCCGCCCCCGCACCCGCACCGACACCCGCACCCAAGCCCATAGCCGCCCCCGCACCCGCACCGACACCCGCACCCAAGCCCATAGCCGCCCCCGCACCCGCACCCGCACCCAAGCCCGTAGCCGCCCCTACTACCCCCACACCCGCGCAGCCCTCCTCGTCTCCTGGCCTTCAGGACGTCGTGCTCCCCGCGCTCGGCGAATCGGTCACGGAGGGCACCGTCACCCGATGGCTCAAGCACGTCGGCGACTCAGTCACGGTTAACGAACCACTCCTTGAGATTTCGACCGACAAGGTCGACACCGAGATACCCTCCCCTATCGCAGGGACACTCACGGAAATCATCGTCGAAGAAGAGCAAACCGCCTCGACCGGTGCAGTTCTTGCCCGGATTTCCTCCTCGGTCACGGCTCCGGCTCCCGCGCCGACCCCGACCCCCGCACCCGCGCCGACCCCCGCACCCGCGCCGACCCCCGCACCCGCGCCGACCCCCGCACCCGCGCCGACCCCGACCCCCGCACCCGTCTCGATTCCGCCCCAGACTCCTGCCTCCATGGGGGCCTCCGGGGGAACCTACGTCACCCCCCTCGTCCGCAACCTCGCGGCCGATCGTGGCGTGGGTCTCGATTCGATCGTCGGCACGGGCATCGGTGGCCGCATCACCAAGGAGGATGTGCTCGCCGCGACCCCGGTCCCAGCCTCCTCCCCGGCGTCCCCCCTAGCTCCGACCAAAGCGGTATCGATGGAAAGCGGCGAGGCCTCGACCCTCCGAGGAACCACGGTCAAGATGTCCAGTCACCGCTCGATCATCGCCGACCGCATGATGGAGTCCCTTCACGGCATGGCTCAGCTGACCACGGTCGTCGAGGTCGATTTGAGTCGTGTATGGGCCCTCCGTGCTCAGGCCAAGGATGCCTTTCAGGCAAGAGAGGGAGTGAAGCTCACCTTCTTGCCCTTCTTCACGACAGCCGTCTCTGAAATCCTTAGGACCCACGCAGTACTGAACGCTTCCCTCGATGGGGAGAACCTCATCTACCACGGAACCGTCAATCTCGGAATCGCCATCGATACGGATAAGGGCCTGATCGTCCCGGTCATCAAGGACGCCGACTCGAAGTCCCTCACCGAGCATGCCAAGGCAATCGCCGATCTCGCAGAACGAGCCCGCGCGAATCAACTCACCCCCGACGACCTCGCCGGTGGAACGTTCACCGTGACGAACACCGGCTCCGTCGGTGCCGCATTCGACACCCCCATCGTCCCGTCGCCCCAGGCCGCGATCCTCGGAACAGGGGTGATTGCCAAGAAGCCGGTCGTCAGAAAAGGCCCTGATGGCGGCGAGGTCATCGCCATCCACCCCATGTGCTTCATGTCCCTTTCCTACGATCACCGCATTGTCGACGGCGCGGATGCCGCGCGATTCCTCACGGCAGTGAAGTCGCGGATCGCGGCTGGGGCGTTCGAGGCTGAAGTCGGTCAGTAACCGTGCGGGTCGTGGCGGCGGGATGCAGCGGTCTCGTCGGCACCGCGCTTCTTCGCACTCTCGAGGACAATGGACACGAGATTGTCCGTCTGGTTCGTCGCCCTGCGCATTCTGATGCCGAGTCGACCTGGGATCCTCCGAACGGTGTCGTCGACCGAGACCTGGTGATGTCGGCCGACCTGGTGATCAATCTTGCGGGCGCCTCGATCGGAGATCACCGCCTGACCCGTGCATACGCAGCCACCGTGCTGGACTCGCGGGTCTCGACCACGCGCCTGATCTCTCGGACGCTCGCGGAGCGCGGCGGGGGCCGACTGATACAAGCCTCCGCGATGGGGTACTACGGAGTGCGGGGGGATGAGCTGCTCCCCGAGAGGTCGGAGCCGGGGGCAAGCCTGTTGGCGTCGATCACGATTCAATGGGAGGATGCGACGGCCGCCGCGGTGGCCGCTGGCGTGCGCGTGCAGTGGCTCCGCACGGGACTCGTCCTCTCCCCCACCGCAGGGATCGTTGCCCGCATCCTTCCCCTCATTCGCCTGCGGTTGCTTCGAAGCCTGGGGCCTGGTGACAACTTCCTTTCCTGGATCACCCTCCCCGACGCCGTCAACGCCATCCTTGCTCTCATCTCGAGCGGTCACTTCGGTCCCGTCAACCTCGTGACCCCTACCCCAACCCTGAGTCGCGACCTAATATTGGCCCTTGCACGGGCCGCCGGACGTCAGGGGATTTTCCCCGTGCCGGGGCAGGTCTTCAAACTGGCTATCGGGCCCGCCGTTAGCGACCTTCTCGGTTCTCAAAGGGGGGTCCCGGGTGTCCTGACCCGCCTGGGGTTCGAGTGGGATCACCCCGACATCACTTCGGCCGCGGAGTGGATCATCTCGGAGGCCAAACGGTCCTAGAGGCCTTGACATGATCACAGGCTCGGGCGGGTGCGTTCGCCACCATCCCAAACGACGTGTCCCAGAATCTGATACGACACCCGCACCGTCGCTCAATCCCCCTCAGTGAAGAGGGTCTCACTTGAGACGACCTCGACATCGAGACTCTCAGACCTAGGATCCCCCGAGGCCAGGCGATCCGCGATGGGCTGCGCGGTAGGCACCAATCGAATAACCAGCATCAGCGCGAGAAGGCCGACGACGGCAAAACCACACCAACGAGCCGAGGCGAGCAACGTCCGTCGCACCCTCCAAGAACGGCCACTTGGAAGCCGCACGGTTGTCCCTTCTGGTTCGACGGCACGGGCCCTCACCGCAGCCGCGACCGAGACCATCGGAATAGACACCGGCGTAGGCTCGGCACACCCCCTAAGTGCCCGAGCCGCGACCTCGGCGGACGGCCTCTCCAATGGATCCGGACGGCATAGGGGTTCGACCCATGCCGCCATCCTTTCCCGTGCATCGTCTCCTACAAGGGCCTCGAGGACTCGGCCGAGGGAGTAGACATCCCCGGCCGGGGTGGCACCCCGCGCACGCTCGGGGGAGGCGAACCCGACGGTTCCTCGCTCACCCGCCAGCGCCCCGGAGAGGACGTCCACAAGGACCGCCCCCGTAGGAGACACCACGATGTTTGAGGGTGATACATCCCCGTGCGCCAGGCCGGAAGCATGCATGGCTGCAAGAGCCTCGGCCACATTGATACCAATGGCGACGCACTCCCCCGCACTGAGTCCGCCCTTCAGGCGGACGACAACCGAGGCATCCTCGCCCCGAACGCGGAGCATTGTCGCTACGACTGCTCCATCCGCGTCTAGCCCTATCCCCTCCGGGACGCACACCCCGGGATGCTGGAGCGCCTGGAGGGCAGTCAATCGGTTGGCGGCATCCACCAGGTCGGAGAGACCACGCCCCACCACACGCGTGACCGTTTCGCTGACCTGGGTCACGAAGGAAACGCTCATGCGCCCAGGAAACCAGCAACCTACTCGTCGCGGGAGTTATCCACAGCGAAAGTCGGGCGGGAGTGCTCTAGCTAGACCTTGATCTTCTTGTGCCACGGCCACCACGCAACCCGATCGATGTCGTAGATGAGTCCCGGAAGCAGGAGTGTTCGCACGACGAGAGTATCTATGAGCACTCCCGCCGCGACGATGAAGGCCATCTGCACGAGGAACAGCAACGGCAGGACGATGAGCGAACCGAATGTCGCTGCGAGCACGATCCCCGCTGACGTGATGACGCCACCGGTGACGGCGAGTGCCCTCCGAATCCCCTCGCGTGTGCCTCGCTGGAGCGTCTCCTCGCGAGCTCTCGACATGAGGAAGATCGAGTAGTCGACCCCCAGCGCGACAAGGAAGACGAAGGCGAAGAGCGGCACCGCCGAGTCTGCCCCCGGGAAGTGGAACAGGTGGTTGAAGACGAGCGCCGAGAGCCCGAGGGTCGCCGCGAACGACAGCACGTTTGCCCCGACGATCACGAGCGGCGCGACAATCGCCCTGAGGAGTACGACCAAGACGAGAAGGATGACGAGGAGGACGAGAGGGATGATCACCGTGATGTCCCGGTCCGTCGTCTTGTTGACGTCGAGCGCGACCGCGGCGTCCCCTCCGACGAGGGCCGAGGGGTCGACGGAGTGTACGGCCACCCGCAGGTCCTCGACGATGCCCTTTGCCTCGTTCGAGCTCGCCGCGACGGTCGTGACGGCATCGATCGCCACGCGACCGTCGATGACGATCGGGGTGTCTGAGGCTAGCGCTGGCGGCATCCCGGCGACGATGAGCGGGGTCAGGACATACGCCGAACTGACGCCGTCAACGCCGAGGGCGGCGGCAACCACCTCGGCCGCAAGAGCCTCGTCAGCCTGAATCTCTATGGGAGAGGTCGTTCCAGCGTCGAAGTGCTGCGTCAAGACCTCCAGCCCTGTAATCGACTCGACGTTGCCGAGCACCTGGTCGGAGTCGCCCACGCCGCTCGCCTTGAATGTCGGGAGAAACATCGCGAATACCCCCAGGCCGACGAGCGCACCGATCCATATGCGCCTCGGGTGGGTCGCGACACCACGGGAGACCTTGCCCCACAACCCAGCGTGCTTCTCAATCGCCTTGAGCGTGTCGACGTGCCCGACCTCCTCGGGGTGGAACGTCGGCTTCTTCGGCCAGAATGCCCACCGTGCGCGCAAACCCCCGAGCAGGAGGATCGCTGGAAGGAACGTCAACGTAGTGATGTAGGCGCTGGCGATGCCCATGGCCGCGACCGGACCGAGCGCCTGGTTGGATGTGAGATTAGAAAAGAGCAAGGTGAGCAGGGCTAGCATGACGGTAACGGCCGACGCCGTAATCGGGGCGAGCGATCGTCGCCAGGCGCGCTTCATCGCGTCGTAGGGGCTTGCGTATCGCCGCAGTTCCTCGCGATACCGGGAGACGAGCAATAGTGAGTAGTCGGTCGTCGCCCCCACGACGAGGATAAACATGATCCCCTGGCTTTGACCATTAAGATCGATCAACCCGGTTCGCGCCATGCCAAGCACCGCGAGCGTCGCCGTCCCCAGCCCGACGACCGCCGTCGACAGGACGAAAAACGGGAGCACCGGGCTTCGGTAGACGAGTAGGAGGATAACGAGGACGACGGCGAGCGCGACGAGGATGAGCAGGCTGTCGATCCCCCCGAACGCGCCGATGAGGTCGCCGAAGACGCCGACCCCGCCCGTGAGGTAGAAGTCCCCCTCGATGCCCGTGGCGTCCCAGTCCGCCCGTATCTTCTGCGCGATGAGGCTGGCGGCAAATTCGCCGTCGACGGTGTCAAGAATGCGCTCGAAATCGAATTCGACGATGGCGACGGCCGCCTCCCCGTCGGTGCTGAGCATCACGACCGGTGCGCTCAGGGCGAGGTCGCCGATCGTCGGGCCGCCCTCGGCGAGGGGCTCCTCGAGCACCGCCTGCGTGAAACCGTTCAACTGGTCAACCTGCTCATCACTCGTGATGCCGTCGAGGAGGAGGATCGCGGGGAAGGAGGTCGCCGGATCGAAGACGGCACGTTCTGCATCGGCCTCAGTCGACTCCGCCTTCTGAGGAAGGAATGCGGACTGATCGAACTCCTGCTCCTCGGAAAGCTTGGGGATCGATGATCCACCAAGGCCCCCTCCGATCACCAGCCATACGAAGGCAAGCGAGACAAACGCAACAGGTCGGAGCCAGGTCTTCAGTGCCATGGTCATATCTTGCCTCACTGGTGAAGGATTGAGCGATCTCAAGGGAGTTAACCTTGCCACACATGGATATCGTCGATCTCAGACCCGGTGAGCGTCTCGTGGACTACCGCGAGACGTGGGATCTCCAGCGCCGCATTCTCACCGAGGTCGCCGATGGCGCGCGTCCGGATACCCTCATCCTCGTCGAACACCCGTCCGTGTACACAGCGGGAAAACGCACCACTGTGCGGGAACGCCCGACCGACGGCACCCCGGTCATCGACGTCGATCGCGGGGGCCGAATCACCTGGCATGGACCGGGCCAGCTTGTCGGGTATCCGATCGTCAAGCTCCGCGAACCCCTCGATGTCATCCGGTACGTCCGCGTGCTTGAGGAGGCGATCATCGACGTATGCGGCGATCTAGGGCTGGGAGCCGTCCGGGTGAAGGATCGCTCGGGGGTCTGGCTTCCCGCCGACGACTCTCGTGGGGAGAGGAAGGTGTGCGCGATTGGAGTGCGGGTCTCCAGGGGAGTGACGATGCATGGGTTCGCCCTCAACTGCAACCCTGATCTCAAGGAGTTCGGTCGCATCATCCCCTGCGGTCTTGACGACGCGAAGGTCACCTCACTTTCCGAGGAGCTGGGCCGCGACGTCACCATTGCGGAAACGAAGCCCGCCGTTGTGAGCGCCCTGAAGGAGGCTCTCGCCGACGTACGCTTGGATTCCCCCTTTGAGAAGGAGACACCGTCATGATCGACCCGGAAGGCCGCCGCCCGCTCCGAGTCGAAGTACGCAACTCCCAGGTCCCACTCGAACGCAAGCCAAGCTGGATCCGCACGACCGCGACCATGGGGCCCGAGTATCGGGAGATTAAGGACCTCGTCCGTTCCGGCTCGCTCCACACGGTGTGCGAAGAGGCGGGCTGCCCTAACATCTTTGAGTGCTGGGAGGACCGGGAGGCGACCTTCCTCATCGGCGGCGATATTTGCACCAGGCGGTGTGCCTTCTGCCAAATCGAGACGGGCAAGCCCGAACCCCTCGACATGGGCGAACCCCGGCGCGTTGCTGAATCCGTCCGCCAGATGGGACTCAAATACGCGACCGCCACGGGTGTGGCTAGGGATGACCTCCAGGACGGGGGTGCCTGGCTCTACGCGGAAACCACGCGGTTAATCCACGACCTCAACCCGGGAACCGGGGTCGAACTCCTCATCCCCGATTTCGGGGGCAAGCCCGAACCCCTCGCCGAAGTCTTCTCGACGGCGCCGGAGGTTCTCGCCCACAACCTTGAGACCGTTCCTCGGATCTTCAAGATCATCCGACCGGCCTATCGGTACGAGCGCTCGCTCGAGGTCCTCGCCGCAGCCCAGGCCGAGGGTCTGGTCACCAAGTCCAACCTCATCCTCGGCATGGGAGAGACGATGGAGGAAGTCACCCAGTCCCTGCGAGACCTCCGGTCTGCCGGATGCGACCTCATCACACTCACCCAGTATCTTCGGCCCAGCCCGCTTCATCATCCCGTCGACCGCTGGGTAAGGCCGGAGGAGTTTGTCGAACTCTCGCGGATCTCAGAAAGCCTGGGCTTCCTTGGGGTGATGGCTGGGCCTCTCGTGCGCTCAAGCTATCGCGCCGGTAGCCTTTGGGGTCAGGCGATGTCCCGAAAGGGACGCCCGATCCCGGAGGGGCTTCATCATCTGAGCAAGCCGATGACGGCGCGCCAGGAGGCATCGGCAATACTTTCCCGCGACAAGTAGCGTCGGTCGCTAGACTGTCGACATCATGGCTACCCCGACGAAAACCCCGAAACCGAAGTGGTTCAAGACGATCGCTCAGGCGTTCACCTTCGTCCGCAAGAACGACTCCATCTTTCTGCCCGCCTTCCTCATCATGTCTGTCCTCATCATTGGGACGGGCGTCACCCTCGGGTTCATGGGCGGCTCTGTCACGAGCCACATCTATTCGAACCTCACCGCTGTCCTCTTCCTAGTCCTCGGCACGCTCATCCTCCTCACCAGGCGAGTCGACCCCGCTCAGTACAACGTCCTTGAGGGAACGATGGGAGGCTCCCTCGGGGCCGTCCGAACCATCCGTCGGGGCTGGCAATTCGAGGATGACCCCGTCGAGGTCGACCCGAAGGGGCGCGCCGTCGTGTTCCTCGGCGTTGGGAAGAGCGGAATCGCACTGATCGCCGAGGGCGGAGGCTTCGCCAGACGACCTGTTAAATCGGCGCGGGCACGGCTTTCGAGGATCGTTCCCGGGGTTCCCATTCAGGAGTACTACGCGGGTCTCGGTGAGGGGGAATTATCCCTCCGCAAACTGGTCAAAGCGATCAAGGGTTCGAAGAAGGTCCTGAAGAAACGGGAAAGGGCAGCGATCGTGGCACGGATCCACTCCCTTGGGGGTGCAAGACTCCCCATTCCGAAGGGCATCGACCCCATGCGGGTCCGCCCGGATCGCAAGGCTCTCCGGGGCCGCTAGCCCTCGGAATGTAACAGTCCCGTAACATTCTTTACACCTGTGGGAAATCGCCAACGCCTAGTGTAAGGACCGCCGAGACCCGGCATATGACAACTTCAAGGAGAACAGCATGTTCAAGGACGCCGCGGAGGCCATCGCCTTCGTCAAGGAGCAAGACGTCAAGTTCATCGATGTCCGCTTCTGTGACCTGCCGGGCATCATGCAGCACTTCAACATCCCGGCCGCTTTGTTTGATCAGGACACCTTCTCCGAGGGGCTGATGTTCGACGGATCCTCGATCCGCGGATTCCAGGCCATCAACGAGTCGGATATGAAACTGATGCCAGACATCAATACCGCGTACGTCGATCCCTTCCGTACGCAGAAAACCCTCATCATCAACTTCTTCATCGTCGACCCGCTTACTGGTGAGCCCTACTCGCGCGACCCACGGAACATCGCCGCTAAGGCCGAGGAATACCTGAAGTCGACTGGAATCGGCGATACGGCCTTCATCGGTTCGGAGGCGGAGTTCTTCATCTTCGATTCGGCCCGGTTTGCTACCGGCACCAACGAGGGCTACTACCACATCGACTCCGTCGAGGGATGGTGGAACTCCGGCCAGGAGTACGGCGAGGACGGCCCGAACCGTGGCTACAAAACCAGGCCCAAGGGCGGATACTTCCCCGTTCCACCGAGCGACCATTTCGCCGACATCCGCGACGAGATGTGTACGACCCTCGGCGAGGTGGGCCTCAGTATTGAGCGCGCACACCACGAGGTGGGGACCGGTGGACAACAAGAGATCAACTACAAGTTCAACTCGCTCCTCCATGCCGCCGATGACCTCATGAAGTTCAAGTACACCGTGAAGAACGTCGCGTGGAAGAACGGCAAGGTCGTGACCTTCATGCCGAAGCCGCTCTTCATGGACAATGGCTCCGGCATGCACTGCCACCAATCGCTATGGAAGGCAGGCAAGCCCCTATTCTTCGACGAGAAGGGCTACGGCGGCCTGTCGGACATCGCACGTTGGTATGCGGGAGGCTTGCTCAAGCACGCCGGTTCACTCCTGGCCTTCACCAACCCGACGGTGAACTCCTTCCACCGCCTGGTGCCGGGATTCGAAGCCCCGGTCAACCTGGTCTACTCCGCTCGCAACCGTTCGGCCGCGATCCGGATCCCGATCACGGGCTCCAACCCGAAGGCCAAGCGACTCGAGTTCCGTGCCCCCGACCCCTCATCCAACCCCTACCTCGCCTTCGCGGCGATGCTTATGGCGGGGCTCGATGGGATCAAGAACAAGATCGAGCCGCCCGCACCGGTGGACAAGGACCTATACGAGCTGCCGCCCGAGGAGCACGCCCTCATCCCACAGGTTCCTGGTTCGCTCAACGAGGTGCTCGATAACCTTGAGAAGGACCACGCCTACCTATCCGAGGGCGGGGTCTTCACCGAGGATGCCATCGAGGAGTGGATCGACTTCAAGCGGACCAAGGAGATCAACCCCATCCGCTTCCGTCCCCACCCCCACGAGTTCGAGCTCTACTTCGACATCTAAGCCGAATGACAGCGACGGTGGGCGGCCCCTTCGGGCCGCCCACCGTTAGTTTTCGCTGAAAGTCAGCCGGTTGAGCCGGCGAGATCCCCTTTCTCGGATAGGGGGCCGCCTGGCTCGGGGTGTTCCTCTACTGGATCTGAAGGCACTGCCGGATCCGATGGCGCAACTGGATCTGAAGGCGCTGCCGGATCCAAAGGCGCTGCCGGATCCGCAGTTCCAAGAGAAGCCGTCGTCCCGCCAACACCACCGTCGACGACAGAAGTTGTCCCTTCCGTCGCGGCCGTCCGGGCTAGGGCGGGTTCCAGTTCGCGCTCGGGCTTGGGCTCAGCATCCGCCTTCGACTTTTTCCCACGTGAGAGGAACCAGACGAGCGTGTACGCGACCGCCCCGAGAACGAGGAGGGCGACAGCGATCTTGAACAAGTTGGACTGGACGCCGTCGATCCTCGACTGCGGCACCAGGTCATTGGCCATGTCCCTGATCTCTGAGTCAAGGCCACCGGGTAGCCGGTCGAGGAGACTCGCGACCTCGACCTTGGATGCCAGGAACCACAACACCAGCACGATGACACCCAAGCCGAGGAGAAGCTTCGGAATGATCCATCGCTTCCGGGGTATGGCGAGGACACCGAGGGCGATTAGGGCCAGGCCGACCCACAGTCCCCAGGTCGCGATCGCCTGCACCCAGTCGTACCTGTCGCGAATGCTGGAGACCTCGTCGGCAGTGAAGGGCTCGAAGGTGACGGGATCGAGCGTGGTGGGTGGGACGAGTCCCGAAACCTCCGGGTTCGCCTCCAACACGGCATAGAGCGGTTCGGTAATGTCGAACGAGATGATGAGTGGCGCGAGAGGCAGGGTGTCGTCCGTCAGTTGAGCGATGATGCTCGACTCGATCTCCTCGATGATGTCAACGAGGTCATCGATGAAGCCACCCGAGGCGACCGCATCGGCGATCACGGCATTCAACGTCTGTTCTTCCGGCGTCCCAGCGATAGGGACTCCGTTCTGGGCGAGCGCATCGGTCATCAGCGATTGGGCCTGCTCGGTGATCGTGCTTTGGCTCTCCGCTTGATTGAGAACGGTTGAAATGAACGGTGACGCAATGGAACCGCTGTCCACCTTGTGGGTGACGACACTTGCCGACGCCCAAACACCGAGCGCGAGTACCCCAAGAGCTACGAGAAACCATCCGAGCGTTGACCGAAGAATCCTCATCCTGCCTCCTTCTTCTCCCATCCGTAGAAGACCCTCTCCATCACGCTACGCGCCCGGCGGGCCGCGCGGGAGTACCGATTGTCGAGCTCGGCCGCCGTCCAGCCTTCGCCGAGGATCTCCGCAAGGGCCCGAAGCTCCCTGGCGTCGGAGGGCAGGATGCTTGTCTTGTCCCTGGGATAGCCCCGGAGCGCCATGGCCCCCCGAACCCTGGTCGCCAATCTCCAGGCCTCCGTGAGGATGCCGCCATCCTTCTTGGTCAAGACCCCATCCCGCACCGCAGCCTCAATCGCCCCGAGGGTGAAGGGGGTTCGCAACCCCTCATGATCGTGGGCATGCCTCATCTGAAGCAACTGGATGGTCCACTCGACATCGGACAGCCCCCCCGGTCCGAGTTTGACGTGCCGTTTGGGATCGATGCCACGGGGCAGACGCTCGGATTCCATCCGCGCCTTGAGGGTCCTCATCTGTTTGAGCGCGGTAGCGGTCAGGGTGGTGGGATACCGCACTGGGTCGATCATCTCGACAAATCGTTTTCCCAAACCAGGATCCCCGGCCACAGGACGCGCGCGTAGCAGGGCCTGAGCCTCCCACGGATCCGACCACTTTCCGTAATACTCGGCACAGGAGGCGAACGACCGAGCAAGGGGACCGTTCTTTCCCTCCGGCCGGAGATCCGCATCGGTTTCCAACGGGGGTTGGGGGCCAGTGCTCTTGAGAAGGCGCCTCACCTCCGTCGCCACCTGTTGAGCCTGCTGATCCGCGACACTCGCATCGACCTTGGGATCCGGCTCGAAAACGAACACGATGTCCGCGTCCGACGAGTAGGACATCTCCATGCCGCCGTACCGACCGACGGAAATGATCGCCATCTCCAACGGGAGTCGATCCACACCGGCGGCTCGTGCGCGTTCCCTCATCGCGATGTCCAAAGCCCCCGCGATGACGACGTCCGCGACATGGGTCACGGTACGGGCGGCCTCTACCGTGTCGAGTCGCCCCAGGACGTCTGCCGCCGCGGTACGCGCCAACTCCCTTCGACGCAGCCCACGGAGCGAGGTGATCGCTTGCTCGGGGTCCTCTGTCCTTCCAAGGATCGCGTCGGCCTCCTCCGTCAAGCGCGCATGATCGCGTGGGGCAAGATCCTCGTCGGAATCGAGCCAGGTGATGTCTTCGGCGGAGGAGAGGAGGGCCTGAGTCACATAGGGGGAGGTCGAAAGCAGGCGAGCCAAGCGCTCGGCGGCCACCGCCGAGTCTCGGAGCAGCTTGAGATACCACGCTGCATCCTTCAGTTGCTCGGAGAGGGTGCGGAAGGCCAAGAGCCCGGCATCAGGGTCCGCCCCATTGGCGAACCATCCGATCATGGCGGGCAACAGTTGCCGTTGAATAAGGGCTCGGCGCGACACCCCATCGGTCAACGCGGCTAGGTGCCGCTTGGCCGCCTCCGGATCCAAGTATCCAACCGAGGCGAGGCGCTCACTCGCGGCCTCCGGATCGAGGGCGACCTCGTCGGCACTCAACCGGGCAAGGATGGGAAGGAGCGGCCGGTAGAACATCTCGAGGTGCATCGCCCGAACATCGCGCCGAACCTCATGCCACGCCTCAAGGAGCTTCTCGTTCGTCCGGAATCCGGATGCCCGGGCGAGGCGCCTCACGTCTTCATCGGTGTCGGGCATGAGGTGGGTGCGCCTCATCCTGGACAGTTGGACCCTGTGCTCCCATACCCTCAACAGTCGGTAGGCCTCGTCCATGCGGGCGGCTTGCGGTCTGCCCACGTATCCGCCGTTCCGAAGCGCGGCCAGGGCTTCAAGGGTCGGGGCGACCCTGAGCGTCGGATCCGTACGACCATGGACCAACTGGAGGAGCTGAATGGTGAACTCGACATCGCGCAGTCCCCCGGGACCGAGTTTGATCTGCCGGTCGGCTTCCCCGGTCGGAACGTTCTCCTCCACACGACGACGTAACGCTTGCGCCTCCTCGATGAAACTCTCCCGTTGGGTTGCTTGCCACACCATAGGGGTGATGGCCTCGATGTAGGCGTTGCCCACTTCAAGGTCTCCGGCGACCGGCCTAGCCTTGAGAAGGGCCTGAAACTCCCATGTATGGGCCCACTTTTCGTAATACGTCTTGTGCGATTCGACGTTGCGCACCAGGGCGCCGTCCTTGCCCTCGGGACGAAGGTTGGCATCCACTGGCCAGAGTGCGGGCTCGATTGATGCCCGATCGCACGCTCGCGCCGTCGCGGTGGCAAGGCGCGTGGCTATCGCGATCGATCGCGGGTCGTCCGCCCCCTCGGCAGGTTCCGCGACGTAGATGACATCCACGTCCGACACGTAGTTGAGTTCGCGCGCCCCACACTTCCCCATGGCGATGATGGCGAGGCGCGTCGCGGCATGGTCCGGTTCATCGGCCCTGGCCAATGCCAGTCCTGCCTCGAGGGCTGCCGAGGCGAGGTCCGCGATGGCCTCGGCGACGGCGGGCAGGATCTCCGTCGGTTTCGGGGTCGAAAGGTCCTCGGCCGCGACTCGTAGCAACCGTCTGCGATACTCGACCCTGAGGGCATCTATTCCCTTCGGGCTCGGAACCCGTGCCACCGGCACGGCCGCGGTCGGGTCCGCCCCAACGGCCTCAAGGATCGCGGCACGTGCCCCCGCTACGGCCTCCGCGATCCCCCCCTCGGCTAGATCGGAAATGGCCTCGGGATGGAGAACAAGGAAATCCCCGAGCCCGGTCGAGGCACCAAGGACCGCAACGAGCCTGGCTTCGGCCCCCGCGTCGACGAGGGAGGTCAAGCCATCGAGGTGACCTGACTCGCGGGCGGACTCCGCAAGGCGAAGCAGTTGGCGGATGGCGAGATCGGGATCGGCAATTCTTGAAAGAACGCCATGGAGGTCCCCGATCGATACTCCGTACACACCCTCGATCGTCGCAACAGCCTCGGTTACCCCCGTGGGATCCGCAACTCCGGCCTTCCGCAACTGAGCCGTTGTGGACACCTGTCGGCTCGTCATCGCTTGTCTCCGGGTGTCCCCTCTAAAGGACGGGAAGGAACCGCTCGATCTCGAAGGGCGTCACTTGGGCGCGGTACAACTCCCATTCGGCGCGCTTGTTCCGAAGGATGAATTGGAACAACTGCTCACCGAGGGTTTCCGCGACCAACTCACTCTTCTCCATCACGTCGACGGCATCGGCGAGGGACCCGGGCAACGGTTCGTAGCCCAAAGCCCTCCGCTCGGCTTCCGACAACTCCCACACGTCGTCCTCGGCGTGCTCCGTGAGCGGATAGTCGTCGGCGATTCCCTTGAGGCCGGCTGCCAGGATGACCGCGAAGGCGAGGTAGGGATTGGCCGCCGAATCGATCGCCCGATACTCAATACGGCACGATTGACCCTTGTTGGGCTTCTGGATGGGCACCCTGACTAGAGCAGAGCGGTTGTTCGATCCCCAGCAAACGTACGACGGAGCCTCCGCGCCACCCCACAGCCGCTTGTAGGAGTTGACGTATTGGTTGGTGATCGCGGTGATTTCAGGGGCGTGCTTGAGCACCCCAGCGATGAAGTTCTTGGCCACCTTGCTTATCTGGAAGGGGGTCCCTGCCTCGAAGAAGACGTTACGGTCACCTTCGAACAGACTCATATGGGTATGCATGCCAGAACCGGGTGAGTCAACTAGCGGCTTGGGCATGAAGGAGGCGAAGACGCCTTGCTCGATGGCGACCTCCTTCACGACCGAGCGGAACGTCATGATGTTGTCCGCCGTCGCCAGAGCATCGGCGTACCGGAGGTCAATCTCGTTCTGACCCGGTCCTGCCTCGTGATGGGAAAACTCCACCGAGATCCCCATGGATTCGAGGGTGGTGACGGCGGAGCGTCGGAAGTTGTGGGCGGTATCCCGCGCCACGTTGTCGAAGTACCCAGCGTGATCGACGGGCCGCGGCTTCTTTCCCTCCGTGAGGGGTTCGAAGAGGTAGAACTCGATCTCTGGGTGGGTATAGAACGTGAACCCGAGGGCGCTCGCCTTGTCGAGGGCGCGCTTAAGGACATAGCGAGAGTCCGCCATGGAAGGCTCTCCGTCCGGCGTCTGTATGTCACAGAACATCCGGGCGGCTCCGCGCACGTCCCCCCGCCACGGGAGGATCTGGAACGTCGACGGATCCGGCCGCGCGATCATGTCTGCCTCGTAGACGCGCGTCAGGCCCTCGATGACGCTCCCGTCGAAGCCGATCCCCTCTTCGAACGCGTTCTCCAACTCGGCCGGAGCGATCGCGACGGATTTAAGGACACCGAGCACATCGGTGAACCAGAGTCGAATAAATCGAATGTCGCGCTCCTCTACGGTGCGGAGCACGAACTCCTGCTGCTTGTCCATGGTCCTATCCTGCCGTACCCACGCACCGAATGGGTGACATGAAGTTGAGCCGAGCTCCGCGTAGGCTCGTGCCATGCCCCCGCTTCGCCTCGCCCTGGCCCAGGTCAATCCCTGTGTGGGGGACCTCGAAGGCAATGCGGCGATCGTCCTCGAGGCCTGCACGAACGCGGCCGCGGCGGGAGCGGAGTTGGTCGCCCTGCCGGAGATGGTCATCACGGGGTATCCAATCGAGGATCTCGCCCTCAGGGAGTCATTTCAACGTGCGGCCGAACGGACGGTCGAGGGCACCGCTCACGCCCTCGCCGAAAAGGGCCTCGGCGACCTAGTCGTCATCCTTGGCACGCTGGGAACGGAGCCCTCTGGGCGGCCGACTAACGAGGCCGTCGTTCTGACAGGCGGCAGGATCATCGCCCGGTATGCCAAACACCACCTACCCAACTATGGAGTCTTCGACGAGCGGCGCATCTTTGCCCCTGGGGCGGACCCCTGTGTCGTCAAGGTCAAAGGAGACAGGGTCGGCATCGTCATCTGCGAGGACGTCTGGCAGGACGGTGGCCCCGTCGACCTCATGGACGACAATGAGGTCCGCCTCCTCGTCGTCATCAATGGGTCCCCTTTCGAGGAGGGCAAGGGGCACATCCGACACGAACTCGCCGAACGCCGCGCTCGCGAAGTGGGGGCTCCCGTCGCGTATGTCAACCTGTGGGGCGGTCAGGACGATCTCGTCTTCGACGGGCAGTCGTTTATCGTCGGAGCGGACGGCGCCCTTCTCGCCACTGCCCCCGCCTTCATGGATGCCCTCCTGATCTGGGATCTCCCGGCAAGCGATAGCGACAAGCCTCTCAAGACCCAGGTCGTCATTCCGCTCGAGGACGACGCCCAGGTCTACTGGGCGTGCGTGACGGGGCTCCGGGACTACGTCCACAAGAACGGAATGACCGGAGTTGCGCTCGGACTCTCCGGAGGCATCGACTCGGCGCTCACGGCCATGATGGCTGCGGACGGCCTCGGGGGCGAGAACGTCGTCGGGGTATCCATGCCCTCTCGCCACTCCTCCGACCACTCGAAGGACGACGCCGCAGCCCTCGCGGGGAACCTCGGGATCGACTACCGGACCATCCCCATCGAACCCATGGTCACGGCGTTCGAGAAGGCGCTTCACCTGACGGGCGTCGCGGTGGAGAACATCCAGGCCAGGGTGCGCGGCATGATCCTCATGGGGATATCCAATTCCGAGGGGCCGCTCGTCCTCGCCACGGGAAACAAGAGCGAGCTTGCGACCGGATACTCAACCGTGTATGGGGACGCCGTCGGCGGCTACGCCCCCCTCAAGGATGTCGACAAGTCCCGGGTGTGGGACCTCGCCCGGTGGCGGAACCGCTACGCCGAGTCCCACGGCGAACACCCACCCATCCCGGCCGACTCCATCGAGAAGCCCCCGAGCGCGGAGCTCCGCCCGAACCAGACAGACCAGGACAGCCTCCCCCCGTACGACCTTCTCGACGAGGTGCTCGACGCATACGTGGAGCACGCCGAGGGGCGCGCCGAACTGATCGCCCGTGGGTTCGACGAGATCGTCGTCGACAAGGTCCTTTCCCTCACGGACCGGGCCGAGTGGAAACGTCGCCAGTACCCGCCGGGCCCGAAGGTCACGGCGCTCGCGTTCGGGCGGGACCGACGGCTTCCCATCACCTCGAGATGGCGTGAGAAGGTGGAGCCATGACTTCGACAACACGGCCGGAACGCAAGAAGGTGCGCATCCACCACTTCCGCGAAATGAAAGCGCGCGGCGAGAAGATCACGATGCTCACCGCATACGACATCGCGACGGCGAGGATCTTCGACGAGGCCGGCGTCGACGTGTTGCTGGTCGGCGACTCGCTCGGGGACAACATCCTCGGGCAAGGCAACACGGCGGCCGTCACGCTCGACCAGATGATCCCGTTCGTCCGGGCCGTGACCGGGGCGACGTCGAGTGCGTTCGTCATCGGCGACCTCCCCTTCGGCTCGTACGAGGTCAGCCCCCAGCAGGCCGTCACGTCGTCGATCCGGCTCGTCAAGGAGGGCGGCGCGCACGCTGTCAAGTTCGAGGGAGGGAGGCGAGTCTCGGCGCAGGCCAAGGCCGTCGTCGATGCCGGGATCCCCTTCTGCGGACACCTGGGATTCACCCCGCAGTCGGAGAACATGCTGGGCGGACACCGCGTACAAGGCCGGGCGGAGGGCGCGTACGAGACGATGCTTGCCGACGCCCTTGCCCTCCAGGAGGCGGGGGCGTTCATGGTCGTGTTGGAGATGGTCATCGAACCCGTCGCGACCAAGTTGACCAAGGCTCTCGATGTGCCAACTATCGGCATCGGCGCGGGGCCGGGCACGGACGGGCAGGTGCTGGTCTGGCTCGACATGGCCGGGATTGGCGACTGGTCGCCGAGTTTCGCCAAGCGGTACGCAGAGATCGGCAAGGCACTCGGAAAGGCCGCCTCGGCATATGCCTCCGAGGTCAAGGACGGGACGTTCCCCGACGCCGGGCACTTCTTCTCCGAATGACGAGTCGACCGCATCCAATGGATGGGCGCTCGTGAAACGGTCCACCGCCTTTCGAATCTGGGATGGGCTCCTGCTCGCCATCGTGCTCCTGCCGCTGGCGATCTTCTGGTCGGGGAGGAATGGGGTCTTCCGGCCTGACGACGGCACCCCGGACGACTCCCTGGCCGGGCACGCCTGGGCCTCGGCGCTCTACCTCGCCGCGGTGGCGCTGGTCGTCGCGTGGTTGAGGGTCCGGGGTACTCGGGCGCTCGTCCTGGGAAGCCTGGCCCTCACCGCGCTGGTTGGGACGGCGGTCGTCTTTCAGAAGATCGGCAAAAAGGCTATACACGAGGCCGGGATCTCGGGGCTCGGGTTCGATATCTCGATCGTCATCATCGTCTACCTCTCCGCGAGCATGGCGACGTGGCTCCTGCTCTGGTCAATCGCGACCGCTGTGCGCCGGGGCCGCACCCGCTAGGCCTGCCGGCGCCTCTCGAACGACTCCAGGATTAGGCGCGCCATGCGGGTGCACGTCTCCTCCCGCCAGTCCCCCATCCGGGCCGCCATCTCCGGCGGCAGGCCGCGTTCCCCCTTGGGGGTCCTCGGGACGCTGAACATCGCGAACCCGACGGCGAGCGCCACAAGCGACTGCATCATTTCCACAGCGTCATCGAGGCTGAAGCCGATCGAGATCAGGTAGGCGAGCCCGTCCTCCATGTTGTTCTCCAGCCGCCAACCCGCAAGGTCGAGGAGGTTCGGGTGGGCGACGAGCATCCGCCGGTATTCGACGAAGACCTCCTCGAGGAATGGCATCCACTCCCCCATCGGGTCCGCAGTCACGACCATCTCTGCACGCGCTCGGCCAATCACCCCGTCGAGGAGCGCCTGCTTGTCCGCGATGTGGTGGTAGAGGGAGGCGGCCTCGACCCCCAGGTCACCCGCGAGGCGCCGCATCGTGAGCGCGTCGAGGCCTTCGGCGTCGACGATCTCAAGGGCCTTCTCGAAGATTAAGTCCGGGTTCAGCATTCGCTCGTCCTTCCGGCTTGACCCTAACGGCGTTAGGTGCCACACTATCGACATCACAAACCTAACGTTGTTAGACTAACCCCTAGGGACAGAAACGAAAGGACAGCCACGTGAGAATCTTCCTCGGCGTCTTCCTCATCTTCCACGGCATGGTCCACGCGATGTACATCGGGCATGCCCTCCGCTGGTTCGAGTTGAGGCCCGGCATGCCCTGGCCGACCGGAGCCTGGACCCTCTCCTCGCTGTCCGACGGGGCGCTCCGGGCGTTCGCCGCGATCACGATCGGCTTGGCCTCCCTCGGCCTCATGCTGGGAGGAGCCGGCATGCTCCTCAAGTGGGACTGGGCGGACTGGGTCGCGATCGGTGGTGCGATGCTTGCCTCGGTGGCCCACGTCCTCCTGTGGAGCGGCAAATGGTCCGAGGCCGCCGATCACGGCGCGTATGGCGTCTTCATCAATGCGGCGGCCGTCGTTGCGATCCTGGTGATCCGCTCCTAGAACGCCCTCGAATCAGAAAGCCAGGCGTCCCGGCGGCTCGTTGCCTGGCTTCCACTTGATGCTGCAGCCCACGCTCGGCGAATGAGGCACGGGTACTGGTTCGCCGCGGAGCACACCGTCGACAGCGGCTCGCATGGAACTCCCCGTGGGCTTGAGGGAGTCGTGCGGGCGGGAGTCGTCGAATTGTCCCCGGTAAACGAGGCGGCACCCGCCGTCGTAAAGGAAGAAGTCCGGGGTGCAGACGGCGCCAAACTCCTTCGCCACGCTTTGGGTCTCGTCGTACAAGTAGGGGAAGACGAACCCCGCCCGCAGGGCCTGCTCCACGAGACCCTCCGGCGCGTCCTCTGGGTAGGTGTCCGCATCGTTTGAGGAGATCCCGACGACAGCAAGCCCCTTCTCCGCATACTCGGCCGCGAACTCCCCCAGGGCACCCTCAAGGTTCTTCACGTAGGGACAGTGGCTACAGAGGAAGACGACGAGGAGGGCTGGAGCTTCGGCGAAGTCGGCAAGCCCGACCTCTCCGGAGCCGTCGGCCGTCGGAAGGGTGAAGTCGGGTGCGGGGCTTCCCAACTCCGTCACCGCTGAATCCGTAGCCATCAGTGAGAATCCTCCTCTTCGCCGACTATCTCATCCCATTCCCGGTCGTCCTCGTCCCATTCGGCATTTCGGGCCTCAGCAATCTCTAGCGCCTTCTCGGCATCCTCCTGCGTCTCATACGGACCCATGAGGTGCTCCCATGGGCTTAGCCGCCCGTGCTCGACCATGCGCGTGCGGATGTTGTAGTAGAACTTGTCGGCCTCGTCGGCTCCTGACATGAATCCACCTCCCACGCTTCGTATGCTCCAGCATCGTCCGGCGGCGTTGGGGCGTCAAGGAGAAACCCGCGGCTAGGCTTGAGGCCATGAACCCCGAGCGCGCTCCCATCTCCAAAGGAGTGGTATCACCGATCCGCCTGGTTCCCGCCAACATCGCCCGGCCCGAGTATGTGGGCCGCAAGAGGGCCGCGACTTGGCGGGGCGGCGATGTCCACAGCGAGGAGATCATCGAGCGCATCCGGCTCGCCGCGCGGATCGCCGCCCAGGCCCTAGCAGAGGTGTGTCGAGCGGTCGTCCCAGGCATCACTACCGACGAGCTCGATCGAATCGGCCACGAGTTCATGTGCGACAACGGCGCCTACCCCTCAACCCTTGGCTATCCGGGCGGCGCTGGCCGTCCACCCTTCCCGAAATCACTCTGTACCTCCCTCAACGAGGTCATCTGCCATGGCATCCCCGACTCGACCGTCGTCGAAGAAGGCGACATCGTCAAGGTTGACCTCACTGCCTTCAAAGACGGCGTCCACGGGGACAACTGCGCAAGCGTCGTCGCTGGGGTCGGGTCAGAGGAAGCGCACTCACTGGTACGGGTCACCCGCGAGACCCTTGAGCGTGGCATCTCGGCCGTCAAACCTGGACGGCAAGTCAACGTCATCGGCCGGGTGATCGAGGCCTACGCCACGCGTCACGGATACCAGTCCGTGCGGGGCTACACAGGCCATGGGGTGGGGCCAGCCTTCCACAGCGGCCTGATCATCCCCCACTATGACTCAGCACCGCACCACGCCGACATCATCGAACCGGGCATGGTCTTCACCATCGAACCGATGCTCGTTGCGGGCTCCGAGGAGAATGATGAGTGGAAGGACGGATGGACGGTCACGACGGATGACGGTTCCTGGTGCGCCCAGTTCGAGAACACAATCCTTGTTACCGATGACGGAGCTGAGGTGCTGACGGTCCCATGAGTGAGATTGCGATTGGGGTGGATGTCGGCGGCTCCGCCATAAAAAGTGCCCGCGTCGACCTCAAGGCTGGCGCTCTCTTAACCGACCGCCACCACATCGCCACTCCCCAACCCTCGACCCCCGCCGCAATCGGTGCGGTAATCGCCGAGGCCATCGCTTGGTGTACACCCGAGAAAGACACCCCCATCGGTGTCGCCTTCCCCGGTGTCGTCCAACACGGCATCGTCCGCACGGCCGCCAACGTCGATGCGGCCTGGATCGGTACCGACCTCCGGGAGATCGTCAAGGAACACTCGGGGTATGACGCCCATGTGATAAACGATGCCGACGCCGCGGGCTACGGAGAATACGTCTATGGCGCGGCCCGCCTTGAGGACGGGCTCGTGCTGATGGTGACGCTCGGCACGGGCATCGGCACCGCGCTCATTTCGGATGGCCAAATCGTGCCGAACACCGAACTCGGGCACCTCATGATCGACGGGGTGGACGCCGAGGAGTATGCGGCCGGATGCGCACGGGAACGCCACAACCTCGGCTGGGAGGAGTGGGCGGGCCACCTCGACCGCTACCTCGGAGAGTTGGAACGGCTCCTGTGGCCGGACCTCATCGTCATCGGGGGCGGAGTGTCCCAGGCATACGAAAAGTTCCTGCCGTTCATCCATCTGCGCACGCCTGTGGCGCCGGCACAACTGTTCAACAACGCCGGGGTCGTGGGGGCAGCGGCCGCCGCCGCCGAGGAGTACCGCCGCGCGGCGAAGCCACCTGCGTCACCGATCAGCCCATAGGGCCACGCGCTCCAGTTCCTCTTGCCGAAGTGCCTCCTCGATGGCGGCCAACTGGGCATCGGTACAGGGCAGGTCGAAGGCGAAGCGCACCGCTCGAGCCGCGTCGCCCCGGTAGTCGTGGCCACTGGAGCCGAACTCGCCCGGAACCATCACCCCGGCGTTCTTTGCATCGACGGCAGCCTGAAGGAAGGTTGCTGGAGTCGACCAACTCGCCTGAGGCGGGACCGCCGAAGGCCTATCCTCCCCGAGCCACCAGGGATGCTCCACAAGAAGGGACGGGCTGAACAAGGTGACCGCGTCGTCATGGTGGGAGATCAGGACATACCGCGCCTCCGCCACTACGGTACGTGAGAGGCGATCGAGTTCTCCGGCACTCGCGACCTCGAGTATCTCCCCGGGCCGCGTGTCCGGATTGAGCGGATCGCGCACCTCAAGCGCCCAGCGACTCGTGTGAGGGATCCCTAGCCAGAGGGCCCGTTCGATTAGGAGTTCACGTAGGCCACGGGTCCCGGTGTGTAGAAACGCGTCCTGGCTGGTATGGGCGCCGAGGCTCTCACCGAAGAGCACGATACGCGGACGCTGGTTGGGCTTCCGCTTGGACAATTCCTTGGCCAACGCCGTCCACATAGCCCAGTTCTGCTCGCGACCATCGTCCACACGGTCGAGGGACAGCCACGACGGGCGCGAGGAGTACTGCATGGCGAGGGAAACACAATCCCCCCGGCTGAGGTACTCCCACGCCGAACTCACGGCATAGTTGACGAAGCCGCTGCCCGTCGGTGAGCACAGAACCAGCAGCGACCGATCAAGGGCACCGGTTCGGTCGAGTTCCTCAAGGGCCAACCGGACACGCTCGTCGATAGTGGGGGCCGAGGTGAGTCCGATGTACACCCTTATTGGATCGAGCGCTGGCTCGCCCATGACTGCCGCGATCTTGTCCACTGGGGTGATGCAAGACAGGTGACGACGCGCCTCCCGCGTGAGTGGGGCCCAGGTGACCAGGCTGCCGGTGCCGCCGCTGACTCGTGGCGACTCCGGCGAATCCTCAAGGGCGGGATCCGGAGTCGACATCTCCTTTTCCGCGCGGTGGAAGAACCTCAGGCCGATGCTGTAGATGGCAGCGCCGATCATGCCGAAGGACACCAGGTGACCGAAGAGGGCACTTCGGCCTTTGCTCCCTCCCGCCCTTGAAATTCCCGCCCCGATCCCTCGGGCGGTGTGCCGTTCGACCGAGGCGAGGGTTGCCGCCCCGGCGGCGGTCAACGCACCGATCGCGATGGATTTGGCCAAAGGAGGAAGGTCGGTCTGAGTTGAAGGAGCCTCACCCTCACGCAAGGACCGGGAGCGGAGGTGCTGGATAGTGCCCGACGCCCCGGCACCAACGGCCACGATGACGGGAGCGCTCCTTACCGCCACGCTGATCGGACGACTCCGGCCTGGCAGCTTATCGAGCGAAGCCGCGACCAGCCCCGCCGCGGAGGTAGCAACCATGCGTTGGGCAACAGCCCGAGCCAAACCACGACCAACCGACTCGCCCTCTCGATAGGGGAGTACCGCGCACACGGCCGATGAAACCCCAAGCGTCGTGAGGTTGACCGCCAGGGTCATCCGCGTCGCACTGGTGGGGGAGGTGCTTGCCCCGGTACCCGTCAGAAGACCGCGGGCGACCCCTCGCGATGCCTCATGCGCCACTGCGGTGAGAGAGTAGGTCATCGCGGCCGTGAAGCCGGTGATAAGGCCCTGGTCGAGGGCTGAGCGGGGTTGCACCAGTGGGACCAGGCTTCCCGGCACCGAAGCCGATGCCGCGATAATCCCCGCACGCTGGCTCGTCGACATCCGTCCAGGCCAGACGCGCCTCATCTTGGCATCGTATCGAGGCGGGGTCACTCGGCGCGACCGTCCTAATGAATCAGATGGGATAGGCGGAGCGGATGAGTCGGCCGATACCCCGGTTTCGATTAGCTGTCTATCGGATGAACGAACAGGCCCGAACGCAGTTTCGGTTCGAACCAGGTGGACTTCGGCGGCATGACTTCACCCAGATCGGCAACGTCCATGACCTCCACCGGTGAGGTGGGGTGGAGTGCGAACGCTACAGCGAAAGCCCCCGAATCGACCAGCCGCACAAGTTCTGCCGCATCTCGGATGCCGCCCACAAAGGCGATGCGCTTGTCGGTGCGCGGATCGTCGATCCCTAGAAGCGGCGCAAGTACGTGCTGTTGCAGGAGCGACACGTCCAGGCGTTCGATCGGGTCGGACTCGTCGACGATCTCGTCACGGGCCGTCAGCAGGTACCAGGTGCCGTCCGAGTACAGGCCAAACTGGTGAACCCCAAGGGGCGGAGCATCAGTTGAAGGCTGGATGTCGAAGCGCCGGATGTCAAAACCGAGCGCCAGCGCATCGAGGAAGGAGGCGAGGCTGTGCCCGCCAAGGTCGCGCACTACTCGGTTGTACGCCATTACGGTTAGATGGTCGGCTGGGAAGGCAACGACAGGGAAGTAGGCGGCCTCGCCTTCGCCACGTTGATCCCAGACCCGTACCGCTGCGGCGCTGCGATGGTGCCCATCGGCGACGTAGAGGGTCGGGACTTGCTCGAAGGCCTTGACCAACGTCTGGATCACCTCAGCGTCTTCTACGGCCCAGAGGGCGTGGGTGACGCCTTCGTCGGTGGTGAACTCGTACTCCGGAGCGCCCGAGGCGACGCGACCTAGGGTGTCGGCGACGATCGCCGCGCCCGGTGCATCTGGGCGGTACATCAAGAATACCGGTTCGTCGTGCGCCCCCAAGGCATCGATGTGCTTTGTCCGGTCGTTCTCCTTGTCCGGGCGGGTGTGCTCGTGGATGGCGATCACCCCACTCCGGTACTCCTCAACGCTGGCGCAGCCCACCACCCCGGTCTGGACCGCATCCCCCATCCTCTGGCGGTACACCAACAAGCCGGGTTTCTCGTCACGAACCAGCAAACCTCGGCCGATGAAATCCTCAAGCGTCGCCCGTCCGAGCCGGTGAACCTCCTCGGCATCCGCAGTTGCGGTCGGATCCAGGTTGATCTCGGGGCGGGAGATGCGCAAGAAGCTGTCCGGGTTCCCCGCCGCAACCGCCCTGGCTTCGGCGGTGCTCACCACGTCGTACGGCGGCGCGGCAACCCGGCTGACGAGCTCGCGGGGCGGGCGAAGGGCGCGGAAGGGTCGGATCATCGTCACTCGCCAATCCTTCCATGCCCCCCTCGCCCGCAATGACAGCAAGCAGGTGGATCGCTCGCGACTGGCGACACGTATCGTGCGTTGGTTTCCCCTACGATCAGAGCATGAGACTAAGCACACCCGAGGAGCGGGCAAAGAAGCGTGCCGATGAGTATGTCGGACTTATGTGGCACGTCGCGTCGTATGTCGTCATCGTTCCATTCATGTTCCTCCTGGATTGGTATCTAGACTCCGGGATTGATTGGGCCCACTGGGTCGCCATACTCTGGGCCGTCGGACTCCTCTTCCACGTGATCGCCTACTTCATCGGCGATCGCTTCACGGAGCGCGCCTATGAGCGCTTCCTTGAGCAAGAGAAGCAGAGGGGTGGGAAGGCCTAGCCGAGATGGATCTCTCGTCTGAGTTGTCCTTGAGGCGGATGAGTCGGCCGATACGCCGGGTTCTGCCCCGAATGCAGGGATCGTGGGTGCGGCCGTGGTCGCCGCCGAGAAGCAGTGCCGGGCCGTCAAGCGCGCGGAGCGTAAACGGTCCGGCACCCCCCGAAGGGTGATTAGCGGGCTATCAACTTCGTGAACGCCCCTTGGAGACGCGTCCCACGATGACGATGATTAGGGCTGCGACGAACACGCCGATGACGTACCCCATGACCTTTGAATCGTTCTCCATTATGTCGTGCCAGATATAGAAGCCACCCCACACACCGGCGATGCCGATAAGGATGGTCAAGAGAAGGTTCACATCTCGACCGGCGACCCAACGGCCGAGGAGGCCCACGAGTGCGCCGATAAGTATTAACCAGATGATGTCCATTGATTGCTCCTTCAAGTTGTGCCAAGCGCCGCACCACCAGGACGGTAGCCGCCGAGGGCTACATCGTTACCTTACACGGCGGCTTTCTGGCGTCCTCTGGAGAGGCGGGCGCTATCCCATACCACCCACGTTGCCGGGAGGGTACTCTCCTTCCGCGATCCTCAACCAAAAATCGTCGATGGTGTCGGGATCGAGGAGCACCGTGGACCCCACGCCGTCTACGCGATAATTCAGGCTGGCCAGCGGAGGCGTCCCGGTGACGGCACCATCGCCGAGCGCCGAGTTGAACACGCGAGCCGCCTGCGCCAGGTCAAGCACGCTCGTGCCATCGCTCACCCGCAACGACGTGAGTCCCGCGCCGGCCACCCGGATCACTGCGAACGGATTGAGCAGCGTCGATCGGCCAAGCGCCTTAGCGGCCACGGCGGCGACGAGCTGCCGCTGACGCTGCGTGCGACCGATGTCGCCCAAAGGGTCGCTGTACCGCATCCGTGCGAAAGCGAGCGCTGTGCTGCCATCGGCCTCGTGGCACCCGGCCGTCCACACGAGGGTACTGAGTGGATCGTTGACGTCTGTGTCGTAGCAAAGTTCGACGCCCCCCAGGGAGTCGACCACGTCGGATACTCCTAGGAAGCCGACTTCGAAGTAGCGGTCGATCGTTAGTCCGGTCAGGTTCTCCACGGTCTGCACCAGCAACGGAGGGCCACCGAAGCTGAAGGCGGCATTGATCTTGTTCTTCCCGTAACCGGGAATCTCCACATACGAGTCGCGAGGAATGCTGATGAGCGCCGTGGGTCCGCTGACGGGCTGGTGCAGGACCATGATCGTGTCTGTCCGGGCGCCGGTTGTACCGTCGTCGGCCCATCCGTCACGAGAATCCGATCCCACGATGAGGAAAGTCTGACCGGGAGTGTCGGCGGCACCGCTCAACGCGTCGACGTGGATGATGCGTGACTGGACCCACAGGGCAAAGACCCCGATCGACAGGATGATGATCAGCACAATGGCGATGAGTGATTTCCGGAGCCAGTGTCGCTTGCGCCGCTTTTCGGGCGACCCCTGCTCGTCGTCGCGACCGGGGTCGCCACCTTGTACGTCCACCCAGAGAATCTAACCCCGCGAGCCGCGTCAACCCTCTATTCACGCGCTGATGGTTGGGCGCGAGTCCCTCTTGACTAGACTGAGCCGGTCGATCCTTGGAGCGCGTGATGTCCCACGAGACCTGGCACGGCACCCCCGGCGGCTACACCAACCACCGGTGCCGGTGCGACGACTGCTGTGCGGCTCTCCGCGACTACCAGCGAGATAGACGCAAGCAACGGATCGCGTCCGCCACCCCCGACCGTGTCCACGGCACGACGAATGGCTATGGGAACTACGGCTGCCGATGCGACCGGTGCCGAGCGGCTTGGACCAAGAACGAACAGCTGCTGCGCCGCAAGCGCCGATCTGGCGGGTAGGGGCCGGCAAGGGCGGTCCGACGGGGTCTAAGGGCGGATGAGTCGGCCGATACGCCGGGTTCTGTCGCTACGCCGAAGCGCAACGGGCGGCCATCCATCTACGACGCACGTTGCCGTACGCCTCTAGCGGCCTACCCGGATGCTCGGGCGGGCAGCCCTCAAACGCATCCTGTCTGGCCTTGCTCCGGGTGGGGTTTGCCTAGCCGCCCCCGTCGCCGGGGACGCTGGTGAGCTCTTACCTCACCGTTTCACCCTTACCCCGGGCCGAGGCCCGAGGCGGTTTGCTTTCTGTTGCACTTTCCCGTGGGTCGCCCCAGGTGGTCGTTAGCCACCACCCTGCCCTACGGAGCCCGGACGTTCCTCGGCGCCGGTTTCCCGGCAACGCGACCGCCTGGCCGACTCATCCGCCATACAAGGGTACGCGGCGTAAGCCCCCCGATCTACAGGGACCATGCGACCTAGAGAAATCGCGTCAGCGCACCGGTCTCGAGGTCGTAGACATACTGGCGCGTCTGGCCGTCGTCACCGTCGCCCCCAAGGTTGGTGGCGTAGGTGAAGAACACGAGGTAACGTCCGCCGTACACGGCGTCCGGGTAAGAATCCCCGTCGGCCTCCTCCCCACCTGGGCCGACGCTGAGGCGCTGGAGGGTTCCCGTCGCGAGATCGGCATAAAAGACGTCGTAGGCATTATTCCCGTCACCCGCGACGAGGTCGCTGGCCTGCGAGCCGAACACCACGCCGCTACCGTCCTGGACCATCAGCGCGGTCTGCGAGTCTCCATTAGCGGGCAGCCCCGAGATCGCCCGGCTTATCAACCGCGTCTCCCCCGTGGCACGGTCCCGCACGAATACGTCATACACCGTGTTGACATCGCCCTCGACGAGGTTGGACGCCTCGGACTGGAAGGCGACGAAGCGGCCGTTGAGGGAGATCGTCGGATTGGACGAGAGTAGGTCCCCCGACGTGCCGTCCGTCGCGACGCTCACCTGTTCTGTCACGCCCGTTTTGGTGTCGAGGACGAACACGTCGCCGTGAAAGTTGTCGTCGCCATACTCGCCCTGCGAGCTCGACTCGTAGGCGATGAAGCGCCCGCCCGCCGAGATCGCCGGGGACGACGAGTACGAAGAACCGGCGGCACCGCTCGGATTGACGAGCGAAAGCTCACCCGAGAGCACGCTGTAGCGATACGCCTGCGGCACCGTCGCCACCCCCGGAACCAGGTTCGTCGCGAACGAGGTGAACACGATCGAGGTCCCGTCGGCGGAAATCCTAGGCTCAAAGGAGCCCTCGTTTCCCGCACCGGCACCGGACTGACTCACTCGGGACACCGCGCCGGAGTCAACCTGCGTGAGGAAGACATCGACGAAGCCATTGGAATCGCCCGGGATGATGTCGGTGGCGGCAGAATCGAACGCGACCTCAGTCCCGCCCCAGGTGACATCACCATCGATCGTCAGGTTGTAGCCCGGGGCTCCGGCCTGGGACACGTCGATGCGCTGGGCCTGACCCGTGGCGACGTTGTACAAGTAGAGCCAGGTGGGCCCGGTCTTGATGAGAACGACGGGGGCGGCCTCGCCGATCGTCAGGACTGCGGGATCTAGAGCGAAGATGTCCGTCAACCCCGCCGTCGGGGACGGTGAGGAACTGGGGCTGGGCGACGAGGTCGGGCTTGGCGACGGGCCCCCGCCCCCGGAACAGCCCGCAAGGGCGAGCGCGGCGATGGAGACACCAGCCAGGCCGGAGCGGAATCGCATTATGGCGAATCCCCCTTCAACGGCTCGTTGGGGCCGGGAGGCCCTTCAGGCTCTCCAAGGACAAACCGGACGCCCCGGCCCTTGAGCAGGGCGTTTGCCTCAGCGACGAAGTCCCCCACCTTGGTCCCGTGAAGCGGAAGCTTCCGTATCGTCCCCTCGGCCGAGAGGGTCACCCTCGGTTCGGCCCGGCTCATGAACTGAACGTGCTCAGGGGTGACCGTGATCGTCTTCCCGATCGCGTACTCCAGGGGGATCTTGAGCCATCGCTCCTGAAGCGATCGCGGTCTCTCGATCGAACCCGTAGGCATGCAGCGAAGCACCACCCGACGGTTCGCACAAATGTTGCAGAACGCGAACATCAACAGGAGCAGCGCGGCCGCGGCGACGACGAACACCGGGATCCGAAGGATAAGCCAGTCGATCGTCCCGGTCCAGGCGGTCCCCGGCACCCCCGATAGCCACAGGCCGACACCGGGCACGATCGCACGACCCACGATGCGGGCGCCGACGGCCTTCCACGGTTCCCTAAATAGCACCACCGGTGGTTTCCACGCGGTTGACATACCGCCTCCTCACTCCGACCGACTCTCGGGATTACTAGGTACTAGTCTCCCCCATACACAGCAGGTGGCGCTCGGCAATATCGCCCTCCCGAGTCACCCTGAGTTCCACGATAGTGATGGAGGCCGGTCGGGGCCAGATCGAGCCCCAGGACCGCAGGTCCATCTTCATCGACAGGGCGACGATGGATTTGATCGCCACCGCATGAGAGGCAAGGACGTATGCCCGACGGGCATCGTCCCCGGCCATGCACGTCGCGGCATGCTCGCGGGCAAGCTCGCGAACCAAACCGTCACCCCTCTCCCCCACCTCCGGGATGGATTCGCCCCCGGGGGGCGCAATCTCCCCGAAACGCCACCGGTGGATGTCGTCCCCGAACCGCTCGGCGATTTCGTGGCCGGTCATACCGTCCCATTCCCCGAAGTCGATCTCCCTCAACCGATCGTCGGTCTCGACGTCGATCCCGAGCCTCATCCCGATGGCGCGCCCCGTCTCCTGGGTCCTCACCATGGGCGACGCGATGACACGCGAGACAACTGGTACGTTTCGCCACCGGTCGCGCCCGATGCGGTAGACGGCGTCACCGACGGCATTGGCCTGGAGCAGCCCCTCGGCATTCAGGTGCGGCCCCAGATTGGAAGAACCCGACAGCGCATGGGTCAACGTCATGTCGGTCACGCCGTGACGGACGAAGACCAGGGTGAGGGAACCGACGTGCCCGGGGTGTGCCAGGTGAAAGAGGGACCGCGCGTGCGGGGTCGGCTTCTCGTGAAGGGCCTCCGTGCCCAGGTCCGAGACGTCGGGTTCGGGGGTGTCGGGCGAGACGATGCTAGAAGAGGGCACCGCCATCCCTCACTCCCTCATCCGAATCGCTCGGGTTGTCGGCGCCTAGGCCCCTCCGGATCGATTCCGACCGCGAGTCCATCGCCTCGTTCGCCAAGGCATCGGCCCTTGAGTTCTCCGCCCGCGGAGCCCAGGTGAAGGTCGCGCGACCGTCCCGGATAACCTCTGAGGCCTCCCCGTGAAGCGCCTTCATGTCCACATGCCTGACCTTCCATTCGCCCTTCATCTGGTGGATGAGAAGCCGGGAATCCAGCCGAACGTCGAGGTATGCCTTGGGATCGATCGCCAACGCCGCCCTCAACCCCGCGATGAGCCCGCGGTATTCGGCGACGTTATTGGTGGCGATCCCGAGGTACCCAGCCCTCTCCGCGAGGACCTCTCCCGTGGCCCCATCTAGAACAAGGGCACCATATCCCGCTGGGCCGGGGTTCCCTCTGGATCCCCCATCAGCCTCGACCACAAGGACGCGCACCTACTCCTCCCTAACGAGGATGCGGGCGCACTCCTCGCACCTCAAGATCGTGTCCTCCGAAGACGCGGCGAAGGTTGCCAGGGTGGAGTTGTCGATCTTCACGTGACAGCCGGTGCACTGGCCCGAGACAAGGACAGCCGCCCCGACCCCATCGTGCGAAGCCCTGAGCTTCTCGTAAAGCGCGAGGAGGGCCGGATCGAGGCCCTCGAGGAGGGAACCCCGTTCGGAGGCGAGCCTCGCCAACTCGGCATCGATCGCTGAAAAGGCCGCATCGCGCTCTGCGGCGAGGGAAGCGAGGCCTGAGCTGACTTCGTCGATCTCGACCCTGGTCGCCGCAAGGGCGTTCTCCGCCGCCTCAAGCCTCTCCATCGCGTCGAGCTCGATGTCCTCAAGGTCTGATTTGCGCTTGGCGAGCGCCTCGATCTCGCTCTGGAGTGCCTGGAGATCCTTCGGCGATCCCTGGCCGGATTCCAGGCGCTCGGTATCGCGTGCCGAGCGGTCCCTCACGGATTGCACGTCATCCTCGGCCTTGGTCACCTCGCGGCGGAGATCGGAGACCTCTGTCGTATGGACGACCATCTCGTCGGTGAGGACACTCGCCCTCGCCTCGAGTTCGGCGATGGAGGCGAGGGTCGGGTGGATGGTGCGACGGTGCGAGGCGAGCAGAGCTTCCGAGTCGAGGGCCTGGATGGAGAGAAGCTTTCGCTGGTCGGCGACGGGGGCATTGGGCAAGAGTTGTCTCCTTAGGTCTCGACGCCGTCAAAACGAGCCGTCCAGGGGTCGGTCCGCAACATGCTCACGACGGTCTCGACGCCAGCGGCGTCGGCCAGGTGCTCCGCGGCCGACCCAAGCCACAGCCACTCGGAGGCGAAGTGGCTAACGTCGATGAGGGCGGGACGACCATCGCCGACGAGTGCGAGCTCCCTTGCCTCTGACGCTGGGTGGTGCCTGAGGTCGGCGGTGATGTACACGTCCGCATCGGAGGCCCGCACGGCGTCGAAGAGTTTGTCGCCCGAGCCTGCCAGGACGGCGACCTTTCGCACGGTTGCGTCGAGGTCCCCGGCCACGCGCACACCCTGGATGGTCGGGGGGATTACCTCCGCGACCTTCTGAGCGAAGTCCCCTAGCGATAGGGGTGCGGGAAGCGAGCCTACCCGTCCAATCCCCAACTCTGGCTCGGTGACGTTGGGCACCAGGGGTACCGTCCTCCCCAAACCGACGGCGGTGGCAAGTGCATCGGCGACGCCCCCGGCGACGGCGTCGGCATTCGTGTGGGCGGAGTAGAGGGCCACCCCGGACGAGATGAGCAGATGCACCATCGCACCCTTGCCGGTATCGGCCGCGACCGAATGCACCCCGCGAAGCAGCAGAGGGTGGTGGGTGACGATCATCTGGGCGCCCGCCGCGATCGCCTCGTCAGCCACCTCGAGCACGGAATCCACCGCCAGGAGCACGCGTGTGACGGGGGCCTTCGGGTCGCCGACGGAGAGGCCGACGCGATCCCATTCTTCGGCGAGACGAGGCGGGTATCGACGATCGAGTGCTTCGACGATATCCCGCACGGTTGCCATGGCCTCAGGCTACCCCGCTTCGGGGATGCGCTGAGTCGGTGGCAAGGACCTCAGAGCAAGCCTCTCCGGAGCCATAGGGTTGAAGGCATGGACCCACGACGAGGCGTGATTCCACGACGATCCCTATGGATGGTGGTGGCGCTACTCGCCTCGGTGCCCCTTTCGGCGTGTGGCTCCCCTGCCGTACGTTGCGGTGACATCGATACGGGTAACACCGATACACCAGTGCCGATGGGAGCCGCCGCGACACCCGAACGTCAGGCCTTCTCGCCAGCCGCCCTCGATTACTTCAGCGAAATAGCCTTCGGATCCGAGTACGGCAGTAACGCCCCGGTGATCAGGCGCTGGACCCAAGACGTGAGAATCGCCGTTCACGGCGACCCCAGCCAAGCCGATCTGACCACACTCTGCGACGTCACCGCCGACCTCAACAGACTCATCGGGACCGTCGAAGTCTCTGTCGTCGGGTCGAAGCAGAACGTCGACCTGTACTTCGTGCCCGAGAAACGATTCTCCGAGATCGCGTCAGGCGTTGTGCCCAACAACTTGGGGTTCTTCTGGACCTGGTGGGACGCCACGGGGAGCATCACCAAGGCGCAGATCCTCATTTCGACCACCGACGTCACCCAGGAGGAACGAAACCACCTCATCCGCGAGGAACTGACCCAGTCCCTGGGCCTGATGCGGGATTCCACGAGGTACGAGGACAGCCTCTTCTATCAGGGATGGACCGAAACCCAGGAGTATTCGGGCCTCGACGAGCAGCTGATCGCGATGCTGTACCTACCGGAGGTCGTGCCAGGCATGACGGTCGAGGAGGCGCTGGCCGTTATCCCCCGGGGTTAACCCGGCGCTACGGCCCCTTACCCTCGGCCCGCTCCGCGAGCAGATCTATCTTGACCTCGAGGCGTTCGATGCTGCGGTTGAGGCGAGCGATCTCGGCGGCGTTCTCGATGATGCTTTCCGCCTCCTCCTCCTCTTTAGTCGTTGTCAGCCTGATGAACCAGGCCGCCACCCAGGCCGTGACGAGCCCGATGATCGCGATGCCGAGGATGATCAGACCCACGGAGACGATACGGGCTCCGACGGTGACCGGGACGAAGTCTCCGTACCCGACGGTTGTCACGGTCACGATGGCCCACCAGAGCGCATCCCCGAAAGAAATGATGGTCGCGTCGGGGGCGCCCCTCTCGAAGTCCAGGACCATGACGGCGCCTACCCAGACCACGACGGCCGCCGATACGAGGACCGCCTGGCTGGTCCGGACCACTCCGCGCGAGGTCCAGAGTTGAGACCCGATCGAGAAAGCGGTGAGGACCTTGAGGGGGCGCAGCATCGGGATGAGAACGGCCAGGAGGTCGAGGGGATGACGGATGAGGTACTTCGTTGTGCTCTTTGCCAGGACCATCCGTATCGCGAGGTCGACGATGAAGACGGCCCAGATGAGGCCGTTGACGATGAGGAGCACGTGCCCCACCCTGAGGGGAATCCCGGTGGCGATCGATGCCACTGACCAAATGACCAGGAAGACGAGCGCGAGGACGAGCATGAAGCCATCCACCCGGCGCCCGTAGGCCTTGTACCTTGCTCCTTGATCCGATCCGCGGGTTGCCACTGGTTGCTCACCTCCGTGGGCCCGACCGGACTCGAACCGATGACACCTGCGGTGTAAGCGCAGTGCTCTAACCAACTGAGCTACGGGCCCGCCCCCATTGTTCCGTACGCACGAGGGCTCGGGGAACCGGGACGGGAGAACCCCGCCGGGGCCGACGCAGGCCGGTGGCTCCCCCTGCCCGTCGCCACCCCCGTGCGCTAGGCTCATTCCAAGCATTCACACAAGGAGACGAACATGGCAAAGAAGCCAAAGAAGAAGGTTGTTCACGTCGAACACAAGGCGGCGGATACGGCCAGCAAGTCGACATGGAAGCCCACGCCCGAGGCGAAGGGAAAGGCGACAAGGCTCCGCCTCATCGCGCTACTGCTGTGGCTAGTAGCCATTGGCTGCGAAGCGGCAGCAATTTTCTGGGTGCTCAAGCAAGACGACGTCAACATGGTTCTGCTCATCGCCGCAATCGTGGTGATCGGCGTGCTCTCGATCATCGGCTCTGTTCTATGGAAGAAGGCCAATAAAGCGGACCCGGCCAAGAGGTCGGAGCCCGTCCGCTTCTGGATCCAGAACCAGCTCGGAGCGATCATCGCGATCATCGCGTTCCTGCCGCTGATCATCATGATCTTCCTGAACAAGGACATGGACAGCAAGCAGAAGGGGATCGCCGGCAGCATCGCCATCGTGGTAGCCCTAGTCGCGGTGTACTTCGGCTTCGACTTCAACACCTCATCGGTTGAGCAGTACACCGCGGAGACCCAGCAGGTCATCGAACTCACGGGCAGCGACCAGGTGTTCTGGACCAAGGAGGGCGAGGTCTATCACCTCTGCGAGGATGCCTCGGCCGTCAACCTTGAGTCCGAGGACAACACGATCTACCACGGCACCGTGGGGGACGCCCACGCCGAGGGCAAGGAGCGACTCACCTTGCAGATCGACCAGGAGCTCACCCAGTGCGGATTCGACCCGATCGTCGACCCCGAACCCAGCGAGTAGCCCCGTCGTCTCGCAGTCCAGCAAGCGTGATGGAGGAGTCCGGCTAGATCCCCTGCGCGAGGCGGTAGTAGGCGGCGTTCGCTCGCAGTTCTCGTTCGAATCCGGCGACCGTCGTATGTTCGTCAATCGCGAGAAGCTCGATCGACGACATTCGCGCGAACTCCTGGAAGACCTCCAGGCCCACCTGAGTGGACATGACCGAGTGATGTGCCGCGCCGGCGGTGAGCCAAGCGGTCGTCGAGGTGCGGAAGTCCGGAGCCGGTCGCCACACGGCTCGGCCAACCGGAAGGTTGGGGACAGGGGCCGGTAAGTCGACCAGCTCCACCACATTCGCGATCAGCCTGAAGCGGTCTCGAAGGTCGCTCATGGCGACGACGATCGCGGGCCCCGGATCCGCCGTGAAGACGAGACGCACGGGATCGTCCTTGCCGCCGATGCCGAGGGGGTGCACCTCGATCCTCGCCCGCTCGCGGGTGAGTGCAGGGCTCACCTCCAGCATGTGGGCCCCCAACACGAGCTCCGCACCGACCTCGAGGTGATAGGTGTAGTCCTCCATGAGACTTGCCCCGCCCGGCAAGCCGGCACCCATGACGGAGGCGGCACGCACGAGGATGCCCGTCTTCCAGTCGCCCTCGGCGCCGAAGCCGTAGCCGTCGGCCATGAGCCGCTGCACCGCGAGTCCCGGCAGCTGCTTGAGCGCGCCCAGGTCCTCGAAAGTGGTGGTGAAGGCCGTGAACCCACCGCCCTCGAGGAACGACCGGAGCCCCACCTCGATCTGGGCACCATCCCGGAGAGACTCGTGTCGGTCGGCCCCCGGCACGAGTTCCGGCGCGACTTCGTACGTGTCGAGATACTCGGTGATCAAGTCGTCAACCTCGGTTTTCGGTGCGCTGTGCACCGCATCCGCGAGCTCATTGACGGGCCACGTGTTGATCTGCGCACCTAGCCGGATCTCCGCCTCGGTCTTGTCTCCTTCGGTGACCGCGACGAACCGCATGTTGTCACCGAATCGAGCGAGCTTCGTGGTCCGCGTCGCCCAGCGTCCGGCAGCAGCTCGCGCCCACGATCCCACGCTCGCCGTCACGGCGGGGTCGGAAACGTGCCCAACCACCGTGGTGCGAGGAATACCCAGGCGCGTCTCGATGTAGCCGAACTCCCGATCCCCGTGCGCCGCTTGGTTGAGATTCATGAAATCGAAATCGATCGACCCCCACGGGAGGTCGACATTCGCCTGCGTATGGAGGTGGAGGAGCGGCTTCTGGAGTCCCACAAGTCCAGCGATCCACATTTTCGCCGGGCTGAAGGTGTGCATCCAGGCCACCAGTCCGATCACCGCGTCGTTTGCGTTCGCCTCGAGGACCACGCGACGGATTCCGTCGCTGTCCGTGAGGACGGGCTTCCACACCACCTTGACGGGAATATCGCTCGACGACTCGAGCCCGCTCACCACGGCGCGTGACTGCTCGGCAACCTGGGCAAGGGTCTTGTCCCCGTACATCTGCTGGCTCCCCGTGACGAACCAGACCTCACGTTTGGTGAGATCGGGGACGATGCTGGATTTGGACATGTCAGTTCTCCTTGGGTTTCTGGCCATAGACGTTCTGGTAGCGATCGAACAGTGCGTCGATCTTGTCCTGGGGGATCAGAACGGGATCGCCAAGCTGATGGGCGATGTGGACGGTTCGGGCAACGTCTTCGCATATAACCGCCGCCTTAACGGCCTCGCGCGGGTTTGAGCCGATGGTGAACACGCCGTGGTTCTGCATCAGCACCGCCCGTGATCGGTGCCCCGAAAGAGTCTTGACGATCCCACGGCCGATCGAGTCGTCGCCGATCACCGCGAACGGCCCAACCGGGATCTCCCCGCCGAATTCATCGGCTATGCCGGTGATGACGCACGGGATCGGGGCACCGCGCGCGGCCCACGCGGTGGCGTAGTTGGAGTGCGTGTGCACCACTCCCCCGACGTTGGGCATGTTCCGATAGACGTAGGCGTGCGCGGCGGTGTCGCTCGAGGGGTTCCTGTCGGAGCCTGCGGTCCCGGCCATGACGTTGCCGTCGAGGTCGCACAGAACCATGTTGTCCGGAGCAAGGCCGTCGTAGTCGACGCCGCTCGGCTTGATGACGAAGAGCTCCTCGCCCGGGACACGCCCGCTGACGTTTCCGCCCGTCCACACGACGAGTTGGTAGCGGGTCAACTCTCCATGAAGCGCCGAAACAGTCTCACGCATCGCGGCGATGGCCGCCTCAACCTCAGGGGTGAATCCGCTCATGTCAGTACCTCTCGTCGTCGTGCCTTGAGACGTCGCATGACGTCGTTCGCGCCCCGACCGAAGTAGTCGTGGAGCCTGATGTATTCGGCGAACAGGGCGTCGTAGGCATCCGCCCTCTGCGCGTCTGGGAGGTACGTGTCGCGATCGATCCGCCCCATTGCCTCGCTCGCAAGGCGGACATCCGGGTACGCCTTCGCGGCGACCGCGGCGTGGATGGCGCTCCCCAGGGCGGGGCCCTGTTCGCTCCCGATGGTCGACAACGGCATGCGCAGCACGTCGCTGTAGCACTGCAAGAGTTGCCGGTTCTTCAGCAGACCACCCGCCACTATGAACTCCGTGACCGGCGACCCTGCCGAAGCGAAGCCCTCGACAATGACCCGCGTGCCGAAGGCCGTGGCCTCGATGAGGGCGCGATAGACCTGCTCCGCTCGCGTCGCGAGGGTGAAGCCCACCACCACACCCGAGAGTTCGTGGTTCACGAGCACCGAACGATTGCCGCTGTGCCAGTCAAGGGCCACGAGGCCATGGGCCCCCACCGGCTCTTCAAACGCGAGTTCGGTCAGGTACTCGTGGACGGTCAAGCCAGAGGCGGCGGCCGCCTCGTGATACGAACCGGGGACCTGGTTGCTCGCGCACCAGGCGAAGATGTCTCCGACGCCTGATTGGCCCGCCTCATACCCCCAAAGCCCGTCGATGATGCCGCCATCGACGACGCCGCACATCCCGGGTATCTCGATGAGTCGATCGGCGTTCACCACGTGGCACGTGCTGGTCCCCATGATGGCAACCATCTGCCCGGGTTCGACCGCACGGGCGGCGGGGGCCGTCACGTGGGCGTCGACGTTTCCGACCGCAACGGCGATCCCTTCCGGGAGTCCCGTCCATGCCGCGGCCTCGGCCGTGAGAAGGCCCGCTGGCGCGCCGAGCGCCCCCGTGGGCTGGGCAACCTTGTCCACGGCGAAATCGGCGAAATCCTCGTTGAGTGCGGACAGGAATTCGCGGCTCGGGTAGGCGCCGTCTTGGAAGATCGCCTTGTACCCGTTCGTGCAGACGTTCCGAACGTACGTACCGCACAGTTGCCACACGATCCAGTCGGCAGCCTCAACCCAGTGCGTCATGCGCTCATAGACCACGGGTGCTGCTTCCAGCACCTCAAGGCCCTTGGCGAACTCCCACTCGCTCGAGATCTGACCGCCGTACCTGGCTAGCCACTTCTCCCCTTGCGCGGCACCGAGCGCGTTGATGCGATCGGCCTGCCCCTGAGCGGAGTGATGCTTCCAGAGCTTCACATAGGCATGCGGTTCGCCGCGAAACTCGGCCAGTTCGCATAGGGGGGTGCCGTCGTCGAGCGTCGGAAGGACGGTGCAGGCGGTGAAGTCGGTGCCGATGCCAATCACCTGAGACGGGTCGACTCCGGCCGCCTTGATCGCCTCCGGAACCGCGTGGCGAAGCACCTCGCGATAGTCCTCCGGATCCTGCAAGGCAAAGTCCGGAGGGAGGGTGGACCCAGTCGCCGCGAGTCTGGTGTCCATGACCGCGTGCTTGTACTCGTGCACGGCTGTGCCGAGTTCGGCGCCGTCGCTCACCCTGACCACCACGGCACGCCCGGACAGGGTGCCGAAGTCGATACCGACCACGTAACGATCAAGCACGCCACTTGAGCCTGTACTCACCGCCGGTCCTCCTTCCCTTACCTCGTCGTTACCGTTCACACTCGCCCTCAAGGCCGATCCTTGCGATTACCCAGACATGCCTTGACCTACCCGTCCCTAACGTGCCCATGCACGGGCGGCCCCGTGGTGAGCGGTCATGGACTTCGCCGAATCACGCCCCGCTGGAGGAGGACGAAGAGGAGGAGAATCCCTCCCGTGATGATCGTCGTCATCTCGGGACGAATGCCGCCGTCGCGGGTGATCAACACGTTCATGAGCCCGATTACGTCTCTGGCTTGATATTCGAGTGCCCATTGATCACCTGCGAGACCGTCTGGTGGGACACTCCAGCAAGCGATGCCACGTACCGCACATGCTTGGCTTGCGGTCGGTCATCGTCACCACACCCGTCCTCGCTCCTCACCGGTATTGTCGCGCATCCATCGCGTCGTACTATCGAAATCGCGTCTTTCTATTGAAGCAGGCCGAATCCTTGGGAATGACGCGACTCGCCATGCCAGGCTCTAACCGACCGCGGCTACAGCTCGCGGATCGCCGTCACGTAGTCATCGACGTCGCGGGGGTCATCGGGAGCATGCACGACGTCCCAGCGGACCACCCCGTCGGGAGCGATGAGGAAGGAGGCGCGGATGGCGATCCCCCGATGAGGGTTGAAGATCCCATACCACCGGGCGACCTCCCCGTGCGGCCAGAAGTCCGAGAGCAGGTCGTCCTGGTAGTGGTGGAGTTCGCTCCATTCCTTCAGGACATGCTTCGAGTCACACGAGACGACGAGGATGCGGACGGCCCTCAACTTCCGTAACTTCTCCGAATTCAGAATGTCCTGAAGCTCATCGGAACACGTTGGCGAGAATACACAGGGGGTGAAGACAAGAAGGACCGGCCCTCCCTGTAAGTCGGACAGGGTAATCGACTCTCCCTCCTGATTCACCAAAGTGAAATCGGGAGCGAGATGTCCGACGAGGGGATGACTCACTTCTGATGGCCCTTCTCCACCAGTTGGGTCACCTTCCATGCGGGTGAGGCGACGAAAGTCGATGTGGCGTGCAAACCGGACAGCGAGGCACCCTCCTCGATGTCCCGTTGCTCTACATGGTTGGACAGGCCGGCCTTCGGGGTGAGAAGCCATACGGATGCCCCATCGTCCAGGAGGGTCTGGACGTCGAGCAGGACGTCGGCCAGGTCGTCGTCCCCGTTCCGGTACCAGACGAGGGCGGCGTCCGTCACGTCGCCGTATTCGTCGCCCACCAGGGCATGCCCCGTTACCCGCGCGATCGCCGCGCGCAACCCCTCGTCCGCATCGGCGTCCAAGAAGAACTCCTGGACGACCATGCCCTTGGTCAAACCAAATCGCTTGACAATTCCTGCCTCGACAGCGTCGGCTCCCGACTGCGCCACAGTGGCGTTGCCCCTTTCCCAGGTCTTCCCGCAATCCTTGCGAAGTAGTCACCACCCTAAGGCTCCGGTGCCACTACCCGCAATCAATACCGAGAGTCTGGGGGCTGCGGACCACACCTGAGGAATACCCCGACGTGACAATCCCTTTGCATATGTGAAGAATGGCATGGACAGCGGCACACCCGCCGCACCGATTCGAACGGCGCGGCCACCCCGTCGTCGTGAGGAAGGGACTGACCCGTGATCCCCTTCGACGGCTCCGACAAGGATCCAGAAGAGACCTCAGAATGGCTCGAGTCTCTCGACGGCCTGATCGCGTCGGACGGGCCGACCCGCGGCGAGTTCATCGTGGCCTCGCTGGTCGGTCATGCCGCCAACAAGCGCCTATCCGTGCCCCTCAGCCTCAACACCCCCTACGTCAACTCCATCCAGATCGACGCCGAGCCGGAATACCCCGGCGACGAGGAGACCGAGCGCCGCTACCAGGGCTGGATCCGCTGGAACGCCGCGGCTATGGTGACCCGCGCCCAGGCCGACAGCGCCGGCATCGGCGGCCACATCTCGTCCTACGCGTCCGTCGCGAGCCTCTACGAGGTTGGGCTCAACCACTTCTTCCGGGGCAAGGATCACCCCGGCGGGGGCGACCAGGTCTTCTTCCAGGGGCACGCCTCCCCCGGTGTCTACGCCCGCGCCTACCTCGAGGGCCGGCTCACGGAGACGGACCTCGACTCGTTCCGCCAGGAAAAGTCCGGCCCAGGTCGAGGCCTCTCGTCGTACCCCCACCCACGCCTCATGCCAGACCTCTGGGAGTTCCCCACGGTCTCCATGGGACTCGGACCAGCGGCGGCGATCCACCAGGCCTGGACGAACCGCTACCTGCACCTCCGAGGCCTCAAGGACACCTCCGAGCAGCACGTGTGGGCGTTCCTCGGGGACGGCGAGATGGACGAGCCGGAGAGCCGGGGCATGCTCCAACTCGCGGCCGACCAGCGCCTGGACAACCTCACCTTCGTCATCAACTGCAACCTGCAGCAGCTCGACGGTCCGGTGCGGGGCAACGGGAAGATCATCCAGGAACTTGAGGCCTACTTCCGCGGCGGTGGCTGGAACGTCCTCAAGGTCGTGTGGGGCCGGGGTTGGGACGTTCTCTTCGCCAACGACACCTCCGGCGCCCTACTCAACCTCATGAACACCCTGCCCGACGGGGACTTCCAGACGTATAGGGCAGAGTCAGGCGCCTTCATCCGCGACCAGTTCTTCGGGGGCGATCCCAGAGCGAAGGAACTCGTCAAGGACATGACTGACGACCAGATCTGGGCGCTCGAACGCGGCGGCCACGACCTCCGTAAGTTGTTCGCCGCCTATGACCTCGCCACCCGTCTTGAGAACGGGAAGCCCACGGTCATCCTCGCCAAGACCATCAAGGGGTACGGCCTCGGGTCCAACTTCGCGTCGCGCAATGCCACCCACCAGATGAAGAAGCTCGTCGGGGCGGACCTCAAGGTAATGCGGGACACCTTCGAGATCCCGCTGACCGACGAGGACCTCGAGCGCGATCCGTACCGTCCGCCCTACTACCACCCGGGGCCGGGCAGCCCAGAGCTCAAGTACATGCTCGACCACCGCCGGGCCCTCGGCGGCCTCTTTCCAGAGCGTCGGGACCGCAAGGTCCAGATCAAACTCCCTGCCCCTACCGTCTACGACGAGCTCGCGGAAGGCTCCGGGCCGCACAAGGTCGCGACGACCATGGCGTTCGTCAGGCTCCTCAAGGACCTCATCAAGGATCCCGAATTCGGGCACCGGATCGTTCCGATCGTCCCGGACGAGGCCCGCACCTTCGGCCTCGACTCGCTCTTTCCCACCGCGAAGATCTTCAACGTCTTGGGGCAGACGTACCTGCCGGTCGACCGGGAACTCCTGCTCTCGTACAAGGAGTCCGAGACCGGTCAGATCATGCACATGGGCATCAACGAGGCCGGGTCGGTGGCGGCGTTCCAGGCGGTGGGGACGGCGTATGCCACCCACGGGGTGCCCATGGTGCCCGTCTACATGTTCTATTCGATGTTCGGGTTCCAGCGGACGGGCGACCAGTTCTGGGCCGCGGGCGACCAGATGACTCGCGGGTTCGCGATCGGGGCGACGGCCGGGCGGACGACGCTGACGGGCGAGGGTTTGCAGCACGCCGACGGGCACTCGCCGGTTCTGGCGTCGACGAACCGGGCGGTGGTGCACTACGACCCGGCGTACGCCTACGAGATCCGGCACATCGTGCGGGACGGCCTGGATCGGATGTATGGGGCTGGCGCCGCCGGTGGTGTGGTGCGCGCGGGAGCGGGTGAGGCTGGGGCCGTGCCCGGCGCCGCCGGAGTGGGTCCGCGCGACCCGAACGTCTTCTACTACCTGACCGTGTACAACGAGCCGATCCTCCAACCGGCGGAGCCCGCTGACGTGGACGTCGAGGGCATCCTCAAGGGCATCTACCTGCTCAAACGCGGAGCGGTGACAACGACGCTAGCCGAGGCCGCGGCCGGTGGTGTCACGTCCCCGAAGGCGCAGATCCTCGCGTCCGGTATCGGCGTGCCGTGGGCGCTCGAGGCGCAGGAACTGCTCGCCGCCGACTGGGGCGTCTCCGCCGACGTGTGGTCGGTGACGTCGTGGACCGAGCTGCGCCGAGACGCCCTCGCGTGCGAGGAGGAGGCGTTCCTCTACCCGGAGATTCCGGCCCGCGTGCCGTACCTGACCAGCAAGCTCGCCGGGGCGGAGGGGCCGTTCGTCGCGACGACGGACTTCGACCACCTCGTCCCGGACCAGATCCGCGCGTGGATCCCCGGCGACTACGCGACCCTCGGCGCGGACGGCTTCGGCTTCTCGGACACGCGCCCGGCCGCGCGCCGCTTCTTCCACATCGACGGGCCCTCGACTGCCGCGCGCGTGCTGCTCTCGCTCGAGAAGCGCGGGACCGTGCCCGCCGGGACTGTCGCCGCGGCGATCGAGATGTACAAGCTGCACGACGTCCGGGCCGGGACCTCGGGTGGCGCCGGCGGGGAGGCTTAGAAAGCGCAAAGCCCGGCAAGTCGTCCATCTGGACGCCAGCCGGGCCCACTTCGCCGCGCTACTGCACGGCGCTCCATCAGTGTCCCACGGCCGAAAGGGGGAAGCAAGCGTCATGCCAGTTGTCCACAGACGTCGCCAGCGCGCCCCGCACTGCCCGTCTCCCTAGAATGCTCGGCGCATGGTCAGTGCCCTGTTCGTCGACGAGTCGCTACATCGCTACATCGCGGGTTCCGTCTCGCGGCCGTCCGAATCGACTCTTCGGTCGTGTCGCGTTCCCGCGCGAAGATGCGCGACCAATTACCGCCTGGCACGCGCCGCCTCCACTTCGTGAAGGAGAACACCGCCAATCGCAGGCGCGCGTTCGCGGCCATCGAGAAGCTCGATCTCGATCACATCCTCATCGAGCCATCGCCTTCCCGGCACGTCCGTGACCAGCGTGCAGCGGCGATTCAACGGCTCATCGAGTGGGCAGTCGTCGAAGACGTCCAGCGTGTCGTCTTCGAGCGAGACGACAACAGCGTCCTGCTCGACCGTCGCACCGTTGCCGACACGCTCGCGAGACTGGGCCGAGCCCAGATAATCGAGTACTCGCACACCGGCGCTTCTTCAGAGCCCCTCTTGTGGATTCCCGACGCTGTCGCGTGGGCTTGGTCTCGCGGTGGCGAGTGGCGCCTGCACGTCGAATCGTTTCGATTGTGGGTGATCCAAGGCTATGTCGTGGCTGCGCAAGACGCGTGTCGATCACCCGGCGGCACCGCATCCTCGGCGTGTCACCGACGCGCTCGAGCCCGGGCGTGGCCCAACGGCTACGTCTTCGGATGCGCCTTCCAGGCGGAGGAGACCATGTCGCGCACGGAGTGTCGCATCGCCCAGCCCAGGTCGCGAGCCGCCAGGGCCCCGTCCGCGACGATGCGCGCCGGGTCGCCTGGACGGCGAGGCCCCACGGTCGGGACGAGGCTCGTCCCGGACACCTCGAGCACCGCGTCGATGAGTTCCCGCACGCTCGTGCCCGTGCCCGAGCCCAGGTTGTAGACCGGCGCCAGCGCGCGCCCCTCAGCGAACGCCCGCGCCGCCGCGGCGTGCGCGAGTGCAACGTCGCCGACGTCGATGTAGTCACGGACGCATGTTCCGTCGGGGGTATCGAAGTCGTCGCCGTTGATGACGGGCGCGCGCCCCTCGACGAGCCCGGTGAAGACCCGTGGGAGGACGTTGTAGGGGCTCACGTCGAACACGGCGGGGTCGGAGGAGCCCACGACGTTGAAGTACCTGAGGCTCGTTCCGGCCAGAGGGGCGTCCGTCTCCGCGGTCGCGAGGACCTGGTCACGGATGAGGATCTCGGCCGCGAGCTTGGATTCGCCGTACGGAGACTCGGGAGCGGTGGGCGTTCCCTCCGTCACCACCTCTTCCCTGGGCGTTCCGTAGACCGCCGCGGACCCGGAGAATACCATCCGGGCAACCCCGGCCGACTCCATCGCCCGCAACAACGACTCGGTGCTCGAAAGGTTCTGGCGCCACGTGTGGAGGGGCCGCCTGACGGACTCGCCCGCGTACTTGAAGCCCGCGCAATGGATGACCCCGTCGATGTCGTATTCGCGCAGGGCGGCCTCGACCGCAGGGGTGTCCAGCACGCTCGCGCGGGCGAATCGGACCCCGCGAGGGAGAAAGTCCTCGCGTCCCGTCGAGAGGTCGTCCAGAACGGCGACGCCGAAATCGGCGGAGAGCAGGGCCCGAACCACGTGAGCACCGATGTATCCGGCGCCCCCGGTGACGAGCCAAGACATGCCTCTTTTTTCGACGTGCGTCACAACGTCTCCCTGCGAGCGCCGTCGGAAGGGACGACGGTGAAGATGTGAGGCTCGCGGAACCTCGAGGCCTCGAAAGCGGAGAGGATCGCGGCTTTCGCCGGTTCGAAGTTATCTCGGGGGACGAGCGCGAGGGCGGATCCGCCAAAGCCGCCGCCCGTCATGCGCGCGCCGATCGCGCCCCCTTCCATCGCGGCCTCAACCGCACAATCGAGCTCGGGCACGGAGATCTCGAAGTCCTCCTGCATCGAAGCGTGGGAGGCGAGCAGCAAGGGGCCGATGGCGCGCGGGCCGTCGTTCGCGAGTGTCCTCGCGGCGGCTAGGACGCGGTCGTTTTCGGTGACGACGTGGCGGACGCGCCGGAAGGTCTCGTCGTCGAGCACGGCCTGGGCGCGGCCCAGATCGGCGACGCTCAGATCCCTCAGGGATGAAACCCCGAGCGCGGTAGCGCCGCGGTCGCAGGACGCCCGGCGTTCGGCGTAGCCGCCGGTGACGTGCTCGTGGGTCACCCTCGTGTCGATCACCATGACGTCGAGGCCGTTCTGAGCGAAATGGAGGGGAATGATTTCGGCGTGGTTGTCGCGGCAGTCGAGGAGCACCCCGTGGCCAGCCTGGCCGAGCAGGGACGCGGTCTGATCCATGATCCCGGTCGGAGCACCGACGGCACCATTCTCCGCGCGTTGGCAGACGCGAGCCAGAACGTCTCGCCCGAGGCCCAACTCCCACGCTCCGTCGATTGCCACCGCAACGGCGCACTCCAGGGCCGCAGAAGAGGACAGGCCCGCGCCGAGGGGGACGTTGCTCGCGACGGCGATGTCCAAGCCATCGTGCGACGCGACGTCAACGCCGTGCTCGCGGAGCGCCCAGACCACCCCGAACACGTATGCCGACCACCCCGCGAGATTCGCCGAGTCAAGGTCGTCAATGCCGAGCTCTGCGACCGCATCGTCCAGGGTCGTCTTCACCCGCAGAATCCCATCACTCCGTGACGCGAGCGCGCACCAGGTCCGTCGTTCAATCGCGAAGGGCAGCACGAGGCCGTCGTTGTAGTCCGTGTGCTCGCCGATGAGGTTGACCCGCCCCGGTGCCGACGCAAGAACGTCGGGCGAATGTCCAAAGGTCGCCGCGAACGCGCCTGATGCCACCGCGCCGAGGGGTTTGGACGCCGTCATTACAAGCCCGATTCCTGGTCAACGGTCGCGAGTGCCTCGCGAAGGCGCCCAGCCGCCGACTCCGGCGAGGCGTCCGCGACCCACGCCCCCATTGCGGCCTCTGAGCCAGCGAGGTACTTCAGTTTGTCGGTCGCGCGCCGCGGGCTCTCGATCTTGAACATGAGACGGATGTTGTCGCCGCCCACGAGCGGCGCCTGGTGCCACGACGCGATGTACGGCGTCGGGCCGTTGTAGAGCGCGTCCACGGCACCCAGCAGCCTCGGCAGGATCAGGGCGAGTTCGTCGCGCTCGGCCAAGGAGGTCTGCGCGAGGTCGCGGATGTCGCGGTGCGGAAGAACGTGGATCTCGATGGGCCAGCGCGCCGCGAACGGGACGAAGGCGCTCCAGTGAGTTCCGGCGTGAAGCACGCGGGTCGAGAGGAGTTCGCGGTCGAGGATGTCCGCGAAGAGGGTCGGACCGTAGCGTGCGACCTCCGCCTGGACCCGCTGGGTGCGGGGGGTGACATAGGGGTACGCGTAGATTTGCCCGTGCGGGTGATGGAGCGTGACGCCGATCGCCTCGCCGCGGTTCTCGAAGGGGAACACCTGCATCACCGCGGGAAGTTCGGATAGGGCCGCCGTGCGAACCGCCCACGCCTCGATGACGGTCCGCGCTCTGATCGGGCCAAGTGCCGCGAACGAGCCCTCGGTCGATGGGCCGAAGCACACGACCTCGCATTGGCCGGCAGCCGGGAGGGTTTGGTCAAGGGTCGTCGATCCCGGAATGCCGCGGCCGAGACCCAGATCGGCGCAAGGGCCGAATGACGGGGAGCGGTTCTCAAACACGCTCACGTCGTAGATGTCGGGGATCTCCGAGGGGTTGCCGGGCGTCTGGGGTGCCAGGGGGTCCAGATGGGCGGGCGGGAGCATCACGCGGTTCTGGCGGGCGGCTGCGACAGAGACCCACTCGTCTGAGAGGGGATCGCGACGCATCTCGGCCGTCGCCGGTCGCGGGTCGAGGTCCCGCGAGTCCGCGCGTCGCGCCACCGGCAGCGCGGAGCCGATGTCATCGAAGTAGTGCAGTTCCCTGCCGTCGGCGAGGCGCGTGGAGAGGAGTCGGATGCGGTCGTCGCGCGCGAACCCCGGAGGGGGCGCCCATTCGGGTCCTCTAGATTGCGGCGCCGAGGTCCGTGTCATGACACACCTTTGTAGGTTCGGCGGAGCGGGTCGGCTCCGGGTTCTTCGGTGTGCCGCGACGGGAACCTCTCCCGAACGACACCTCTAAATGTTATCGTAACCATTTAGGCCCCAACCATAGCGGGAGGAGCCCATTGTCCCGCAAGCGGTCCGCGAGTAGCGAACGTTCTTCGAAACGGTCTCTCTCCCCGCTATGGTGTCGTCTGGAGGTGAGAAATGGCCAAAGGCGCGCGGGGCCCAAGCATTCGCGATGTCGCACAACGTGCCGGGGTTTCGACCCAGACCGTCTCCCGCGTCCTCAACGACTTCGCGGGCATTCGTGTGTCGACGCGCGAGCGCGTCCTCAATGCCATGGTCGAACTGAACTACCGAAGGAACCTCGCGGCACGCACTCTCGTTACGGGCCGTTCGAACACCATTGGCATGATCGGACCCGATATCCCCGAGATCGGCCCTCTGAGCAGCCTCCACGCGGTCGAGCGTGCGGCGCGCGAGGCGGGCTTCCACACGCTACTCACGAGCACCAGTCCCGCGCCCGACGACGTCGCAGGCGCGCTCGAGTTTCTCTTGGGTCGAGGAATCGACGCGCTCGTGCTCGTCGCGGAGCATCGCAACGTTCAGAAAGCGGTCGACGCCGCAATCGGGGATTTGCCGGTGGTCCACCTGCTGACCGGTGGCTTTCCGCCGCGCACCTCGATCTCCATTGACCAGGCCAGCGGCGTCCGCGCCGCCATGGAGCACCTTTTTGCCCTGGGGCACCGCCGCATTCAACACATTTCGGGGCCGCTCGCCTATAGCGAGGCTCAACTACGCCGTGACGCCTTTCGCGACACGATCATCTCGGCGGGGCTCGAGGAGTTTCCGATTATCGAAGGCGACTGGACCCCGGACTCCGGGTACGCCGCGGGCTTTAAGCTCGACCCGCGAGCGACGGCCGTGTTCTCGGCAAACGACCAGATGTCGTTCGGGCTCATTCATGCCCTCGCGGATCAGGGGAAGAGTGTTCCCGGCCACGTCAGCGTGGTCAGTTTCGATGACACGCAGGAGTCCCGACACAGCCTGCCGCCGTTGACCACGGTTCATCAGGACTTCGAGGCTGTCGGAAGACTCGCGGTGAAGGTCCTCGTTGCGCGCATCGCTGGCGAACAGGCGCCGCCCAACGACCTGGTTGTTCCGTGGCTCGTCGAGCGCTCGTCGACCGCGGGTCCGCGAGCCACCGCGTAGCGGCGAAGGATCGAGCCGCCGCGCTCAACCGTAACCGAACCGTAATGGTTCGTGCTTGACAAGAGAATGGGAACGTTAACATACTGGTAGACACCGACCTCTCCGCATCGAAGCGGGTGGGATCTCAAGGAGACGATATGGGCGGATTTTCGGTGCGCTTGCCTCTAGGGCATCGGTGCTCGTGCTCCCCGGCCGTAGCACCTTGGGAATGCATCACGCAATACACGGCATCACGATGACGCAATTAGTCGCTAACTGGCTACATGCGTATTCACGCAGTCGATTTCAAACCAGCGAGTTCGCTGTCGCTACAGGTGACTGGATCCCACAAGGATGCGAATAGCAGATCGGGTCACTGGACGCGAGAGTCGAGAGGGAAGCCTTACCCCTCTCACCCTGGCTGGTCACGATGTACAAACAAACAAACAAACAAACAAGGGAGTTCGCATTATGAGTACGAATATCCGATCCAGGAGCGGAGTGCGACTCACGGGTGCAGCTGGCCTCGTGGTCGCCTTGATGCTCGGAATTACCGCATGCTCAAGCAGCGACGCAACCACTGATTCGACCACGACGGATAACGCACCCGCCACTTCGGGGGGCCTCTGCGCCGGGACCAATATCGTGTTCTTCCCCGGCGGTACCGCAGGTGGTGGCTTCGAGACCGTTGTGTACAACGGCGCCGTAGCGGCCGCCGACGCGCTCGGCGCCGACGTCACCTACGTGTGGTCGGACTGGGACCCGCAGAACATGGTCACAGGGTTCCAGCAAGCCATGGCGACCAATCCGGACGGCATCGCCATCATGGGTCACCCGGGTGACTCGGCGTTCGACCCGCTGATCGACCAGGCGGAGAGCCAGGGCATCCTCGTCACGGTGATGAACACCGAGTTGCCCACCGCTGAAGCAAAGTACGCCGCCGACGGCATGGGCTACGTGGGTGCCGTGCTTCATGACGCAGGAGCCTCGCTTGCCAACGAAGCCATCAAGCGTGCCGACCTGCAGTCGGGCGACGAGGTCTTCGTCTGGGGCCTCAAGGCCCAGCCTGGTCGTGGCGAGCGGACGCAGGGCATCATCGACGCCCTCGAAGCCGCAGGCATGACGGTGGACTACCTTGAGATCGACGACGCTACCAACGCCGACCCGGCCGCTGGCGTCTCGACCTTCACCGGGTTCATGTCCTCCCACCCGAACGTCAAGGCGATCTTCATCGACCACGGGAACCTCACCTCGACGATCCCGACCTACATGAAGGCCGCCAACCTGGCGCCGGGCTCGATCTACGCGGCCGGTTTCGACCTGTCGCCCGCGACGATCCAGGGAATCCAGGACGGCTACGTCAACCTGGCCATCGACCAGCAGCAGTTCCTTCAGGGATTCTTCGCCATCGAGCAGCTCTGCCTGTCGCACAACTACGGGTTCAGCGGCTTGTTCATCAACACGGGTGGCGGTTTCGTCGACCAGTCGAACATTGACGTCATCGCACCGCTTGTGACGGACCAGATCCGGTAATCTGAACCGATGCAGGAAGCACAAGCGAACATGCAGGGAACTGGGGCTGGCGGGCAGCACGCTCGCCAGCCCCAGCGGCCCTCGTCGAACTCGACCATCGTCGCCCCCGAGCAGGCCTCGGAGGGCGACGTGGGTCGCATCGCGATCGAACTTCGTCACATCGACAAGTCGTTCGGAGGCATCGAAGTACTTCGCGACGTCAGTCTCTCGTTGCGCGCCGGGGAGGTCCTCGGGCTCCTAGGCGACAACGGGGCGGGGAAATCCACCTGTATCAAGATCATCACGGGCGTGTACCAGCCGAATGCCGGGCAGCTCCTCTTCAATGGCAAGGAAGTACGCGGTCTCACCGTCGACCGAGCGCGGGGGCTCGGAATCGAAACCGTCTTCCAGGAGAGGGCCCTCGCGGATCAACTTTCGTTGTGGAACAACATCTTCATGGGGCGTCCCCTGACCCGCTGGCTCGGCTTCATGAACGTGCGCGCGATGCGCAAGATCACCTCGGACCTCATGGGCGAGTCCATGGGATTCACCTCGGCGGTGCTCACCCCAGACACGCGAGTCACGGGACTTTCCGGCGGGGAACGCCAGGGGCTGGCCATCGTGCGGGCGCTTCATTTCGAAGCCGACATCATCATCCTGGACGAGCCGACCATGGGCCTGTCGCTTAAAGAGGTCGACAAGTTGGTGCAATTCGTCCGGAGCATCAAGGCGGCCGGGAAGTCGGCCATCTTCATCGATCACAACATCTTCCACGTCTACTCCGTGGCCGACCGAGTGGTGGTGCTCGATCGCGGTCGCGTCGCGGCGGAACTCTCTACCTCTCAATACAGCTTGGACCAGGTAACCGACATCATGCGGGAGATCGCTACGAGCGGCACCTTCGTCGACCCGAGGGGCAAGAAATCGGGACCTGCTGGCAAAACGACCAAGACGACTGGGAGGGCATCATGAGCAAGGCCGTCCAGGCACCGCGGGCGTCGACGTCGTTCTCGCAGAGGTGGACTTTCCGTACGTTCATGGCACGGTGGTCCTCGCAGATCGGCATTACCACCGCATTCATCATGCTGTGGATCGTCTTCATCTCGCTGGCGCCCACGACATTCCTCAATACGCCGATCTACGTCTCCTTCGCGCAGACGACGCCGTACTTCGCCCTACCTGCTCTGCTGATGACCCTGGTCATCGTCAGCGGCGACATCGACCTGTCGTTCGTCTCGATCTATGGACTGTCCATGGTCGGTTTCGTCGCCGTCGAAAAGACCATCGGTAACGTCGGACTTGCCGTCTTGGCCGCCATCGCGATCGGTGCACTCGCCGGGCTTTTCAACGGCGTGCTGGTCACGTTCCTCGGCATCCCCGCGCTGGTCATCACCATCGGCACCCAGTTCCTCTTCCGGGGTCTCACGTTGGCTCTGGTCAACGGAAAGAGTTACGCACTCGTCGAGGCGCAGTCCTCCTGGGTGTACCGATTGTTCGACGGCCGCTTGCTCGGAATACCCATGCAGTTCGTGTGGCTCGTCATCGTCGCTCTGTTCAGTTGGCTGATCCTATTCCGGCATCGCGTCGGCCAGAACGCCCATGTCATCGGCGACAACCGTCCCGCGGCCCAGCTCATGGGAATAGCCATCAACCGTACTCGGATCTCGCTTTTCGTTCTTGTAGGGATGGCATCGGCCCTCGCCGGAGTGATGCAGAGCCTCCAGGTGGCGAACTTCTACCCGACGATGGGCAGCGCCTACCTGCTGCCGGCTCTCGCGGCGGTTTTCGTCGGCGGGACCTCGGTCTTCGGTGGCCGCGGAACGATCTGGGGAACGTTCATCGGGGCGTTCATGATCGGTGGAATCCAGGCGGCCATCGTCGCCATGGGGGTCGAGGCGTATTGGACTCAGGTAATCTACGGCGGCATCATCCTCGCCGCCGTGTCCATCCACGCGTTCATGCAAAGACGTTTCGGGCACTAAGGAGTGTTGACTAGGTCGGTGGTGATCCCGATCGGGATCGCGGCGACGGCTACGACGGCCTGAAGCACCGGGCCGGAGATCGCTAGCCTTCCGCCTCGCCCTCGGGGAAACCGAACCCGCGCGAACCAACGCGGTATCGGATCCCCGAGGGCGCCACTTCGTCCGGGCCCGTCAGACCGACGATAGCGACGACGATGGCGACCTGGATGGGTCGGCGTCGATGCGCCGTTGCCACGGCCTCCTCCTCACTCCCAACCTCAGGCGAGCGGGCGTGGCCGTTCCGCGCCGGTTGAGCGTTGGCTTCGTTCGCCGCTACTGACTACTGTTGGCCCAATGAAACCACCGCTAGTCGAACCTGTCTACACCGTCGTCCCCGCAAACCGCGTGTTGTGGGAGGACGTTCAGCGAGTGTTCGGTGAGCGCGGCGACTCGCACCGCTGTCAGTGCCAGTGGTTCAAGGTCCACGACACGGACTGGAGGCACCTTCCGGAAGAGGAGCGCAAGGCTCGGCTGCGCGAGCAGACGCACTGCAACGAGCCCAAGTCCCCCACCACCACGGGGCTCGTCGCGTTCCTCGATCGCGAGCCCGTCGGTTGGTGCGCCGTCGAGCCGCGCATCAACTACCAGCGCCTCCTGACGATGCACACCCCGTGGGCGGGGCGCGACGAGGATCCGGCGGACGACGGCGTCTGGGTGGTCTCGTGCTTCGCCGTGCGCGTGGGGTTCCGGCACAGGGGCGTGAGCCGGCCGCCCGGACGAGGCGCGAACCTTCGGCATCGACTCGCTCTTTCCCACCGCGAAGATCTTCAACACCAAGGGGCAGACGTACCTGCCGGTCGACCGGGAGCTCCTGCTGAGCTACAAGGAGTCCGAGACCGGGCAGATCATGCACACCGGGATCAACGAGGCCGGGTCGGTGGCGGCGTTCCAGGCGGTCGGGACGGCGTACGCGACGCACGGGGTGCCCATGGTGCCCGTCTACATCTTCTATTCGATGTTCGGGTTCCAGCGGACGGGCGACCAGTTCTGGGCGGCGGGCGACCAGATGACGCGGGGGTTCGCGATCGGGGCGACGGCCGGGCGGACGACGCTGACGGGCGAGGGCCTGCAGCACGCCGACGGGCATTCGCCGATCCTGGCCAGCATGAACCGGGCGGCTGTCATCTACGACCCGGCCTACGGCTACGAGATTCGGCACATCGTCCGCGACGGGATCGAGCGGATGTTCGTCAACCACGAGAACGTCTTCTACTACATCACCGTGTACAACGAGCCGGTCCCCCAGCCGGCCAAGCCCGCCGACGTGGACGTCGAGGGCATCCTCAAGGGCATCTACCTGCTTCGGAAGTCCGAAGGGGTGGGCCCCACGGCGCAGATCTTGGCCTCAGGGGTCGGGGTCCAGTGGGCGCTCGAGGCGCAGGCTCTCTTGGCCGCTCTCGGCGGCGAAGGGGCCGTTCGTGGCAACGACGGACTTCGACCACCTAGTCCCCGACCAGATCCGCGCCTGGATCCCCGGCGACTACGCGGTCCTCGGCGCGGACGGCTTCGGCTTCTCGGACTCCCGGGCGGCGGCGCGACGCTTCTTCCACATCGACGGACCCTCGACGGCGGCGAAGGTGCTGGAGCGGCTGGAACTCGCCGGCGAGGTCCCGACCGGTTCGCTGGCCGAGGCGATCGAGCGCTACCGCCTCCACGATGTCCGCGCCGGGGCGTCCGGCTCCACCGGCGGGGACGCCTAGGGGTCGCCGACCCCGGCCGTCGAGGTGGGGCGCCACCCCGAGCTCGCTCGGGGAAGGGATCAAGCCTGGCCTTCCCACAGGGTGCGGATGGGGAGCGCCCAGAGGTTCTCCCCCACGCGATATCCGAGTTCCCCGTCGTACAGGATCACGCCGCACACGAAAGCCTCGCCCGCCGCGGCGTGGAGTCTATGCAGGCCGACGAAGTCGCGAGGGTTGACGGACGCCGCCGCCTTGACCTCGACTCCGGCCACGAGGTGCGAACCGCGTTCCAGGACGATGTCGACCTCGTACTGCTGAGCGTCGCGGTAGTGGGAGAACCCCGTCCGGTGCTCATGCCAACTCGCCTGACGACGAAGTTCCTGGAAGACGAAGGTCTCCAGCAGGCGTCCGAAGTAGGGGCGGTCGGCCTCCAGTTGTACCGCATCGCGGTCGCCGAGCGCGGCCGCCATCCCGGAGTCCCCCACATGAAGCTTGGGGGTCCGCGCGATGCGCTTGATGCGATTGGTGTGCCACGCCGGTAGGCGATCGAGCACGAAGATGTTCTCCAGCAAGGTCAGGTGCTCCTCGATCGTGGGACGCGCGACGCCCAAAGTGCGAGCAAGGCCCGTCACGTTGACCAGTTGCGCCGTGAGGGTCGACGCGAGCGTAAGCAGGCGAGGTTCGATTTCGAGGGAGCGAATTCGCGCCAGGTCTCTGACGTCGCGCTGGATCTGGGTGTCGACGTGAGCGCGTAGCCAGTCTGCGCGACGATGCGGGGCAGTTCGGGCGACGGCCTCTGGGTAGCCTCCCGTGGCAACCATCTCGGTGAGGCTTCGACCGAGCCGCTCCGTCCGGGATGCGCGAAATCCATTGGCGAAGAGGGTGTCGAGGAAAGGGGCGGGGTGTCCGTGGAGTTCGGCTTGGGCGAAGGGGTGAAGGCGGAGCATGCCGATCCGCCCAGCCAGGGAGTCGGCCAGCGCCGGCACCATGAGGACGTTGGCGGAACCAGTCATGATGAAACGACCGGGGGCTCGGTTGCGATCGATCGCGGCCTTGATGCTCGTGAAGAGGTGGGGGACGCGTTGGACTTCGTCGAGGATCGCCCTGGGCCCGAGTCTCTCGACGAAACCGATGGGATCGTCGACTGTGGCCTCAACCTGGACGTCGTCGTCGAAGGTGATGTATTGGTACCCCAGGGACTGCCCCACCGCCTTGACGAAGGTGGTTTTCCCGGACTGGCGGGGGCCGTGGACCAAGGTGACCGGGGTGTCGGCGATCGACTCCAGGAGTCTCGCTTGGAGAAGGCGGGGAATATGCGCCTGCGACGGTGCCATGCCCCTCACCTTCAGACCCGGACAATTGTACAGTATGTGTCTGGACGATTGTATAGTTTTCGCTCGGACGATTGTATAGTTCAGACCGACTCGGGGGTGAGGGCCGCCTGAGGAGCCAGGAATCGACCCTACCCGTCCAGCATCTCCGCCGCCCGCTATCCACAGGACCGATGCCCCGATGCTCGGGGCGTACGGCTTCGGGTTCTCGGACTCTCGGGCTCCAGGACGCAGCGGCGATTCAGGATCTTATGGAGTGATCGGGCGGTGCCGGGCGAGGTCGGCGGGCAGCGTGAGCATCTCTCCGGCGAACGCCCGGCCCACCTCGGTCACCACGCCGCGCCGCGTCCGGCTGTCGCGCTCCCACGCGCCGAGGATCTCGAAGACCTCCGCTGCCAGACTCGCGGCGTCCCGGGCGACGTGTGCATCGAGTTCTTCCCCGGATCGTGACACCCACCCCACGGTCTGGAGGGCGAACGCGACCGCGTCGCCGTATGGGTCTCGGCGGTAGTTGGCATCCCAGGCGTTGCGACCGGCCGCCACCTCGACCGCGAAGAACAACGACGCGTCCCGCTCCACGTCCGACCCCGCACGCTCCACCACCGCTCGAGCGAGGTACCGCCACAGGCCTTCCGCATCGGCCGCAACCTTCCTCCCTGCGGGCGTCACCAGCAGCATCCCCTTCTGAACGCGCAGGAGACCCAGGGCCATGGCCGTGTGGCGCAGGTCGAACACCGTGTTCGTGCGATCCTCCCGGTTGCCCGCCCCCACCTCGCGGTCGCGCCAATCCAACTCCGCAAGCGCCTCGACCACGACGACGGGCGGGAGCCATCCGGCGGCGGTGAGGCGGAGGCCCTCGGGGCCGACGCGTTCGAGCAGCCATCGGTACGGCCTCACGGCGGCGTCCATGGTCGCGACATCGACGGGCGCCCGTTGAGGCACCACCGCTGACGCGTGCGAACCATTGAGATTCACCCCACCCCGCTCGAGGTACATCCGGAACTCTGGCACCCAGCCGTCCACCATTCTGTCCGTCAGGGCATCGATGACGGTAGGCCGCCGGACCATCGCGACATCGTCGTCGGACCTGTCAGAAATCCTGTCGGGAAACTGGCGCACCAACTCTCGCGTGATCGCCTCCACGTCGGGGGGCGAGCCATCGGGTACCCGCCACGGTCCCGACGTCTGCTCGACCCAGCGCATCGTCTCAGCGTGATCCGGGTGCGCGGGGTCGCCGCAGGCCTCCCGCTTCTCCATGTATCCAGGGGCGCCTCCGGAGTCCTCCCAGGGGGCGCTCCCCTCCGCCCGCACCAACGATGCGCGCGGCTCTCCCGGCTCGCCCGCACAGGTGTCCACCCACTCGAGCACGTGCACCCATCCGTCGCCGAAGTCATACTCGTACTCGACCGAGGCATGGGTTTCGGCGAACACGTGGCCCACCCTCGCGTCCGCCTCTGGAACCCCCGTCATCCCCTCGGCGAGCGAGCGTTCGTCACGCCAATACCGACGCAGCCGCCGCTCCCCTCGCGGACTCTCCTCCTGGGCGAATCCGTGCAGGTGGTACTGCCTCCAGCCGAACGCGACCTGCAGCACCGTATGAAGGTCCTCTAGGGTCAACTCGGCGTCGACATCGATCAGCCTCCACACCTCGGGCTCGACGCCCTGCAACGACGCGCGAATCCGCACCATATGGCGACCGGCGCCCACTGACGTGCCCATGGCATTGCCTTCCCGCAGTTCGCTCAGCCACCGATGACCGGCCTTGCCGAATGAACACGACAATAGTGTCCAATCGCGGCGAGCGCATGCGCCTCGGCTGTGACTCGCGGGGGAGAAGAGACCCTCTGTGGCCACTTCCGACTTCGACTACCTGATCCCCGACCAGATCCGCGCCTGGATCCCCGGCGACCATGCGGTCCTCGGCGCGGACGGCTTCGGCTTCTCGGACTCGCGCGCCGCTGCGCGGCGCTTCTTCCACATCGACGGGCCCTCGACGGCGGCGAAGGTGCTTGAGCGGCTCGAACTCGCCGGTGAGGTCCCCACCGGCTCACTGGCCGAGGCGATCGAGCGCTACCGCCTCCACGACGTGCGGGCTGGGACGTCTGGGTCTACTGGCGGGGATGCGTAGCGGTCCGAGTTCTAATCCGGCCTGAACTCGGCGACGACTTCGACCTCGCCGACGATGTGGTCATTGAAGTTCTCTAGTTCCTCGGCGGGGATCCAGTATTCGAGGTTTTTGCTTCCCCCCACTTGGTGCACGTCATACGACAGAAGCAGGGCCGACTCGACGTCGAACCGCGTGACATACCCGACGCCACTCGCCTTCGTGTTCCAGTCACGTGCGATCTGAGTCGCGTACTCCTCGTTCAGGACTGGGTAGAAGATCGGTTGCTCGGGGAGGCGGGGCGGCCAGCGGCGGAAGTTGGACTCGGCGAGCAACGCTAACTCCTCGGGTCCGGTGGGGCGCCAAAGAGTGGTCGCCTCACCCACCTTGAACGGTCCGGGCGCTCGAGCCTCAGAACGTAACGGCGAGTCTTCCACCTCTAGAGACAACACGAGCTTCCTCTCGTGCCCGAGGGCCGATGCGAAAGGAGTTTCGTCTTTACTGTGCTGCAGCACGTATCGCACACGCGCGAATAGGCCTTTCACGAACCTCGTGTGGTCCCCTTCTCGCGTCCACGTCGTGATCTCGCCGTCGTCCGAGGAAAGATCGAACTCGGGCCAGTCACCCATGCTTCCCCATCGCACGCGCGAAATCTGCCCCGTTGCCTCAAACGTCGGGAGGTCACCAGTCTGTATGGACTCCCACCAAGGCTCGGATCCGACGAGATGCGGCTCGGGCTTGAGTCCGAAACCCGTCGAGCCCATCGTCGCTGCTTGTAACCCCTCGATCCGCTTGGGGTCGTTGCGGAGGTTGTACACCTCGACGAACTCCATTCCAGCATCGTAGGGCCGACGTCCCATATCGGGCGGGGGCACATTGCCGTTAGTACCTACTAGCACGAAGTCCCGGCGATACGCTGTGAGGGATTGGCCTTCTTGGGGAAGGAATCCGTCCATGCGCGCCTACGTCGGCGTCACCGACATCGACTGGTACCTTCAACTCGCCGTCGGTTCAACCGAGGGCCTCGAGGTCAACTTCTGGTTCCCGAGCAGCGGGCAGGGCTTCGAGGCGATTGACCAAGGTGAGTTCTTCGTCTTCAAGACTCACAAGAGCAATGCCGCGCGCCATTCCCACGTCAGCAATCGCATCGTCGGTGTTGGCATGCTTGCGGGATTCGCGAGACTGAGGATCTCCGAAGCCTGGGAGTGGTTCGGCGAGGCGAATGGAGTAGCTAGTATCGAGGACTTTCGGGATCGTGTCAGGCACTACCGCCGAATGCCGATCAGCCCGCTCGACGACCCCGAGATCGGCTGCGTGATACTCGACGCCGCTATGTTTTTCCCCGCGACGGATACGCTCCCCGCCCCGGATGACTTCTCTCCCAATATCGTTCGTGGAAAGCGGTACAACCTTGAAGACCTGACGACCGATCACCCCGTCGGGCGTGCGGTGGCTCGGTACCTTGACCCGAGTCCTGCATTCGGCGCCTGGGATGAGACACGACGCATCGACGGCCCGACGAGGGGCGAACCCCGTCTCGTAGTCCCCCGAGTCGGCCAGGGGGCGTTCAATGCGCTCACGGCTGAGGCGTACCACCACCGCTGCGCGCTCACCGGCGACAAGGTCCGGCCAGTCCTCGAAGCGGCGCACATCCTTCCCGTTTCGAAGGGAGGCGAGCATAGGCTCGACAATGGCCTGCTACTTCGCTCAGATATCCACACTCTCTTTGACAAGGGCTACATCGGCCTCGACCTCAAGTACCGGCTACGAGTGAGCCCGGCTTTGCGTGATCAGTTCGGTAACGGTGACTTCCTCTACTCACGGGAAGGCAGCCTGATCACCGTGCCGGACCGACTCGCTGATCGACCTCACAAGGACTTCCTTGAGTGGCACGCGGAGACAGTGTTCCTAGGCGGCCGGTAGCGCAAATGGTGCAGCGCGGGGTAACGTCCCGCCGACCGGTGAAACCGTTCCTCAACAATGCGACTGCGTTCGCACTGGCGAGACCTACTCTCTCGCCGAAAAATCCAATGTTGCTCGCCGCCGATTGGGGCGTGCGGGCGGACGTGTGGTCGGTGACGAGTTGGAGCGAACTCCGTCGTGAGGCGCTGGCCTGCGACGAGGAGGCGTTCCTCTTCCCCGCGCACGAGCGTAGGGTGCCCTTCCTCACGCGGCAACTCGCGGGCGCAAAGGGCCCGTTCGTGGCGACGACGGACTTCGACCACCTCGTCCCGGACCAGATCCGCGCGTGGATCCCGGGCGACTACGCGACGCTCGGGGCGGACGGCTTCGGCTTCTCGGACTCCCGCGCGGCAGCGCGGCGCTTCTTCCACATCGACGGACCCTCGACGGCGGCAAAGGTTTTGGAGCGGCTCGAACTCGCTGGCGAGGTGCCTACCGGCTCACTGGCCGAGGCGATCGAGCGCTACCGCCTCCACGACGTCCGTGCCGGAACCTCGGGCAGCACCGGCGGGGATACCTGAGCTGGGAGGAACGGACACATCACGCACCATTGACTTAGGCGTCACGAACGTCTTCGAACACGGTGACGTTGACCTGAGAAGTGCGGGGTTTTAGACCACGATCTACCATGCGTTCGCAAAGGATGTAACTGGTGGGGCATGGCAGCCGCGCCAGCGCCACGGGGCCCTTGGAGATTCTAGCGGTCCGGAGCAGGCGTCAGTTGAACCTCTTGTACACGGCCAGTTGCTCTGGCCCCGGGGGCACCAGGACTGTCGACGAGCCGTGGCGGTCATAAAGTTCTTTGTCGAAGAATACGGGCTGACCTTGGGACCGTACCGTGAGGAGACCGACGGCCTTTCCCTGGTATGGAATGAGGCGGGCACCAGCGGCGACTTCCGTCCTGAGTGCTTTTGGAAGCGACGAGTTATCACGAATCTTCTGAATTACCGTTGACCAATAGGAGTTGAGATCGAAGCCCAGCACTATCGCCTCGCGCTCGATCCCGACAATCGCGAACTTTCGAGCAAAAACGGCTTCGACTTTGTCGACTTGCTTTACCTTCTTCGAATCGGACTCGTTGTCTGCGACTCCGATAGCGATATATCCCGTGGCATTCGGCCCAATATTCGCCATTGCGGCGATTGTCTTAATGACTCTAGTGAAGCACTTCTCATCGAAGACACGGTCCGAATCCGTGAGAGTCACGAGTCCTTGCTTCGCCTCGAAATTCTGCTGCTCAACGATAGCGTTGGCAAGGACAGTTTCAAGTTTCGAAGTCAACGGCATGGTCCCAAGATCGTCCCCACCTTGATATGAAGCCATCGCGTCGTCCAATCGGCCCTTGAATGAGTCAATAGTCGCGCGCTTGTATTCTGCAGCCCAGTCTCCGCCCGACGTTGTTGAAGCACTGGACGAGATTCCCTTCAGCGCGCTATGCAGCGCGAGCGACGACTTTGGCCGCATCTTCTTGCCGTCGGTGAACATCAACTCCCAGATCGCGATGAACACGGCATGGAAGTACCGCCCGCCTCGCCCACTGGGCGGCAGGCCGATCAGTTTCGTGAAAGGCTCCTGACCCTCATCAAGTGCACCTCGCAGAGTGTCGTAGACCGAGAGGAACTGCTTTTCAAGTTGCTCGGCACCTTGTATGGCAATCGCGTTCGCAATGGCATTCGCCTCACTGGTCTCAGTCTCGATCGAGTCAGCAGTAAAACTGTAGTGAACGTCGCGCACGTCCCCGGTGCTCGACAGCATTGGCTTCACGAGCGCGTCGATCAAGATGTCGAGGATGGTCTGTTCGTCTAGCGACTCGCGCACATCAATTCTCCGCAGAATATTCTGGGCCACCCAGAAGATCTTGGAGACCTCGAGGCCGTAAGGGAGTTTCCGATTGCTGATACTAAGTATTGGCATCTTCCGCAGGGGTACCACGTCTTCCGGAGAAGTGTCCCCCCGGACTGCGGAAGCCGTTTTACGCACGAGGTCAGCGAGTGGCGAGAGGGTCCCGGCCTGTCGCAGCTCCTGGCGAGAGAGACGACGACCGCCTGAGTTAATACGCCGGAACACCTCGTCAATTGCACTTTCATCGGGTGCCCGAAAGACCGAAAATGCAAGCGAGTAGTTCGCGAGGCGCACGGAATAGGCACGGCTCATGACGGGGCTCTTTTGGCTCAGTTCACCGGCGTCCAACCGAAGCTTGGTGTCTGCCAAGGTTTCAAGGTCGAAATAACTTCCGTTGTAATCGAACTCCTGCTCAACAAACGCAAAGATCGCATTTAGTCGCTGCATCCCGTCAATTACTTCCAGGGTGCCATCGCTCGCCGAACCGATCTCCGCGACAAGAAAGAGTGGCAAGGGAAGGGCAAGCACAATTGAGTCAATGAGTCGCTGCTTCTCTTCGACGTCCCATACCAACTTACGCTGGTAGCGCCGATTGACGAGATAGCGGTCGGCGATATAGCTGGAGTAGGCCCTCTGGATGGCCTCGCTCCGGACGTTGAGATTGATTCCTGCAGATTCCACTGCCATCGCGCACTCCCTCCGTTGCCAACGCGGATGTCGACCACAGTACCGCCCGAGCAAGACGGTCGCCACGGCAGACTAAGCGGCGCTGTCTGCGAGTTGCCATTGTTGTGCAGCACACTGACTTCACGCGAACTGAATGCGAGAGAACCTACGGGGCACACACGCGCGATGGCCTCAGCCACGCAACTCCGTTTTCCAGTTAGACTCCCCCGCGAGCGCCTCGAGCATCGCCGTCGGTAAACGTCAGTGTGTTGAGTTCCGCGGATCAGTCACTCTCATTCATGTGCAAGGGCGCCTAGCCCCTGTCGGCACTGGCCTACACGAAGTTCATCTCGTCGAGCAGGTCCTCGACCACGACCGACGCCACGCGTACCCGAGCGTCGCCCACGCCGTAGGGCAGCCACAACACCCCGTCGTGCACCACGCCCCCGCATGAATACATGACGTTGGGGACGGAGTCATCGCGGAGCGTCCCCTCCGGCTCGATGAGTGGACGACTAGGGTCGTGCCCATGAGCTCTCTCGCCCTCGCCCTGTGGATCTGCGGAGCCGTGACCGCCGGATGCTGGCTCGCCTCCGTGCTGACCCGCGAGTTCTCCTGGACGGACCGCGTCTGGTCCATCGCCCCCGTCGCGTACGCGTGGGTGGGGTCGCTCAAGGACCCTGCGGCGTAGCCGGGGGGCCGGCGACGGCGCCGCGCGCCGCGCTGACTCGGAGGCGGTCGGACAGGGCGAGGACCTCGTCGCGCAGGGCGTCCGGGGTGATCACCTCGAAGTCCCAGCCGAGCCCGGCCAACATCTGGGCCATGCCGTCGAGGTGATCGGCGCGCGTCTCGAGGAGCACACCGTCGACGTGCTCGCTCATCCGTCCCGCGCTCCGGGGCAGCCTCTCCCCCGCTTCCGCGAGGGTGGTCCGCAGCACGACGGAGACCTCGTACGACCACCCGACCGCCGCGATGCCGGACACGACCTGCGTCCCGGCGTCGAAGTCAGCGGGCACGACGTAGGAACCGTCGCCCTGCCGGACCGAGGCGATGCGGTCCAAGCGGAAGGTCCGCACGTCATCACGGCCGTGGTCGCGTCCGGTGACGTACCACCGGCCGGAGTGGAAGACCAAGCCGTAGACATCGAGCTCACGCTGCGACTCCCGTCCGTCCCAGGCGGTGTACACGATCATGACGGTGCGCCGCGCTTGCGCAGCCGAGGCGAGACCCAGCAGCGTGTCGGCGCCGGCGGGAGCGCTGGTACGCACCGGCGTGGTGAACTGCGGGGTCGTGAACTGAGCGGTCGACAGCAGGCTGTCGATCCTCTGGCCCAGGGCCCGCGGCAGTACACGCGACACCTTGGCCAGCGCGCTCGCCGTCGCCGCTTCCTCCGTGGTGGCAAGCCCCGCGCGTTCCGCGGCCCCGAGGCCCAGGACGACGGCGACGGCCTCATCGTCGGTGAGCATCAGCGGCGGCAACTTGTAGCCCGGTGAGATCCGGTAGCCGCCATACCTGCCCCGCTCAGCCCGGACGGGGATGCCGAGGTCGGCGAGGTGCTCGGCGTAGCGCCGGACCGTGCGCTCGTCGACCCCAAGCCGAGCGGCGAGTTCGCCGACCGTGCGCTGCCCGCCCGTCTGGAGCAGCTCCAGCATGGCCAGCACGCGAGCGGTCGGGCGGCTCACGGCCCTCCTCGGCGCCGCCTAGAAATTGCCGTGACGCCTATCTTGCATACCGGGCGGATACTGTCCACAATCCAGTCTAGCGTTGTCGCCATGACCACCTCCACCACCTATGTCCTCGTCCCCGGCTTCTGGCTCGGCGCCTGGGTCTGGCGCCCCATCGCAGAATCGTTGCGTGAGCGCGGCCACGTCGTGCACGCCGTCGATCTCACAGGCATGGGCGAGCGCGCCCACCTCGCCTCGCCCGAAACCGACCTGACAACCCACATCGACGACGTCGTGCACCTCATCGAGCAGCAGGACCTTCACGACGTCGTGCTCGTCGGCCACAGCACCGGCGCCCTCGTGACGACCGGTGCGGCGGACCGCGTGCCTGAGCGCGTGGCGCGCCTGGTCTACATCGACTCGGGGCCCCTGCCGAACGGCATGGCACAGGTCGACTTCGAAGGACCCGACGCGCGTGCGGCCAAGGAAGAACTGGTCAGGACTCAGGGCCAGGGCTGGAAGCTCCCGCCGCCGCCCTGGGCCGAACTCGCCGCCGGGGTGGCAGGGGTCGATGGGGTGGCAGGGGTCGACGACACGGCTATCGCCGCGCTGGTCGAAGGCTCGCGGCCGCAGCCCTGGCGTACCGCCATCGAGCCGGTCGCGCTCACCGGCGCCTGGGAGCGGCTGCCCCGGACGGGCGTGCTGTGCAGCTTCAGCCTCGAGCAACTCAAGCAGGTGGCACCCCACGCGCCGGGCTACGCGCTCATGGTCGACGGCGACTGGACGTACGTCGAGCTTCCGACGTGGCACTGGCCGATGGTGAGCCGACCGGCGGAACTCGCCGAGGTGCTGGACTCGGTCAGCCGCTAGTTCAAGGCCAGCGCCGCGCGGAGACCGTCGGCAACCTTGAGCATCACCGACGGCGACAGGGCGCCCGCGAGGCGGTGGACGTCCTCGGGGTAGAGGGGCTCGATGTCGTCGCAGAGGACGTACCCGACGCAGCACTCGCCATCCGGGATGCGGATCGCCGTGCGCACGTGCGGCTTGTCCGACGTCGTGATGCGCACCACGAGCGCCGTCCGGAGAGCCCCATTGCGGGCGTTGTTGGACACGATCAGATAGGGCTTCTCGCTCTCGAGTCCGGGCAGCACGGCGAAGTACACCTGCCCGCGGATGAACGAGATCGTGCTCACCGGCTAGTCCCTGGAGTGCCGAGGGGAGGCGCCGCGACGCGCGTCGTGGTAGGCGCGGTAGTCCTCGTCCTCCGCGAGCGCTGCGTAGCCGGCGACGTCGGAGAGCTCCCTGACGCGTTCGAGCCCGGCCTCGAAGACCGCACGGGCGAGGCGTGCCTCCGAGGCGTCGGCGGTCGGGGCGCCGGGCAGGGCGCGAAGGGTCTCCGGCGACTGCCGAAGCCGGGCGAGGTCTTGGAGGTCCTTGCGGGTCACCGGCATGGAGAGCCTCTTCTCTCGAGTGGGTGAATGCGGTTCGGTTTCATCGGTGATGGACATGCATCAATTGTGCGGCACGATGTGCGGCACGGCAAGCGGCACTTATGCGACTGTACATATGAGAGGAACGGATCGCCGTCGGCCGCCCGCCCACTGTGGACGGAGACCTGGTAAATGGTGACGTCGGACATCAGAGCAGCCACGACCCGCGGCTGTAGTGCCTGACGGCAAGGAAGCCAGACTCCCCGCTGACCCGCGAGTATTCCTGGACGGACCGCGCCTGGTCCATCGCCCCCGTCGCCTACGCGTGGGTTTTGGCCGACGACGCGAGAGGAGGCGAGGACTACCGCTGGCCGATCCTCGGGAAGCTCCTGCCCGGGTGGCGGTTCGCCGCGTTCAAACTCCTGTTCATCGCGGCCTACCAGAACGCCCTGCTGCTCCTATTGGCGCTGCCCGTCTGGACCGTCGCCCAGAATCCCAGACACCTGGGGGCGGCCGACGCCGTCGCGGCCGTCGCCTTCGTCCTCCTTCTCGCCGGGGAGACGATCGCGGACCAGCAACGCTGGGACTTCCACCGGGGGCACACGGACGGAGGTGGGGTGAGCGGGGGTGTGCTCCGGACCGGCCTGTTCCGCTACAGCCGACACCCCAACTACTTCTTCGAGATCGCGCAATGGCGGGTGGCAGGATGTGGCTCCCCACCGCGGCCGGCGCCATCCTCCTCACCCTCCTGTTCGTCGGCTCTACCTTGTTTACGGAATGGGTATCCATGCGGCGCCACCCCGAGTACGCCGACTACCGTCGCACCACCTCGATGCTCATCCCCTGGCGGCCCTCCCGCTGACCTCCGGGGGCCCGTGTCCCCATGACCTGATCCGAAGCACCGTCTCCACAGCCCCGCCGACGGCGGGCGCCATGCCCGCTTGCCCCCATCAGGCTCGATGCTATGATGAAGCCAATAGTCCCCGCCGTGCGAGTTATCTCGCACTGGCGGGATTATTTTTTCCGAGACTTGCATGCCTGACCGCGTCGTCGTCTTCCTCGATTACCAAAACGTCTACTGGTCGGCCCGTTCTGCATTCCGTGGGATCGAAATTCTTCCAGGCAGAAGAGGCGACCTTGATCCGATGAAGCTCGGCGCCGTCCTGACGGGCATGGGTCCGCAAACTCGCACCCTCGCAGAGGTGAGGGTCTATCGCGGGATGCCCTCTCCCAAGTTGGACCCGAGAAGCCATCGAGCCGGGCAACGCCCTCAGGAAAAGGGCATCGATGTCGCCCTTGGCGTCGATCTTGTTGACCTCGCTCACCGCGGGGAGTACGACGTGGCGATCGTTTTCTCGCTTGATGCGGATCTGCTGCCCGCACTCGAGCGGGTCCAGGACATGGGACTCCGAGTTGGGCGGCCCCGCGTCGAAGTCGCGGCTTGGGCTCAGGGACCGACCATCTCGCATCGCCTTAGGACGCCACGCCGAAACACCTGGTGCCACTGGCTCCACGAGGCCGACTACCGACAGGTCCAGGACACAACCGACTACTCACGGGTGAGGCGGGAGTACGTCGCGCAGGTAGACGTACGACGCGGCGACGAGCACCAGCGTCGACAGGACCAGGGCGGTGAGGACCGGCCCCACCCACGCCACGGGGATGAGGAAGAAGACGTCGCGGTCCATGACGCTCGAGGGCCAGCCGTCGAGCGCCCACAGGAACAGGTAGTAGGTCAGGTCCCACACGGTGAACGCGATGAAGAACGCCGCGACCCGGCGCCGCCACGTTTTCGCCGCGACCCATCCGACGGCCCCGAGCATGAGGAGGGTCGCCGCCTCGCGAACGGTTTCGACGCGCGTCAGGGAGGGGTCGAGAAGCGCCGCCCGCTCCGGGCGGATGAACGCGATGAACCCGAGGTTGAGGTAGGTCTTGGCCACTTCAATGTCGGTCGACATCTGGTCTCCGAGGATCCGGCGCAGGTAGTGCACCACGGCCGCCTCGACGTATCCAAAGCCCACGCCGAACGCGACCAGCGCCGCCCAGCGCCCCCACGCCGCTCGCGCGATGCGCCCCGCCCGATCCGCCATCTCTCCTCCGTCGCCAGCCCCCATCGTCGCACGCCCCCGCACGGATGTCTGGCCCTGACTATACGATCAGGGGTCAGGAGTGAGGCACGACAGATAAGGAAGAGACCATGCCACTACTGAATACCTACACCGCCAAGAACGAGACCGGCTGCTGCCCTGTGCCGAACATCAAGGGATGGGACAAGAAGGAAATGTCCCTCAAGGATCGCTTCTTCATCAGGAAGAGCGGGCGAAGCTTCGGGTACATCCCGTTCAATATGGGTCCCATCCTCGGATCCCTGCATTCCGCTGCTAGAGACGCCGGAGCGTTACTTCCGTTGAAGAAGGCGCTGCTTCTGAGCCGCGACGTCTCCCCCTGGAAGTCCGATCAGCTCTACGGAGTCAGCAAGCCGGTGGATGGCGCAGACAACGTTGTTCTCGACGGAACGTACCTCACCCAGGTCTTCGAAGGTCCGTACAGAGACGCGAAAATATGGAACAAGGACATCCGATTTCAAGCGCTCAAGCGCGGCGTCGAGAATCCGGAGGTGTACTTCTTCTACACCACATGCCCCAAGTGCTATAAGCACTACGGGAAGAACTACGTCATCGGATTCGCCCGAGTCGCCTAGGAGCCAAGCCCGTTAAACAGCATCCGGATGATCGTGGACGAACCTCTCAAGTCCCGCATGAACGCCGGCAGTGTCCTCGTGTCACCCCAGCCGCTCTTGGGCAAGTGCAAGAGTCTCGAGGGAATGGTCCAACTCGGTGTGAAATGCAGCCGGATGAATCGTTGCCAGTTCATCGAGGATTTCCACCGCCCGCGCTGCCTGTTCAACGGCTTCCTCCACCCGGTCTTGCGCGGACAACGATCGGGCTAGCACGGTGAGCGCTCGAGCCAGGTCTGGGACAAAAACGGCGCGATGTGAGAGGGGAACGGAATCGTATATCTCCACACTGCGCCGCGCGGTCTTTGAGGCTTGATCCGCCTGTTCGGCCGTCAAGAGGCAGTTCGCGTATTGGTAGAGGCACCAGGCGAAATCTGGTCGGTAGGCCGTGGGTTGGGCCTCCGCGGCGCGAACATACTCGGCTTCCGCCTTCTTCGCGAAGCCCAACGCTTCTTCATTGCGCCCCAAGCCTGAGAGCGCACGCGCGTAGATCACGAGTGACCAGGCAAGGTCAGGGAGATATTTGGAGGGCTGAGTCGCGACCAGTGATTCGTAGATGTCGACGGTCTGTTTCGCCGGAGCCAGCGCGTCGGCCGCGTTCCCGTCCTCCGTCGTCCACTCGGCAAGAAAGCCGAGCGATTTCCCGAGGTCCGGCATGTAGGCCTGAGAGTCAATCCTCATGAGATCACTGTTGATCTTGACCGCTTTCCGCACTTCCGCCAGGGCTTTCTGCGGCTGGCCCAGCGCCCAAAGACGATTGGCGAGATTGATGAGCGATTGGGCGAGGCCGGCACGGTCGTCGGGCCTTCGCGTGGTGGCCAAGCCCCTTCGAATAGTGACGGCCTGCCGAGCCGGTTCAAGGGCCTCATCCCATTGGGCCATGGAAGACAGGCAGTAGGAGAGGGATTCAAGCGCACTTGCCAGATCCTTGAGGTGGAGTCCAGATTCGGTGGCCTCAAGATGCTCAAGGATCTCAACCGCTCGTCTTGCGGGCCTGAGCGCGTCCTCACGACGGCCAATCGCACTCAGTCGATTGGCTAGTGGTGTCATCAACTCGGCTTCCTCTTTGCCCGATGGGGAGGTCAGGTGAATCAGTCTTTCGAGTATCGCCACGCCACCGGCGTCGTACTCGAGATGCCTTCCTGATCCAGAGGCTGACTCAAGCGCCTCTTGAATCTGGCGTAACGCGACAACCGATGTGGTGACCTCTGCGTATCTCGCCATTCCAGACCCGCCGCCTATGAGCGCCAAGCTTGGAGTCTTCAGGAACACCGGATCAAGAACTTGGGTACAAAGATGCGGGTGGTAACGCCCCGCTTCGATAACGGTCGTGACGGCCCGCTTCGCCCATGTCGCGGTGACACCTGTCTCCCCGTCATCGTTGTACTGGGTGAGATCCATGAGGCGAAGCAGAAGGTCGCGAGCCTCCGCGTGCGCGAGCGTCGATGCGCTTCCCTTGCCATCGCCAGAAGGCTCCGTCGCAACACATGCGCCTATGTATTCCTCCGCCAGCCGGTCGGGACGCAACGGTGCGAGTTGTCTACTTTGATCACGCGGCGGGTAGAGACCGGCATGCTTGTACAGGAGTCGTTTGGCGTCTTCGAAGCCCAGACGTCGGAGCAGGCCGCTGGCGGTGCTGCCAGAAAGCTCGCCCGTTGCGGCCGCAATCAACACCAGGAGCCGAATCCTGTCCTGTTCCCACTCGTCAGCATCGATCTGGAACCACATGGCCTGCTCGCGCTCGAGTAGTTTCTCAAATGCGCCGACCCCGGCGGGCCTTCCGAAGGAGAGATCCGATGGGCCCGATGGCTCTTGAAGGTCGGCGACACATAGCAGTGCGCCCACGAGCACCTCAAGAACCGACTGCCCAGGCTTCAGCAGTCCCACCGGAGCGGCGGTCACCAACGCGGGATCGACTTCGAGTTCTCGGGCAAAGTCCTCGGACGCCACGCTCCAGAGCTCTGCGAGTTCCTTCTGATCCAACAACGTCACCGGCTGGGAATCCGCGACGAAGTCGGCCGTCTCCCACTCATGGCGTTCATGCCTCCAGAAAGCATCGGACCGCGAGAGCAGCAAGATGCGAACCACGCCGTTTGAGGAGCCGAGATGCATACGCAACGCCCCTGTGCGCGAAGGGTCAAGTCGATCCGCATCGTCCACAATGACGAGAACCTTCTTCAGATGGCGGACGGCTCGACGTCTTGAGGTTCCTGTGTCTGTGACCTCATCGAGGCAGAACAGGACGATCCAGCCCTCCTTCGCCGCATCGTCGCCAATCTTCCGCGCGAGGCGAGACTTTCCGGCACCGCCTTCGGCGGCAATCAGACGTACCGCCCGCCGTGACTCAGAACCCAGCCAGAGCTTCAGTGCCTCCCGTTCAGTCCCTCTCCCTCTGAACCGCACAACGTCATATCGCTCGACGAGGAGAGAAATCAGGGGCAAGCCTGCCGAACGACGGGGAAGACGCCTTGCGGGAGCAAGGTACAGCGCAGGCGATGCCTCAAGTACTCGCCCGGCGGCGCCTCTAGAAGGCACCAACCAATCCTGAAAGAACCTCCCCACCACCGCGAACGTGGTCACCACCACCGTGATGACGCTGAAAACATCCGCCAACGCGCGAACGCCGGAAGGCATCGCTAAGAGCCACCGCTCAACCGCCGGCCACGGGAGTCCGCTGCGTATCGCGACTTGGTAACCCACGGATAGCGCGACGAGAACAGCGATCACAAGAACCAAGCCCCATCGAGATCGATTCCGTGCCATGTTGCTACCCAGCCTCTCGGTCGTGCCCCGCTACATTCCTAGCACCTTCGTGCTACTTCGGCAGGTTTGTGGCGAATCCATCTAGAGGCGCCGTTGGCTTCATCTACGCCTGGAACCCCGGGCCGGCCACCAGTCGTGCGTATACTCAACGCGAAGTTCTTTGGCATTCAGGAGGCGTGCGGGGCGCGACCGAGAGGCAGACAATCGCCCCCCGTTCGAGAAGGGGTCGTTACTATGGCGCGCTTTGGATTCCTCAGCACCTATCCCCCCACACGTTGCGGACTCGCGACCTTCACCGAAGCCCTCGCCGCCTCGATAGTTCGTCCAAGCGACGAGGCTTTCATCGTGCGCGTCACGGATGAGGCCTCCCCGGCAGAGCCCCGCGGAAACCGTGGATTCCCCGTCTCGACGATGCTCAATGGCGACTCGCGGTCCATCGCCGCGGCGGCTCGAATGCTCAACACCGCCGACATCGCTGTCATCCAACACGAGTACGGCATCTACGGCGGCACCGACGGGGACGAGGTGCTGGCGATCCTCGACGCGCTCCAAGTTCCCATCATCGTGGTGCTTCACATCGTGCTCACCGAACCCAGCGCAAACCAGAAGCGCGTGCTCGAACAGGTGATCCGGCGCTCCACCGTCGCCGTTGTCATGACCGAGGCCGCCCGCGGATACCTCCGCGACCACTACCTTGTGGACACCTCCGCCGTCAGCGTGATCCCGCACGGCTTTCGCCCGATCCCCCAATCCCGCGCGTCGCGCCCTGAGGATCACCCGACCGTCCTTACTTGGGGCCTCATCGGCCCGGGCAAGGGCATCGAATGGGGGATCCGCGCCTTCGCGGAACTCCGGGACCTCGACCCCCGGCCTCGCTATCGCGTGCTGGGCCAAACTCACCCGAAGGTGTTCGCGAACGACGGCGATGTCTACCGTGACCGCCTGCTCGCCACCATTGAGAGCCTCGGCCTCGGCGACAGCGTGACGATCGACGACCGATACCTCACTGCCGAGGACATCGCGCGGAGTGTCCTCGCGGCCAATCTGGTCCTCCTGCCGTATGACTCACGCGTCCAAGTGACGTCCGGTGTGCTGCAGGAGGCGGTCGGCGCGGGCAAACCCGTCGTCGCGACCGCCTTCCCACACGCGATCGAACTGCTCGCCGGAGGGGCGGGCATCGTCGTTCCCCATGAGGACCCTATGGCGATCGCGCGCGCGCTGCGCGCCATCCTCACCGAAGCCGATCTCGCTACGAGAATGGCACAGGCCGCCCATCGAATCACACGCGAATCCTCCTGGACCGAGGTCGGGGCGCAATTCCGAAGCCTCGCCCTCCAGGCGCGTTCCTCGGTCGCCGTATGACCCTGTCACGGCTGACGACCCACGCCACTCCCTTCGCGCACCTGGACCGCCTCACCGATGATCGAGGATTGTTCGAACACTCTTTGTTCGACGCACCCAGGGAGGAGCATGGGTACTGCGTCGACGACGCGGCACGCGCGTTACTCATAACGTCACGCGAGCCCTCTCCCACAACCCGCGTCCGGGAAATGGCGGAGGTCTACCTTGGATTCGTCGAGAGGGCGATCCAACGCGACGGTCGCGCTCACAACCGGATGGACACCGTGGGCCGATGGACGGACGCTCCGGGGGTCGGGGATTGGTGGGGGCGCGCCCTCAGGGCGCTTGGAACCGTGGCCTCTCGCACGGAGTCACCGCGCATCCGCACCCGTGCACTGCGGGCCTTCAATCGCGCTGCACAGCAGGATTCCCAAGACCTTCGCGCGATAGCCTTTGGCGCACTGGGTGCCTCCGAGATCCTCGCCGTTGCGCCCAGGCTTGCCTCCGCCCGTAAGCTCATCTTCCGTGCGGCCGCGATGATTCCCACGGCCCACGACCCCGAATGGCCGTGGCCCGAGCCTAGGCTCCGGTATTCAAATGGCGTGATACCCGAAGCTCTCATCGCGGGCGGAGCCGCGGTACACGACCGCGGCCTCACCGCACGCGGCCTCCTACTGCTCGAGTTTCTCTTGGCAAGCGAAACCGTCGACGGGCGTCTCTCCGTCACTGGACTCGAGGGGCGCGACCCGGGAGAAGACGGCCCCCTCTTCGACCAACTGCCCATCGAGGCGTCGGCGATCGCCGATGCGTGCGCCCGTGCGTACGACATCACAGGCGAAGACCGCTGGCTGGACGGGCTGAGACTCGCTTGGGAGTGGTTCCTGGGTAACAACGACAGCGGGACCGCCATGATCGATGCCGAGACGGGTGCCGGATACGACGGCCTCACCCCAGATGGTCGGAACGAGAACCGGGGAGCGGAGTCCACCCTCGCGGCCCTCAGTACCTTCCAGCAGGCGCGACGTCTCCTCGGTGCTGCTCTTCCCTGACCACCCCTGAGATGCGCGGGGCACCGGCCGGGGCCTCCGCCCGGACCGCGCAGTTCAGGCCCTGAGCCCGTCCACCAGGGTCCGGACGATCTTCCGGACCCTCTCCCCTGGTTCTGCGTCCGTTTGCCCCGTCATCACCCCTTGAAGACCCAGCGCGACCATCGAGCCCACGAAGGCCGTCGCCGCAGCCTCCACGTCGAAATCCCCGAGTCTCCCCAATCCCTGCTCCTCCGTGAGGTATCCGACGATCCGGCCGAAGGCCCGCCGTATGCCGCGCTCTTCGTCGTGAATCTCGCCAAGGAACAGGTGCATGAGGTCGGGCTCGGACATCAGGCCCACGACCGTCGGCATCGTCGCGGTCGCGAGCCCCAGCCACGCCAGCGCATATGCGACGAGATTCTCCTCGACATCCCCCGAGCCCGGCTCCGGTAGGTCCCTCTCGTACCCCGTGAGCTGCGCGTCGAAGCGCCGCAACAGGGCGGCGACCACGAGGTCGTTCTTCGTGGCGAAGTAGTTGTAGAGCACGCCGTCCGAGAGGCCCGCCGCCCGGGCGATGTCGCGCGACGTGATCCCCGAGACCTGGCGCTCGGCAAGGAGCCGCTCGGCCGCGTCTATCAACTTCTCCCGGATCTCGGGCGAGGACCCCGACGGGGCCGTGCCCCGCACCCTGGCCTTGTGCGCGTCCAGGGCCTGCTTGTGCGCGTCCGCGATACGCCTGTGCGCGGAGGCGAGGTGGTCGAACGGGCTAGGTGACATCACGCCTCATGCTAGTGGCGAGAGCGACGGCGACGAAGGCCACCGCGTATGCCAAAAGCATGAGCCCGCCACCCCACTGCGACAACTGCTCTGCGCCGGTGGGCGACGGAAGGCCCTGGAGGGCCGCGCCGGACCGGAACGGCAGCCACCGGGCCACGTCGCCGATGAGTTGCCCCACCATCCCCTCGACCACCGCGATCCAGACCAATGCCCCGGCAACGGCGCCCGAGAGGTTCCGAAACAGCGCGCCCACGCCAACCCCCACTGCGGCGAAGCACACGTTCCATACGACGCACCCGAGGACGGTCCGCCCGAGGCCGGGCATCCCGAGGTCAAGGCTCGTGCCCTTGGTGTTGAGCCAGATCGCGGTCGCGGCAGATGCTGTCAGGGTGGCGAGGAGGCCGAGCCCCACGCCGACGACCGTATACGCGATGATCTTGGCGCCGACGACCCGTCCGCGCGACGGCGTCGCGAGGCAGGTGTCGGTGACGGTCTTGTTTCGGTACTCCCCCGCCACCGCCGTGATTCCGAGCATGAGGGAGAAGATGGAGACGATCCCAATGTGGCTGAAAGCGAGGAGCACGGTTTCGGGGTCGCCCGGGTCCTTGCCGCTGACGAACGCGCCGCTGATGCCGAGGATCACGACGAGTTGGGCGGCCCCGATGACGACGAACGGGCTTCTGGTGGTGCGGAGCTTGAGGAACTCGTTGCGGATAAGGCGGTGGAATCTGTGCATTGCTGATTGGCCTTTCACTTGGCTGTGGTCAGGAAGTGGCTGTGGTCAGGGAGAGGAACGCGTCTTCGAGGGACGCGCCAGGAAGGTCGACGAGCGCACCGGAGTAGCGCAGCGTGCCGGATTGGATGATGACGACGCTCGTCGCGATCTGCTGGACCTCGCTTAGGACATGACTGGAGACGAGGACGGTGCGGCCCTCGGCGGCGAGGCCACGGAGGAGGCCGCGGAGCCACGCCACGCCCGCGGGGTCGAGGCCGTTGGCGGGTTCGTCGAGGATGAGGACCTCGGGGTCGCCGAGGAGCGCGGCGGCGAGGCCGAGGCGCTGCTTCATCCCGAGGGAGTACGTCCGAGCGCGGTCCTCCGCCGCGGAGCCGAGGTCGACGAGGGTGAGCACCTCGTCGACGCGGGAGTCCGGGATGTCCGAGACCTGGGCGAGGACGCGGAGGTGGTCACGGCCGCTGCGCCCGGGATGGGATCCCGTCGCCTCGAGCAGGGCACCGACGATGCGGCGGGGCTCGGTGAGGTCGCCGTACGGGCGGCCGCCGATGAGCGCGCGTCCCTTGGTTGGGGTGACGAGCCCGAGCGCCATGCGGAGCGTGGTGGTCTTGCCCGCCCCATTGGGGCCGAGGAAACCCGTGATGCCACCCTCCGGGACCTCGAAGGAGATGTCGTCCACCACCCGGTGGGTGCCGAAGTCCTTCATCAGCCCCTGTATCTCTATCGTTGCCATGTCCGTCCCTTCGTGACGTCGCTACTTCATGAGCGCTTGTTCATGAGCGCACGTTCACGAGGATACACCAGCACGCGGCGAACGCAAGTCATGGCGACACACGGAACCGGATCTCCGATTGGACCAAGCTCGAGGGGCACTGACGATTTGTGGGCTTCCCACAACGCGGCCGTATAGTGGCGTCATGGTAGGCGACATCCGCGCCGAGACCCTGAAGCGCCTCAAGGCCGGCACCGGTCGGCTGGCGACGGCCGCCATCAAGAGCCTCGACGCCGAACACCCCTGGTTCCGCGACCTGCCCGCCCGCGAACGCTCCTGGGTCGGCACCGTCGCCCAGGCCGGCATCCACTCCTTCGTCCAGTGGTATGCCAACCCAGAGGCCGTTCAGCGCGGGGCCGCCGAGGTATTCGCCGCCGCACCCCCCGAACTCACCCGCTCCGTCTCACTCCAGCACACTCTCGCGATCGTCCGGACCGTCGTCAAGGTCGTCGAAAGCCACAGCGACGAATTCGCCTCCCCCGGTGCCGAGGCGGAGCTCCGGGAGGCGATCCTCCGCTACTCCCGCGAGATCGCCTTCAGCGCCGCCGAGGTCTATGCCCGGGCGGCCGAATCCCGAGGCGCCTGGGACGCCCGAATAGAGGCCCTCGTCATCGACGCCCTCATTAGGGGTCAGGTGGACGACTCCCTGCCCTCCCGCGCCGCGGCCCTTGGATGGAAGACGGGCCCCACCCTCGTCATGGTGGGTATGACGAACGGGGCCCTCGGGGAGGTCGAATCGGCCGATTTGCGGCGATCGATCCGGCGGGCGTCCCGTGGGGCCCTCGTGGGCATCCACGGAGAGGACCTCATCATCATCGCGAGGAGCGATGCCGACCTCGACAAGCTCTCCCAGGCGCTGCTCCCGAGCTTCGGCCCCGGACCCGTCGTCATCGGCCCTGCGGCCACGAGCCTCGCCGAGGTCGCCCGTGCCACCCGAGCCGCCCTCGCCGGCGTCGTCGCCGCCCCCGCCTGGTCCCTGACCCCGCGCCCCGTCCAGGCCGATGACCTCCTCCCCGAGCGGGTCCTCGTAGGCGACTCGACCGCCCGGGAGCGCCTCCTTTCCCTCGCGTATGACCCCATCGCCAAGGCCGGGGGTTCCCTTAAGGAGACCGTGGGCATGTTCCTCGCGTGCGGGCGCTCCCTCGAACTGTGCTCCAAGACGATGTTCGTCCACCCCAACACCGTCCGGTATCGACTCAAGAAGGTCACCGAACTGACGGGCTGGGACGCCCTCGATGCCAGGGATGCCGCGGTACTTTCGACCGCCTTCGCGCTCGGTCAGCTCCGGGAATCCGGACATGCGCCTTTGTAGAATTCCTACAAATGGATGGGCGCACTTTGGTCGGCCCTAGGCCACCTGAAGGGACACCGATACGGCACCCTTGTGAGGTGCTTGCCATCGTGTGCCCCGGACAGGGCGCCCAGTCCCCGGGGATGCTTTCCCCGTGGCTTGAGCTTCCCTTCGTTGCCAATCGGCTCCATGCCTTCTCTGAGGCAGCCGGCGTCGACCTTTTCCTGCACGGCACCACCTCCGACCAGGACACCATCCGGGACACCGCCGTCGCCCAGCCGCTCCTCGTGGCGACCGCCCTCGCAACAGCCCGCGAATTGCTCGGAGACATCGCCGTCCACCCCACCCCCACCATCATCACCGGCCACTCCGTGGGCGAGTTCGCCGCCGCTGCCCTCGCCGGCGTCCTGACGGATGAGGAAGCCCTTCGGCTGGTTGCCGAACGCGGCGCCGCCATGGCCGAAGCCGCGGCCGCCGCACCCCCCGCCTCCATGGCGGCCATCCTCGGCGGCGACCCCGCCGAAATCGAATCCTCCCTCGCCGCCCTCGGACTAACCCCCGCGAACATGAACGGCGGCGGGCAGGTCGTCGCGGCCGGACCAAAGGCCGCCATCACCGCCCTCGTCGCTTCTCCCCCACCCGGGACGCGCGCCATCGAAATCCAGGTCGCAGGGGCCTTTCACACCACCGACATGCTTCCCGCCGCCGACCGCCTCGCCGAGGCCGCGTCGTCCGTCGTCCCCCGCGACCCCATCGCCACCCTCCTCTCCAACGCCGATGGAAAGGCCGTCACCACCGGCAAGGACGCCCTCGAACGCCTGGTCGGACAGATGGCGAAGCCAGTGCGCTGGGACCTGTGCCAGAAGGCTATGGTGGACCAGGGCGTGACCGCCCTCATCGAGGTCGCCCCCGGCGGGGTGCTCACCGGCCTCGCCAAGCGCACGATGAAGGGGATCCCCGCTGTCGCCATCAAGACCCCCGCAGACCTCGAAGCCGCCAGAGAACTGATGGAGAGACTCCGATGACCACGCTCCAGACCACCAAGGGCCCGGAATTCGCCCGCCTCATGGGCCTGGGCATCGCCCGCGGAGAGAACGTCGTCACCAACGACGACGTCGCCGGACCCATCGACTCGTCCGACGAATGGATTCAACAGCGGACCGGCATCGTCACCAGGATGCGGGCCAAGCCCGAGACCTCCGTCCTCGACCTCGCGGAACGGGCCTCGCGCGATGCCATCGCCGCCGCCGGTATCGAGGGGTCCGAGGTCGACACCGTCATCCTCTCGACCATCACCCACCCCTACATGACGCCGGGCGGATCCCCCGAACTCGGGGCCCGCCTCGGGTGCCCCACGGCCGCCGCCTTCGACATCTCCGCCGCCTGCGCCGGATACTGCTATGGCATCGCCCAGGCCGACGCCCTCGTCCGGGCCGGGCAGAGCCGATACGTCCTCGTCATCGGCGCGGAGAAGATGAGCGACTTCGTCGACCCCACCGATCGCTCCATCTCCTTCCTCCTCGGCGACGGCGCCGGCGCGGTCGTCGTGGGGCCGTCCGACACCGCCGCCATTGGCCCGACCGTCTGGGGATCGAAGGACGGCGCCAAGTTCGTCGGCATGACCGCCTCCTGGCTCGACATACGCGACAACAGGGACACCCCCTTCCCCACCCTGTTTCAGGAGGGACAGACGGTGTTCAAGTGGGCGGCGTTCGAGTTGCCCGACGCCGCGACGAAGGCCGTCGAGGTCGCGGGCCTCAAGCCCGAAGACATCCAGGCCTTCATTCCCCACCAGGCGAACATGCGGATCATCGACCAGATGGCCAAGCGCATCGGCCTACCCGAGAGTGTCGCCATCGGGCGCGACATCGCCGACTCGGGAAACACGTCCGCCGCCTCCATCCCCCTGGCCACGGAACGTCTGTACCGTGACGGCCAGGTAAAATCGGGCGACCTCGCCCTCCAGATCGGTTTCGGTGCCGGCCTGGTCTATGCGGCCCAGGTGGTCGTGCTTCCATAATCTAATGACCGCACTTCCGTACCCTAGGAGTGCTCATACCCACCCGGCACTAGCCGAATCAACACAAGGAGAACAACATGGCAATGTCCGATAAGGAGGTCCTTGAGGGCCTCGCGGAGATCGTTGCTGAGGAGACTGGGCTCGACGCCACCGAGGTGGCCGGCCCCAAATCCTTCACGGACGACCTCGATATCGACTCGCTCTCGATGATGACTATCGTCACCCTCGCGGAAGAGAAGTTCAACGTCCGGATCCCGGACGAGGACGTCAAGGACCTCGTCACGGTCGCGGACGCCGTCGCTTACATCACGAAGGCGCAGAGCTAGAACCCACGCTTCACCTCACCTCACGGAGAGAAAATGACCGCCGTTGTCGTTACGGGATTGGGGGCGACCACGCCGCTTGGCGGAGATGTCGCCTCGACCTGGGAGGCCGCGCTTGCCGGCCGTCCAGGAGTCCGGACGCTCGAAAACGATTGGGCCGAGAAGTACGGGCTCGAGGTTACGATCGCCGGCCAGATTGCCGTACGACCAGAGGAGGTCTTGACGCGCCCGGAAACGAAGCGCATGGACCCCTCTGCCCAACTGGCAATCGTGGCCACCCGTGAGGCCTGGGCCGACGCCGGATCCCCGGAGGTTGATCCCGAACGCCTAGGCGTTGCGGTCTCCTCCGGGATCGGCGGCGTCTGGACCCTCCTCAATGCCTGGGACACCCTTCGCGAGAAGGGCGCCTCCCGCGTCCTGCCGATGACCGTGCCGATGCTCATGCCCAACTCCCCCTCCGCGTACGTGGAACTGGAGATGGGGGCACTGGCGGGGGCGCACGCCCCCGTATCGGCGTGTGCGTCCGGGGCCGAGGCCATCGCAACCGGATACGCGATGATCCAACTGGGGCGAGCGGACGTGGTCGTTGTGGGGGGCACGGAGTCCGCGACGCATCCCGTCTGCCTGGCCGCCTTCGACGCGATGAGGACGCTCTCGCGTCGCAACGACGACCCGGCCGGCGCATCCCGACCGTACGACATCACCCGCGACGGATTCGTCATGGGCGAGGGTTCGGGGATCCTGGTACTCGAGACCGAGGAGCACGCCAAGGCCCGGGGGGCGAAGGTCTACGCCCGGCTGTCCGGGGTTGGCCTTACCTCCGACGCCCATCACATGGCCGCGCCAGAGCCCAACGGCAAGGAACAGGCGAGGGCCATGCGCCTCGCGCTTGAAGCTGCCGGACTCACGACGACGGATGTGACGCACATCAACGCGCACGCGACCTCTACGGTCGTGGGCGACATGATCGAGGCGCGGGCCATCCGGGACCTGCTGGGCTCGCACGCAGACAACGTGTTGCTAAGCGCCACCAAGTCGATGACAGGACACCTTCTCGGGGGTGCCGGCGCGGTGGAGTCTTTCTTCGTCATCAAGGCGCTTCATCACCGGATGGCGCCGCCGACCATCAACGTCACTCAACCCGATCCTGAGCTCGAGGTAGACCTCGTGCGCGACACTCCTCGGGCGCTGCCCGCCGGTGACGCCGCGGGGATCAACAACTCGTTCGGCTTCGGCGGCCACAACGTGGCGCTCGCGTTCACCAGCGTCTAGCCGGAGGACGCCCTCACTCATTATCCGACGCGGTGAAGCCAGCGCACGGGCGCACCATGGCCCGCATACCGGAACGGCTCGAGTTCGTTGTCCCACGCGGTCCCAAGCGCAAGATCCATCGCTCGCTTGAGGTCGGCGGCGTTCCCCCCAGCATCGAGCGCAACCCGGATGCGGTCCTCAGGGACTACTATGTTGCCGACAACGTCGGTTACGGCATGGAAGATCCCGAGCCCCGGGGTGTGTGACCAGCGGCCTCCGTCGCACCCATAGGAGGCGTCCTCGGTCACCTCATATCGAACGTGCTCCCACCCGCGCAAGGCGGACGCCAGGCGCGCGCCGGTTCCCTGGACCCCCTGCCACGACACCTCACACCGCACCAGGTTGGGTCCGGCTGGTTGATCGGTCCAGTCAAAGGTGATGCGCGACCCCAGCACATTGCCGACCGCCCACTCGATGTGCGGACACATGGCGCGCGTGGCAGAGTGCACAAACAACACACCGCAGGTAATGGCGGCCATGACCTCTCCTTCCTGTCTAGGTTCGTCTTCCCCGACGACCTCAACAGGAATGGCAGAGCAGGCACGCGGCGCGTGTCTCTTCTATGGTGCCTCAACGACGCGAATTACGCCAGTGTGATACGCGATTCGCGCATCGGCGCGTCGCGGGGCGTCGTCGCTCTTTTTTGCCTAGGAGCGAGCCGACTCCGTCTCGAGCGCCTCACGCAGAAGCTTCATCGCACGTTTACGCACATCTTTCTTCAGCCTGTCGATGAAGAGCTTGCCCTCGAGGTGGTCGGTCTCGTGCTGAATGAGGCGTGCCCAAATCCCATCCCCTTCAACGACGACGGGATTGCCGTCGAGGTCCGTTCCCTCGCAGCGCCCGTGGGCCGGCCGTTCGCAGGGGAACCATAGTCCGGGGATTGACAAACACCCCTCCTCCCCAAGTTCCTGGAACTCCTCGCTCATCTCGACGATCACGGGGTTGAGGATGTAACCCTTGTCCTCGTCGATGTGCCACGAGAACGCCCTGAGGCTAACACCGATCTGATTGGCAGAGACCCCGGCTCTCCCCTCGGAGTCGACGGTGTCGAGGAGGTCCTCGACGAGGGCGCGCACCCGATCGTCGATCACGGTGATGGGCTCGCAGGGGGTGCGGAGCACCGGATCCCCGCTGATACGGATGTCTCGAACAGGCATGCGGGTATTCTTCCATGCCTGCGACCCTCCCCCTTTCCACCTACGATGTTCGGATGATCCTTGAGACCGTCACAGATCCCGGCCATAACGCGCTCGACCTGGCGATCATTCTCAGCGAGACGGGACGGGTCGTCGGGGGAATCGCCGCGCGTCCCGGCGACAATGGTGCCCTCCCTCCCGGACCTGTGCCAGCCTAGGGGCATGAGCGACTCCGGGATCTGGGTGGCGGCGACGGCCGAACAGATCCGAGCCGTCGAGGATGAGGTGCTGGCGCGGGTCGGGGAGGATCCGCTCATGGACCGGGCGGCCGACGCCGTTGCGGCCGAGGCACGAACGATGCTTGGGGCGCGGGAAGGGTCAGGCAAGCGGGGAGAAGGGAAGGGCGCCAGGGTCGTCCTCCTGGTAGGTACAGGGAACAACGGTGGAGACGCCCTCCTGGCGGGAGCCCGGCTCGCGGGTGACGGCACATCCGTCACTGCTGTCTGTACGGGGATTTCAGCCCACCCCCGGGGGCTTGAGTGGCTCCGCGCGGCCGGGGGTGAGGTCATCCAGGCGGCGGACACTGCGACGGCCACGGACGTAGCGGCGGCCACCGCCGCCATCGAGGCCGCGGACCTCATCATCGATGGCATCGTCGGGCTTGGCTCAAGTCCCGGCCTCAGGGAACCGGCCACGACCCTGGTGGGGGCGATCCCCGCCGCTGTGCCCGTCCTCGCCGTCGACCTTCCAAGCGGGATGGATCCCGACGGCGTCTCCGTCGACGTTCCCCACGCCGATCTCCCCCACATCCATGCGACCGTCACCGTCACGTTCACCTCCCCCAAACCCTGCCTCCTCCTTCCCCCGGCGGCGCTCGACGCCGGCCGCATCGTCGTCGCCGACGTCGGCATCCCCGTACCGGAGCCCCTCCCAGAAACCCCACACCGTCTGACCCCGCGGCGATTGACGCCGGAGGGGGCCGCCTCCCTGTGGCCGGTCCCTGGCCCGGTGGACGACAAGTACTCCCGTGGCGTCGTCGGTGTGATCGCGGGATCGGATCGCTACCCCGGCGCCGCCGTGCTCACCTGCTCGGCCGCCGTCCGGGCGGGGGCTGGCCTAGTCCGATACCTCGGGCCGCACCGGGTGCAGGACCTCGTGCTCGCCGCCCGTCCCGAGGTGGTCGCGGAGGACGCCCCGACCGAGGCGAAGCTGCCCCGGGTCGGGGCCTGGGTCCTCGGGCCCGGCGTCGTGGACGAGCCCACCCAGACAGCGGCGATCGAGGCCGCGCTCGCGACGGGTACGCCTGCCGTGGTCGACGCCGGGGCGATCGAGGCCTGCGTCCGAGCGCGCGCGGCGGACGAGAGGGCCACCCCGGCCAATCACCTCCTCCTGACCCCTCACGCCGGAGAACTCGCCCGAGCCCTTGCGTTAGCTGTCGAGCCCACGGACGCCCAGGCCATCGAAGCGAACCCCGCGGAGCATGCCCGGCGCCTCGCCCGCGCGACCGAAGCGACCGTCCTCCTCAAGGGCGCGGTCACCCTGATCGCCACCCCCGACGGCACCCTATGGAGCCAGGCCGACGCGCCCCCCTGGCTGGCGATCGCCGGCGCCGGGGACGTGCTTGCCGGGATCGCGGGAGTGCTCCTGGCCTCAGGCCTCGATGCCGACAAGGCCGGGGCGTTGGCCGCCCTCGTCCATGGACGCGCGGCCGCCCTCGCCTCGGACGGAGGTCCCATCGCGGCGTTGGATGTAGCCGAGGCCCTCCCCGCGACCGTGGAAGCCCTCCAGGCTGCCGTCCGGGAATTGCTGACCGATCGCTAGGCGGCGATGGCGAGGTCGCGGCGGCGAAACCTCAGGCCAGCCACCGCGGCGAGCCCGGCCGCGCACACGAGGAGGATGAAGAGGGGCAGGGCCGCGAACGGCTCGGCCGGGATCGCCGGGGCGTGGGTGAAGGGGGACACGTTCAGCGCCCATTGGGGAAGTTCGAGCATCTCGCCGAGCTGACCGACGACGAGGCACGTCGCGAGGCCCGCCCACGCGAGCGTCGGCGCCCAACGGGGTGTAAACGCGAAGGCGACAAGCACGAACGCCCCGAGGGCAAGCGCGGCCGGGATCTGCACGAGCCCGGCGCCTGTCGCCCCCAGGCCCGTTCCAAGGTCCCCGCTCGCGATCCAGTAGCCCAGGGTCGCCGCCAACCCCATGGCGCCCAACACGACGCACGTCCCCACCGCGGTGATGAGCGAATGTCCGGCGAGCCACGACCGCCGTCCGACCGCCGTGGCGAGCACGGGTTCGAGCCGACCGCTCGCCTCCTCCGCCCGCATCCGCAGCAACGCCTGCACGGTATAGCCCGCCGCCCCGACCCCGAGGAAGCCGATCATGAAGGCCGCGAACACATCGACGAGGCTCGCCCCCGGATACATCCGCTCGAGGGTCGCGACGAACTCGGGCGCCGAGTCAGCAAAGTCGTTCGCGCTGTCCCCGACCGCCCCGAATGGCACCCCGACCGCGATCATCCCCACAGTCCAGGCCAGGAGCGCCGTGCGCTGAAGCCGCCAGGCGAGCCCCATGGAGCTGAGGAGGCCGGGCGTCGCGGTCGCGGGTCCGGGCCTGTCCCGAAGAAGGCCCGCGCCGAGGTCGCGGCGGGCCGCCAACCCGAAGGCCCCTCCGACTCCCACGACGGCTAGCCCGACGAACAGGAGCGCGACGTCCCAGTGGTCCTCGCCGTAGGGACGGATCTGCTGGCCCCAGCCGAGCGGGGAGAGCCAGGACGGCCAGGAACTGACGAGCTTGACCCCGCCGGGGGCGACGTGGCCGAGAGCGTCACCGACGCTCCGAAGAAGGAAGGAGGCCCCAAGGGCGAGGCCGACGAGGCCGTTGGCGCCCCGCTGGCTGACAGCAAGTTGAGCCGCGACGGCCGCGAAGGCCGCGAAGGCGACACCCACGCCGGTGAAGGACACCCCGGCGGCGATCGAGCCCCCGACCGGCAGCCCATACGCTAGGAGGACGACGGTGGCGCCGACGCCGACGATAAGGCTCGCCCCAACTCCCACGATTAGCGCGGCGGTGAGCCTGGCCTGGCGGCCAACAACACTGGAGCCGATCAGCTCCGCCCTTCCGGTCTCCTCTTCGAGCCGGGTGTGGCGGACGACGGCCTGCCCGGCCATCAGGGCGACGAAGATGGCAAGGACGAGGTAACCCTCGACGATCGACATCGCCCCGAGGCTCGTCCCCGAGGCCGGCCCGTCGAATATACGGGTGACGATGTTCGCGGCACCGAACGCCGCTCCCGAGGCCCGCTGCTCCTCGTCACGGTAGATCCCGGTCTCCGCGGAGACGACGGCGAGGATGAGCACGCAGATCGAGACGAGCCAGATCGGCAGGACGATCCGGTCCCTCCGAAGGGCGAGCCTCACCAAACGTGACGTGCCCGTCCAGGCGCTCACCGGCGCCTCCCACGCTTGGCGCCGCTTCCGCTCGTGCCTCCGTTCGCACCGCCGTTGCCCGAAAGCGCCGCAAGTTCGTCTCCGTAGTGGCGCAGGAACAGATCCTCGAGCGTCGGCGGGGTGCTCTCGAGGTCGAGGACCCCGAACGTCGTGAGGTGGGCAAGGGCCGCGCCGAGGTGCTCGGAGTCGACCTCGAAGGCACCGCCGTCGTGGTGGGCCTCGAAGTCGTGAACTCCGGCGAGGCGGCTCATCCCGGTCAGCGGACGCTCCGTCCGTACGTGAATCGAGGTGCGGGTGAGGTGCCGCATGTCGTCGAGCGTCCCGGTCTCCACGATCTGGCCCTCGCGAATGATGCTCACCCGGTCACACAAAGCCTCCGCCTCGGCCAGGATGTGGCTCGATAGCAGAGCCGTCCGCCCCTGGCCCACCCGCTCCTTGACGACGTCCTGGAACACCGTCTCCATGAGGGGGTCGAGGCCGGAGGTGGGCTCGTCAAGGAGGTACAGCTCGACGTCGGAGGCGAAAGCCGCGACGATGGCGACCTTCTGGCGGTTGCCCTTGGAGTAGCTCGAGCAGCGCTTGCGGGGGTCGAGCTGGAATCGCTCGATCATCTCGTCTCGGAGGCGCGGATCGACCCCACAGCGGAGGCTCGCGAGAAGGTCGATGGCCTCGCCGCCCGTCAAGGTCGGCCAGAGGTTGACATCTCCTGGGACGTAGGCGAGCCTTCGGTGGAGCGCGACCGCATCGTGCCATGGGTCGCCGCCGAGTAGGTGAGCCTCCCCGGCATCGACGCGTAGCAGCCCAAGAAGAATTCGGACGGTCGTCGATTTCCCAGCACCGTTCGGGCCCAGAAACCCGTGGATTTCGCCGGTTTTTACCGTGAGGTCGAGACCGTCCAGTGCCGTTGTCGATCCGTACCGCTTGACGAGGCCCCTCGTCTCTATTGCCATGTCCATGACCGCTCCCCTGCCCGCGTCGTCCCCGATCGGGCTGTTGATAGTTACTGTCACTTGACGGTAACTCCTATGGCAGTGACTGTCAAGTGCGCGTAACTGTCATCCGTGTTAGCCTGAGGCCATGAGTGAGGGTGCCCATACCGTCGGCCTCAGGGAACGCAAGCGCCTCTCCGCAATGCGACGGATCCAAGAGGTCGCCTTCGGTCTCTTCGAGCGCGAGAGGTACGACGCCGTGACCATCGAGCGCATCTCTACCGAGGCCGAGGTCTCCCCAAGCTCGGTTTACCGGTACTTCGGTACGAAGGAACAGATTGTCCTCTGGGATGAGTACGACCCCGTCTGGATCGAGCAACTCTTCGAGGAGATCAAGACGCAGCCCCCGCTCATCGCCCTCCGGCACGCGGCCGAGGCCCTCATCGTCGGCCCCCTGACCACCGACGAGGAATACGTCAGGCGGCGGACGAAACTGGTCATGGAAGAGCCCGCCGTCGAGGCGGCGTCCGCCCTCGCCTTCTACGAGGCCGCCGAGTTGATCGGAAATACGCTGAGCGAGGCGCTCGGCTATGAACACGGAGACCTCGACATCCAACTTCTCTCCCACGCCCTCGTCGGCGCGGTCACCGGCGCGATCCACCACTGGTACGAGAGCGGATTCACCACGACCCTCGCCTTCGTCCTACAGCGGGCGCTCGACGCGCTCGACCGGGGATTCAGCATCCCCGAGTAGCACTCGGCTAGTGCAGGTCCGGCACTTCCGGGGCGCCGCTGGCCATACCGCCTCTCCGGCGAGTGACTTGACAGTCCGAACGATCGTGCTATTTTAGTTACGGGATGCTTCAACCAATATCCCCAGTGACCGAAGAACGGAAGAATCTCATGTCCGATGCAGTCATTGCCGGAGGCCAAGCCGCGCGTTTCCATGCCCACTATCGCCAGACTCCGCGCCTAGCGGAAAACGCTTCCACCGCGGCGACTCAGCATAAGCGTCGCCCATTCCGTCGTCTGCGTACTATTGGGGGATTAGGTCTCCATGGTATGAAGATTGACATCACCCCCCAGGAGATCAGCGAGGACCTCGACTACGGACGGGACTGATGCCGGACACTACGCCGACGGGCACAAAGGGACAGAAGACACGTGAGGAGATCCTGCGGCTAGCGCTCAAGCTTGCATGCACGACTGGTCTTGAGGGGATGTCCATCGGGGCACTCGCAACGATGGCGGGCATGTCCAAGAGCGGGCTCTACGCACACTTCAGTTCGAAGGAAGCCCTGCAATGCGCCGTCCTCGATGCGGCCAAGGAGCGTTTCGTAAAGGCGGTTCTCATTCCCGCCTTCCAGGCCCCCCGCGGAATCCCACGAATCGAGCAACTCTGCATCCTGTGGACCAAATGGGAGGACGAAAAGAGCAAAGCCGGGTGCTCCCTCATGGCGGCGGCGACGGACTTCGATGACCGGCCCGGCCCCGTCCACGACAAGGTTGCCGCCATGATCGACGAGATCATCAACACCTTTTCTCGGGCCGCAGAGATCGCAGTTGCAGAAGGCCAGTTCTCCGCCGACGTCGACACGAGGCAGTTCGGCTACGAAGCCTGGGGCATCCTGCTCGCCCGCCAGCAACTCCGTCGACTCCTGAAGGCAAAGGATGCCGACTCGCTCGCGATGCAGGCATACACCAGCCTCATCGACCGGTCGCGCGCCTCCGGGTAGAAGGCCTGTCGCCAACCCGGCGGAATCCGGTTACCAGGCGGGGCCCCTAGAAATACATTCCCACGAAGAGCGCGGTCTCCACGACGATGAATCCCCCCGTCAGGAGCATCCCGACGATGGAGGTGGTCCAATTCGTGGCGAGCCCTCGTGCCGCTGCCCTCACCCCGCGTACGCCATACAGGAACCCAAGAACCGCAAAAAAGAGGGGGATGAATCCCCTAGAAACGACGTGGACTTCACCCAACGCCAACCAGTTGACGGCGAAGACGAACGCGACGGCTACTCCTAGAAGGATCGAGTATTGGCCGTAGTGATTGAGCTCCATCGTCCTGACCTTCGCTGAACGAACCTGCCGCTCGGCCGGGCCCATATCCGACATCTCTTCTGCCCTCTCTCGTCGCCTTCCTGAACCGACGTTCCCCCGACTATTCACGGTGGGCCAGGTGGGGCTCGAACCCACGACCGACGGATTATGAGTCCGTTGCTCTAACCGGCTGAGCTACTGGCCCGCGCGTGTCAGCGTACGCGATATTGGGGAGGTGCTTCTAGCGCATCGAGCCGGTGTGCGATCCGGTAAAGTGGGGGGTCGCGATCCCGCGTAGCTCAATTGGCAGAGCATCCGACTGTTAATCGGAGGGTTACTGGTTCGAGTCCAGTCGCGGGAGCCCAGTCCGATCTGAGGCTAGCCCTCGCCGCGTCGCGCGCGCCCGGCGGCCTTGCCCCGCTCCTGACGGTCGAGAACCAACTTGCGGAGCCTAACGATCTCCGGCGTCACCTCGACACACTCGTCGTCGCGCGCAAAGTCCAGGCACTCCTCGAGCGTGAGCTTGCGGTGGGGAGTGAGGCGCTCCAACTCGTCGCTCGTAGACGAGCGGATATTCGTCAGCTTCTTCTCCTTGGTGATGTTGACGTCCATGTCCTCACCCCGGGTGTTCTCCCCGATGATCATGCCCTCGTAGACCTCCTGGGTGGGATACACGAAGAAGTCGCCTCTATCCTCCAACGCGATGAGGGCATTCGGCGTGACGACACCGGGGCGATCCGCGACGAGGGAGCCGGCCGTCCGGTATTCTATAGGCCCGCACCATCGCTCGTACCCGTGGGCGATCGACGACGCGATGCCGGTTCCGCGGGTGTCCGTGAGGAATTCGGAGCGAAAGCCGATGAGGCCTCGAGCCGGGACGATGAATTCCATCCTGACCCAGCCCGTGCCGTGGTTCGACATGGTCTCCATGCACCCCTTGCGAGCGGCGAGCAATTGAGTGACGGCACCCAGGTGTCCCTCGGGTACGTCTACCGTGAGGTGCTCCATGGGTTCCTCGACGTGTCCGTCAATGGCCCGCGTCACCACCTGCGGTTTGCCCACGGTCAGTTCGAAGCCCTCCCGGCGCATCTGCTCCACGAGGATCGCGAGGGCGAGTTCGCCACGACCCTGAACCTCCCAGGCATCGGGGCGGCCGATCGGGAGGACGCGGATCGAGACGTTTCCGACCAGCTCGCGGTCGAGGCGGTCCTTCACCTGGCGGGCGGTCACCTTGGAGCCCTTGACGCGTCCGGCGAGCGGTGAAGTGTTGATGCCGATGGTCACGGCGATCGCCGGGTCGTCGACGGTGATGAGTGGGAGGGGCCGGGGGTCATCGAGATCGGTCAGCGTCTCGCCGATGGTGATGTCCTCGATGCCCGCGACCGCGACGATGTCACCGGGACCAGCGCCCTCCGTCGGCACCCGCTCCAGGCCCTTCGTCTCGAACAGTTCGGTGATCTTGACGGGCTTGAGCGTGCCGTCGCGCCGCGCCCACGCGACCGTCTGGCCCTTCCGGATAGTGCCGTTGAAGACGCGCAGCAGGGCGAGGCGGCCGAGGAACGGCGACGCGTCGAGGTTGGTGACGTGCGCCTGGAGCGGGGCTCCCTCCTCATACGTCGGCGCGGGGATGCGCTTGAGGATCACCTTGAAGAGGGGTTCGAGGTTCTCGCTGTCGGGCATCTCCCCGTCGGCGGGCTGATGAAGGGACGCGCGCCCGACCCGGGCTGAGGCATACACCACGGGCACGGCGAGCACCGCGTCGACATCGAGGTCGGGGATCTCATCCTGGAGGTCTGCGGCGAGGCCGAGGAGCAGGTCGTGGGTCTCCTCCACGACGGCGGCGATGCGGGCGTCGGGTCGGTCGGTTTTGTTGACGACGATTATGACGGGCAGATGCGCTGCGAGGGCCTTCCGTAGCACGAACCGGGTCTGCGGGAGCGGTCCCTCGGACGCGTCGACGAGGAGTATGACACCGTCGACCATCGAGAGCCCGCGTTCCACCTCGCCACCGAAGTCGGCGTGCCCCGGGGTGTCGATGACGTTGATGGTCACTCCACCCGGAATGGCGGACGCTCCGGTGTACCGGATCGCGGTGTTCTTCGCGAGGATCGTGATGCCCTTTTCGCGCTCAAGGTCGCCGGAATCCATGGCGCGCTCGGCGACATGGGCGTGCTCTCCGAACGCCCCACCCTGCCAGAGCATGGCGTCGACGAGGGTGGTCTTGCCGTGGTCAACGTGCGCGACAATGGCGACATTGCGCAGGTCTAGGCGGGCAGGCATGGCGGATTCTCTTCTTCTTCAGGGGATGATGCCCAGCCGTGGGCAGCCCCTAGAGTGTACGCGCTTACTCGCAACCGTTTTCGGCCCTCGCTTGCCTTCCTATCTGGACCGACGGTCCAATTCGGCCAACAGTTGGGCCGGGGTTAGCGTGACGAGACCTCCGAGATCGGCGGCGAGTAGGGCGCCGTCCCCGGTGACGAGTGCATCGACGCGGGCGCTTCGAGCAAGGACGACGAGGTAATCATCCCCCGGATCTGGGGAGACTCCCTGTTCCGGTGGCGGATCGGGCAAAGCGAGCATGGATGCTTCTACGACGTGGACGAAAGCCTGCGAGTCCTCAACCGAGACCCAAGGGCGGTACTTCGATCGTCCAAGCACCTCCGCCAACTCATCGAACAGGCGAGGAGACCCGATGACTTCGATCTCTCCGTCTAACCACCGCCGCACCAGTAGGCCGGGAGACCCAGCCCCTGAGAGAAGCGCGGAGATCAAGACCCCCGGATCGACAATCACTCGCATGTCGCGGCGCTATTCCGGCAGTCGGTTGCGCTCGGTGCGCGCCGCTCGGACCTCCGTATAGGCGATCGCGTAAGCATCCTCCTCGTCCATACCCGGGCCGCGGTCAAGGAGTTCCAGTCCCAGGAAACGGCGCAGGGCTTTCTCGACGACATCGGAGTCCCTCATGTCCATGCGCGCGGCATACACTCGCGCCGCCCGAAGGACCTCTTCCTCGACATAGATGGTCGACTTGCGCTTTGCCATTTTTCCATCATAACGCACTGAGGACTCGGGATGCCGCCTTTCCGGCGTTTAGGAGGCCATCCCGCAGGTCCACCAGCCATCGCCCAGATCCACGGGGTCCCTACAGATCATTCCCCACATGTCAAAGCCCTCGGGAGATAGGTAGGGGCTGTACCAGAAACCCCCGGCATCATCGGGGATACCCGACCACTGGGGGAGAAAGACGACCTCTTCCCAGCACGACGTAAGGCCTCCAGCCGTGAAAGGCGCATACTCCTTCGGAAGTTCCACGTAGTAGTCATAGCAATCGCCGTACTCGTGCACCCACGACACGATTTGCTCCATCATCGCCTGGTCCCGCGGGTACTTGAGCGGGCGGGCTGCCGTGTCTCCCCAACTGAAATCCCAAAAAAATGCGCTCCACGCGAAGATAACGCCCAGAAAGATCGGGGGAGGCAGGACGAAGACCCACCAACCCCACTGGTGAGGCAGATCCTCGTCGGGTGGCCCAGGCTTCTCCAGGTGCGCCACGGATTACTCCTCCCGGAGGGCCCGCCTCTCACCCTCGAGAGCGACAAGTTCGGCGAACGCCTCTTGATATCCAACGTTTCCCTCGCCAATTCGTTGCATCCTGCCACGGGCATCCGAGATCTTTCGGGTCAGGGCCAAGTCATGAACCCCGGCGATGACACTCCGGGCAAAGCGTGGCATCTCGGCCGGGCGGTCGTGCGACATGGGTGACACGGCGAGCGCCGAGACGACCGGCGCGACGGCCTCCCCCACCTCGTCTGCCACCCGGTTGACCCATCCCGCCTCGAGCGAGGCGGCCGTCTGAATCCCCCCGGCCGCGACGATTCCATCCCACACGGCCCGGTACTGCGGAACGGTGAACGCCTCCGCATCGAGCGTTGCCACCCACTCGGGCTCGACGCTTGCCGGCTCCTGAAGCAGCACCTCAAGCGCCATCCGTTCCGCCCGGACAACGGGATCCTTCGGGTTGAGCGCGGGGGCCTCCGATACGTCCATCTGCGCACCCCCCGCCCCGGCCTGTGCCCCCCCAACCCCACCAGCACTTGCGGGCCGACGGGCCTTCCCTGCGGCGGCGACCGCCGCACGCACCCGTTCCATTTCGATCCCAAGCCAACCCGCGAGTCGGCGGGCATACTCGGGTCTGAGGGCCCCATCCCGAATCCCGGCCACCACAGGAGCCGCCGACCGAAGCGCCGCCACCCGCCCCTCGGCCGTCTCCAAATCGTTCCCGGCGAGCGCGGCCTTGATGACGAACTCGAAAAGCGGCAACCGAGACCCCACAAGAGCCCCTACCGCATCGTTCCCCCGCTGCAACCGGAGGTCGCATGGATCCAAGCCATCCGGTGCCACGGCAACATAGGTCTGCGAGAGGAACTCCGACTCCAACTCAAACGCCTTGAGGGCGGCGTTTCGCCCGGCCTCGTCGGCGTCGAACGTGAAGATCACCTCTGCCCGCGACATCCCGATCTTCGTGGGTGCCCCAACCCCACCCCCGAGCAAGCGGCGCAGCATCCGGGCGTGCTCCTCCCCGAAGGCCGTCCCACACGTGGCGATGGCCGTCTGCACGCCGGAAAGGTGGCAGGCCATGACGTCGGTGTAACCCTCGACGACAACGACCTGGCGCGACGACGCGATGGCCTTCTTGGCGAGGTCGAGGCCATAGAGCACCTGGGATTTCTTATAAAGCGGAGTCTCTGGGGTGTTGAGGTACTTGGGACCTCCGTCGTCGTCGAGGAGCTTGCGCGCCCCGAAACCGACGACCTCGCCCGTGACCGAGCGGATCGGCCAGACGAGTCGCCCCCTGAAGCGGTCGAAGATCCGGGAGTCGCGTCCAGAGGACTGCTGCCCCCGCGACGCCAGCCCGGAGGCCTCTATCTCGGCCTCGATGAAACCCTTCTTCCGAAGGTGTTCCACGAGGCCATGCCAACCCTTGGGGGCATACCCCACCCCGAAGAGATCCGCGGCCTCCTTCTCGAATCCGCGCCCTGAAAGGAAGTCCCGCCCGGGTTTGGCTTCCGGGGTCGCTAGAGCTTCAACGAAGAACTCGGCCGCGACCCGGTTGGCCTCGACGAGCCGCCGCCTGCCACCCCCCGTGGCCTCCGACCGTTTGCCCCCCGATTCGTACCGGAGGGTGATCCCGGCCCGGCCCGCAAGGTACTCGACGGCCTCGGCGAACGGCAGCCCATCGGCCTTCATGAGAAAGGAGATGACGTCGCCCCCCTCACCGCACCCGAAACAGTGCCAACGACCGATGCCGGGCCGCACATGGAAGGAGGGGGTCTTTTCGTCGTGGAAGGGACAGAGCCCCTTGAGGGAGCCGACCCCTCCTGACTTGAGGGCGACCCGCTCGCCGACAATCTCCTCGATGCGGGTGCGCTCTCGCACCGCGTCGATGTCGTCTCTGACGATGCTGCCGGCCACGAGCCAACCCTATGCCCGATGAGGCCTTTCCCTGCGTCGGCCGTATGCCCACCGCGAACACCGCGCAGGAACCCCTTCAATCCCGCTACGCTGGTTCCGACAAGGGAGAGCTATGAGGGTCGATGCGTTCCTCGCGGATACCGCCGAGGTCATCAACAACAAGATCTATGCCCTGGGCATGGGGTGGAACACCATCTTTGCCCGTGGCTTCCCCGTGATCCACCGACGGTTGGCCCTCGGGCTCACCGTCCATGTGCCGTTTACGGACACGAATTCCAAGCACAAGCTCGAGGTTCGGCTCGTCACGGAGGATGGACAGGACCACCCGATCGGCATGCGGGCTGACCCCGACGGCAAGCCCGCCACTCTCACCGCGATGGGTGGCGAGTTCACGTTGGGACGCCCGCCTACGCTGGTCGATGGCGACGAGCAAATAGCGTGCTTCGCGTTCCTGATCGAGGGGATGCGATTCGAGGAGGCCGGAAAGTTCGAGTGGGTCGTGTCTATCGATGACGTCGAGGCGTCCCGCCTCCCGATGCGTGTCCAGACACAGCGCGCCTAGCCCTCCCCTGCTCCTTCCGGCAGTACTTGTGGTGGAGGTCGTACGCGCTCCTGTCCGTCAGCGATGCGACCTGATCGACCGCCACCCTGAACCGTGCCGTATCGTCGGCCGCCTCGCTCCACGCCTCCGCAAAATGCGGGTCGAGCCGATCCTCCCCCCGTTCGACGATCGCTAGCACCAATTCCGCAAGCCTCTCCCGTTGAGCCTTGTGGCTGCGGGTCCGCTCCCTGGGGGCCATGAGGAAGTGGACGGCGATGCCCTTGAGGGCGAAAATCTCGGCGGCCGTCTCCTCGGGGATGACGAGGCTGGCGCGATGCCGGGTGAGGGGGCTGTCCCCATAGACCTCCCTGGTCGCCGCAGTGACCGCATCACAGAAACGACCGATGAATTGACTCGTCAGATCCTTGAGGCTGGCCAGAGCGCGGGAGGAGCCGTCGTAGTCGGGGACCCAGGTGGGGTCCGCGCGGAGCCGCTTGAGCGCGGCGAGCAACTCCTCCTCCTCTCCCCTGCCATACCATTCGCGGGCGTGAGCGACCACGGCCCGAGCCTGTCCGGGGTCCTTGAGGACGCTGAGCGACACATCGTTGTGAACCACCGAATCCTCGACATCGTGTACCGAATAGGAGATCTCATCGGCCAGGTCCATCACCTGCGCCTCGAACGCGATTGACCCTGGGTCCGGGCCCTTTCTGAGCCACCTGAACACGTCAAGGTCGTCGTCGTACACCCCGAATTTCTGGGTGATGCGTTCGCTCATTTGAGCGGGGGCGTCTGCGAGCGGCCACGGGTACTTGAGGCTCGCGTCGAGGGATGCCCGCGTGAGGTTGAGGCCGACGCTCCTGCCGGTTCGGGGGTCGACCGACTTGGGTTCGAGGCGGGTAAGGACGCGTAGGGTCTGGGCATTGCCCTCGAATCCGCCGATGTGCTGAGCCACCTCGTTGAGGGCACGCTCGCCGTTGTGGCCGAAGGGCGGATGCCCCAGGTCATGGGCGAGGCAGGCGGTGTCCACCAGGTCGGGGTCGCACCCGAGGGCCTTTCCCAGTTCCCGCCCGATCTGCGCCACCTCGAGGGTGTGGGTGAGACGGGTGCGGACGAAATCCCCCGTTCCCGCGCCGAGCACCTGTGTCTTGGCCCCCAGGCGACGGAGGGCGGAACTGTGGACGATGCGGGCGCGATCCCGCTCGAACGGGGTACGGCTAGCACTCTTCGGACGCTCGGTGGCCCACCTCTCGACGTCGCCGTTGGAGTATCCGGAGGACAGATCGCTCACCCCTCGATGTTAGTGCGCGGGTCCCTCAGGTTTGACCCCAGAGCCAGATTTGACCCCTAGGCGTCGACGATGGCCTCGAAGGCCGCGAACACGGTCTGCATCGCGTTTATCGCGCGGATCTCGCTGAACGCATTCTCCGGGTCATTAAGGGCAGCCGCCACCACGAACTCGCGGCCATCCACACCGACGAGGCGCCACGTCATGGCGAACACGCCGGGTTCCGACCCACCCTTGTACCAGATCTCGGGCCAGCGCGCCGCATCGATCTCGAGGCCGGGATTCGCGGTGAGCGCGGCCGTCGCTGCCCGGGCATCGCCGGGATCGGACGCATCGATCAGATCGTCAAGGCGAAGCCACGTGTGACACATGTCCTCGGCGGAGGCGAACCACTCGAGTCGCTCGATCCCCCATGGCGCGTCCGGCAAAGTCTCTGGGTTGACGTCCTCAAGCGTCAGGCCTGCGAGTTCGTCGTCCAGGTACGCTGCGCGCTCGGTAACCGACAGGTCCGTCCAGCCGGCGTGCTCGGGCATCAGTTTCAGGAGGAAGAGCTCGCGGGTCGAGAGGAACGGGTTATTCCGCTCGGGCGCGGTGACGCCGGCGTCACTCATCGCCAGCCACGCGCGATCCCGCCCCAAGTGATCGAGTAGTAGGTCGGCCGCCGTATTGTCGGAAACAGAGATCATGAATAGTGCGAGTTCGTCGATCGACATCTCCGTCCCGTCGGGCTTGGCGTACGTCTGGCCGTCGGCTGAGGACTTGAGCTCGTCCCGCACTGCCACCTGGTCCGACCACGAGAGGTCGCCGGCATCCACGTCCTCGACGATCGCGGCGAGGATCCAAAGCTTGAACTCGGACCCGATGGCGTACGGATCTTCGGCGTTGACCTCATGCAACGCGTCGCAGGTCCCGCCCGTGATGTCGTAGACCGCCCAGCCGCTCTGGGGCGCGACCGCCGCGAGGGTCGCGTCCGCGCTAGCGGCCGAGACCGGCCCCGCGTCAGGGTCCGGTCCCGCAGGCTGGAAAAACAGCTCGACGATCCGGCCGTCCGCCGGGTCGATCCCGATGGAGAATGCGATCCGCACGCCATCGGCGCTCATGATTCCCACCCGTCGGAGCGCCGTGTCGGTCTCCATCTCGTCGACAACGTAGTCACCCTCGAGCGTCGCGAGGACCGCAACGAGCGTATACGCGGGCACCTGCGCTAGGAAGATCGTGTGGAACCGCTCTTCGATCTCCGACGTATTCGCGCCTTCCGGGTCCACGAGGAGTTCGAGCACGTACTCCCACTGCTCCCCGATCGCGTAGGACGCGCCGGACGTCTCGGGCGACGCCGCCCCGCCCGATGTGCAGGCGGTGAGGAGAAGAACGAGCGGGAGTGCCACGCGGGCCATAACGGACATGCTGCGACGGTACCAGCCTGTCGAACGCGCGCCTCGAGGCATCCGATCCCCCCTCTATCCCCCAGAGACGCTCAATTCCGCCTCGTGGAGCCGGGACTCGATCTCGGGCGTGATATCACGCGAATCGAGCCAGCCCTCCGGGCATATTGGGCGTTTGGGTGTCCCCTGCCGCCCACGCGCGCCCTCCGCCGCCGCCCCCGGGTAGGGCCGGTCGAGGTCGAGACCATCGAGGATCCCGCGCAGTTCGGCGAGCGAGGAGACCAGGCCGAGCCTGCGCCTCGCCTCCCCCCCCACCTGGTACCCCTTGAAGTACCACGCGATGTGCTTGCGGATCTCCTGCATCGCCTTGCTCTCGTTGTCGCCACAGTGCGCAACAAGAAGTTCGCCGTGCCGGAACAGTGTGTTCGCAACTGTTCGTGTTCCGGGCCGCACACGGTCCAGGCGTCCCTCGAACGCCGCCTGGAGGTCCGCAAACAACCAGGGCCTGCCCAGGCACCCGCGCCCGACGACCACCCCGTCGCACCCGGTTTCGGCGACCATCCTGACCGCGTCCTCCGCCGTCCAGATGTCACCGTTCCCGAGCACCGGTACGGTCGTCACCGCCTCCTTAAGCGACTTGATCGCCACCCAATCCGCGTGACCCGAGTAGTGGTCGGCGGCCGTCCTAGCGTGGAGGGCAACCGCCGCGACCCCCTCCCCCTCGGCCACCCGCCCGGCCTCTAAGAAGGTGAGGTGCTCGTCGTCGATCCCCTTGCGCATCTTGACGGTCACCGGCACCCCCGCGGCGGCCTCCACCGCCGCCCCGACGATGCGTCTGAACAGGTCCGTCTTCCAGGGCAGGACGGCTCCCCCACCCTTGCGGGTCACCTTGGGCACGGGACAACCGAAGTTGAGGTCGATGTGGTCGGCGCGGTCCTCGTCGGCAAGGATGCGGACGGCGGCGCCGACGGTCGCGGAATCGACGCCATACACCTGGACGGAGCGAGGCGTCTCGTCGGGGTCATGCCGGATGATGCGGAGACTCTCGGGGGTGCGTTCGACGAGGGCCCGGGATGTCACCATCTCGGCCACGAACAGCCCGCCGCCGTGCTCCCGGCAGAGCCGTCGGAATGCCGCGTTCGTCACCCCGGCCATGGGGGCGAGCACCACTGGGGTCTCGACCGTCAGCCGTCCGATGTGAAGGGGAGGCAGGACGGGGGTCGGCACCCACCCATCCTCGCACGCGACTCGGTTCCTCCCCCGACCACGATGGCTTGACTGGGAGGGCGGCCTTGTTGGACTAGCCTTTGGCTCTTGCTCCCAGTTTGTCTACCCCCCACCACAGGAAGCCAAACCCCACGGCGCCGAGCCACCCGATCAGGATCCCCTTCCAAAGGTCGGAATCAGAGCCGTTATCCGACTCGTGCACCTCGGTGAGTTCCCCCTGGCCAGTCGTTGACACGTCGACCCGGGGGGTCGCGACGTCATCCTCCGGTTCCCCTGTAGGGATGACGACCCCCGGGGAGGCCGAGCCACGGGCATATGGCTCCTCGCCGGAGAGAATTGCGTCCTTGTCCCAGGTAACGGTCGTCCCGCTCAGGCTGCCGTTGTGCTCGTAGACCTCGCCGGGAAACGTGATTGAAAGCCTGAAGTCGAGTTGGCTATACGCGGCGGGCTCTGAATCACGGAGTGAGGCTGCTGACGGATCATCGATTAGCGACCCCTGGAAAATGAAGTCGTCGCCATCGCGCGAAAAACTCCCGGCGTCTCCAACCGTGAAGTCATCGATTGTCTGGCCCTCGAAGGTCACGCGTCTTCCCACGTACAGGTCTTGGTCGTAGTCGTAGACCTCGGCATTGCTCAACTCCGATTTGATTGCATCCATTTCTTCCTCGGAGAAAAGGTCCTCTTCGGTCATGCCGCTTGCCTCAAGATATGCCTCGTGGTACGCGGAGACGAACTCACCGCTCACGGTGCCGTCGGGGCTCAGGGTGACGTCGCACACTTGGCGAATACAACCGGAGAGAGCCATGACAGCGATCACCACAAACGCTGAAAGGGCATGAGCCTTTTTCATAACTCCAACAATGGCACAACACCAACTCGCGCGCCTGAGATAGCGGTCACACCCCGACGAGTCGCTCGGCCAGGTACCCACTCACCTTGTCGAGTCCGATCCGCTCCTGCGGCGGGAGGACGGCCGCAGTCACGGCGCCGAACGCGCATAGTAGGCGTTCTCCTCCGCCGTCTCTCTTTTGAAAACTTTCGCAGTCTCGCGCGCCCGTTTCGCGCGGGTGAGCCCTAGAAGGAAGCGGATGAACCACAGGACCGGATGCGTCTGGGCCGTGATGGTGAGGGTCGTAGGTGTGAGATTGCCCTGGCGTACGAACGTCCGCGTTGACTCATAGATCATCCGTGGCGACCCGCGGACCACCGTGCGCGTGGAGATGCTGCGCGGCGGATGGACGTCGACGAACTCGGTGTCCACCGTCCGGGTCCTCCCCTTGGGGTCACCCATGGTGGACCGGAGGAGGCACCCCTTCTCCCCCGGCTGGCCAGAGACGATCTCGGTTTCGATGACTCGGGGGAAAACGGAACACATCTCCTCGGGGTTCGTGTGCAGCGCCCAGACCCTCTCGATAGGAGCGTCGAGCACGCCCTCGAACGTGTGGGTCTCGAAATAGGATTTCATCGAGCCTCCTCCGCCTATAGCCTACGCAAACTCTTCTAGCAACCAACTAACCTCTCGGCCAGGTGCCCGCGCACCTTGTCGAGTCCGATCCGCTCTTGCGACATGGTGTCGCGGTCGCGCACGGTCACTGCCTGGTCCTTGAGGGTGTCGAAGTCCACGGTGATGCAGAACGGCGTCCCGATCTCGTCCTGGCGACGGTAACGCCGCCCGATCGCACCCGCGTCATCAAAATCGATGGTCCAGGATTCACGCAACTCCGCGGCGAGGTCCCGGGCCTTCGGCGAGAGCTCCTCAGAGCGGGAGAGTGGCAGGACCGCGGCCTTGACGGGAGCGAGGCGCGGATCCAGCCGGAGCACGATCCTGGTGTCGACCCCGCCCTTGGTATTGGGGGCCTCATCCTCCGAATACGACTCGACGAGGAACGCCATGAGGGACCTTGTCAGCCCGGCTGCGGGCTCGATGACGTACGGCACCCATCGCTCGTTTTTATCCTGATCGAAGTAGCTGAGGTCCTTGCCCGAGTGCTCGGCGTGGGTCGTGAGGTCGAAGTCCGTGCGGTTGGCGATGCCCTCCAACTCGCCCCATTCACTCCCCTGGAAGTGGAACCGATACTCGATGTCGACCGTCCGCTTGGAATAGTGGCTGAGCTTCTCCTTGGGGTGCTCGTAGTGGCGAAGGTTCTCACGGTCGAGACCGAGGTCGACGTACCAGTCGGTTCGGGTGTCGATCCAGTACTGGTGCCATTCCTCGTCCGTGCCCGGCTCGACGAAGAATTCCATCTCCATCTGCTCGAACTCGCGGGTGCGGAAGATGAAGTTGCCCGGGGTGATCTCGTTGCGGAAGCTCTTGCCGATCTGGCCGATGCCGAACGGGGGCTTCTTGCGGGCGGCGGCCATGACGTTGGCGAAGTTGATGAAGATGCCCTGGGCGGTCTCGGGGCGCAGGTAATGCAGCCCGGTCTCGTCCTCGACGGAGCCGAGGTAGGTCTTGAGGAGGCCGTTGAACATGCGGGGCTCGGTGAAGCCCCCCCGCGTCCCACAGGCCTCGCAGGCGACCTCGTCGAGGCCCCCCTTGGGTGCGCGACCCTTGCGCTCGGTGAATTCCTCGATGAGGGTGTCCTCGCGGTACCGCTTGTGGCACTTCTTGCACTCGACGAGGGGGTCGACGAAGGCCTTGAGGTGGCCGGACGCCTCCCACACCTCGGGCGGCAGGATGATGCTGGAGTCGAGGCCGACGATGTCGTCGCGGGAGGTCACCATCGCGCGCCACCACTGGCGCTTGATGTTCTCCTTGAGCTCGACGCCGAGGGGCCCATAGTCCCAGGCGGAGCGGGTGCCCCCGTAGATCTCACCCGAGGGGAAGACGAAGCCTCGCCGCTTGGCGAGGGAAATGACATTGTCGAGACGGCTGGCTGCGGCCACGAAGACTCCTTTGAAGTTGCTGGCCGCCAGTCTATCGGCGCGAAGCGCCCGGACCCGCGCAATGGCCGCGCTGACCCAACCTCCCCACCAGAAAGCCCAGAACGATCCGTGTATCGGAACTCCCCGCAATTCCTTCCTTTTGACAATGATTATCATTAGCGATAAGATTAAGTCATGTCACATTTGATCGTCTGCCGTGCCGCGCTCCTTGGCGTCGTCGCCCTGGGCCTGGCGGCCTGCTCGCAGACCGACGACCCCACCCCCACCGACGCCCCCGACCTCACGGTAGCCGCGGCCTTCTACCCCCTCCAGTTCATCGCCGAAAGAATCGGCGGCGACCCGGTCAAGGTGATCACTCTGACGCCTCCTGGGGCCGAACCCCACGACCTCGAACTCTCACCCTCCGGGGTTCGCGAAGTCCGGGACGCCGACATCGTCCTCTACATCTCGGGTTTTCAGCCGAAGGTCGATGACGCCATAGGAGCGACCGAGGCCAATGGATTCGACGTTTCCGACGTCATCGACCTGATGGGAGGGGACGAGGGAAACGTCGGCACCGATCCCCATTTCTGGCTCGACCCCGTCCTGCTCACCCAGTACTCGGAGGCCGTCACCGAAGAATTCGCAACTCTCGATCCCGACAACGCCGACCTGTACCTGAACAACTACGACTCACTCGCCGAAGACCTCTCCGAACTGGATTCCCTCTACGCCGAAGCGCTCACAACCTGCGAGCGCGACACCATCCTCGTCAGCCACGAAGCCTTCGGATACCTATCCCTGCGGTATGGCCTCACCCAGGTGGGCCTCTCCGGCATCAACCCCGAAGCCGAGCCCTCTCCCTCCCGTATCCGCGAGATTCGCAACCTTGCCGAGTCCGTCGGAGCCACCACCGTCTTCGTCGAGACCCTCGTCGATCCGAGCGTCGTCGAGGCGTTTGCCTACGACGCGGGCTTGGAGGTCGCTACCCTGGACCCCATCGGCGGCCTCGTCGAGGACGGAGACGACTACCTCATCATCATGAACCGCAACCTCAACGTCCTCAAGGCCGGACTGGGCTGTGGCTAGCCCCACCCCGGCCGTTCGCGTTACAGACCTCCACGTAGCGCTCGGTGGGAACCCCATCGTCCACGGGGTTTCCTTCGATGTCGCGGCAGGCGAAATGCTCACCCTGATGGGAGGAAACGGGTCGGGGAAGACGACGGCCGTGCGGGCAATTCTGGGGATCATTCCCCTCCTCTCCGGCCGCATCGAGATAGATGGGGTGGCCGCCGCCGACGCTCCCAGGGAGCGCCTGGGTTACGTCCCTCAAAGGGTCTCCGCGACCGGCGGGGTTTCGGCAAGCGCCCTTGAAGTCGTCACCTCTGGCTTGCTCCATGATCGCCGCCTGCTGCCTCCCCGGGGTGGCCGCGCCCGCGCTCTTAAGGCGCTCGATGCCGTCGGCCTGGCCGATCTCGCCTACCAGGACGTATCCACGTTGAGCGGAGGCCAACAACAGCGTGTGCTGATCGCCCGAGCCATGGTCCGCCAACCCGACCTTCTCTTCCTCGACGAACCTCTCGCCGGGGTCGACCTCCCAAGCCAGGAAGTGTTTGCCAAGGTCCTCACCGACATCAAGGAGCAAGGTGCGACAGTCGTCATCGTCCTCCACGAGGTCGGCCCGCTCGCCAACCTCATCGACCGCGCCGTCGTACTCGAAAGGGGGCTCATTGTCCATATCGGCGAGCCCCCGCACGCCCACGGCGAACATGCCCTTCCCGGTCACGACCACATCCACCCCCACGACGACGACCCCAACCGCGCTGCCGGTGGGCAGTCGGCCCTCGGATTGACGGTGTAGGCATGGACCTCCTCTCCGATCCCCTGATGCAGCGGGCCCTGCTCGTGGCCCTGCTCGTCGGCATGACCGCCCCGATCGTCGGCACCTACCTGGTTCAGCGGCGCATGGCCCTCCTCGGCGACGGCATCGGGCACGTCGCGCTCGCCGGGGTCGCCGCAGGCTGGCTCGCCGGATCGGCCGCACACCTCGCCCAACGGGACGCCCTCGCCCTCCCCGGCGCCGTCCTCTTCGCGATCGCCGCCGCGGTCACCATCGAACGACTGCGAGAGAAGGGCACCTCACCGGCCGATGTCGCCATGGCGATCCTGTTCTACGGAGGCATCGCCCTTGGCGTCCTGCTCATCGGCCTCGCCGGTGGCACGAGTTCGAACCTCCTCGGCTACCTCTTCGGCTCCATCTCGACCGTGACCTGGCCGGACGTGTGGCTCTCGGTCGGCCTATCCTGCCTGATCCTCGTCATCGGCCTCGGCCTCCGGCATTCGTTGTTTGCCGTTACCCACGACCAGGATTTCGCCGTATCCTCCGGCCTGCCCGTCCGGGTCCTCAACCTCGTGGTCGCGGTGCTTGCCGCCGTCACCATCACCGTCGCCATGCGGGTCGTTGGTGTCTTGCTTGTCTCCGGGCTCATGATTTTGCCTGTCGCAATCGCTCAACAGTTCTCCCGGACATTCATCCGAACCATGACCTCCGCAATGGGAATCGGCACGATCCTCTGTATCACCGGGCTAACCGTCACCTATTACCACGACCTCCAACCCGGTGCCCTCATCATCGTCCTCGGGGTCGTCGTATTCGCTGTGGTATCGAGCATTCGCGGAATCCTCACTCGACGATCCAACCGGACTTCCCTTGAGGCCATCCATGGATGAAAACCCACAGCCGGCCCTCCCTCGGATGACCCGTCAACGGACGGCCGTGCTTGCCGTGCTCGACGCTTCTGAGGACTTTCGGAGCGCCCAACAGTGGCACGAATGCCTCCGGAGCTCGAGTTCAACGATCGGGCTGGCCACCGTCTATCGAGCCCTCCAGGCTCTCGCCGATGCCGGAGAGGTCGATTCCGTCATGGGCACCGATGGAGAAACCCTCTACCGACGCTGCGGGGACAACACCCGGCACCACCATCACCTCCGATGCCGGATCTGCGGGGCGGCCGTCGAGATCGAGGGCCCGGGAGTTGAGGAGTGGGCGGCGAAGATCGGCGAGCAGCATGGGTATTCCCTCGTGGAGCACATGATCGAACTGACCGGAATTTGCGAGGCCTGCGCGGCGAAGGAAGGCTAGGAGCCACCGAAGCGTCGACTCCGTCGCGCGTACTCCTCGATAGCCCGCCACAGGTGCCGCCTGTCGATGTCCGGCCAGTATTCCTCGAGGAACACGTACTCCGCGTATGCGGCCTGCCAGGGCAGGAAATTCGAGGTCCTCATCTCACCAGACGTACGGATGAAGAGGTCGACGTCGAGCATGTCGGGCTCGTCCAGGTGGGCGGCGACGGTCTTCTCGGTCACGCGAGAGGGGTCGAGCCGACCGGCCGCGGCCTCCTCCGCGATGGCTCGCGCCGCGTCGGCGATCTCCGCCCTGCCGCCGTAGTTGATGCACATGGTCAGGGTGAGGACCTTGTTGTGGGCGGTGAGCCTCTCCGCCATCTCCAGCTCCTTTATCACGGACTTCCAGAGTTTGGGACGACGCCCCGCCCACCTGATCCTGACCCCCCACTCGTTGAGCAGGTCGCGACGGTTCCGTATGACGTCCCTGCTGAAGCCCAACAGGAAGCGCACCTCGTCCGGACTGCGCCGCCAGTTCTCCGTCGAAAAGGCGTAGGCGCTCAGGTTCGTGACGCCGGCCTCGATGGCCCCGGCCACCACCTCGATGAGGATCGCCTCGCCGCGCTCGTGGCCCGCGGTCCGAGGCAGCCCCCGCTCCTTAGCCCAGCGCCCGTTACCATCCATGACGATGGCGACGTGCTTGGGGATCAGCTCGGGCGGAAGGCTGGGGGGCTTCTCTCCGGAGGGATGCCTGGGCGGGGGCACCGGAGCGGCGGTGCTGCTCACGCTTCCTCCTTTGAGCCGGATTCCTCAGTGCGATCCACCATACCGATCCGATCGACCAAACCTAGGCTTCGAAGCTTCCGTTCGAGGTGAAACTGCGTGTATGCCGCGACCAGCCCGGCAGCCTCGCGCCGATGCCGAGGGACGGACGCGTCGGCCACCGCCCAGTCCCCCTTGAGTAACGCCGTCAGGAGCCGGAAGGTTTCCGGCGCCGGAGACGCCGCCCCACTCGGCCGGTCGTCGTCGCACACCGCCCCACCCCCCGCGACGCTGAACGCTCGATGGGGGCCGGGCTTCCCACACGTCGCGCAGGCATCGAACGAGGCCTCCCACCCGGCCAAGGCGAACGCCCGTAAGAGGTAGGCGTCGAGGACGAGCCCATGCTCGTGCTCACGGTTGGCGAGTGAGTTTAGGCCGCCCCGGAGCAGGCGATACTGCTGGAGCGCGGGCTCCTTCTCATGGGAGACGAGCTTGTCCGCGGTCTCGACCATGGCGGTCGCGGCGGTGAAGAGGCCGTAGTCGTCCGCGATGGCCCTGGCGAACGGCTGGATGGTCTCCACCTGGTTGACGATGTCGAGGTTGCGGCCCTCGTAGAGCTGAACGTCCGCCACCATGAACGGCTCCATGCGGGCGCCGATGCGGCTCGACGTGCGCCTGACCCCCTTCGCGACCGCCCGTACCTTGCCATGCTCCCGGGTCAGCATGGTGACGATGCGGTCCGCCTCGCCTAGTTTGTGGGTGCGGAGGACGATGGCTTCGTCGCGGTAGGTGGGCACGGTCCATTGTCCCGCGGGCCCTACTCCACGCGGGCGAGTCTCGCTATGGTGTTCGACGGGTCGGTGTTGGTCTCGATGGTCATCTGGTCCTCATCGATCGTCCCGATATGCGAGTACTCGAAGTCGTTGTCCACGTCGGTGATCACCATCAAGACGACATCACCCGAGACGGTCCACGTATACGTGTAGTCCTCCCGCAGTAGCACCCAGACTTCCCGATCCGGCAGGGAAACGAGCTGGCGGAATGATCCATCCGGGTCGAAGAAGTAACTGACACCCCGGTCCTCCAGGGAGTCGTCGGGAGCCAGAAGCGTCCCGGCCCACTCGGACCCGGCAACGACCGAATCGATAGCCGCGACCCGGGTGAGTTCAAGTGGAATGGGAGGCTCACTGTCGTCGATGAGGATGAGCGTGTCACCGTCGATCGTCCCGCTCGCGACAAACTCAAAGTCCTGAGCAATCGAGGAGTTGGTCACCGTCACCCGGTTCCCTTTCTGACTCCACGAAAGCACGGCCTCGTCGTCCGAGTACGTCCACCGGTCAGAATCGGGATCGTACGCAACCAGTCCGCCGCCACGGTCGAAGTGGAACTCGTACCTGTACCCATCGCTGTCGGTACCGTTCCACATCGTGCCCGCGATGGACTGGGCGTCTGCCCCCGATGCGCACGCGGAGAGCAGACCCATCCCGAGCGCGGTGAGTAATGCCATCGTTCCTGTTCGTCTGATACCCATGCCGCGACGCTACCACCGGTGCGGGTCAGTCATCATGAGTGCCCTGCATGTCGCTCCGCCATAGGTCGATCGAGTCGCCTAGCGCGACCGTCTGGATTCGAATCTCGATCAACCGAGAGTCCACGCGCTCTCCCTGGGCGATGAGACCCATCTCCTCTTCGGAGTAAGAGGGCCACGCGGTCACCGAGACCACCGTGTAAGGGTTGTCCTCGATCACGCCGCCGATAGAGCATGCCCGAATCGAGGGCGACCCAGGCCATGCCTCGCACTCGGGCTCGACCAGCGCCGCGACGTCTCCGTTGGGTGCGATCTGGTTACGGATCCCCGTGAGAAGACCCCCGATGTCGCTAGGGTTCCCACGAACCCAGCACACCATGTCCTCGGGTGAATCCACCGCACCGTACTCTCCGGTCGCGGTCCCAAACTCTTCGGTTTCCTCGCATGGCACCTCACGCGCGTCAAACCTGGATGCAGGTGGATATGTGCCATCCAACCCGACGGAACACGCCGCGAACGTGAGCGAGGTGACGGCCATGAGGGCGCCAAGGGCGCCCGATGGGAAGCGGACCCGAGCCGCCACCTCCCTACCTTCCCGCGCGGTTGACGGCCGAGATGACGGCGCGAAGCGTCGCCGTGGTGATGGACGGATCGACGCCCACTCCCCAGAGGATCTCGTCCCCTATTTGGCATTCGACGTATGCCGCGGCCTGGGCGTCGCCGCCCTCGCTCATCGCGTGCTCGGCATAATCGAGCACCTCGAGGGCCACCCCCATCTCCCTGAGGGAGTGCATGAAGGCGTCCACCGGACCGTTGCCCTCGCCCCGAACGGTCACCTCCTTGTCCCCGTCCACGAGATCCGCCTCCAGGGTGTCCGGGCCCGTATCCGACGATTCCGACCGCGTGCCCTTCAGCTGGAACCTGCCCCACCGCTTGGCCTCATCGGTCGCCGGAAGGTACTCGTCTTTGAAGATTTCCCACAGGTCGTTAGAGGTCATCTCCTGTCCGGAAGTGTCCGCCTGCCGCTGGACCACCCGCGAGAACTCGATCTGCAGACGCCGGGGCAGATCGAGGTGCCGGTCCTCCTTGAGGAGGTAGGCTATGCCGCCCTTTCCGGATTGCGCGTTGACCCGAATGACGGCCTCGTACGAACGCCCGACGTCCTTAGGGTCAAGAGGCAGGTAAGGCATGGCCCACACGAGATCGTCCACCCCGAGACCTGCCGCGGCCGCCTCTTTCTCCCGCGCCTCAAAACCCTTCTTGATGGCGTCCTGGTGGGATCCGCTGAACGACGTATACACCAGGTCACCTCCGTAGGGATGGCGGGGGTGAACATCCATCTGCGTGCAGTACTCGAACGTGCGGCGCACCTCGTCGATGTCGCTGAAGTCGATCATGGGGTCGATACCCTGGCTGAAAAGGTTCAGCCCGAGCGTCACCAGGTCCACGTTGCCGGTCCGCTCCCCCTGTCCGAACAGGCAGCCCTCGACCCGGTCGGCCCCCGCCATGATGGCGAGCTCCGCGGCGGCCACGGCACACCCGCGATCGTTGTGGGGGTGGACGGAGATGCACACGTGCTCGCGGCGTGAGAGGTTCCTCGACATCCACTCGATCTGGTCGGCGTAGACGTTGGGTGTGGCTCGCTCGATTGTTGCCGGCAGGTTGAGGATGATCTCGCGTCCGTCCTCCGGTTGCCAGATATCCATAACCCCTTCGCAGACCTCGAGAGCAAAGTCGCTCTCGGTGTCGATGAAGATCTCCGGCGAATACTCGTACCCGACGATCGTGTCGTCCGGCAGGATCTTCTCAGCGAACGCCACGACGTCCTGAGTGCCAGCCGTCGCGAGTTCTTTCGTAGCGGCCTTGTCGTGACGGAAAACAACCTTACGGAACAGCGGCGATGTCGCGTTGTACATATGAATAGTCGCGCGCGGGACGCCGACGACGGATTCGACGGTGCGCTCAATGAGGTCGCGACGAGCCTGGGTCAGGACGGAAATGGTCACGTCGGAGGGAACGGCCCCGTCCTCGATGATCGAACGGACGAAATCGAAGTCGAGCTGACTCGCGGACGGGAACCCGACCTCTATCTCCTTGTACCCCATCTTCACCAGAAGGTCGAACATCCGGCGCTTGCGAGCCGGGTTCATGGGTTCGATGAGGGCCTGATTGCCATCACGCAGGTCGGTGGAAAGCCAGCGGGGGGCCTTGGTGATGCGCTTACCCGGCCAGGAACGGTCCTTGAGGTCGACTCCTTGGAACGGACGATACTTGTGTAGGGGCATGGCGGACGGCTTCTGTGCCGTCTGGCCTTTGGTGTCGTGCTTCATTTCGTAATCCTTCGTCTCGGTTGCGGGCTCTGTCGGCCGGCGCACCAACCTCCGCGACGAGGATTCGGCCTAGTAGGCCTCGTCGCGGCAACGAAGGAGCAGCGAACGCTGCAATGCACGCATAAGACCACGATATCCCATCGATCGGGTCATCGCCAGAATTCGGGTCCTATCGATCGGCGGCGTGCGAGCCTCGAATGCGACGGCCGATAGGCATCGTCTCCCACAGCGCCCACCCCGCACACCCGAGCAACGCCACCACGAACACGATCACGACGAAGCTTGGGACGGGCGACCACGCCAGCAGGTCCGGGAAGGCCGAAATGGGATCGGTCCACCGCGATTCGCCATAGTGGAAGGAGACGGCCCGGGCGAAGGAGGTGAGGGTGAACACGACGGCGAATCCTCCGACGAACGCCGGGAGCCATTCGGGCTTGCGGACGAGGGTCGAGAGACCCAACACGGCGATCACTCCGATCAGCGTGATGGAGCCGTAGAGGTAGCGGCCTTGCACCCCGGATGGGTACCCGGTCCTCATGGAGAACCGCGCTGTCTCGATCAGTATGAGGCCCAGGATGATTAGCGTCGGAACCAGCATCAGCACCAGATTCGAGCGGCCCACGCCGACCCGCCTCGATCGACTAACCGTAAGGACGAGCAAGATCACGAGCCCGAGGATGAGGACCGTCGGGATCCAAAGGGGGTAAGCCTTCTCCCCCGCCTTGATCGAAAGCAGGGCCCAGAATCGGGCTGGGAACTCTCCGAAGAAGCGCGAGGAGACCTCCCCTATGGCCTCCCCGAGGGAGAGGGGCTCCGCCAGGGGCTCGAGGTGCCCGGAGGGCTGGACGGTGCCGTAGACCATGAGGTTCCTGATCCACCACCACCCGCCGAGCATGGAGACCCCACAGAAGATTGTGGACGAGGCGATCGCCCTGCGAAGCTTGCGTTGACGCACCCCGACCACGATGTAGGCGGCCGCGACGATCGCGACGAGGGGAAGGGCCCACGCCTTCGCCAGCAGGGCAACGGCAGAGGCCAGGCCAACCCACGCGGCGGTCCGCTTCCTCAGGTCTCCCGTCAGGATGACCACGAGCCCGAGCGCCACCCACGCCCCGGCCCCATTGAGGAGGTTGTCGTTGTTGACCACCCCCCCGACGACTCCGAGCTGAGGAACGGCACACACCGAGAGTGCAGATGCGATGACGATAGGACGGCTTGCCCCGATCCGTCGAGCGATCGCTGCGGCGAGCAGGGGAAGGGGGCATACGAGCAGGATGGAGAAGAGACGGAAAAACCACACTTCCCCGTCCCAGGGCAAGCCTCCCGTCACCGGGTGCACCGAACCGACGATCATCGAATACAGGGGCGGGTGTTGTCCCGCCTTGTTGACCGTCCACGAATCCCCCTGCCCCATCTCGTCGAAGGGAAGTCGTACCCGGACCTCTTCGGCGTCGGCCGCCGTGAGCGACGGGTAATAGACCCAGGAATCCGTGTACCAGTAGTATCCGGACACCGATTGAGCCTCGACGACCGAGTCCAGAAGGGGCATCTCCTTGTAGCCGGGCCATTCGTGATTCTCTGCCCAACTCAGCGCCGCAGACACTTGATCGGCCTCATCCGGCCCCCTGAACATCGGGATCGTCACAGACCAAAACAGGAGAGAGACCCCGAAGAAGGCGGTTGCGGCCCAAACGGCTCTGGGCAGGCCACGCAGGAGGGGGCGGCGCATCCACCAAGGATATCCATGATATGGTTGGCCCTCGGTGAGCCCTTCCAGGCTCCCTGCGTCGTAGTAGAACGCTTACTCTCCTTCGGCGAACGGATGCGGCAACTGCCGCCTTCGCCACCTACACCGGATATGCGGAACGCTCTCGCGCGCCGCCCCGGCCAGATGCCTGAAAGGCACCTATCTTGACCTCCCTGACCTTCGGCGCGCTTGGCGTGTCCCAACCCCTGCTCGCCGTGCTCGCCACGGAGGGCCTGACCACCCCCTTCCCCATCCAGACCCAGGCCCTTCCCGACGCGCTCGCCGGCCGAGATGTCCTCGGACGCGGCAGGACCGGCTCCGGAAAGACCCTTGCCTTCGCGCTGCCGATGGCGACGCGCCTCGGGGTAGGCGGCCACGCCCCCACCCGACCGGGCCGCCCTCGTGGCCTGATTCTCGCCCCGACACGCGAACTCGCCACCCAGATCCAGGTGGCCCTCGCGCCATACGCCCGCGCCTATCGGCTGACTACGACGACCATCTTCGGCGGAGTCCCCCAAGCACGCCAGGTGAACGCCCTTCGCTCCGGTGTGGACATCGTCGTCGCCTGCCCTGGACGCCTCGAAGATCTTATGAAGCAAGGCCACGTGCGGCTCGACGCCGTCGAGGTGACCGTGCTTGACGAGGCCGATCACATGGCGGACCTGGGCTTCCTTCCCGGAGTCACCCGCATCATGACGGCGACCCCGGCTCGCGGTCAACGACTTCTTTTCAGCGCGACTCTCGATAACGGGGTGGACAAGATCGTCCGACGATTCCTCACGAACGCGGCGACCCACTCCGTGGATGACATCACCTCATCGATCACGACCATGACGCACCACGTCTTCCACGTCGATGGCGCCGACTCCAAACGAGAGGTGATCGCGGCCCTCGCCTCGGGCACCGGACGGCGCATCCTCTTCATGCGGACCAAGCACCACGCTAAGAAGCTTGCCAAGCAGCTCAGCCAGCAAGGCATCCCGGCCGTCGACCTTCATGGGAACCTCTCCCAGCGGGCCCGCGACCGTAATCTTGCGGCGTTCGGCACCGGCAACGTCAGAGTGCTCGTCGCGACCGACGTCGCGGCGCGCGGCGTCCATGTCGATGATGTCGAGCTCGTGGTGCACGTCGACCCGCCGGTTGAACACAAGGCGTACCTTCACCGCTCCGGCCGTACGGCCCGCGCGGGCAATGCCGGCGACGTGGTGACCCTGGTGCTTCCCGAGCAGCGCCGAGATACCGCACACCTCCTGACCAAGGCCGCAGTCGCGGTCACCCCACAGAGGGTCAATGCCCTCTCCCCCGCCGTGGGTGCTCTGGTGGGCGTTCGCGCCCCACACGTGCCCTACGTGGCACAACCAGAGGAGCAGCAGCGCCCCAAGGGGCGGACCAAGGGCTCGTCTCGGAACACCCAGGGCGGTAGACAGCGCGGTGCTTCGGCTGGCACTTCTCGCGGCCCGACGAGCATAGCCTCGCGTTCCGCCGCGGGCTTCGGATCTGGCTCCAACGCTCGGCCCGGCTCAAGGTCAGGTTCTCGACCCGGTTCACGGGGACGTCGCTCCTGAGGCGGTCGCCAAACCCCTACAGGTCCGGGAACCAGACCCCAATCTCGTAATGAGCCGACAGCGGCGCGTCCGAGGCATGGATAAGGGAATGGAAAACGGGGCTATCCCACTGGCGACCGAGATCGCCTCGGATAGTGCCGGGGGCCGCTGTTGTCGGGTCGGTCGTTCCCGATAGGGCAAGAACCCCCTCGACCACCCGCTCTCCCTCGACGACCGCAATGATGCTCGGGCCGGAGAGCATGAAGGCGATCAACGCGGGGAAGTGCTCCTGACCCCGGTGCGACTCATAGTGCCGCTCCAGCGTCCCCCGGGTGGGTCGGTCCAATTTCATGGCGATAATGTCGTAACCCTTCGCTTCAATCCGGCGCAGGATCTCGCCCGAAAGGTGTCGGCGAATGGCGTCGGGCTTGATGAGCACCAGGGTTCGTTCCGTCATGACGCCTACATTAGTCGGTTACTCGTCCGGGGGAAGGGTTCTTTGCGACCCAAGTCTGCCGCCTCGCGCCAGGTTGGCGTTAGGGGCCTCAGGCATGACCACGCTTTCTGTCCACCCCGAAGAGCAGGCGCGCCTCCGCGACCAACCTGATCGAACCGGTGACCACGACCCCTCCCGTAGGATCGCTCCCCCCCTCCGCCAACGTCACGGCGCGATCGATCGCGTCCGGTAGATTCGGTTCGACCTTCACCCGCTCTTCCCCGAACACCCGCCTAGCGATGACCGCGAGATCGGCGACAGGAAGCGCGCGCACAGAAAGCGACTCCGTGACGACGACGCTTGAGAAAACTGGCTCGAGGGCTCCGAGGATGCCCTCCGGATCCTTGTCGTCAAGGATCCCGACCACGCCGATGATCGTCTTGAGCGCAAAGGACTCATCGAGAGCATCGGCTAGCGCGGAAGCGCCATGGGGGTTATGGGCGGCGTCAACTATCACGAGGGGAGAAGTACGAACCGTCTCGAGGCGCCCGGGGGATGCCGCGTCCGCGAACCCCTGCTCGATGAGCGTGGCCTCAAGCGGGGAACCATCACCTATCAGGGCCTCGGTTGCCGCGAGCGCTAGGAGGGCGTTGCCAGCCTGATGGGAGCCCAACAGCGGGATGTATACCCCTTCGTACGTTGCGGCCCGAGTCCGAAAAGTCACCACCTGGCCACCAACGGCCGGGGTTCTGTCCACGACATCGAGGTCGTCGCCCTCCCACGCCGCGTCGGCATGGGCCTTCTTAATGGCCTCCAGCACCACGGGCACCACAACGTCGGCCTGTTCTGCTACAACCACAAGGGATTCGTCTTTGATGATGCCGACCTTCTCCCGGGCGATCCCGGCGAGATCGGTCCCCAGATATCGGGCGTGGTCAAGGGAGATAGGGGTGATGACGGCGACCCCTCCCTTGGCAACATTCGTGGCGTCCCACACTCCCCCGAGGCCCACCTCAATCACGGCGACCTCTACCGGCGCGTCGGCGAACGCCGCAAGGGCCATCACGGTCAGCACCTCGAAAAAACTCAGCCGAGGCCCGACACGGCTCGCCGACTGCTCATCCGCCAGGTCAATGATGGGCGCCACCTCCTGCCACAGGCGAATGTAATCGGCCTGGTCGATTGGCTCGCCGTCGATGCGGATGCGTTCCCGCACACTCGTCAGATGGGGGGAGGTGAAGAGCCCGGTCCTTAGACCGTGCGCACGAAGGAGAGCCTCGACCATCCGTGCTGTGGACGTCTTTCCATTGGTCCCCGCGATGTGGACGACCCGGAAGGCTCCCTCGGGGTTTCCAAGGAGGTTGGTTACATCGAGCATCCGATCGAGCGAGGGCTCGAAGTCATGCTCGGGGTTTCGGGAGAGGATGAGCGAGTAGATCTCGCGCTCGACCTCCTCGCTGTTCATTCCACTCCAGAGATCTTCATCGGTCACACAATCATGCTAGCGACGAGCAAGAGGCTTGCCGCAAGCGGGTCATGGTCTCCCGATCCGGCTTGAATGTATACGACTTGAACTTGCCTAGCCGATGTATTCGATGAATTGGCCGATCAATTCGGCTGCGTCGGCATCCGACACGTAACTCCCGCTGAATCCGAAGGACGCGATGAAGGCGATGTTTCCCCTGGCGAAGGCGTAGTGGGTGTAGTGGTCGTAGTGCCCAGCCTCCTCGAGATCCTCGGCACTCTCGGCAGAAACGTCCCGTTCATCAGCCACGAGGACGTTGTCGATTCCCGAGAGATCCATATCCGAGACACCGATTTCCCTGGTCGCCCATAGAAGACCGGAGGAATCATAGGTATACCCACCTGCGCAGGAAGAGGCGCTCGACCGAAGGCCGTTGAGGAATTGGGACGCCGAAGAGGAGGAGTCGAAGACCCGTATCTTCGCGTAGACGGAGATGGGAACCTCGTCGCCGAGGCCGGCACTGCCGATCTCACCGAAGATCACATGGATCTCGTCCGTCGCCGACGTCGATCCGTCGGTCTCCAAGAGCATCTCTACCGAGGTCAGGTAGGTCTGGCACACGGCCGGTTCAAAGTGGGTCGTCTGCTCGTCCGGCCAACCTATCCCCCACGCTTCGCCCGCAGTCATACTGATGGTGTCAAGCCAAGAGATGCTCCCGCCCTCCGGCAGGAAGTTCTCGACGTCTGAAAAACTGTATTCGCCCGCAAAGCTGTTTTCACGCTCGTCTCCGCTGGCGTCAGCATCGGAACAGCCTGATATCGCCGCGAGAAATCCAAAAACCACCACCGCAACCACCGATGCGTGTGTCTTCATTCCGGCTCCTTCTGGTCGTCCGCACCCTGGAAGCCCCTACGGGCCTACGTCGAAGGTACCAGCGGATCCCACGATAGGACGGACATCATCGCGATCCCCCGGATGTTCGGCGCCGTCGCGCCGACGGTCGACGTCGCGTGAAGGATGACCAATATCGGACTAGCCCGCGAGCGTCCCCGCAAACACCTGCCACGCGAGTAGCGACTTCGCTACGAGGCTGAGGAGCACATACGTCGATTCCCCATACTCATAGCTGGCCCACCTGCCCACCTTCTTGTACTGCAGCACCATCACGACCGCGAAGCAGTTGAAGAAGACGAACAGGGAGAAGAAGATCCCATAGACGAATCCCGGTGGCGAGGCGTCGACCCCGGGGGCGACCAGGTACAGCGCGATGGCGATCCAGGGGATGGCGCCAGCCCCAGCTCCGAACCAGTACGCCGTCCAGTTCACGCCCTTTCCGGGGGTCTCGTACTTCTCCTGGAGAAGCCCGAAGAGGATCATCGCGGCGTTGACCCCGGCGAGCGCGATAAGTGCGGCGATGTCGAGGATGCCCACGAGCAGGGCGATGAGGACGATCATGATGGACGACGAGATCGAGTACTCGATCCACCTGAAGTAGTTGCGCTTCTGTTCCAGCCCGCGGATGTACTTGGGGAAGAAGGCGGGGCTGACGATGAGGAGGTGCGAGAGCGCGGAGACGAAGAGGAAGGCGGCGACTCCCCAGGCGAGCCTGACCTCGAACAGCGATGTCAGGCTGGGCGGCGCCGCCCCGGGCTGATCGGTGAGGAACGTCCCGACGACGGGGATGGCGAACGAGTTCGCGAGCACCAGGATCGCCACTCCCTGGGCGAGGTGCAACAACCCCATGATGAGGTTGTACCGGCGGAGTTTGCGAGCTGTCCCGGCGGCGATCGCCCCGGTGGCCTTGGCGGGTGTCATAGAGACCTCCTTGATTGGTCAGACATCTTGAGCCTACAAACCATGAGCCTATTAACCACGGTCCGAGTTCGGCTATTCCCCATCCTCTGGCTTACGCGCGCATTTCTCCTCTTCGCGCCCAATCCGAGTTAAAGTGGGATTGAAGTGAGATGCATTCTATTTTATTGCGGCTGGGGTTCACGATGACTACTCAAATTAGGCGGCGGCGGAGACGGAACCGCATTCCCAGTCTTCTGGGAGCGCTGGTGCTCCTCACCGTGGCGACGGTTGGGATGGCGTCTGCTGCTCAGCTCATCGTTTCCAGCCCGGATATCAGCACTTTCAGTGCGGCGCCGTGCACCTACGACACCCTTTCGGTTCGGGTTTCTCCGGCGGGCTTTGGCGCCTCTCGGTCGGCGATTCAGGTCAGTGGGATTCCGGCCGAGTGCTTCGGAAACACTTTCCAGGTTGGAGTCTCGGACACCGCAGGCACCCTCCTGGCGAGCGGATCAGCAACCTGTTCCGCCGCAACCTGCACTATCCCAACGGACACCTACAACGCCCCATCTGTAACGGACACCCATGCCCTTGCTGCGACATGGGGGATCCCCTCGAATTGGGCAAGCGCCTGCTACTACATAATCTTTTTCTGGTACTGCACCTGATCAGCTGAGCCCTACACTTTCGCGACGATGACGGCCAGGTCCGGCCCGGCGACCGCGTCGATGAGCACCTCTGCCGTGGCGGGGTCGTAGGCGAGGGTCTCGCGGCTGATGAGGTCGCGGTGGGCCTCGACCGCGGGAAGTCGGTCGGCTGGCACCACAAGCTTCAGTCGGATGCGATCGCTGACATTGAGCCCAGCGTTCCTTCGCTCGTCCTGGACGAGCCGGATGATGTCGCGGGCGAAGCCCTCCGCCTCAAGTTCCGGCGTGATCGTGGTATCGAGGAGGACGAACCCGCCTCCCGGCAACACCGCCGCAGCGAAGGCGTCGGCCTCCCCCGAGCCCCCAAGGACCGTCTCGATCTCGTACTCCCCAGCCTCAAGCACGTGTCCACCCGCGGTAACGACCCCGTCGGCCTCCGACCAATCACCGGACTTGGCCGCCTGAATCACCCTCTGCACGTCCTTACCCAGGCGCGGCCCGGCCGTACGGCCGTTGACCGTCAGCTTCCGCTCGACCGGATGCGCTGCGGTGAACGCGGCAATCGTATTGATCGCCACGGACTTGACGTTTAGTTCAGCGTCAATAAGGTCCACGTAGTCGGCGATCGAGTCGATGTCACCCACGGCGATCTCTAGCGCGGCCAGCGGCTGGCGCACCCGGATCTGCCGCACCTTGCGCAGAGCGTGTGCCACCGACACGATTTCCCGAACCTCGTCCATGACGGCCCCGAGCGACTCGTCCCGCCACGCCTCCGGTGCCGCGGGCCAATCCGTCAGGTGCACGGAACGTTCCCCCGTCAGCCCCCGCCAGATCTCCTCCGTCACGAGCGGTGCGAGCGGCGCCACGACTCGGCACAAGGTCTCGAGCACGGTATAGAGGGTGTTGAACGCGGCCTCGTCCTCGTTCCAGAAGCGGTCCCGCTGGGTGCGGACGTACCAGTTCGTCAGGAGATCGAGGAAACCCTCGACCGCATGGCAGGCGTCGGGCACGTCGAACGTGTCCATGAGGGAGGTCACCTCGTCGACGAGCGATGCCGTCCGGGCGAGCACGTATCGGTCCATCTCCGGAAGGCCCGCCACCTCGTCGTCGGCCACACGCCGCGCGCGATACCCCGCTCCTTTGCCGCACGCCCCGGCGTACAGCGCGAAGAAGTAGTACGTCGACCACAGGGGCAGGAGGACGCTCCGCACGGACTCCCGTATCCCCTCCTCGGTAACGATCAGGTTCCCGCCGCGCAGGATGGGCGAAGACATGAGGAACCATCTCATAGCGTCGGCGCCGTCACGGTCGAAGACCTCGTTGACATCCGGGTAATTCTGCAGGGACTTGGACATCTTGCGGCCATCTGAACCGAGGACGATACCGTGGCTTACGCACGTGCGGAAACTGGGCTTGTCGAAGATCGCCGTGGCGAGGACGTGGAGCGTGTAGAACCAGCCGCGCGTCTGCCCGATGTACTCGACGATGAAGTCCCCCGGGTAGTGGTCCTCGAACCACTCGCTGTTCTCGAACGGGTAGTGCACCTGGGCGAACGGCATCGAGCCACTGTCGAACCACACGTCGAGGACGTCGGGGATACGACGCATGGTCGACTTTCCAGTGGGGTCGTCGGGGTTGGGCCGGGTGAGTTCGTCGATGAAGGGCCGGTGAAGGTCGGTGACGGGCGCGCCGAAGTCGCGTTCCATGTCGGCGATGGAGCCGTACACGTCGGTCCGGGGGTAGGCGGGATCGTCCGAGACCCAGACTGGGATGGGGGTGCCGAAGTAGCGGTTGCGGCTGATTGACCAGTCCCGGGCGCCCTCGAGCCACAGGCCGAACTGGCCATCCTTGATGTGCTCGGGCACCCAGGTGATCTGTTGGTTGAGTTCGACCATACGGTCCCTGAGGTCCGACACCCGGATGAACCAGGAGCCGATCGCCCGGTAGATGAGCGGGTTCCGGCAGCGCCAGCAGTGGGGATACGGGTGCTCATAGGTCTCGTGGCGGACGACGACGCCGGCCTCCTTGAGCGCGACAATGATCTTTGGGTTGGCATCGAAGACCTGCTCCCCTTCCCAGTCGGGCACCTCGGCCGTGAATCGACCTCGGGAATCGATCGGGATGACGGGTTCGATCGAGGCCGCCTCGCACGCGACCATGTCGTCCTCTCCAAACGCGGGCGCCAGGTGAACGATGCCGGTGCCGTCCTCCGTGGTCACAAAGTCGGCGGCAAGGATGCGGAAGGCATCCGCATGGTCGGCAAAAAAGGGAAAGATCGGGGTGTACTTCAGCCCGGTAAGGTCCGCACCGGTGATGCGACCCGAGAACGCGCCGCTCGGTACTAGACGGGCATTCTTCCCGTCATCGGGATCAACAGTGCCTTCGAATTCCTTGCGGTAGTGGGGCACCCGCGCACGGGCAAGTACCAGTTTCCTCAAAGCGAAAGGGCCATCAAGGGGTTGTCGAATCTCGTAGTCGATATCCGGCCCGACGGCGACGGCAAGGTTGGACGGCAGGGTCCACGGCGTCGTCGTCCAGATGAGGATCGACGCGCCAGTGAGAGCCTTCTTCTGTGCGGCGGTCAGCGTCGTCGACGCCGTGATCGATTCGTCGTCCAACTCAAGCGCGACGGTGATCGCCGGGTCCTGGCGCGACTGGTAAACGTCGTCGTCCATGCGGAGTTCGTGGTTGCTGAGCGGGGTCTCGTCGCGCCAGCAATACGGAAGCACCCGGTAGCCCTCGTACGCAAATCCCTTGTCCCAAAGTTGCTTGAAGCCCCAGATGACGGACTCCATGTAGCCAAGGTCGAGGGTCTTGTAGTCGTTCTCGAAGTCCACCCAGCGCGCCTGGCGCGTGACGTACTCCTCCCACTCCTTCGTGTACTTCAGCACGCTCTCCCGGCAGGCGGCATTGAACGCCTCGATGCCCATCGCCTCGATCTCGGACTTGTCGGTGATCCCGAGCACCCGCTCGGCCTCGAGCTCCGCTGGAAGCCCGTGGGTGTCCCACCCGAAGCGGCGCTCCACCCGCTTTCCCCGCATCGTCTGGTACCGGGGCACGACGTCCTTGGCGTATCCGGTCAGAAGGTGCCCGTAGTGCGGGAGCCCGTTGGCGAACGGCGGGCCGTCGTAGAAGACAAACTCGTCCGCCGCGGTCTCGGCTGGCCGGTTATCGATCGACGCCTGGAACGTGCCGTCGGCCCTCCAATACGCGAGGACCTCCGCCTCGATCGCGGGAAGGTTCGGGGACGCGACGACATCGTCGTCACGGTGGAGGGGGTAATTCTCTGACATCTGGCAGTCCTTGGCGCTGGGGGTTGGCAAACTGGGTGGTCACCTGCTGGTGCGAGGACGCCGACCCCCGGTTACCCGGACCGCCGACGCGGTACCACCCCGCTTGCCTCACCGCTCGCCGGAGTTCCCTCCCACGCGCCGCGCGACCACTCATGCCCTCCCTTGCGGGAGGACGCCGCTGTGACGGGCTGCCCGTCCGGTTCTACTTGGCTCCGCCAACTGCAACCCGTGGGGCCTTTCTTCCGGAAGCTCGCCGGTGATGACCGGGTCGATGCCTGTGGCGCCATTGTAGCGGGGCGGACGCACGAGCCATATCCCAACCCTCCGTCGGGCATCGGGATCACAGACGAGGCGATCTACGTCGCGGCCCTCTCATCCCGGACGAGATCGGGACTCCTCACGTGCTCCTGAGCAACCTAGGCCGGATCCGGGCCATCACCCCCGGCCCAGGTGGAAACCTCTACATCGTCACGAGCAACACCACGCCCGCGAAAGGATCCATAGACAAAATCGTTCGGCTTGTTGTCGCCGAAGACATAGTCGTCGAGGATGAATCACCCGGCTAGCCCTAGTCCCCCACCGTCATGTAACGGACGGTCTTTGAGGGTCCCGCCTGTTCCCTGGGACGAAGAATCATCAGGTCGACGTTGACGTGGTGCGGGCGGTGGATGGCCCACGCGATGGCGTCGGCGACGTCCTCCGCCATGAGCGGGTCGATGCCCTTATACACCTCGTCCGCACGCGCTTGATCTCCCCTGAATCGGTTGAGGGTGAATTCCTCCGTATGCACCATCCCCGGGGCTATCTCGATGACCCTCACTCCGCTGCCGGTGAGCTCGAGTCGGAGGGTCCTTACCAGTGCGACCTCGGCGGCTTTCGCGGCGACGTATCCGGCGCCGCCCTCGTACGGGTCGTGCCCGGCCGTCGACGTGATGAAGACGATGTCGCCCCTTCCCGACTCCCGGAGCGCGGGCAAAAAGGCCTGAGTCACCCGGACGGTACCGACGACATTGAGTTCGTATTGCGATGACCATTCCGCGAGTGCGGATTCCGAAACGGCCTCAAGCCCGAGCGCTCCCCCGGCACAGTTGACGAGGGCGTGAACCGGACCTGCCTTCGTCGCGGCTTTGACGAGGGCGGCAACATCCTTGTCGCTCGTGATGTCGGCGACGACTGTCACGCAACCCGTCTCCTTCGCGAGGTCGGCCAATCTGTCGGACCGTCGCGCGGTCGCGGTCACGTGCACGCCCTCGGTGGTTAGCGCCCTGATGGTGGCCGCGCCGATCCCGGAGGACGCTCCCGTGACGACGACATGGAGGGTATCGGTCATGCGTCAAGAGTACGTCTCCCGCAGGGAGGCGCGCTTGGGACTCGCCAAACTGGATGTGCCTACTTTGCGGCTCGCCTACGGCGCGCGGGTCGCCGCCACGGGATACCCTGCGGGTAGCCCGATCGATGGGGTCGGGCACCATTCCCTTGGGGGGAATCCATGCCCTTCACGCCCGACCATGTCCACCTGGAACACGCGACGGGGCGGACCTTCCGCCTACTCAAGGACCTGACCTACACGGCGCAAGACGGCCGCCGCTACACCGCCCACGCCGGCCTCATCACCGACATGGCGACCATTCCTCACTCGCTCTGGTCCATCATCGCGCCCTTCGGACAACAGTCCCTTCCGGCGATCCTCCACGACCAGGAGTGTACAACCCTCAGGACGCTCATTCCCAAGCGATCGAGGACTCGACGAGAGCAGCGTCGGCCCATCGACGCTCGGTTCCATGCCGCCCTGCTTGAGCAGGGCGTGCCGCGATTCAGGGCGGCGATGATGTGGGCGGGGGCATCGATCGGCCGGTACTGGGATCACGGTGGCCACATCCAGAGGATCTGGCTATTCACTCAGTTGGCGCTTGGCTCCGCGGCGATCGGTTGGGGCGCGTTCCACCTGGACGACTGGACGGGATGGGCGGCGCTTGCGGCTCCTGCCCTGGCGGCGACTGTCTGGGGACGATCCTCTCCTGCGGTGATTCTCACCCAGTATCCGGGGCTCGTGCTCATCCTGATCGGGCTCGTGATCTTCGCCCTATCGACGCTCGAGTGGGCCCCTACCATCATCTTTGGCGCGAGGGCCATCGAGCCCACCCCGAAACAACTCGAAGTTGAGGAGGAGGTATTCGGTACCCGCCGCCCACGACCCTTCCGCGGGGTCGGCCTGCCCCTGGACCTGTGAATAACCCCTCAGCGCGTGACCCCCCAGCGCACGACCTCCCGATAGGGAAACGCCGGGCGAAAGCCTCACCCGCCGTCTTCCCGTCCTCGCCTAGTGGGCCGTAGAGGCCGTATTTACCTCGATGGCACCCGAGACGAACTTGCTGGTTACTGTCGCGGCTGCGGCGACCGTTGCCAGGACCGCGAGTCCCACGAAAACGATTCCCTTCATGTCTGCTCCCCTCGATTTTTCAATTTGGATTGTTCAATTATTCAATCCGCTTCATGTATCAATGGAACGCTTGGGAGCGCGACGATGTCATCCTTTCTCGATAACAATGCGGTCACGATTCGACCACACTTTGGTATCGATGCGAGCGGCACTAGTCCAGGGAGAGGACGACGGATTCGAAGACGTCTGAAAACGCGGGGCCGTCACACGAGGCTGAGGAATCTGCTCGCCCGTGCTGCCGCGGAACGGTGCGCCACTCCCCGTTCGTTGGTACAGGTGGGAACTATGTGACACACGCTTTCGATTCAGATGGAAAACAGACATGCCGTGTGATACTTGAATGTCCGACGGGCGTAGACGCGCGTTTGTTTTCGCGCGGGTATCGAAACCTAGGAGTGTGGACGTGAGCAGACAGGGAAGACCCGGGGCCCGATGCATGGTGGTGGCCTTCACGCTGGCGGCTGTGCTACAAGCGTCCGCCTGCTCCTTCGGCAACGAGCCCGCCGTGGCGTCTTCTTCTGACCCCACCGCGACCCCAAGCCCATCGGCGACCCCGTCTCCCAGCCCGACTCCCATGGCGAGTCAAAGCGAGGTCGTCGGCCCCCTCGAAACCATCCCCGCAGGCGCCCAAGTGACCCCGGAAATCTTCCTAACGACCGTCGATACGGAGGAGGGGGTGCTCCGCGTCGTCGTCATGGTTCCCGGCATCTATGAGAACGGCGGGCTCTGCACCGTTTCGGTCAAGGGGGTCTCCTCTACCGTCCACGAGGAAGGCCCGAGCGAGGCCGACGTCTCCAGTACCGCCTGCGGTCAGTTCGTGTTCTCCCTCTCCCAACTCGGATCGGGAAAGGCAAGTATCACGGCTGGCTACAAGTCTGAGAACCACGCCGGAACGTCAGAGACAGTAGAGGTCGAGATCCCATGACGGTCGTCCGACACCAAGGCAAGTTGACGACCACGATCACGGCGGCGATAGCGACAGCCCTTCTCGCGACGATGCTGACGATCATTACTGTCGTGACCTCGTCGTCGACTGCCGAAGCCGCGCCGGCGGGAAGCACTTTCAATCCGGGTTTCATTGTCAGCGATGAGAACTTCTTCAACTACAACTCCATGACCTTGGCCGAGATCCAGGCCTTCCTCGACGCCAAGGGGCCCACGACCTGCACCGGATGCCTGCGTGAGTACCGAACGAACATCACCGCGCGGGCGGCTAGCTCCAAGAGGTGCGCGAACGCGATCTCGGCCAAGACAAACGTGTCCGCCGCAGAGGTGATCTATGACGTGGCACAGGCGTGCCATGTCAACCCCCAGGCACTCCTCGTCACGCTTCAGAAGGAGACGAGCCTCGTCACCCTTTCGAGCCCCTCGTCCTGGCGATACCAGATCGCCATGGGATACGGATGCCCCGACGGCGCGGCCTGCGATTCGCAATACTATGGCCTGTTCAACCAGCTCTATTCGGCGGCAGGCCAGTTGTACTACTACAGCACCCCAGGGAGCATCTACACGTGGTACCCGATAGGCAAGACTACGGCCGTCCGCTATCACCCCAACAGCTCCTGCGGATCGAAAGCGGTGTACATCCAGAACCGTGCCACCGCCGCCCTGTACTACTACACCCCCTATCAGCCGAACACCGCCGCGCTCACCAACCTCTACGGGTTGGGGGACTCGTGTAGCTCGTATGGGAACCGAAACTTCTGGCGCACGTGGTGGGACTGGTTCGGGGATCCGACCGGGGTCTTGACGACGTCGCCTTCGCCTTCACCTTCACCTTCGCCTTCACCATCGCCGTCACCTTCGCCTTCGCCTTCACCTTCGCCTTCGCCCTCACCTTCACCGTCGCCTTCGCCGTCTCCTTCGGCTAGCCCGACCACTACCCCAACCCCCACGCCTTCGCCAACCCCCACACCCACACCGACGACGACGCCTACGCCAACCGTCACGTATCTCACGTACACAGTCGTCCGGGGAGACACCGTGTGGGCCCTCTCCATTCGCTACCACACGACCATCTCGGCGATCGTAGCCGCCAACAACCTCAAGAACGCCAACCTCATCCTGGTCGGTCAGAAGTTGAGGATTCCCGTCGTCAGCACAACAACCACGCCGACTCCGACACCAACGGTCACGCCGACTCCGACGCCGACAACCCCAGCCCCCACGACCGTGATCACGCATAGGGTCGTGCCCGGCGACACGGTCTGGGCACTTGCCAGGCGCTACCACACGACCATCTCGGCTATCGTCACCGCTAACCACCTAAGGTCGGCGAACCTCATCATCGTCGGCCAGATACTCAAGATCCCCACGGACGGGACGACGGTAACCACTCCGACGACTCCCGCGTCCGGAACGGTGATCACATACAAGGTCGTCCCTGGCGACACGGTCTGGGCACTTGCCAGGCGCTACCACACGACCATCACGGCGATCGTCACCGCCAACAATTTGAAGTCGGCCAGCCTCATCATCGTCGGGCAGACGCTGAAGATCCCCGTTCCCTAGCGGTCGCTCTGCCACCTCTCATGGGTCCACCACGCCACGACCACGGCGTCGACGACGAACATTAGGAGGAAGGTCGCGTCTCCCCAAGCCCCCAAGGCATCCCAGGAGGGGATGCGCTCAATCTCACGAGGGGTGATGATGTTCAGGAGGGGCACGATAGCCGCTGCCGAGTAGACCAGACCCACCGCGCCGCCCCCCACCAGGGCCGCCCTACCCCGCCAGTCTTCAAGATATGGCGACAGGTGTCCGCGCTTAGCCAGGAGTACCCAACCCACGCCCGCAAGAGCGGCGAGCACGGCCAGGAGGAACTCCACCGGAGCCCCATTGGACGACATGTCCTCCTGCACATAGGGAGCGAGCACGCCGTAGTCGGCTTCCAGCGCCTCCCCTAGGCGCAGGGACCATGTGGCAGATCCCCACAGGAGCACCGCAGCATGGAAGAACGAGATCGCCGCGAGTTCCCACCCGAGAACACTCCGGGTCGTGTGCTTGATGATCATCATCGCCTTGCTCCTTCCGCCTCTATGCATCACGGTAGCGGAGCGGGCCCCGTTTCGTCCCCCCATTTATAGGTGGGGACGCTCAAGGTCACGGTTTGGTGGCGCCAGGTCACGGTTTGGTGGTGCCAGGTCACAGTTCGGTTGCACGACGCGCGGTTGGGGGTCCCGGGTCGCTAGTGTCAGGCTCAGGAGTCGCGATGACGCGAGGAGGCGACGAGGGCATGGGAAACCATGAGTCGAGCGTACCGAGGCCGTGCTATATAGCGCGGAGCCCGGCAAGTCGTCCATCCGGACGACAGCCGGGCCCACTTCTCAGGGCTAGTGCCCCTCGCGTCAGCCATTCTACGCGCGTCAGGCTGGCGCCGCGCCCTACGTGCCGAGGTATGGCCCGGGCTGCTCTGCCGCTCCCCCCGGACGAAGCATCGCGTCCCGGCATATCGCCCGAATGGCGGAGACCATCCACTCTGAGATCATCTCGTCGAACTCGCTCTGGACTCCGGAGAACGCCACGACGAGCCCGTCACGCAGGATCGCCCCGGGATACTTGATGTCGCCCCTGACGTAGAGGTGGGGGAAGTCCTGGCGGACGCGCGACGAGTCCATCCCGACGCGAAGGGTGACCTTGGCCTTGCCGGTCGCGTTCTCGAGGAACTGGTCTTCCGGCTCGCCTACGTGACCGGTGAAGAGGACCTCGTGTGTGGGCGACGCTGGGTCGATGACGAGGATCGTGCCGCGCAGCCCATCGGTTACCTCGAGCGCGGCGGCCTTTTCGATCGCGGGGAGAAGGATGTCCCACGCTTGAGCGCAGATCTCTTTGCTGATACCGGTGAACATCGACCCAGCGTACCGCCACAGCCGAAAACCGGGGCTGGAGCCCAATAAAGGGGAAACCCGACCCCAGAGGGGCCGGGTGGTGTGCTGTCAGGATACCTGACATCGAACGGTCTGCGTAATAATTGTGGATTACCACGGCTGAGGCTTGATGTACTTCCCGATGGATGTTGGCAACTGGTGGGTGTTGAAATCGGTGCACGACAACTGATACCACCAATGCCCGCCGACTCCATCCGTTTTCCGACCGCGTAAACGCCCTGCAAGAAGGCTAGGCGACGGATTGACGACACCAACGGGCACCAGTTCACGTGCATGACGAATCGGGAGCGCGAGGTCGCTGTCGTTGGACACAACGACAGCGGCTTCAACAGATCCAGTCAGCACGTCAATTAAGAGACGCGCCGCGACGTTGACGTCCGTGCCCTTCTCCTCGCGTCGGGCGACAGACACGAAGAAACGCGCATCCGAGATATTCAATCCTCCCGCATCCTTCACCAGTACTGGCGGCTTGGAGGTGACGAGGACCGGTCGGCCATTCGTGTCAGGGGTTGCGAGCGGCGCATGGCTGACTCGCGTAACAAAGTTTCCGAACTCGGTGCGGGTGAGCGTCCCGGAGACCTTGAGAGCCCGGAGATACGCCTCTTGCTCCTGCTGACCTGCTGGATTGTCAGCCCCACTGATCCTTGCCGTGCAGTAGGTGACGGCGATGTCGTGTGGACGGGCCCATCCGCTCACGCGCCTGACCACATCCTCACTAAGTCCTCGTAGGTCGAGCCACCTCCAGCCGGGAGTCGATCGGCCGAACATCGCCCGCCCTCCGTAGTAGAGGTTGAAGCCGTCGACGTACACCCCGATCCTCATGAGGCGACGGTAGCGCAGGCGACGCCCCGGCGCGCAGTGTCCACAGGGTCAGACGACAAGGTGAAGACGACGGCCACCCGGGACCGTTCGGGGAGTGTGGGGTCGATCTCAAGGGGCTAGGCCGGCGCGCGTCCTTCTTGCTACCGTGCCCGAATGACCTCACGCGCCCCTCAGCCCATCACCCCCGTGCCCATCGCCCGGCGAGCATCCTCCGCCGTCGTGGCCCTGATCGCTGGCGCCCTAGTCGTCGGAACCCTTGCGCTCGCGGGCTGCGCCTCGCCTCCGCCCGTCTCGGTCGTCGAGCAGGGTGACGGGACCCGGACCGATGGCCTCGAGATCGCGCTCGACGAGCCCGTCAGCGTCACCTTCCGGGAGATCACCATCCAGCCGGGCGAAAGTACGGGGCCCCACTGCCATGACGGCAACCTCATCGCCGTCGTCACGCAGGGCGTGCTCACGCACTACGCGCCCATCTACCCCACGGGCGTCCACGAGTACCAGGTGGGCGACGCGATCCTCGAGGGCCCGCACTACGTGCACGAGGGCAAGAATGAGGGCACGGAGCCCGTGATCCTCGAGGTCGCCTACCTCATCCCCGAGGACGACCCCCTCACGGAGACCGACCTCAGCAAGTGCGACCCCGAGGGGACGGTCTCGGAATCCTGACTGGCAACGCCGACTCACCTGCGATATCGGGTGGGGCGGTTCGGAAGCCCAAGGCTCCGGCGAAGCGCAGGAAAACTCCGGGCTAGAGGGTGATCGCGCAGACCGTCCATTTGCCCATTGCCGGGGACGATGGGCGCTACGTGGGCGCATGCACGACGAGCCCGAGGGAGCGGGCCGCGTCGGCTTGACGCGTGTCGTAGGTGACGAGGGCGCGTAGGGCGGGCCCGAGCGCGAGGGCGGTGGCGAGATGGATGGCGTCGAGGCTCCGGACCGTGGGCGGCACCAGCCTCCCTGCAGTGACGAACACGTCGGCGGTGGCGGGGAGCGCGCGGACGTCGCGTGATCCGGCCCGCAACGCGAGCCCGCCCAGTTGGGCGATCCGTTCGGCCACCTCGGGCCGACCGCTGCGCATGACCGTGCGGGCGACTTCGGTGAGGGCAAGCTGGCTGGTGACGGGTTCTGCGTCAACGTCCGTGAGCCACGCGTCGAGGGCGGCCGTCTGTGCCTCGGGCATGATGAGCTTGACGAGGGCGCTCGCGTCCAGGTAGATCACGTCGGCTACCGCTCGTCGTCACGCTGCTTGGCGAGCAGTTGCGACAGGGTAGGCCCGTCGTCGGCGGGAGCGAGTTCGAGCGGCTCCCCTGCGACACCCGTGAATGTATCGGGGTCGTGGCCGGCGTCCCGCATGGCGTCGCGCCAGGCCCGTTCGAGCGGGCTCAGGGGGGTGAGGCGCGCGATCTCGATACCGTCGCGCGTGACGATGAGCCCACGCGGCGCGTCGACGAGTTGCTCCAAGACCGCCGCGGGCTCGCGCGAGAGGCGGCGCATGGTGACGTGTTCGGTCATGTCAGACAGTATAGCCGAGGCGTCTGACAGGGTGCCGAGGGGGCGCGGTGGAGGTTCGCCCTCCGGAAAGCGCGGAACCTGGCAAGCCGACCATCCGGAAGGCAGCCAGGTCCACTTCGCCGCGCTAGTGCACGACGCCCCTCAAGTGTCTCCCAGTGACGACGCCCCGTCAACCGATGTTGTGGATGATGCTTCGGCCCGGGAGCGGCACGCAACCTTCTCCACAGGCTAGGCGAAAGGCGAGCCCCATCCCATGATCTGTGCCATGGTATCCCGATGGCGGGTACGGTCTTCGTCGATGAGTCGAAGCGCTCCGGATTCCGTCTCGCGGCTATCCTGGTCCCGGTAAGCGAGATGGCCGACGCCAGGGCGACCATGCAAGCTCAGCTCGTGCGCGGGACGCGCCGCCTCCACTTCGTCCACGAGAACGACGTCTATCGACGGCGCGCACTCGCGGCAATCGCCAAACTCGATCTCAGAATCGCGGTCATCGAGTCACCCCGATTCGAGGCACAACCGAGCCAAAGGACGGCCGCCCTCGCGATGCTCGTAGGCCTGTGCGCCGAGTGGAAAGCGGACCGCCTGGTGCTTGAGCGGGACCAGAACGTCGTGGGCCTCGACCGTCGGGTCCTCACCGAATGCGCTTCTGCGCTAGGCCACCCCCATTCGTTGTCCTTCTCGCACCTACCGGCTTCTCAGGAACCTCTGCTCTGGATCGCTGACGCCGTGGCGTGGTCTTGGTCCAGGGGGAGAGACTATCGACGCCGGATCGAAGCGATGGGCGTGACGAGGATCGACGCCTAGAAAGCGCGAAGCCTGGCTGGTTTGCGAGTCAGGCAGGCACCAGCTCCGAGTTCACGCTCGCGAGGAACGCCTCGAGCATGGCGGTGAACAGTTCCCGCGAGATCGCCTGGTATGCGTCGGCCGCCGCGCCGCGACTGAACCCCATGTCGTTCCACGAGCCCATACCGCCGAACACGTTCGCCATCTGCGCCATCGACGCCAGCCTCACGGCCCGTTCATCAAACTGGCCCGGCGGGAAGAGGTCGGGGTGGTATCGGGGGCTAAGCCCGGGCTCGGTCCATTGGCGGAGCGCCTCGGTGAAGACGTCGGGCCAGGGCGTGAACTCCTGATCCTGGGCGAAGTCCCTGGCCGCACTGACCGCCGCCACGAGCCGCTCGGCCGCTCGGTCGACGTCGGGCCGCCGGGGCTCGTCCGGGACCTTCCGCCCGCCGTACGTCACGCGCCAGATGCGTCGGTCGGGCGCGCTCTTGTCCCCCACCTCCCACTTCGACTCCCAGAGGTGCCTCCCATGGCCGTGTGTCGTGAGCAGGCCCCCGTGACTCCCGCCAGCGAAGGCGATCGCGACATGGGGCGGGAGGGGTCCCCCAGGGCGGCTCCCATCGAGGCCGGCGATGCTCAGCCAGATCCGCTCGATCCCATTGGCCGCTTGGGCCTCCAGCCAGGGGCGGATGCCTCCGCTCCCGAGGAACGTCAGTTCGCCGACGTACTGGAAGGTGCTGCTGTGGGCGGCGAAGTCGTCGAGGTCGACGGAGGAGCGGTCCCGCAGCCACGCGCTGCCGTGCGTGGCGATCGCGATGACCTGGGCCAGGGCGCCGTCCATGACACCGACAGTAGCGGGCAGTTCGGAGAACGCCATACGCCAGGGCCACGCCGCCGAGGCTCTCTTCATCAGCAGTGGTGAGCGGAAGAAAGGGTCGCCGCTAGTTCCCGACCCAATCCTGGAAGAGGGCATCGAACGATTCGATCGGCGCGGGCGGGGTCTTCGCCACGTCGAACTCGGCGAGCGACGCCACGAGCGTCTGGAGGAATCCGAGAAGTGCCGCCGGTACCTGGTATGTCGCACCCTCGCCCAATCCGGCCTTCGCCGAGACGAGGTCTGAGATCAACCCCCGCACTGCCGCGTCGTCCACAACCCCATCGGCCAGGTCTGCGAGCCGCATCGGGGGCGGCTCGTCGTGCGTCGCCGACCAGCACGCCGCGAGGCCGGTCCGGAGCGAGTAGAGGAACTTCTTGAGCCGGATTTCGCCGTCACGCTGGCAGAGGGCGAGGTCCTTGACGCTTAGCGCTGCATAGTGGTGGAACGACCGGTCGCGGCGGTAGGCGGTATCGGCGAGGCGCTCGAATGCGTCGACGAAGCCGGGCTCCGCGCGGTAGATGACGGGAGAGCTCAGCCACTCGAGGAGGGTCGCGTTGCCAGAGCGCAGGAGCCCGAGGGCCTTGCGGAGGTCCCAGCCGGCGACATCCATCTCGCCGGTGATCGGCTCCTCGATGACGTCCCGGCCGGGCGCAATGCTGAGGTACCAGTCACGCGGGCGGATGTAGACGAAGCGGACGTCGTAGTCGCTATCGGGGCTCGCGAACCCCCACGCCCGGGAGCCGGACTCGCACGCGAACAGGATGCGGACCCCGTGGCGCGCCTCAAGCTCGGCGAGGTCCGCGCGGATGGACGACGCTACCTCGGGCGGGACGCCGATGGGGGAGGGGGAGGCCATGAGTCGAGCGTAGCGAAGGGGCAGGGACTAGCATCGGGCGCATGACGCCCCATGAGCCGATGGTGATCCTCGATTGGCGGAGCGGAAACAATTCCCTACGGCTCGCGATCGAGGGGTACCAGTTTCCTGGAAGCCACGCCCCCTACGACAACGAGTGGTTGATGATTACTGGGGACGTGTCGTGCGCCGAAGGTGCCTGGTCCTTCCGAGACCCCTGTCTCATGTCTTCGGAACTCTCGATGCTGGCTGATTTCCTATCCATCTCAGAACCCAAGGCAGATACCTTCGCCGGGCCCTTCCTCGAGCCCTATGTATGGTTCACGCGGACCGCCATCGACGAGGTCAAGGTCAACTTCTGGCAACTCGTAGCTCCCCCTTGGGGCATCAGCGACGACGAGGCTCCGCCCGGTATGGGTTATCCGGTGAGGTTCACTCTCTCGGCAGACGATCTCGCTGCGACGGCAAAGATGATGCGTCTAGCTGCGAAGAGGTTTCCGCCCCAGCGAGCGTAGGCGCTGCGCAATAGGCTCGTCACATGACCGACCTTGAAGTGTCGCGATGGCGCAACTACGGCAAGGACCGCCTCTACGTTCGGGACGGGGTGGGGGTCAATGTGGGCTGGGTCGACCTGGTCTCGGGCCAGGAGATGGTCGAGCAGCCAGATCGAGCGGAGGAGTCCCACGAGGCCGTCGCCGAGTGGCGAGCAACGAACGATCCACCGTCCCGCGACCTCTCGCTCAACCGCCCGGGCGAAACGGTCCGCCAGAAGGCATCCGAAGAGTGGGGAGCCGCCAAGGAGCGTCACCCCGTCATCGCCCCCATCGCCCGCTTCCTCGACGTCAAGACGGACGAGCGCGCCTGGCGGGTCGGCGCGGCTGGCGAGGAGAAGGTCGGGCCGAAGCTGGAGAAGCTCATCCCGCACGGCTGGCGCGTCCTGCACTCGGTGCCCATCGGGAAGGGCGACTCCGACATCGACCACGTACTCATCGGCCCGGGCGGGGTGTTCACGATCAACACCAAGTACCACCCGGATGCCCGCGTATGGGTGGCGCAGCACCAGATCCGTGTTAACGGCACCCCTGTGCCGTACCTCCGCAACTCTCGCTTTGAGGGTGAGCGAGCGTCGCGCCTGCTGACCAAGGCCGCAGGCCTTCAGGTCGAGGTGACCCCCTGCCTCGTCATCCTCACCGGCGGACTCCAACCGAATGTCACGTACAAACAGCAGCCCGACGACGTGCTCGTCCTCGATTCATGGGACGTTCCGCGGGTCTTCAAGCGCTGGACGGCCGTACTGACACCGGAGCAGGTCGACGCGGTGTTCGAAGTGGCGCGGTGGGAGACGACTTGGGTCCGCTAGGCCAGGGGAAGCGTTGCGCCCAGCCAGTTCACCAAAGCACGCATGGTCTCCAGGTTGTGATGGTCCTAACTCTTCTGGGAGCGCCCGTCTGGGCGCTTCTCCTGTTGAGTTTTAAACCGTTGGGCGAGAGACCGCTCACTCAACGAGGGGTCCCCGATCCACCTCCTCAGTAACCATGCGAATAGCCCGGAGGGAGACGCTTCTTTGTCAACTTGGAGTTCTCGAACTGGGTTCTCTTCGATGAACTGCAGCAGTCTGGTTCTGGGGTCCTTTCCCTTCTGTGCAGCTAGCGTCGATGCATAGACAAGGTGCTCCAGCGTTGCGTGCCGTTCTACCTTCGTCTTTTCCCGTGTCGCGGTCACCACTGTTTCCGTGAGCCATTTGACGATGACGCGATCGCGTGCTCTATCAAACGCCCCGTATAGGCGCAGGTTCACCAAGAGCGCTTCGAATCCCCATCCATCGAGCGCTGGCGCAATAGCAGGTTTCATAAACGACTGTAGGCCGCTGACCACGAAGAGCGCGACTGCTTGAAGGGCGTCCGCCTGTCGTGCCCTCCGTCGCCGCTCGACTTCCAGCATTACTCCAAGAACAAACAGAATTGAGGCGACGGCTGGCCCGAGAATGAATCCAATAGCTTGCCAGGTAGGAGTCTGCATTCTACGAGTGTTGCACTCTCGTCGGACATCAATACCCGAAATGCGTGAAGTCGCGTGCTCTAGAGCTCGAATGCCGCTTGGTCACCAACGGGCGGTGCGTTAAGTCCGCGACGCGGCTTGCGATCGGCGGCGGACGATGGCCACTTGACACCCGCCGCCCGCAACGAATCCATGCTCTGGACTGGACCTTCGAGCACCTTCTCCAGAAGTTCAGCCTGCGCAGGCTCAAGTTCAATCAAACGGGTGAGCACAGTGAGGAGGTCGATAAGCTCAGTCGTCCAGTCCGGGTCCCAGGCCTCCACGTGGAGATAGTCAAGCGGTGAAGTCTTTTTTCCACCAGGAACGGCCTTGCGGTAGTTAATCCACGATTTGAGAACGTTCTTCCCGCCGACGGCGTACTTCCAAACAGCCGGGTTGACCGGGCCAATCTCGCCGTCACCGAGCCTAACGATGCGTCGTGTTTCGTCGTAGGTCATCGCTTCTGGCATGGTCGTGATCGCGATCTGGGCTAGCGGTTGACGCGGGTCATCTACGGGGAAACGCACTGAGCTGGCGGGGCGGTTTGCGCCCGGAAAGGCCTCACCAAAGGTGTGCAGCCAGACCACCTCTTCGCCCAGCGTGACGGCATTCGACCACAGATCGGGGCTGGAAGTGAGCGGGATGCGGATTCCTGGGGTAGTGAGCTCGTCAGCGAACGTCCGAGCGAACGCGGGGTGCGCGACTACGCCTGCAATGTAGGTAAGCAAGTCAGATGCAGTCACATCGGTACCGAGAGTAGTCGACAGGGCTGCGAGCAATCCGGGGGCAAGGTTCGGCGTTCCGTCCGGGTGGAGAAACGGAAGTGCGCGACCGCCGCGGCCGTTGAAGAGGTGTAGATCGGGAATCAGCGCAGAGAAAACCAGACCCGGACCATCGCTGATCGGATGGGCGTGCTGCTCGATCACGAAGACCTGGCCGGGTATACGTGCCTCCCATAGCGGCGGTCTCGCCATATCCATCAGGCGGGAATCTGGGATCACCCACTGGCGGTCGAACGACCGAAAGCCGACTCTCACAGCTTCGGGAGGCGGGCCTGCTTCGGACGAAAACGGTACCGAGAATCTATGAACGCCTGGCCCTCTAAGTGGGCTTTTGTCATTGGCGAGGGAGGCGTCCCTGGTCTCTTTGAAGAGCTGGGCTTTTCGAGCCGGATCAGTCTCTGTTACAACAGCGATCCAGCGAGTCGCCAGTACCTCCTTAGATGGCGCGTAGACCCAGGTCCGGTGGGGCGAGACTCCGGGAGCGACCCAGGGAAGAAGCTCACTCGCCGCAGGGAAGTCATCCCAGGCTGATTCCGCTGCGGGGGTTAGCGGTGCCGTCCAGTCAGTGCGGGCCTCGCGCCATCCCGCGTCGCTCAATGAGATCTGACTGAGCGCAGCGAACTTCTCCCCTTGCTTTCCGTCGACAGCACGGAAATGGATCTTTGCGGGCACGTCGGTGGCGACACCGGGCCAACGGACAAATAGACCGATCGCCAGAGGCTGGCGCACACCGGGGAAGACTCGGGTGGGCACGTCGGGAGTCTGACCCTCTGGGGTTAGGTCGATGATCCAGCCCTCGCCTGCATTTCGGCGAAGATACTCGCGCATTCCCTTGAAACCGGGCCCGTTTAGGTAACCGGAGGTCGAGATGAAGCAGACCACTCCCGCATCGCCATCGGGGTCTACCGGCGTGGATTCCCAAACCTTCCACGTGGCCCAGCGCCAGAAGTAGACATACAGGTTCTTTAGCACGTACTCGGTGCGACCGTTGCCCGCGAGCCGGAAATCGTCAATGATCGCTCGCGCCGTTTCCCCATGAGAACCGCTGCCGCTCTCAACCCAACCACCGAGGCCCTCCGCCCGTTCGCGGTAGGGGGGGTTTCCGATCACCACGGTCACATTGGCTTTAGCCTTATATTCGTTCGCCTTCCTGCGCGAATGCGCGATGAGTTGTAGGCCGTGTCCCAACTGGTTTTGGGCGGCGTACGGATCGTCGAGGGTGTCTGTAACGTAGAGCCGCATACCACCCGGGGGGCGAAGCGCGCCGCGCGACTCAAGGAGGTCGGTAATGCGGAGCTCCGCCACCGCATACGGCCCCATCTGAAGTTCGAACCCGACCATCCGCTCAGCGACCTGTGATAGCACGCCAGCAACCGCACCCGGCCCGTCGGAGGTCTCGACTTCTTCGGCAACGCCTTCGAGAATCGTGTGGAGGTATGTTCCCGTGCCCATCGCTGGGTCCACGGTGAGAACTGCAGGATCGCGGAAGCCCTGCGGGATATCGAGCCTGGTAACCAATACCTCTTCAACCAGATGCACCATGTGCTCGACGACCTCTCGAGGCGTGTAGTACGAGCCAGACTGCTTGCGCAAGTCGTTGTCGTACGCTTCGAGGAAGTGCTCGTAAAGGTGAAGGTAGGCGTCCCGTTGTTTTTTGTGGACTTTCGACCAGTCAACAGCACCGATGACTCTTACCAACAGGTCGAGGATCACCTTGAAGTCTTTCGCAACATCATCGGTGAGTAGTTGGAGCGCCTTACCCATGAGAGAGTGCTCATCACCCAGTTGAGTGCCCACCTCATGGAGCGGGACGACGGTAAGGTCAATCTCCTCGGTGCGGGCAAGAAGCAGCGCGAAGGTCACGGCCTGCGCATAGCCGTCGGCGAACGTTTCGTCATCGGCCTGCGGGAAGAGCAGCGCCCGCCAGTCTTGAGCCAAGCCCGTGAAGGGCTGGTCATACACCTCCGCGCCCAATTTCACCGCGCGGTGTTCTGCGGCCAATTGGTCGAGGACCTCACCGCGCAGCAATCTAGTCAGAGGCGCTACAGCCCGAACCAGAGCGCCCACGGTGGTGATCGGCACCGGGTGCCACTTCAGAAAGTCTGTGATCAGAGACTCGAACCCCGCTGGAGCGAGTAGGGCCGCACCGGCGGTGGCGAGGTCTCCCGTGAAACGCAATGGCTGGCCGTGGAGCTCCCCGTCACGGTAGAGGCGCCAATCGGTGCCGTTTGTGTAGAGCAGGTTCGGTAGATCGCGTTGGCGATCCCATTGGCGTTTGTCATGCCCCGTCAAAGCCGCTGGGTCGATTGTCTTGCCTGGCGCCTTGACCTCGACGTACCCGGTGATCGCGCCCTTGACGCTCACCCCATAATCGGGCCGCACTTGCCGCTCAGTGTCACGTACCTCATCATGGAAAACCGCCGGTACGCCGATCGACTTCCCTGCCGCACCGAGCAGCACCTCCAGCGGCGAGCGGATCTTCGCCTCGCGGTCACCAGGGCCCGAGAGCTTCTCTTTGCATGTCGCACCGAACTCGCTGATGGCCGAGCCCAGCCAAGGCGACGGATCGCTAGTCAACGGGGGGACCTCCCTGCGCAACGGTTCGACCGAATACACGACTCTCCGCCGACATTCTTCCGCCGGAGCCTTCCTGCTCGCATTTAGAGGGTCCGGACTGAGGATGGAGTTCCTCGATGGCATGGGAAACGAAGTCAAGGTAGATGAGCCCTAGGACGACCTGTATGAACCCAGAGGCGTCCATGGTGTCGCACAGAGTATCGACAATCGGCCAGAACTGGGCTTCTGGGGGGAACGCTGGCGTGGTGGGTTGCCTGGTCGAACCCTCCGTGGTGGTGCTGTCCTTCACCATCTCGTACTCCGGTTCCATCGTCGCGCGCGTGCCTCGATCGTATCGGTCTGCTTGACAAAGTGCGCGAGGGTGCGGACTGCCGAGCTATTCGGTACCTGGAAAGCGAAGCACCTACCGCGCGGAGACTCCCGCGACGCGCTACGGTCGTACCTGGGGGGAGTTACGGTCGCGCGCGCTAGCCCAAATGCGGAGAAAGAGGCAGCCAAGTGGAGATCACACCCGACAAGAAGCGCCTAACAAAACTCGTCGAAGCTGCTTACGATGGGGATCTGTGCCTTCCACACTTCCAGCGTGACTTTGTGTGGACACGTGACCAAGTCGGCGATCTTATCCGGTCAGTCCTTCGCGGGTACTTCATCGGCTCGCTGCTCTTACTGAGTTCTGACCCCGACAGGCCACCCTTCGCGCCCATCGCTCTCACCGGCGCAAGTGCTCAAGCCGAAGCCTTGCGCCCGACCTCGCTCGTGCTTGACGGGCAACAGCGGCTGACCGCGTTGCTCTACGCGCTTGTTGCACCGGGCACGCCACTGAAGAACTCGAAAACGCCGCGGAGATACTTCGTCAATCTCGACCTAATGGCCACGGATCCCGATAGCGACGACATCGTTTTTGACCGGACCACGAAGGAGATCAACCGCGATGACTTGGGTTCGGTTCAGGGTCAGTGGGAGTCGAAGTCCCTTCCCTGCACTGCTCTCTTCTCGGACGCAGCGTTCCGGAAATGGCTCGATGGGCTCAGCGATTGGCTTCGTGATAATGACCCTGAAGGGGAACGGCAGTATCGCGAGCGATATCGCGATGAGTGGTCTGCTCTGGTAGAGGATTTCCGAAACTTTGTTGTACCTGTTGTCGCTCTACCGCAGATCAGAGTTGCTGATGAGGACGCGGTGGCGCGCGTATGCGCCATCTTCGAGAAACTCAACTCTACGGGTGTTGAGTTGTCGGTATATGACCTACTTACAGCGCGCCTTTACCCGCACTCTATTGACGTCCACGCCCTCTGGGAGGAAGCAGTCGAACGACACCACCTCCTCGCCGCCTGGTCCGAGGGCAGCGCAGACACACACAGATTCGGGGTTCTGGTGCTACGCACGCTTGCACTTCAGCGCAACCTTGAGACTCGAACCAAGACACTAATCAACCTGAAACCGGAGAACTTCGAGCGCGACTGGAGGGCGGCAGCGGCCGCAATCGAACGCGCCCTTGAGATAGTCACCCACGTTGGAGACGATGGGTTTGGTGTGTTCCACAATAAATGGATGCCAAGTTTCTCCATGCTCCCTGTCTTCGCGGTGCTTCGCTCACGGATTGAGGTCGACAAACTCGGCGATACCGCGCGTTCAGACCTCCGGCGGTGGTACTGGTCCTCCGTCTTCCTTGGGCGGTATGCCGGTTCAGTTGAGACCATAACCCGGCGTGATTTCACCGAGCTTGGAGATTACTGGAGTGGAGGAGATAAGCTGCCCGAAGTCTTCGAAGTGGCCCAGAATCGTATCGGATCTACTACTTACACGATTAGAGACAGTGCCTCGATGACAAGTTCTGTCTACTCTGGGGTGTTTTGCCTGCTGGCCAACAGCGGCGCGCGCGACTGGTATGCCGCTGAGGCAATTACCCTTCAGTCGCTTGAGGATCACCACATCTTTCCAAAGAACTTCGTCTTTCTGCGCGGACTGAGGCGAGACAAGGACAAGGGAATGGTCAACAGCATCGTGAACCGGACGCTGATTTCGGATACTACCAACGCGAGGATTCTCGATGCGGCTCCAGCCGAATACCTTGATGATCCTCAGGTGTTCTCCCGCCCCGCGAGCGATCTTCTTCCGGCGCATTTCGTGGAGCCTGATTCGGAGGCGATCATGAGGGAGGCGACTGTAGCTACCTGTGATGAGGATCTCCCCGAGATCTACCGGCGATTCTGCGACTCGCGTGAGGCAACTATCGTGGCCAGAATTCGGTCTGTCTGCGGGGTGAAAGTCGCAGGTAGCGAATCAGACACAGTTGACTTGGACCCAGACGATTAGCCCTTGAGCAGCCGTAACCCATGACCGTCGTAGAAGTCGACTGGGCTAACCGCGCGTGGGTCGCCGTCGCCCTCGACGACCACGGATTCGTCGCCGCTTTCACTGAGCCGACCATCGCCGACGTCGAAGCCCGTGCCCTAGCCGAGCACGGCGTCGGCCTCATGGTCGTCGATATCCCCATCGGCCTGCCCGACGCCACCCGTCGTGCCGCCGATCGCCTAGCCCGTGAGCGCGTCGGCGCCCGAGCGTCGAGCGTCTTCTCCACGCCCATCCGGGCCGCGCTCCTGATGCCCGACCACGCCGCCGCGTCCGCCGAGTCCGTCCGCGCCACCGGTCACGGCGTCTCCACCCAGGGCTACGCGCTGCGCGGCCGCATACTCGAGGTCGACGCGTTCCTCCCGCGCGCCCGCGCCCGCGTGCTCGAGGGGCACCCGGAGGTGTCGTTCGCCGCCCTCGCCGGTGCGCCGCTGGCCCACGGCAAGAAGTCCGCGGCCGGGTCGGTCGAGCGTCGGCGCCTGCTCGCGGGGGCGGGGATCGAGGTGCCGGACGACGCGCTCGCTTCTCTGACGGCCTCCGGGCTCGACGACGTGTACGACGCGGCGGCGATGGCGTGGACGACGCGCCGGGTCGAGAGGGGAGAGGCGGTCTCGCTCCCGGACCCGCCCGAGGTGTTCAGCGACGGGATCGCCTGCGCGATCTGGGTGTAGAGGTGGAGTTCTCCACAACCTTCGTTCGGCCCGGCGGCGGGCGTTCGCGCGCCCCTAGGCTCGGCGGGTGGCGGACGTCTACCTTTACGCCGACGAGAGCGGAGACCTGGATCTCTTGGGGACTCCCGGCTCAAGCGCGTTCTTCGGGTTCGGGACCGCGACCTTCGAAGGCGAGCATGGGGAGCGACTCTGGGAGGGCCTCCGGTTGCGCTGCGAACTTGAAGCGCGAGGCGTCCACCTCCACCGCGGATTCCACGCGAAGAATGACTCTCGCGCGACGCGCAACGACGTCTTCGCCCTCATCGCCGCACAGGCGCCCCGGCTGGACGCGACCTTTCTCCTCAAGGCGGCCACTCTCCCGGATGTGCACTCTCGTGGCCCTGTCGCGCTCTACCAGATGGCCCTCCTCCTCCACCTCACTGGGGTGATCAGCAAGGTGAGTCGGCCAGCCGACACCGTGTACATCATCGTGGGTTCTCTTCACACGAGCAGGAAGCGAGACGCCATTCGGCACGCCGTTGAGGACGCGGTTTGCCACCTGGGCAAGAGCCGGGCGCGCACCCTCATCCCGTGCATCTGGGACGCTCCGAGCAGTTGGGGGATCCAAGTCGCCGACTATGGCCTGTGGGCCATTCAGCGAGATCTTGAGGGCAGGCCGTCCGAGTGGCTCGAGCCCTGCGTGAGGCCGTCGCTCGCCTCGCTGTCCCTGCCATGGGGCGAGGGCCAGGCCCGATCGGGCAAGTGAGAAGCCGGCTATCTCGGTCTCCCGAGAAGGAGTCCCCTGGACCCCTTGTCACCGGCTTGTGTCTTAAGGGTACCTCGGGAACGTAGCGTGAGCGAGGTTTCCCCAGGTCGCAGTCGACCCGGCTTTGGCGTTTACCCCGGACCCGCCCGAGGTGTTCAGCGACAGGATCACCAGCGCGATCTGGGTGTAGGTGGTCCCTCCACAGGCGCCGGCGCGGCCCTTGAGCGGCCACCCCACGCGACGTATCCTGGAAGCACGGTGCGCGGCTTTGCCGCCTGCCGACCGCCCTGGGCCCCGACTTCGGTCGGGGTCCTTGTGCGTCTACCGGCCATTGAGCGCCTCGCCAACCACCCGCGTGCGGAGCCGCTCCGCCATCACCTTCGCCTCGCGGGCCGCAGCCTCGTTGACGGTGCCCGAGGCCATGACCCGATGGAAGATGTAGGAGACGACATCGGCAGACTGGAGGAGCCGACTCGCACCCGACGGGCCGAAGTAGAGGGTGTCGACGATGCGAGTGATGCCGGTTCCCTCACGTTCGGGAAGGCCACGCTCCTGGAACTCGACGAGAGAGCGGCGGTGCAGATCTCGGTTCACGACCTCGTCGGCGATCAGGGCGATGTGGTCACCTTGCTCGACACACGCACAGTGGAGTTGCGCCACAGCACCCTCCAAGGCGAGGGTATACGCCGCCGAGACCGCTTCTGCCGATGCGATTCGGGGACCACCAGCCACGCGTTCGACGCGCGACACGACGAGGGCTGCACCCGAGCCGACCACAACGTCCACCGCCGCGTTGAGTACCCCCACGCTGGCCCGCGCCTTGCCCTTGAGCGCGACCCACGATCCGGTCCCCTGCATGACATCGTGGGCGTGAATTTCCGCGCCCATGGGTACGGAGTGCCGCGTGTGAGCGTCGCGCACCACCTCGTCCAAGCCCACCCTAACGGCGCTCGCGGCACTCGCGTCGACCAGCACGACGCCCAGCACGAAGTGACCGCCGCTGTAGCTCTCATCGATGTAGGCGAGGCGCACCCGCCCAGGGTGGCCCATCGGCGGCGCCTGTGGGCGTTCTCCACAGGGCACACAGACGATGCCCGTCTGCAAGGATGGCGGCATGGATGTGCTTTCGGAGCCACTTGAACTCGATGTCACCGTCGCGGGCGAGGTCATTGATGCGGCCATCGCGACGGATGTCGCCCAGGCGACGTTTCTGCTCGGATCGGATGGCTCGCTCTGGCACGCCGACCACACCTCAGGGGCCGTCGAAAGTGTCGGTGATGTCGAACTCCCGTCCCTACCGGAGAACGAGCCCTTCTGCAACCGCCCTGCCCGGCATCGGCTGCATGTTTCGCCGAGCGGGCGGTTTCTTGCGGTCGTCGTCGACTACGGGCGTTCCGGGGTGCTGTATGACGGCGAGACAAAGAGCGTGACGCTCGAGATGCAGGCCCGGGAGGGGCGCGGCTACCATGTCGAGACGGTGCCATTCTCGGCCGTCTTCGTCATCCATGAGGGACGCGAAGCACTCATCCACCGCACCGAGTGGAATCGCCTCGACGCGTCGGATGCGGAGACCGGCCGCCTCCTCACCGAGCGGGGACCGACCACGCACGTAAACGGCGAGAAACCCCCACCTCATTACGTTGACTACTTCCACGGGGGTTTGTGCCTGAGCCCGAACGGCGACCTGGTCCTCGACGATGGCTGGTGGTGGCACCCGGTCGGGATTCCTCTTGTATGGAGCGTCCGCACCTGGCTCGACTCGAACGTCTGGGAGTCGGAGGACGGTCCGACGAAGCGTGGCGCACGCCATAGCTACGACTGGGATGAGGGTTCATGCTGGCTCGACGACGACCGATTAGCGCTGCAGGGTTTCGGTGATCCGGAGTGGCCGCCATCCCAGGGCGCGGCGATAGTTCGGTATTCGGATCTCATGGCCTCTGGGCACGCCTGGGGGGACTCCGAGGGCGAACACGTCCACCCGGTTCCGGGTCCCGAGGGACGCCTCTTCGGCCACGATGACATGCTCTTCGCGGTGACGACGACTGCGACGGTGGCGTGGGACGTTGCCTCGGGCGAACGACTCGAGGAACACGAGGCCTTCTCGCCGACGGTTCACTCGCGGGGGGACCGCCGCCTCACTGAAGTGAGCGGCAGCGTGCTCGTCAGCCGGACCTACTGAACCCCTACAACCCGAGACTCTCCGAACCTCATCTGGGAATAGTGCGGACAGTACCTAACCCACCACTCCGTCGTCCGTACCGCCACAATGGACCCATGGGTGACATCGAAGTCAGGCGCGAGCGGAAGCGCAGGCGCGACCGCCTGATCGCCGCCGACCCCGATGACACCGAGCTCGGCTCGAAGAACCTCAAGACCGGCGAGGTCCGCATCGAGGTGCCCGAACGGGCGAGCGAGATCGCGACGGCGCTGAACACGTGGGGCAGGCGGAGCGCCGGCTCCAGGCCACGGGACTTCGCGCGCAACAGGCCCGGGGCCCTCGCCCGACGGCAGGCCAAACTCGCGAAGCAGAAGTCCCGGCGCAGGTCTCGCGCCTGGACGCACAGCGGCACCGGGACGCGGTCCGACGAGGCCTCGGCCTTCCTCACGAGCGTCAAGGGGGAGGAGCGCATCGCCCGGGTCCTGCGACGCATGAGGGGCACGGGCTGGCGCGTGCTTCACGCCATCCCTTTGCCCGGCGGCGGCGACATCGACCACCTGCTCGTCGGCGCGGATGGCGTCGTCGTCATCACCACCTGGTACCACCACGGGGCGAAGTTCAAGGTCGCGAAGCGCGGCATCTACGTCGAGGGCGCCCGCACCGACTACCTCGACCAGGCGCGAGACGCGGCGAGCGAGGCCTCGCGGCTGCTCAGCCGGGAATGCGACTTCCGGGTCACCGCCATCCCATGCGTGGCATTGGTCAACGGTGGCTTCTTCCAGCCCCGACTCATCCAGAGAGGAAAACCGAAGGACTTCATCGTCGCCACCAACTGGAACCTTCCACGTGCCCTGGGGGACGCCCAGCAGGGGCTCGGCGACGAGCAGGTCGAGGCAATCTACGAGGCCGCACGACGGTCGACGACCTGGGAGGGGTAGCCGCGCGTCGGCCCCCGCCGGGAGTCACGGCCACTTGCGTAATCTCCGGTATTCCGTAATACTGGAGTTATGGATAATCAGACTACCGACGCCCTTGCCGCTCTAGCCGAGCGCATCGCCCGCCTCGAAGAATCCGCGACCGAGGCGTCCGCCACCGCGGCAAGCCCCCGCGCTACGCCCTTCCCTTTCGACCTCGGTGACTCCGCCGACGTCGACCTCGTCACGTATTCCGGCCATGGTATCCGCGAGGGCGACCCCGTCGCCTGGCAGATGCGACGCACGTGGGAGGAGGTGCTCGGAGCGGCAGAGGAGGGAGGACCTGAGGGGGGCGGGCTCGCCGCCGTGCTCTCCGCCCTCGCGAGCGGGCCCCGCCTCCGCATCGTCGCCGAACTCGTCCGCGGCCCCGTGGCCACCGGGGACCTCGCCGAGCGCTTGGGCCAGTCGGGAGCCAGCCAGGGAAGCACCGGGCAGCTCTTCCACCACCTCAAGGAACTGCTCGCCCAGGGAATCGTCCACCAACCCCAGCGCGGCGTCTACGCGATCCGCCCCGCTCATGTGGTTCCCGTCCTCGCCATCCTCTCTGCGGCAATGGATCTCACCCACACCACCGGGCTTGCCCCACAAGAGGACAGGAATCCCTCATGAGTACCCTCACCCATACCCGCCTCCAGGAGATTGCCGACGCGGCCCGCCAGACCCTTGGCTCGACCGCAGCCGGCGCCGCCGTCGTCACCCGGGAGGGCGAGACCACCATCGCCGTCTCCGGCCTCCGACGCCCGGACGGCGACCCGATCCAACTCACCGATCGCTGGCACATTGGCTCGACGTTCAAGGCCATCCACACCCTCCTCTATGCCCGGCTCGTCGAGCAGGGGCGGGCCGCGTGGGGGACTCCCGTCGCCGACCTGTTCCCCGACCTCGCGGCCGACGCCGCCCCCGGCTGGGACGGCCCGACGGTCGACGAGATGTACACGTGCCAGGCGGGCATGCGCGGAAACCCCACCATCCGGGAGATGTTCGCCGGCTGGAAGGACACCCGGCCCCTCGTCGAGCAGCGCACGGCAGCGACCGTCCGCGCCCTCGCCATCCCGCCGAAGAACCGAGGCAGCTTTGTGTACTCGAACCTCGGCTACACCGTCATGGGTGCGGCGATCGATCGGATCACCGGGAAGCCCTTCGAGGAGGTGATTGAAGAGGAGATCTTCACGCCGCTCGGGGTGACCTCGGCCGGCTGGGGTGCGCCACCGGAGATTTGGGGCCGGGGAGGACTGATCATGTTCGGCGGCCTCATCGCCGGCCCCGGCAAGCCCGCCGACCCCGCTAACCCGCAGAGCGACAACCCGGCCCTCATCTCCCCTGCCGGCCGCCTCCACCTCAGCCTCGCCGACTGGGCGAAGATCCAGCACGTCTTCCTCGCCGGTGGGGCCGGACTCGTCTCGCCGGAGAGCATCGAGCGGCTGTTTGTCATTCCCGAGGGCAATCGGATGTCGATGGGCTGGGCGGCGTCGAAGGCTCTCCCCGGGGTGTTCCGGGCTCAGCAGGGCTCGAATGGCCGTTGGGTCGCGACCGCCCTCATCGCCGAGGACCGCTCCCGCACCGCCATGCTCATCGTCAACGACGGCCGCACCCGGACGCTCACGCGAAGCCCGAAGGTCGCGGCCGGGTTGTTGGGGTAACGGCCAGGCTGCTCGGGTAGGGGCGCCTCTTAGAAAATCCGATGGGGGTGCGGAGGGCCTCGCCGATGTCTACGACGCGGGCGCGACGCTCCACAACCCAGTCCTGGCCCTTGAACGGCCACCGCGCGCGACGTATCCTGATGCTGCGGTATTCGACTTCGGTCGTTTGCTGGACGCCTTGAGCCCCGGCCTTCGGTCGGGGCTCTTGTGCTTCTGGCGCCAGGCGTCGGCGAGTTCACTCCGTCAGGTCTCGGGCGTCAGCAGACAGGCTTCCAGACGCTTCGCCATCTCGCGCGCCGCAGCGGCCGCCCGGTCGCTCCGTACGGCCGTAGCGCGCCTCCTATTTGGTCTCGTATCCTGTCCAACGGCACCAGCCGGATCGGTCGAGCGTTGGCACCTACTCGCAGCGGCATTCAAGGACATCGACCAGGTGATGGCGGACTCCGCCGACCTGGTGGAGATCCGACACCACAACACGCACCGATGTCCCCATGAGGCCGCGCGGTCTGGATCGTCCCCGGTGGACGCGTACGCCCTGCACCGCAGGTTCCGACCGATGACGCTGTCATCATGAGCGCCAGCGGGAGGACAGGGATGTCGCGGTCCCGTCATCCGGACAAAGACATCGAGGGCTTGATGCGGGAAGCGGAAGCACGCGGATGGACCTTCACGTGGCGCGGCCGCTACCCCAAGGGGCGCTGTCCTTGCGGCCTGCATCAGAAAACCATCCACCTCACCCCCGGCCGCGCTTACGTCACCAATCTCGCTATGTGGTTCCGTCGCCTAGACTGCTGGAAGGAGAAGAGACGATGACCAGTGCCACCGCCCCCAGCACTTATGTCGAGGTGGACGTGCACACGCCCACACAACCCGAGTCTGGTATCGAACCCGTTTTCGACAGCATCGCCGACGCCCTCCACGCCACCCCCCATATTGGCGACGCGGACCTCGCCGTCAACCTCGCGACGGAGGTTCTGACCTTCTGCGTCACCCTCCCCGGAGCCCTCGACCCAGAGCGGGCCCTCCGCGAATGCCTGGGCATCGCGCGCCGGGCCATACACTCCGCCGGACTCGATGCGACCCTGTGGGAAGTAATCCGCGCCACGGTCGAACCCACTGGCAGCCACAAGCCGATGCTTCTCACCGCCTGACCCGCCCCACCGAGGAAGGGGAACCGATGGTTCGAAGGGCAACATCGCTGATCCTGGCCGTGGGCTTCATGCTGACCCTTGCCGCCTGCGGCCAGGAGTCCGACGAATCGAAGTCCGACCCCGCGTCGTGGGCCTGGGCCGATATCCCGAACGAGAGCGTCCTCCTCCTCTCCCACGCCGCCGACCACCACGGCAACGGCGAGATGTACCTGCTCACGAGGGACGGAGAGATCACCCAGATCCTCGACGGTGCCCACACCAACGGAAGCCCGTCGATCACCGACGACGGACAACGCCTGGCCTTCCACCGCTTCGTGACGCCTGGCGACTTCTCGTCTTTAACGCTGTTCATGGTCGACGTCTCGACGGGCACGGAGACCCGACTGACCGACGACGACTTCCCCGCTGCCGCCCCCAAGTGGAGCCCCGACGGCACCCGGCTCCTCTACGGCTCGTGGCGCACCTATGACACCCCCTCCGCGGCGAACGTCTTCATCCTCGACCTCGCCGACTGGTCCGTCACGCAGGTCACCTCCGACCCCGACCACGAGGATAACGACCCCTCCTGGTGCGGCGATGACGCGATCGCCTTCAAGTCGACGCGGGACACCGGCGTGGAATACCAGGAACAGATCTACCTCGCCGACCTCGACGGATCGAACGTCCGGCGCCTCTCCACGACGACCGGATGGGAGTCGGACCACGACCCCCGGTGCTCGCCCGACGGCGAGTGGGTGTACTTCTACCGGTACGAGGCGACCCGCCCTTGGGTCGAGCAGACTGCCCAAAACTGGGACGAGGTCTACCCGGTGAACGTCTGGCGCGTCAACCGTGACGGACAGCAGGAACAGCTCACGTCGTGCGAGTTCTTCTGCGCCGGTCCCGTCCCTGGCGACGACGGCCGCGTCCTGTATGTCGAGAAGGAGGCCATCCTCAACGACGACGGCGACCTCATCGGGACGACGGCGAGGCTCATGATCATGGAGGCCGACGGGTCCAACCCGCGCGAACTCCTGCCCCCCAACGTCTACGCCGAGCACACCTCGACGCTCGAGTGGTTCGACTGGTAGGAGCGGGCAGCGCCCGGCGTCAGCCGACGAGGCCAGAAACCTTAATCTGCACGGAAGCTGTGGAGAACCTCAGCGAGCCAACGGTCGCCGATAACCTGATGCCGTGGATGCCGTACCCCTACCCACCGAGACGAAGCCGCCGACGCGATCCATACCGCATTGGGATTCATCGCGGTATGATGGAACCGTGTCAACACAGATCACCGTCCGCCTCCCCGACGATGTCGTCGAATTCATAGACTCCGAGGTGAGGTCTGGGGCGGCGGCTAGCCGCGCGAGCGTCGTGGCGCGGGCCATCGAACGGGAACGCCGATGCCGGATAGCCGAACGCGATGCGGCCGTCTACGCGCGACTGGGCGACGACCCTGATCTCGCCGCGTTCACCCGTCATGCCGCCGCACATACCCTGACCCTCGACTAGGCCAACACCCCCACGACTATGCGCTCCATTCATACCGCGAAACTCGACAAGACTCGCCCCGTCGTCCTCCTCACGCGCGAACAGGTCGTTCCCTACCTCGCCCGCGTCACCGTCGCTCCCATCACCTCAACGGTGCGAGGACTTTCCACCGAGGTCGCCGTCGGCGCGGGGAATGGTCTGATGGACGAGTCCGTCATCTCGCTCGACAACGTCGCAACGATCGATCGATCCGCGCTCGGCCCGGTCGTCGGCTATCTCACGCGCGAGCAGGAGACCGCGCTCGCTCGCGCCGTCATCGCGGCGTACGACCTCGAAGCCGAGGCTCCGTCGAACTAGGCACCTACCTTTGCACCACTATCACCATCTGGTGCTAACCTGGTGGCATGCGCCGCGCAACGATCACCTTGCCCGACCGGCTCGACGACGAAGTGGAGCGGTTTCGCTCAAGCCAGCCAGCTCGGCCGTCGCTGACCTCCGTCGTCGAAGCCGCGCTTGAGAACTATCTCGCGGACGGAACGGCGGCCGACGACGGGGCCGAATTGCTCGCACGGGTGGTACGCCGTCGGGCCGAGATCCGGCAGATCGCGGGCAAGCACGGGGTCCGCGCCGTCCGCCTGTTCGGATCCGTCGCCCGCGGCGAGGCGACGCCCACGAGCGACATCGACCTTCTGGTGAACGTCGAACCCGGGACGACGATGTTCGACCTCGCCGCGCTGCGCGGGGAGATGGAGGAACTCCTGGGTGCGAACGTCGACGTCGTCCCCTCGTCTGGACTCGACGACAAGGCGCTCGACCACGTCCTCGCCGAGGCGCTCACGCTGTGAGCAAGGCCGTTGGCAGGTCATCGTGACCCCCGCCGATCGGCGACGACTCGATCATGTCCTCGACGCGATCAACCGGGTCGATCGATACACGGCCGAGGGGCGTACGTCGCTCAACCACGACGAGACCCTAGACGCCGTACTCCACTGCCTGACCGTCGTCGGCGAAGCGTTGGGCGCCCTCACCCCCGATGCGTACGCGAAGCTCGCGTCGCTCCCAGCCCACCGCCCCAAGGGCCAACGCAACCTCATCGTCCACGAGTATTGGCGCGTCGACCCCGACATCGTATGGGACACCGTGCGCACCAGTTTGCCCCGGCTACGCGCCGAGATCGACGCCGCGCTCCTAGACTGACGCCGCGCGGGAGGCGTATTGGTCCGAGATTCGCTCACGGGCTTTCTGTTGCTGGCTAAGGGGGAGGCGAGTATTGTCCGACCCAAGCGGGGCGTGCGGTTTCGCTCGATGAAACCCACAGGGATTCCGACTCGTGGGAGGTAGTTATGTTGACGAAAAGACTCTCTTTACAGGGCGCTGTCGTGGCGGCGCTAGTTGTCGGTGCCCTCGCCGGATGTTCGGCATCGGAGTCCACCGATCCCGGCTCCGAGGTCACCAACCCTGACTACGAAGTCATCATCCCTGACGCCAACGTCACCATCCCCGACCTGGCACTACGGTCATGTGTGGAGGACGCGCTGGGAGTGTCTCCCGGAGGGCCGATCACCGGGGCAGAAATGAAGACCCTCACCGAACTGGACTGCTGGGAGAATGGAGGAATCGAGTCCCTCACCGGACTCGACTCCGCTACTAACCTCACCACACTTGACCTGTCCGGCAACTGGGTTAGGGATGTATCGCCCCTCGCCCATCTCACCCACCTCACCGAGCTTTGGTTGCGGAGCAATCAGATTGTGGATGTGTCTCCCCTCACTGGCCTCACTGACCTCGCCACTCTCAACCTGATGGACAACCAGATTGTGGATGTGTCACCCCTCACTGGTCTCTCCCACCTCGCCGACCTCATCCTGGACATGAACCAGATTGTGGATGTGTCACCCCTCGCTGGCCTCACCAACCTCACGATCCTTTCCCTGAGTGACAACCTGATTGTGGATGTGTCACCCCTCGCCAGCCTCACCAACCTCATCGAGCTTTACCTGAGGGGCAACCCCGTGACAGACCTGTCTCCCTTGGATGGACTGGTCGGCCTCTACATCGAGTTCTAGGGGTTGCGCGGTTTGTAGGGAAGCTGTCCCGGGGCAGGGTGGGGCGCGGGATGGCGTGTGGTGCCGCAAGACGAATACCACGGGGTGTACGCGACGCACCAGGCTTCACTAGCCGAAGGCAAGATCGCAAGTTCTCCGTTGCCGCCTGAGGGGGAAGCGAGTATTGTCCGGCCCAAGCGGGGTTTCCGGCGCCACTGGACGAAACCCGCAGGATGTCCGATCCGAGGGATGCCGTAATGTCAACGAGAAAACGCCTACTACAGGGTGCTGTCGTATCAGCACTGGCTGCCGGTACTCTCACGGGATGCTCAGCATCCGGGGTCGCCATCCCCGATCCGGCACTGCTGTCGTGTGTGGAGAGCGCCCTCGGGTTGCCTCCCGGGGAACCGATCACCCCACCAGACATGAAAACCCTCACCGAATTGAGGTGCGTGTCCACAAGCGTCGAATCCCTCACTGGACTCGAATCCGCCACCAACCTCACCATTCTTGACCTGCATCTTGTCCTGCAATACAACCAGGTAGTTGACGTGTCGCCCCTTGCCGGTCTCACCAACCTCACCATGCTTGACCTGACTAACAGCCAGGTGGTGGATGTATCACCTCTCTCCGACCTCACCAACCTCACCGAACTTTTCCTAGACGGCAACCAGATTGTGGATGTGTCACCCCTCGCTGACCTCGCTGACCTCACCATGTTTGGCCTGTCCGGCAACCAGATTGTGGATGTGTCGCCCCTCGCCGATCTCACCAACCTCACCTATCTTGGCCTGTCCGGCAACCAGATTGTTGATGTGTCGCCCCTTGCCGGTCTCACCAACCTCACCATGCTTCTACTGGCTGATATCCAGGTTGCGGATGTGTCGCCCCTCACCGACCTCACCAACCTCACCAAGCTCTTCCTAGACGGCAACCAGATTGTGGATGTGTCACCTCTCGCCGGTCTCACCAACCTCACCGAGCTCGACCTGACTGACAACCAGATTGTGGATGTGTCACCCCTCGCCAGTCTCACCAACCTCACCGACCTTGACCTGAACGGCAACCAGATTGTTGATGTGTCACCCCTCGCCGATCTCACCAACCTCACCGTGCTTGACCTGGACTACAACCAGGTGGTGGATGTGTCTTCTCTCGCCGGTCTCTTCAACCTCACCTATCTTGGCCTGTCTAGCAATCAGGTTGCAGATGTATCGCCCCTTGCCGGTCTCTTCAACCTCACCTGGCTTGGTCTTAGCAACAACCCCGTGACAGATCTGTCCCCTTTGGATGGCCTAGACGACGCCAGGATTGGCTTCTAGCGGTTTCCAGGCGCACATTGAAGACGCCGGGATCACCGACGTCGCACGCTGCTGTAATGCCTCCGGACCGCCTGCGCCGTCTTGCCGACCGACGACGGGGCGGGGTAGTACGCGACGCGGTAGGCATAGTGGTCGAAGCTTCGCCCACGGGCTTTCCGTTGCCGCCTGAAGGGCAAGCGAGTATCGTCCGACCCAAGTGGGGTGTGCGGTGCCGCTGAACGAAACCCGCAGGATGTCCGACCAGAAAGAGGTAGCCATGTCGATTAGAAGGTACTTGATAGGGGGAGTCGTTCTGGCGGTGTTGGCTACCGGGACTCTCACCGGATGTTCGACCTCTGAGGACACTGACTCTGACTCCGGGGTCGCCATCCCCGACTCCGAGGTCGCCGTCCCTGACTCCGAGGTCGCCGTCCCTGACTTTGCAGACACCATCCCCGATCCAGGACTGCGGTCATGCTTGGAGAACGCCCTCGGGTTGTCCCCCGGGGAACCAATCACCCCGGCGGGCATGGTTGGCCTCACTAGATTGGATTGCACGTGGGCAGGCATAGCGTCCCTCACGGGAATCGACTCCGCCATCAACATCACCGGGCTTAACTTGGACAGCAACCAGGTTGTAGACGTGTCGCCCCTCGCTGGCCTCACTAACCTTGTAAAGCTTGAACTGGTCGATAACCAGATTGTGGATGTGTCACCCCTCGCTGGCCTCACCAACCTCAACTGGCTCGTACTGGACCAAAACCGGATCGTGGATGTCTCACCCCTTGCCAATCTCACCAACCTCAACTACCTACTCCTGTCCGGTAATCAAGTTGTTGACCTGTCACCCCTCGCTGACCTCACCAATCTCACCCTTCTTCATGTGGACCACAACCAGATTGTGGATGTATCACCCCTCGCTGGCCTCACCAATCTCAACTTCCTTCACCTAGAAGACAACCCTGTGACAGACCTGTCCCCTTTGGCGGGTCTCGAAGGCGTCGACATCACCACATGACAGCCACACGACGCAAAGGGAAGACAGACGGAGACGGGGCGTACGCGGCGCGGCAGACGTGTTGAATCGCCTGTAAGTCTGGTCTTGGCTGGCCTGGGGCTGGCTGGCAGGGTTGGTGCTGGTCCTCCTGCCCGGGCGTGACTCGTGAATCGTCTGGCCTTCGTGTGAGCGGGGTGCTCTGCCCGGGATCTGTCCGTCCGGACGGGAGACTGGCGCCGGCCCGGCCCACCGCGATGGCCTGATAAGAAGCCTGCCCGACCCCGCAGGGCCGTGGCCCGTTACAGGACTGCCTCGTAGTGATCTTCTCCCGGGCCGACGCCGACCTGCAGTGACATCAACTCGAGAAGGAGATCAATCACCATGACTATCGTCGCAAACACCACCGCATATGTCATTGGCGTGGACACGCACGCCAGGACCCACACACTCGCCGTCCTGGACGGGGGCACGGGGGCACGGGGCCCTTCGGCGACGTTCCCGACGACGCCAGCGGGACTTTCCCGTTCGGTGACCTGGATAGGCAGGAGCACCGGCGGCGACGCTGACGTGCTCGTCGTG